>Ga0209577_10005276_pt1 | contig 12065 bp, 13 predicted proteins | sample GraSoiAngelo_109_FD_185874 | JGI IMG/M metagenome (GOLD analysis project Ga0209577, IMG submission 185874) | Grasslands soil microbial communities from the Angelo Coastal Reserve, California, USA - 14_0903_12_20cm (SPAdes) (version 2) | ecosystem: Environmental > Terrestrial > Soil > Grasslands... | reverse complement strand
CAGCTGGTTGTTGTGACTTCACTCGTGACTTGCACTGGCTATCCCTCTCCAGAGTTTGGCCGATTATGTAGGAAGCTTTGGTCCCATCTTAGACTAGGGTTCAACGATCCTCTAGGAGGAAGCAAAATGGAAAATGAGGAGGTGTATTATGCTTCAACGAATAAATATAGCAGAATATACGCCCAACGCTCCTGCCTTATCTTACCTTTGTAGCACAATTAATCTCTTTCGACCTTTTTCTTTTATATAGATCAGATACTCTGTTCTAGCTCTACGAAAACCTTGGAAGGTAACATATGGAGTAGCCTGTTTTACCTTCTGGTCAGATATTATTCGTTCACTTAAAATGCTGGCTGTGAAAAAGAATACCACTGCTATCGCATTAGTGAATAGGCTGTAACTTGTTTATTGGTAGAAGTAAAAATATATACAAGACTTTTGTAATAACTTCTGCTTGAACTCCAAACAGGAGGACGCTAAGACAATCAGCGAAATTCTTCTTAGAGCTGCCGGCGAACCAGAATTCAGAAATCAGTTGATAAAAGAGCCTTCTCACGTCTTAAGGCAATACAATATTTCTGAGGAAGCAAAATCTATCATTACGACTAGCATTACTGATCTCTCGCAATAGTTGAAAGAAGGAATTTAATTTTAGGAATCATTCTTTTGTAGGCTGCTGCTTAGTGCTAGTACTATGAAGCATCAACTATTAAAATTCTTTTTTCCTGGAGCCGAATGAGAAGAACATTAGATAGGTTAAATGTATGAGTAAGCCTACGTATCTCGAGCCTATAACGATGATTTTTGAACTATGATTAATGTATGGGATGTTATAGCAGATTTTGATAAGGAACCTGAGTTCTGGCATGGCACTAAGTCTATATAAAATATTAGCAAAACAGGTAACATTGTCGTAAGGGAGATAGTAATAGCTTTTAGAAATTCTATATTCTGAGAGATTGTAGGATTAGATGTCAAATTTAAAATAAAATAGATTTCATATTTATTACCATGTATATCCACCGGAATGGCACCAGTTAGATAGAGTCTTGTCGCCACCTGATTCCTCTTATTATGCCGATAATCAGAAATAGGAAGTCAGGAGATAGCATCTAAACTATGACCAGGTTTATCTGCAGACGTTGTAATATGGAAATTACTTCAGGAGATCAGATAATGAAATTATCGCAACATATTATAGACAAACATCATGGAAAAATGTATTTGCCTTATGAGATGATAAAGAATAATTTTAAGATCGTCGATGAGTAGTATTCTTGAAGTATGAAATTCTACCAGTGAAAACTGTTCGAGTAAACGGGTTTGCCCATTTACTTTTTGAGAGCTTTAATCTGGACTCTAGTAGACATACTCAAAAAAACATAAATTTGAAGAGATGTCAGAAAAAGATTTCATTATTCATGTAGACAAGGCTAACGAACGAAAAAAGGAATATTATATCGAAGAAGGATGACTTTAGATTTTTATTGAAAGTCCACCTTGAGGTACCAGAACATTTTCAATTTTATTAGAAGACATAACAATATCTCCTGATTCGTTTCGCTGTTTTACTACAGTTATAGTGATACATGTCTAAATCGTTGTGTAATCGTATGATCCAGTCTGATATGGCTTACCTACTTAGCAACTTATTTCTACTGTTCTTAAATAATCCGTGTTCATTACTACTGCTATGACGGAAAAAATAACCAATAGTCAACTTTCACAGTCGGTTCTGGAACATATAATAACATGATAATGCAAAGCATTCTTTTCTTTGCTGCTATGCTATTATCTTTATGTATTACTCCCGTTAATCTCAAGATTAAAGACACAAGACTTAGATCGAAGTCGTAGTGTTTGTTATCTTTATTTTCTACGCTCTAATTTCATACGCATCCCATATTTTGGACGCAGTGTAATAAGTGGTTTTAATTCAACCTTATGATCCCCGTCATGATGCATCTTCCACTCCCGACATATTGTAGTTAGTAATAATATTCCTTCCATCCATGCAAATGGCTCGCCTACGCAGCCTCTGATACCTCCCCCAAATGGAAAATAGCTAAATCTAGGGAGATGTAATTTTGCTTCTTTGGTCCAACGATCTGGATAAAAGAGATCTGGGTCAGAAAAGTAGCGAGAATCATGATGCATTACATATTGACTCATTAAAATGATAGAGCCAGCAGGTATTACGTATTTGTCAACCTTGTAATCATTTATAGCTTGGCGGCCTATAGTCCAGGCTGGTGGATAAAGCCTCATGGATTCTCTAAACACCTTTTCAGCATATTCCAACTTTGGAATATCTTCAACAGTTGGAATTCTTTTGGCATCTTTATCACCAAGTAAAGAACAGAGTTCAGCATAGAGGCGAGCCTCTGCAGTTGGATGCTGCGATAAGAGATAAAATGTCCATGTGAGTGCATTGGATGTTGTTTCATGACCTGCCAGAAAAATTGTCATTATTTCATCTTTTAATTGTAAATCAGACATTCTTCCAATTCCAGCTTCTGCATCTTGCGCTTGTAACAGAGTGTATAGCAGGTCGGCCTCTTACCTTGTATCGTACTCCAAAAGATACGAAAAACATAATAATTGGAAATACGCCTAAGACTTTGTGTTGTGTATCCATGTGTAAGAAACCGAGTCCTCTGCTAAACTTGGAATATATAACAAATGACTCCTAAACGAATTGGAGAGCCAACTTGCTAAGGAAATTATTAATACATGGAACAACTGTTTCGTTTGGGTAAATTATAAAGACAGAATAGACACTTATACTCTGTATGGTTGATTTATTACCTAGATGCGTAAAATGTGGCTTTCAGGTGGCTGATTCTGTAGAACCAGAAGTAGAGAAAGGAGGTCAAGTAAAGGAAGGTCATTATGTCAATAGTGTTTGGATGTGTGATGATTGTTTCAGAGAGACATAAGGTTTTTGAAATGGATAGCTTGGCGGATGTATCACCAAATTCTCCACGATCTGATGAAGCAAATATTACCTAGTATTTTTTGCACACATTCATTACAATATTGGTGGTTCGTCCATGTGTGTGGATACATCCCAAATCCAAATGCGCATGTATAGCTAATTTGAATTTCGCATCAAGCATTCCTTCTATCTATAGTACTAACTTATAAGAAATTACCACGCATACTATGATACCAATATATTCAATTGAAATACAAGATTATAAAACCACTTAATTCAGGAGCTTTTGGAACAGTATATGAAATAGAAACAGATGATAACATGAGATATGCATTAAAAGAGGTAAAGAACCTCAACATAACTAATAAGCAGCGCTTCGAAAGAGAAATCAAAATACTCTCTCAATTAAATCATCCAAATGTTGTCAAGATATTGCAATGGAATATGGGAGGAGAAGCTCCTAATTTTACTCCCTATTACATAATGGAGTATCTAGGCGGTGGTTCTCTTAGACAGCACATGGATGAAAAATTTAGTAGTGATGAAAGGTATGTTTTTGAAAGGAAATGGACGATCAATCGAATCATTCTCCCAACATGTAATGCACTAGCGCAAGCTCATAGTTCCAATATTTTTCATCGGGACCTAAAGCCAGATAATATTATGTATACAGATCCTAATAAAGCTGAGATAAAAATTACAGATTGGGGACTTGGTAAAGATATCAATAGAGAGTCACTAGCATTGACTGCTGCAGCAGGTGGAGAAATAGGTGGAACACCTGGATATTGTTCACCGGAGCAATGGTTTGCATTCGATGATTTAATTGACGGACGTACTGATATTTTTTCTTTGGGAATAATATTTTATGAAATGATGACACGTATCAGACCTCCATCATATGACAATAAAATGAATAGACCACCAGTTGATCCTCCCTCAAAATATCATTCAACAATTTCTCGAAAGCTCGACCGATGTATCATGAAGATGATTGATCTCAAGCCTGAAAATAGACAACAGTCAATCTGGGATTTAGTCTTTGACGTTGAAACTCTGCCTGATAATTACTCATGACCCTGCAGGGTTTACGGCATGGGTCATGATATTTGCTATAACACGCCAACATAATTGTGTGATCATATTGTAGTATCGATATACGAAACAAGCATACTAAGTCAAGTAGTGGAGTGGAAAAGATTACTAAATACACCCTTGCCAATGGACTTGGCCTACCTCAAAGTTGCTAGGTTCCTCCCCAAAGAAAGTGTTGTCTGATTTGCACACTTTATTCCAGTCGCTCATTATTATTCCAATTTTGTCTTTTTACAAGCTTGAGGAACTGCGACTACAAATTCTCCTACAAATAAAGCAGTATTCTCAAAAACTTTATAGAATCGTAAATGCTTATCTCCCTTGACATTACCAGTGTTGAGGTTACCGGGTTGAGGTTTCATCAGAACTAAAATGAATTGAAAGAACCATGAATTCGATCTTCCTAAGCTTGTACATTATGCCAAGCATTTTTCCACGGAAACCGTACTTTTGATTAAAAAGTTGTTTAGCACGTTTGGATTCATTATCGTTAGCGATCTGGATCGTACCATCAATCCATTCGCCTTTCGGCCGCCCTCTAATATTACATGGCATTATATGTACATTCGAATTGTTCCGCACACGTTTCACTTTGCCTGAATTCTTATCTGTCCTAACATAAATTACCTCCTCGTCAAGAACAAACCAAACTGGCGTATGTACTACTTGGCCGCTTTTCTTGTAGGTTTCAAGATTAATGTACTTTTGACCCAAAAATTGTGTTAGCGCATCTCTGCTCAATTCTATTTCACTCTTTGTATGTCTTCCAACACTCTATATAATATCGCTTTTCATCATCACTTCTCTGTGAAATGAAGATGTTCATTTTTGAAGGAAGTAATTCATCTCTAGATGGAATCAATATGAGCGAAGCAATCTCTCTTATTGTACTGAATTGAATAATTTGCAGTATTTGGCTCTATTAATGCAAATGTATTCATTAGCGTCTACTTGTAGAATGCAAATTATTCATTGGCCTTATCCTCTACTATTATTACCATTGCAGCCTAAAGATAAGGCCACATAAATTGGTGGTTGGCTTTCTGCATTAATAGTTAGATGTCTCAAACAATAAAGATAGTTTGTTCGAATACATTGATTATTTAGGGTCAAGATTTAGACATTCAGAATAGCTCTTCTGATAATCTCCTATGAGACAAGGACGCGGCAGAGTTGATTTGTATTCTTCGCTTAGTGTATGGACGATATAGGATCTGCTGTAATGAGCACAGACCAGATTTTGCTGGCCTGGTCTAAGACTCACTCAGCTACGTGTATCATACAAATTCTCATAGAATTTCAGAGTTATTTCATATTTTATTTTTCCATAGGATTTGCAGTGATATTACCCGATTCAGTACATGAACCATCGTAGTTCTTCACATTGATGATAGTGGCTCTCCGTTTAGCAACAACTCAGATACAATCGCAGAAAACCATGATGTAAAGGCAGGCAATATATCAGATATTTTCCTAAAGTATCTGATTATCCTTTCGTTTGGTTTTGTTGCGGTTTTGCTACTGGTAATTGGAAAAAAGGAGATGCACAGCTTCCAAAAGCATAAGGCATTTGATCATTCCACCTGTTAATTGATAGCCACTGAAGATATTGAGGACTTTGTTTTAACTGTTCAGTAATGACTTTGATTGCCTGTGACTCACCACTAGGCTTAGCGACATTTGCTCTTGCTGTTGCTTGGGCTTGGACAACTGTTTGGTTTGCAACTACTTGTATAGCTCTTAGATTATTTTGTTCAGTCAAATATTTTTGGAACGCTACTACTTTTGATTCTACCTGACTGGCAAAAGCTTGTGAAAATTTAAAGTCAGTTATAAATACTGCCTCGACGACTATATTCCTTGCTATAAGTGTATTGCTGATAGCCTGGGCTATCACAGCCTTTGCAATAGCTCTCTTTGTTATTAGCTCTTCGGCATTGAATTTTGCAACACTGGCCTTAACTGATTCCTGTATAGTTGGTGCAATTATCCTATCCGGATAGTTAGCACCTAGATGCTGATAAATGATGTTCGCCTGACTTGGACTAACATGATAGTTCAACGCTATTGTAGTCTGTACCTCTTGCAAATCATTAGATGCGGCTGAAGCAAGGCCTTGGAATTTCAAAGTACGTACTTCCATCTGGATTGCCTGCTCTGCAAAAGGAATGATGAAGTGTATTCCTTCCCCTAATACACGGTTTTCTACTGCGCCCACATATAGAAAAACTCCTCTATGTCCGGCTTGCACTACAACTACTGATTCAAACATAACAATGACAATAACAACAATCGTTACTACAGCAGCCAAGATTTTTAATTTGTTTTGTAATCGTGGTGCTCTTGGCATAGTTGTTGGAGTTCTTGGCATTAGTACTGAATATTCAAAAAATTAACCTTATCATATTTGAGGTACAGTTGTCTAAATGTCACCTACTCGAAACTCAAACAAAGGACTATATAACAACACATGATATCGTAATAGAAGGATCAAAATTTTGCTATGGAGGTTATACTATGAATTACAATAAACTAAACCCGCAGGAGGAAAGAGTCATTGTAGATAAAGCCACGGAACCTCCTTTCTCTGGTGAGTATGACAATTTTTATGAAGACGGAACATTTATCTGTCGAAGGTGTAATGCGCCTCTGTTTTCATCGAAAAGCAAGTTTGATGCAGGATGTGGATGGCCAAGCTTTGACGAAAACTTCCCGAATGCAATAAAGCGTATACCCGATCCTGATGGGACAAGAACAGAAATTGAATGTACAAACTGTGGTGCACATTTGGGACACGAATTTCTTGGAGAACATTTGACCAATAAAAACACTCGGGAATGTGTAAATTCATTATCTATACGCTTTTTCCCAAAGGGAAAAGAGTTACCAAAAACGATAATTGAATAACATGACTGAAATCACAACACTCGCCAACGGATGTTTCTGGTGTACGGAAGCAATTTTCAAAAGACTCAAAGGTGTCAAATCAGTTCTACCCGGCTATGCCGGAGGAACAGTAAAAAATCCTTCTTATGACCAAGTATGCACAGGGACAACAGGGCATACTGAGTCAACTCAGATAGAATTTGATCCGAAAGTTATATCTTTTGAAAAACTCCTCGATATTTTCTGGCATACACATAATCCAACCACTCTTAATAGACAAGGTAACGATGTTGGCACACAGTACCGATCTGCAATTTTTTATCATGACGAAAAGCAAAAAGAGATTGCTGAGAGAACAAAAAAAGAGCTCGAAAAAGAAGGTGTTTACAAAGATTCTATTGTAACGGAAATTACCCCTTTTAAGAATTTTTACGTTGCAGAGGATTACCACAAGAATTACTATGAACAACATCAAGATGCCCCATATTGCAGTTTTGTCATTGACCCCAAAATTCACAAACTGCTTCAGCAGTATGGAAATGAGATAAAGGAAGAATATAATTAGCTTTTAAAAGAATTGATCACAACAACAAAAACGAAGAAAAAGAACTAAAAATCGCAGAAAAGTGTCAATATTAACAAAAGCACAGGGCAATACGCTCTACACGAACATTGTGATAGCTTGCGGCTGTCAAAAATTATATTTCCGCAGATGGATTCAGTTCTGTCCATAGTTTTTTAGCTCCTTTGTATAATGGAATATCATAATCACGATTTAGTAAGATCATTTTGATTTGCATGAAGCGATAACCTTACTACATTAGGAAAGTACTTTTTTTCTTCATCTAGAATTACGTGTCTATTCGTTATGAAAAATAGTTACTCCTTTGGATTTGAATAAAAGAATCCTGTCCCGTAATTCCATACTTTACTTATGCTTGGGTCATCGTAGGTTGATATTCTAGCCACTGTGAGAAATAAAGGATCAACAGTTACTGACATGGATTGTTCGGTTTATAATTTCAAGACTATGACGCACATTTTTATTTTACCTTGTTGTCGACCACTGGGACTAGCAGTTTTAGTGGTCATTACTTTGAAGAATAGCAATTATAGTCCGCGGGTAATCTTTAATAAATTATCGCTGCTACCTATTTTTCTAGCAACTAACATGGTGACATCTTTCCGTTTTTAATGCAGTTCCTGTAGTAGACTACGAATGTCCATCATTTTGAAAATCCTTTTCTGGACATTTGACCATTTTTATTGTGTTTGCATTTTTGTCATACTATTCTACATGGTGTGGGCGAACAAGCTGGTCATAGAATCTAACTGATTTGATATTGACAAACTCAGGCATACCATATCTTGATAACTCCCAAATACACTATTCTCTCAGATTTTGACCTTATGTATTTTCAGTAGATATAGGTCCAAATAGTCCGGCCTTGTAATCTGAAAAGGCCTCAGCAATTTGGTTTTCTGTGTTCATGACAAAGGGCCCATGGGCCACTACTGGTTGTCGTAATGGCCGTCCTGTCCACAGCAAGAAGCGCATTGGTTCTTTGGCGGTTACGTTCAGCTGGGTAGGACCATCAATCACATTAGTGTGAGCAAGATGACCGACTTGACCAGCATCCACTGATGTGTCATCTGAGCCGAACTGCCCTTGACCTGAAAGGACATAAACAAAGCCCTCGTCTCCTGCAGGAATTTCTTGAATGAAGGAAGTGTCATCATCCTGACCATGACTGCCATCTAAACGGACATCTAGCGTAGTAACTGGTACATGCTTGGAGATTTCTGGCGATCCCTCGATATTGCCAGCTCGTCCAGAGAATACTCTTACCTCTACACCGGACTGCCGCCAGACAGACACTTTATCGCCACGAAGGTCCTGATAAGCGGGTTCAACCATCTTGTCTTCGGCCGGTAGATTCAGCCAAAGTTGCAAGGTGTGGACTGGTTGTTTATGGTGTGCCATCTCGCGGTGCAAGACACCTCGTCCAGCTGTCATCCACTGAACATCTCCCTGTTTTAATACTCCGTGACCTCCATGAGTGTCGTGATGTTCTAATTCCCCCTCTAGCACTACCGTGATAGTTTCTATTCCGCGATGAGGATGCCAATCAAAACCATTCGTACTGAACCAGTCCTCTGCCATCAAGAGGAAGGGGTCAGACTCAGACCAGTGTCCTGGTTCCAACACTATATACTTATCATCTGCCTGCATATCTTTACCATAGTGAATTCGATCTGATACTGTCGCGATATGTCTCTCATTATGCTGTAATGATTTTTTATTATTGTCATTGTTATTGTTAATTGGTCTTGTCATAAGATAATAAATGAATAAGAATTATTTAAGATAAGTAGTAATTGCTTGCTAAGTATGTAAGTAATACCACACCAACTCAGTATGAACTTACCGTCGACACGATTGTTGGTAGACAGCCCACAAATCCGTTCCATGACTCAATTTTTCGGTAAGAATGTCTTTATCTGAGTCTTGGTTACTAGCTTGCCAGAGTATTACTATCTCAGTTGTTTTGCTTGTTGCATTAAACTGTGTGCAGTTATACAATTGATACTTAGATTTTGTCGTTGTAACCCTTTCATTATACGCGCATTCTGGTCTGGCTAACGCCCAGAACAAAACTTTAATGCAACCTAAAGGGTTACAAGGTATGGCAACAAACGCTACAAATGTGAATATTGTTCTAGTCCACGGGGCATGGGCTGACGCATCTTCATGGGGTGGAGTAATTCCTATTCTACAGAAGGCTGGGCATAGGGTTATCGCTGTAGAGCTTCCAGAACATTCTCTAGCAGATGATGTCGCTACCGCGAAGCGTGCAATTAACATAGCTGGCGGACCAACAATCTTAGTAGGACATTAATATGGTGGAGAAGTAATAACTAATGCTGGTTATAATAATCCCAATGTCAAAGGTCTAAAGAGGGCCAGTCTATCGGTGATTTTGTTAACCCTTCAAAGGTTCCACCAGGAGTTTTGATTAATGATGAGGGAGGATTCCTTTACATTAATCCAAATAACTTCCATGATTTCTTTGCTCAAGATGTTGATCCGGCACAAACTAACAAAATGGCCGCCGTTCAAAAGCCAATTAATTCATCAATATTTGCTGAAAAATCTGGCCCTCCTGCATGGAAGCAGCTTCCAACATGGTATCATGTCTCTGAGAATGACCATGCAATTCCTCCTGATACACAACGTATGTTCGTAAAGCAGATGAATGCTACTACTATTTCACTTCCTGCTAGCCATGTATCGTATATCTCGCACCCAAATGAGATTGCCCAATTCATCCTAAATGCAACAAAAGGAATCAAGTAGCATAACGTAATGATAATGTTTCATAAGTCAAGTGTCATAGTGTAGACCGCCATCACTCTCCATCTTTTTTCGATATATTCGTATGTTCGTTATTTGTTACAAATTCCTATGTTTTTAGATTGTTTGCTAGATTTTCTTGTGCATTGTCTGAGTTAGTAATCCACTCTCAACTGAGAAAAAGCAACAATGTCCTGATATTGTCTATAATACCTGATCTACTGGTGCTATTCACCGGATTATGTTATTTTATTTCACCTAAACATGATTACGTCACCTTTACAGTCTGTTCATTTATCCATAACGACTCGAATCCTTTAAGAGGGGATTGCTTGAAGTTTTGAATTATTTCTTTTTCAACATTAGTTATCAAGGTATATCTTCAGATAACAGCCGTCGCGGCAGCTGGGTTCCAATCAGTTGTGAAACTTTCTGATGCGAATGTGTGTTCTAATGCCTTTATGATCTTTCAGAATGATTTCAATTGAACGTGGAAATTATGACTGCTCAATAACTATACAGGCTCCTAGTTCCTTTTTGTTACTTTTTTCCTCTTTCCATTCATTTGTACGTCAAATCTTATTCCTGCTGTATCAATATGTTCTGGCTTCTTAACTACACGCTAGTATAACTATACTTCGAGGTATTAAGTTAATAGAAGAGGTTGAAGAACTGCCTTCCTTGACCATAAAAACCAAATGGAAAGCCATATAAACTTTAGATTCAAAAATAAAGTGGTCTGGTAATTGAGCGAGGATTTTGTTAAGGTTGCTGATACAAAGGATATTCCATCTTCACAGATGAAAGCAGTTGAAGTCTCTGGTGAAAAGATTTGCCTTGCTAATGTTGGAGGAAAATACTACGCCATTTGCAATGTTTGCACCCATGTTGGTGGTCCGCTAGCAGAGGGCACGCTTGAGGGATACGAAGTTGAATGTCCCTGGCATGGCTCCAAATTTGATGTAAGGACGGGAGAGGTGGCAAGGGGCCCGGCAAGGAGACCAGAACCGATCTATGAACTAAAAGTAGACGGCAATAATATACTAATTAGGAAACCAAAGTGAGATACACATATTACTACCACTAGTGGTATGGCATTGAATAACCGAAGTTGTAGTCAATATTGAACAAAGATAAAGAATAATAACAAAAACAGTATAGGTTAAAAATAGATCGCAGCAGTTTTCTTTGAATGATATTGACTATTCTAAGCGAAGCTTGCAGAGAGTGGGAGGGTAGTAACTAGCTAACTTATACAACAGATGGTAGGAATCAAATAAATTTTTTAAGAATTGATATTTAAATGCAATAAGGTCGACTAAATTAGTGTGTTACAGAATCTAGATAGCTTCCTGGAGGAGAACAAAAAGGATATCTTCACCTTTATTGAAAACAGTCATAGGTCCATTAATTTAGACTACGATGGCAATATCTTTGAGAAGTTGCTTCGGCACATGGTTACAAGTTTTCCTGTTTGTCATTGTAATCCGCCACAACCGACACATGCAGAATTTGACAAAGTTTCATTATGAATTTGCAGTCACCATACTTGAAGTATTTTGGTGTGGCTGTCTTCCCCAAATGAAAGAGAACAGACAAGCGTACCATCCTGGCGCCACCGACACTTTCAGACAGATAATTATTGATGCATTTGATGCTGGCAGAAGGGTTCAATAGAAGAAGCGCATCGTCAGAAGGCAGAACCAAGAACCCTAAATTCCGAATAACGATTCTCGCTTTTACCTAGCAAATTTGGAAAGCTGTTTGGAAATATCAATCATCTTGGCTACA
>Ga0209577_10005275_pt1 | contig 12066 bp, 6 predicted proteins | sample GraSoiAngelo_109_FD_185874 | JGI IMG/M metagenome (GOLD analysis project Ga0209577, IMG submission 185874) | Grasslands soil microbial communities from the Angelo Coastal Reserve, California, USA - 14_0903_12_20cm (SPAdes) (version 2) | ecosystem: Environmental > Terrestrial > Soil > Grasslands ... | reverse complement strand
GCCTGCGGTCCTTGCCGAAGGCCTTGGGCGTCACCCTCACCCCGGGCGGGTTCTGGCGGCGCTTGTACTCGGCCCGGTCGACCAGACGCACCACCCGCCGCACCAGGTCGGCGTCGAAGCCGGCCTCGATTATCTCGGCCGCGGTCAGGTCGCCGACGACGTAGGCCTCCAGGATGGGGTCGAGGAGCTCGTAGGGGGGCAGGGACTGGTCGTCGCGCTGGCCCGGGCGCAGCTCGGCCGACGGGGGCTTGTCCAGCACCGAGCGGGGGATGACGTCGCGCCCCTCCACCCGGTTCCGGTGCTCGCAGAGCCGGTACACCATGGTCTTGGGCACGTCCTTGATCACGGCGAAGCCCCCGGCCGAGTCGCCATAGAGGGTGGAGTACCCGGTGGCCAGCTCGCTCTTGTTGCCCGTGGTCAGCACGATCCAGCCGAACTTGTTGGAGAGGGCCATGAGCAGCACCGCCCGTACGCGCGACTGCAGGTTCTCCTCGGTCAGGTCCTCGGGCAGGCCGGCGAAGGAGGGACCCAGCATCTCCAGCAAGGCGCGGTGGGCCGCCTCGATGGGGATGGTCCGCAGCTCCAGGCCCAGGTTGTCGGCCAGGCGGGTGGCGTCCGACAGGGAGGCCTCGCTCGAGTAGCGCGAGGGCATGGCCACGCCGTGGACGTGCTCGTGGCCCACCGCATCGGCGGCGATGGTCGCCACCAGGGAGGAGTCCACCCCGCCGGACAGGCCGATGACCACGTCGCTGAAGCCGTTCTTGGCGACATAGTCCCGGGTCCCGAGCACGAGGGCGGAGTACACCTCCCCCACCGGCTCGAGCACCGCCGGCCTGGGCGGCACGCTCCGGGGCTGGCCGGCCGCTCGCGAGCTCTGGCTCACCACCTCGACGGGCAGGGGCACCCCGGCGTAGCGGCCCCTGGGGTCGAGCAGCCGCTTGCGGAAGACGGGCCTGACCTCGAGGTCGAAGATGAGGATCTGCACGGTGAACTGGGCCCCGGCCGTGACCACCCGCCCGCCCTCGTCCAGCACGAGGGAGGCCCCGTCGAAGACGAGCTCGTCCTGGCCTCCGACCTGGTTCACGTACACCAGCGCGCAGGAGGCGTCGGCGGCGCGCGTCGCCAGCATGCGCTCGCGCTCGGCCAGCCTGCCCGCGTAGTAGGGGGACGCGTTCAGGTTGGCGACCAGCTCGGCCCCCCCGGCCGCCTGCTCGGCCACGGGACCGTTGGGACTCCAGGCGTCCTCGCATATGGAGACCCCGACGCGCACGCCCGCGATCTCGAACAGCGCCGGGGGACCCGAGCCCGGTGTGAAGTAGCGCTGCTCGTCGAAGACGGCGTAGTTGGGGAGCAGCCGCTTGTGGTAGCGGCCCACGACGCGGCCCCGGACGCACACGGCCGCGGCGTTGTGCAGGTCGCGGCCCGCGTCCACGAAGCCGACGATCGCCGCGCACTCCCGGGTGCGCGCGGCCAGGGCCTGCAGCGCCTTGAGGTTGTCGGCCACGAACCCGGGCTTGAGCAGCAGGTCCTCGGGCGGGTAGCCGGTGACGGCCAGCTCGGGGAAGACGGCGAAATCGGCTCCGGCCTCCTCGGCCTGCCGGAGCGCGGCCAGGATCCGCTCGACGTTCCCGTCGAGATCTCCCACCACGGTGTCGAGCTGACAGGCGGCGATGCGCAGGCGCGCCACGACCGGAGGCTACCGACTCCACTGCGCCCGGCCCTCCTTGGGAGCAGCCCTCGCCGGGGCCGGCTTGCCCGCCCACCGTTCCCCAGCGAATCTTGGCCCATGTCCCAGAGCGCAGCTCCGGCCCGTCCCTCCCCGGCTGAAGCCCCGGCCCCGACGGACCAGGTCGTCATCGCCACCGAGGCCCTGACCAAGGTCTATCCGGGCAACATCCTGGCCGTGGACCACCTCGACCTCTCCGTGGACCAGGGCGAGATCTTCGGCCTCCTGGGGCCCAACGGCGCGGGCAAGACCACCACGGAAGGCATGCTCACCACCAGGGTCCTGCCCACCGAGGGCAGGGCCTTCGTCGGCGGTATCGACGTCGTCGCCGAGCCGGCCCGGGCCAAACGCGTCATCGGCGTGGTGCCCCAGACCAACACCCTGGATCGGGCCCTGTCCGTCTGGGAGAACCTCTACTTCCACGGCCGCTACTTCGGCATGGGGGCGAAAGAGGCCAGGGCCGCGGCCGACTACCGCCTGGAGCAGTTCCGGCTGGCCGACCGGGCTTCCTCACCGGTGACGGCGCTCTCGGGTGGCATGGCCCAGCGGCTCATGGTCGCCCGGGCCATCCTCCACGGGCCCGCCATCCTCTTCCTGGACGAGCCCACCGCCGGGCTCGATCCCCAGAGCAGGCTGGCGCTGTGGGAGATCATGGGTGAACTGCACCGGGGGGGTCAGACCATCATGCTGTCCACCCATCACATGGAGGAGGCCGACCGGCTCTGCGACCGGGTGGCGATCATGGACCACGGCCGCATCCTCGCCCTGGACAGCCCCCACGGACTCAAGCAGTCGCTGGGGGCGGACACGGAGGTGGTGGTCAGCGCCGATGGGCCGCCCGAGCGCCTGGCCTCGCACCTCCAGGCCAGGCTGGGTGAGCTGCGACCGGGCTCCGACGTCCGGGTCGTGGACGACAAGGTGCGGGTGGCCCTCAGAGGAGTCGAGGGGGCGCTGCCTCTGATCCTGAGCCTGTGCGAGCAGGGCGGGCTCACGGTGCGCGACCTCTCCGTGACCGAGCCCACGCTGGAGACGGTGTTCATCAGCCTCACTGGAAAGGATCTGCGCGAATGACCGCGACAGTCGCCGCCCAGCAGTCGTCGACTCGCCCCGCGCCCCCGGCGGGCACCCAGGGCCGGGCCACCGCCCCCGCCGCCTTCCGCGCCCTTCTGCTGCGCGACGTCACGGTGCTGCGCAAGAACCTCAAGGAGTTCATACCCCGCACGATCATGCAGCCCTTCCTGCTCGTGTTCGTGTTCACCTACGTGTTCCCCAAGATCGGCCAGGGTGTGGGTGGGGGCGGTCGGGGATCGGCCGCCTTCTCCACCCTGCTCGTCGCCGGCGTCGTCGCCTTGTCCATCGTCTTCCAGGGCATCCAGTCCGTGGCCCTGCCCCTGGTCCAGGAGTTCGGCTACACCAAGGAGATCGAGGACCGTGTCCTCGCACCCCTGCCCGTCAGCTGGGTGGCGGTGGAGAAGATCGTGGCCGGGGCCATACAGGGCCTGGTCGCGGCCCTGGTCGTGTTCCCCGTGGCCGCCCTGGTGCCGGCCACTCCCGTGCACCTGCACGTGAGCTGGCCCGTGCTCCTGACCCTCACGCCCCTGGCCTGTCTCACCTCGGGAGCGCTGGGGCTCACCTTCGGCACCCGCTTCGACCCCAGGACCGTGCCCATGCTGTTCGGCATCGTCGTGCTACCACTGACCTTCCTGGGCGCCATCTACTACCCCTGGTCCGCCCTCGGCGCGGTCAAGGCCTTCGGGTTCCCGTGGCTGAAGGTCCTGGTGCTGGCCAACCCGCTCGTCTACATGAGCGAGGGCTTCCGGGCCGCCCTCACCACCGGCGTGCGCCACATGTCCCTGCCCGCCATCTACTGCGTGCTGGCCGGCTTCGCCGCCGTGCTGACCTGGCTCGGCATCAAGGGGTTCCGGCGGCGGGTCATCAGCTGATCCGGCGCCGCGACGCGGCGCCGGGCCCCCACCCGCCCCCGGCCCCGTCCCCGCGCCCGGCCTACCGGTAGGCGTGGGCCTGGATGCGGTAGAGCTCGGCGTAGGACCCGTCCTGGGCCATGAGCTCGTCGTGGGTGCCGGCCTCCACCAGCCTCGAGCCCGAGAGCACCACGATCCTGTCGGCCATGCGCACGGTGGAGAAGCGGTGCGACACCAGGATGGTGATGCGGCCGTTGCCGTCGCCCGAGCGCGACTGGGCCGCGAAGCGCTCGAACAGGGAGTGCTCCGTCTCGGCGTCCAGGGCGGCCGTGGGCTCGTCCAGCACGAGCAACAGGGGGCCGTCGCGCATGAACCCCCGGGCCAGGGCCAGCTTCTGCCACTGGCCGAAGGAGAGCTCGACGCCCTCGTTCCACGTGGGGCCCAGCTGGGTGTCGACGCCCCGGGGCAGGCCGGCCACGACGTCGACGGCCCCGGCCCGGTCGACCGCGGTCGCCACCGCCGTGGGCTCGTCCAGGCGGTCAAGGTCGCCCACCCCGACCGAGTGACGGGCCTGGAGCTCGAACCTGAAGAAGTCCTGGTACGCCCCCGCCATCCGGCAGCGCCAAGCCTCGGCCGGAAGCCGGGACAGGTCGGTGCCGTCCACGGTGATGCGTCCGGTGGTGGGCTCGTAGAAGCGGGACAGCAGCTTCACCAGGGTGGTCTTGCCCGCGCCGTTCTCCCCCACCACGGCCACCACCGACCCCGCAGGCAGATCGAGGGACACGTCCTGGAGCACCCACGCGTCCGTCCCCGGATACCGGAACGAGACCCCTTCGAGGCGGATGCCCCGCTCCAGGCGCTCGGGCACCGGCCGGTCGGCGCGGTCGCGCAGGGCGCCGGCGTAGCTCTCCAGCCAGCCCAGCCGGCGGGAGGCGTCGAGCCACATGCGCAGGAAGTCGGCCTCGCCCGCGGTCATGGCCACGTACTGGGAGAGCCTGCTGCCCGCGGCCAGGACGAGGAGGACGTTGCCGGCCGAGGCGTGCAGCCCGGAGGCGGCCAAGACGATGGCGCCCACGTAGGCCGCCCCGAACAGGCCCCAGGCCCCCGCCTGCCAGGCCGCGCTGGTCCAGTGGGAGGAGGCCACCGGCTCGTTCCACGCCTCCCACGCCCGGCGCCGCTGCTCCACCAGCCGTGCCCCGATCCCGGTGAGGCGGACCTCCTTGCCCGGCGGGGCCGTCGTCCCCAGCAGGAAGAGGTGCCGGGCCAGGCGCATGTGGGGCGCGGCCCCCTCCTCCACCCTTCGCTGCACGCCCGACCGCCACGTCGACACCGCCACCGTCGGCACCGCGAACACGATCAGGGCGGCCATGGCCGGGTGGACCGACATGAGCAGCCCCACCGTGATCAGGAGCCGAAGAAGGGCGCCCAGGGTCGAGAACACCGACATGTACATGTGGTCGAGGTGGAAGACGGCGTCCCGCAGCACGGCCAGGCGGTCGAGGTACTCGGGACGCTCCTGGTGCTCGATGGTCGACACCGACGCCTGCAGCTCGGCCACGTGGGCCTCGAGCACGACCCCGACCCGCATGCGGAACTTGCGCTGCACCCGACCCCCGGCCGTGCGCAGCACCCACCCGCCCGCGACCGAGCCCGCGAGGCCGAGGGCGGCGGCCAGCACGAGACCCCGGCGGTGGCGGATGACCCCGTCGGCCAGCAGCTTGAGCCACAGGGCGAAGAGGGCGTCGGGAATCGTGGCCAGGATGGCCATGGCCAGGGAGGCGACGACCAGGGCGGGCTCGGCCCGGTAGGCCCTCTGCATGGAGCGCCACAACGTGGCCACTCCGCTCGGTACCTCGACCTCAGGCGAGGAGCTCATCGGTCTCCTCCGTGAAGCGGCCGGCCTGCAGGTCGAACATGGTCCGGTAGCGCCCGCCCAGGGCCATGAGCTCGTTGTGGGAGCCGAGCTCGACGACCCGCCCTCCCTCCAGCACGCAGATGCGGTCGGCGTGGCGGACGGTCGAGAAGCGGTGGGAGATGAGGATGGTCGTGCACGCCCTGGTGGCTGCGAGGATCCGGTCGAAGACCTCGGCCTCACCCCGCACGTCGAGCTGGGCCGTGGGCTCGTCCAGGATCACGACACCGGCGCCCACGTGCACCGCGCACAGGGCCCGGGCCAGGGCGATGCGCTGCCACTGCCCTCCGGACAGATCGGTGCCCCCGTCGTAGGCGCGCGACAGGATCGTGCCCAGGCCGGCCAGGCCCGCGGCGCCGGCCTGCTCCAGGGACCGGGCCACGACGTCCTCGGGCGCGCCCATGGGGGCCACGTTGTCCCGCAGGGGGAGCTCGTAGCGCACGAAATCCTGGAACACGGCCGCCAGTCTCGAGCGCCAGGCGGCCAGCTCCAGGGTGCGCACGTCGACTCCGTCCACCTCGATTGCCCCCGTCTGAGGGTCGTAGAGCCGGCAGAGCAGCTTGGCCAGCGTGGTCTTGCCCGCGCCGTTCTGGCCCACGATGGCCATCGACGTTCCCGCGGGGATGGTCAGGTCGAGCCCGTCGAGCACGGGCTCGACGCTGGCGTCGTAGGAGAAGCGCACGCCGCGGAAGCGGATCTCGCGGGCAGGCATGCCCGCGGCGGGCCGGGTGCCGGGGGCCAGCGCCCCCACCGCGCCCATGCGCTCCTTCAGGCTCATCACCACGGGCACGGGCTGGGCCGCGGTGCGAAGCCACCAGTCGAACTCCCCGAAGGCCAGCGAGCTCGTGCCCACTGCCGTCCCGGCGAATACGACCAGGGCGCCCAGGCTGAGGTGGGCGCCCGACGCGTCGTGGGCCAAGGACCAGAACACCAGCCCGTTGGCCGCGCCGATGAGGGCGAGCGTCCAGAGCACCGGCCGCTGGCGCAGCCTCATGGCCTCCAGCGACAGGTCGAGCAGACGGCGGCGGCGGGAGGCGAAGCGGTCCACGGCCCAGTCAGCCAGCCCGAAGAGCCGGAGCTCCTTGGCCGCGGGGGCGTCGACCGCCATCCGGTAGGCGTAGTCGGCGTGGCGCTGGTGCTCCATGACCTCGGTGGAGCGCCAGTCCCGCCAAACCGTTCCTTCGCGGAGGAGCACGTGGGTCGACAGCCAGGCACCACCGAGGACGATGGGCGCCCACCAGCGGTAGCGGGCGAGGACCAGGGCCGAGGCCAGACCCCCACCGATCTCCACGAAACCGTTGCCGATGAAGGGCATGGAGACCGAGAGCGGCGGCCCGGTGATGCCGAGGTCGAAGTCACGGGCCAGGGTGAAGTCGTCCATCAGCTCGGGCCGCTCGAGGTGGGCCATGCCCGGAGGCGCGACGGTCGCCCTCATGAGCCGGTCCTGGAGCCACGCTGCCGTCCGCGCCCCCAGGTTCGTCGCCACCTCCCCGTGCAGGGGGCTGAGCGTCTGCAGGGCCACGAAGACGCCGCCGACGAGCACCAGAGGTCCGGCGAGCGGGTGGGCCCGCTGCACCGCTCCTACCAGGATCCCCATGGCCACGGCGAAGGCGGCCGGCAGCAAGGCCCTCAGGACCACCAGGGCCCACCAGGTCAGGGCCAGGGCCCGGCCCGCCCTCACGATGGCGCCGAACAGCAGCTGCCACTCCGCCGACCGGCGCAGACGCCCGAGCGCTCCCATCCCGGCTCTTGGCATTCGTGGCCTGACCGGCGATTCCCTCTCGCGGCCGTTCCGGGGCGCTTCGGGCGGTGGTGCAGCTGACCCTTTGTCCATGTTCACACAGGATCCAGCCGCGGGCCCCGCCCTGTCTTGGACAGATGAGCTCCTCGGGTCCTCGGCTGGGAAACTGCGACCCGTGCTGTTGCGAGGACCCGCCCGGGAGCTGGTCGAGCAGTGCGCCGACCCGGCCCAGGTGGCTCGTTTCCTGGACCAGCTGGTGGAGGAGCGCCCCGAGACGGCCGAGCACCTGGCCCAGGACGAGGACCTGGCCGCCGCCCTGATCGCTGTTGTCGCCGCCAGTCGCTCTCTCAGCCGGCTCTGCCTGACCGAGCCGGCCGCCCTGGACGTGCTCGCCGACCTCGACCGCCGTGTGCCCATCGAGGCGGCCGACAGGGCCCGGCTGGTGCGCTGGAAGCGCCTCGAGCTGCTGAGGATCGCGGCGCGCGACCTGCTCGGGCTGGACGGGCTCGAGGCCGTGGGGGCCGACCTGGCCGACCTGGCCGACGGAGTTCTGGGCGCCGCCTTCCGTCTGGCCCAGAGCGACGGCGGAGGCGACGGGACACCGGCCCGTCTGGCGGTGATCGCGATGGGCAAGCTCGGGGCCCGGGAGCTCAACTACGCGAGCGACATCGACGTGCTGTTCGTGAGCGAGGGCGAAGGCGACACCCGCTGGGCAAGGCGCGTCACCGACGTGGCCCGGGCGTGCTTCCGGGTGGACGCCGGGCTCAGGCCCGAGGGTGGAGCCGGGCCCCTGGCCCGCTCGCTGGCGTCCTACCAGGCCTACTGGGACCGCTGGGCCAGGGCGTGGGAGCTCCAGGCCCTGATCAAGGCCCGGGCCGTTGCCGGCGACGGTGAGCTGGGCCGCGAGTTCGTCGCCGCCGCGGCCGAGCGGGTCTGGAGCAGGCCCTTCGGGCTCGAGGTGCTCCGGGAGCTGCGGAGCATGAAGGCCAGGGCCGAAGGAGAGGTGGCCCGCCGGGGCCTCACGACGCGGGAGGTCAAGCGGGGTCCGGGCGGGATCCGCGACGTCGAGTTCTCGGTGCAGCTCCTCCAGCTCGTCCACGGCCGCCACGATCCCGCCCTCCGGGTGCCCGCCACCCTCCCCGCGCTCGCCGAGCTGGCCACCTCGGGCTATGTGGCCGAGGACGACGCCGCCACCATGGCCGAGGCCTACCGCTTCCTTCGCACCGTGGAGCACCGTCTGCAGCTGGTGGAGGAGCAGCAGGTCCACTCCGTTCCGGCCTCCCGCGAGACCCGCACCCACCTGGCCCGGGTGATGGGCTACCGGGACGAGCCCAAGACGAGCGCGGTCGACCACTTCGACGACGACCTACAGGCGCACCAGGGTGCGGTCCGCTCCATCCATGAGCGCCTCTTCTTCCGGCCACTCTTGGAGGCCTTCTCCGTCCTGCCCAGGGGCGAGCGGCCGGGGGGCCCGGTCATGCCGGCCGGGGCCCTGTCGGCCCGGCTCGAGGCCTTCGGCTTCGTCGACGTCGCCCGCACCCGCCAGGCCCTGGAGGAGCTCACCCACGGCCTCACCCGCTCGTCCCGGCTCATGCAGCAGATGCTCCCGCTCCTCTTGCAATGGCTTTCGGAGTCCCCCGATCCCGAGCTCGGACTTCTGGGACTGCGCACCCTGGCCACGGGCCGGCACCGCCGGGAACGGCTGGTCGCGACCTTCCGCGACTCGCCCGAGGCGGCCAGGCGACTCTGTCTCCTACTCGGTACCAGCCGCCTGCTCCTCGACCCCGTGCAGCACAACCCCGACCTGATGGCCGTGCTCGGAGACGACGCCGCCCTGTGCCGGCGCGACGGTACGGACCTCCGGGCCCGGGCCGGCTCGGCGCTGGGTTGGCGGACAGACCTGCGCCACCAGCAGGCCGGGCTGCGGCGCTTCGCCCGCGACGAGGAGTTCCGCATCGCCGCAGGCGACATCCTGGGGCTCGACGACGTGACCACCACCGGCTCGTCGCTCACCGCCCTGGCCGAGACCGTGCTCGAGTCCGCCGTCTCCCTGGTGGCCCCGCCGGTGCCCGTGGCCGTGATCGGCATGGGCCGCCTGGGGGGCAACGAGCTGTCCTACGCCAGCGACCTCGACGTGCTCATCGTGTTCGCCGACGAGGCCGCCCCCCACGACGTGCAGGCCGCCGAACGTTCGGCCGAAGAGCTCCTGGAGGTGGTCAACGGCTCCACCCCCTCGGAGCGCATCTTCCGGCTCGACGTCAACCTCCGCCCGGAGGGCAAACGCGGCCCTCTGGGGCGGACGATGGCGAGCTACCGCGCCTATTACGAGCGTTGGGGACAGACGTGGGAGCGCCAGGCGCTGGTGCGGGCCCGCCCCGTGGCCGGCGACGCCGAGGTGGCGCAACGGTTCATGGTCATGGTGCAGGAGCAGGTGTGGGACAAGCCCTTCGGCGAGGCGGAGGGCCGCGAGATCAGGCGCATCAAGGCGCGCGTCGAGCGGGAGCGCATACCCGCGGGAGAGGACCCCCAGTTCCACCTCAAACTGGGAAGGGGGTCGCTCTCGGACGTGGAGTGGACGGTCCAACTCCTCCAGCTCAGGCACCGCGTTCCCGCACCGGGGACGATGGAGGGGCTCGCCGCCCTGGTGGCGGCGGGGGCCGTCGAGGAGGCCGACGCCCAGGTGCTGGGTCAGGCCTATCGGTTCTGCGAGCGGACGCGCAACCGCCTGTACCTGGTGCGGGGCGGCCCGGGCGACTCGCTGCCCACCCAGGCCGAGCAGCTCGCCCGCCTGGCCCGCAGCCTCGACACCAATCCCGTCGCCCTGCGGGACACCTATCGCCGCGTCACCCGCCGGGCCCGCCAGGTTGTGGAACGCCTCTTCTACGGCGGCGCCAGCAGCGCCGGCCCCTGGACGTGACATCGGAGACAACCGGCGCGGCCGCCGGACGGAGTTCGTCCCACTTGTTCCGCCAGGCGTCTGGACGCAAACTGTCGGCGTGGGCCTGCTGAGACGGCGCCGGTCAGAAGAGGTGCCCCCACGCCCTGTCCCTCCGAGTCCTGCTGAGCTGGAGCGGGACTTCTACGGTCGAGCGGCGAAGTGGCTGGGCACCTCCGCCTTCACCTGGACCATCTGGGCCTTCACTGGCGCACCGACAGGACTACCCCGTGGCTCGGGTGATCACGGCCACGTCGTCGTGACACTGGGGATATGGCCTGCGTACCTGACGATCGCCGGCCTCATCGACCTGGCCAAGAGAGCCCGCGCCCTCTACGTGCAGCCCCACCTTGACGGGGGTTACTACGAGGCCGACGAGATCGAGGGCGGGAGTCCGGGGGGGACGGCGATGACCGAACGAGCCCTCGGCTCGGGTTGACGGAATCACGCGCGTAACCACCAGGCCGCGGGGTGCTGCCCTGTCGCCGGCAATATCGGTCGGTGACCACAGGTCTTCTGAGGCAGGAGCACGAATAGTTCGGGCTGGATGCCGACGGAGCTCGAAACACGATGGGGAGGCATGAGGGTAACGGGGGATGGCCGATCTGTCAGGTGAGAACCGTGCGGCCTCGCCCGTGAGCCTGGCACCCGGCGACGCAGAGGTCGTCCGGTCAGGACTTGGACGGTGCGCGTCAGGGTCCGGTGAGTTGAGACACATGCGGCAACGGCCGCGTCTCTTGGCTGTTGCGCTGTTGGTACTGGTGTCGCTCATCATGCTGAACCCCGCCGCGCTCGCTTCGGGACCCACGCTCCCGTCGCAGGATCCCTTCTACACGTACTCGGGCTCCAAGCCTCTTGGCACGATCCCCCCTGGCACCGTGCTCAAGCACCGGTCAGCTCAATTGGCGGTCGGCGGCGGCAACTCCACACCGATCCGCGCCGAACAGCTGCTGTATCGGACCACCGGTCAGCTGGGCCGGGCAACGGTAACGGTCACGACGGTGCTCGAACCCGCTCCGACCCCGATCCTGCCCAGGATCGTCGACTACCTGAGCTTCTACGACGGCCTGGGCTCTCAGTGCGACCCCAGTTACACCCTGGCGGGGGGCGACGCGGGGGACGCCACATACCAGCAGGAGGCGGAGGAGGAGGAGCTCCTCATCACCTGGTACCTGTCCCAGGGCGACATCGTGACCATCCCCGACTTCGAGGGGACCGGCCTCCACTGGATGGCGGGGCGCGAGTCCGGATACGGAGCGCTCGACGCCATCCGGGCGACCGAGTCGTACCTCCGGGTCGGCCCGGCCACCAAGGTCGGCCTGTCCGGCTACTCGGGCGGATCCGTTGCGGCCGACTGGGCGAGCGAGCTGGCCCCGGCCTACGCCCCGAAGTTGAACATCGTCGGCGTCGCCGAGGGCGGCATCCCGGCCAACTACTTCGGTCACTTCGCGTACATCAACGGCACGGTCGAGTACTCGGCTGCCATCCCCGGTGAGCTTCTCGGGCTGTCTCGTGCCTACGGCCTCGACCTGACGAGGTATCTGTCGCCCTACGGTCGCCAAGTCGTCCAGCGAGAGGGAACTGCGTGTATCGCCTCGGTGTTCGGAAAGTACCCCGGACTCACCATCGGCGACATCATGCTGCCGGCGTACCGGGACCTCACCCGGGTGGCCCCGTTCTCGACCATGCTTCGCGACCAGACGATGGGAAGGGCCAAGACCCATCCGAGGGAGCCGCTTCTGATGGCTGTCGGCAACGTCGACGGGAAGGGAGACGGGGCCATGGTGGCCGGCGACGTCAGAGCTCTCGCCCGCCACTACTGCCGCGAAG
>Ga0209577_10005274_pt1 | contig 12066 bp, 11 predicted proteins | sample GraSoiAngelo_109_FD_185874 | JGI IMG/M metagenome (GOLD analysis project Ga0209577, IMG submission 185874) | Grasslands soil microbial communities from the Angelo Coastal Reserve, California, USA - 14_0903_12_20cm (SPAdes) (version 2) | ecosystem: Environmental > Terrestrial > Soil > Grasslands... | reverse complement strand
TTTCGAGCTGGTGGCAGGAGACGGACTCGCTCAGCACCTCGTCGCGGCGGCAGCCGACGACGCGCAGCGTGTCGCCCTCGATGCGCAGCTCCAACTCGTCGGGCGCGACGCCCGCCAGCTCGACCTTCACGACCCAGCCGTCGCGCGTCCGGTGCACGTCCGCCGCCGGATACCAGAAGTGCTCGACGCAGCGCACCCCGCGCGCCTTCGGCATCATCCGCAAGTATCGTTCGATTGAGCGAGCCATAAAAGAGATGATAAATGATGAATGCAGAATGATGAATGAAAACCAACTGCCTTCAATTCATCATTCATCATTCCGCATTCATCATTAACTAAAGATTCTGCTCCAGAACGACGAGCCGCTGGAGATTTCTTCCAGCGCCTCGCCGAGTTCGCGGTCGGCCTCGGTTTCGAGCGCGATGTCGGCCATCGAGATGATGCCGCGCAGATTCCCCTCGCGGTCAACGACGGGGAGGCGGCGCACCTGCCGGTCGCCCATCCTTTGTATGGCCTCGATGACGCGGTCGTTGGGGCGGACGGCGTGGAGGTCTGTCGTCATCACTTCTTCGGCGCGCAGCTCGCGCGCGTCGCGCCCTTCGGCCAGTGCGCGGACGACGATGTCGCGGTCGGTGATGAGGCCGACGAGCTTGCCGTTGCTCACAGACCTCGCCGGGACTTTTTGAACTTCGGTGACCGAGTCGGACGCCGTCTCGCCCGGCTCGACGACGGGGATGACGCCCGTGTCCTCGTCGCGCATCATGCGCGCCACCTCTTCGAGGGTGGTCGTGCGCGTGGCGACGGTCACGTCGCGCGTCATAATGTCGCGGCAGCGCAGGTGCGAACGCGCCGCCCCGCGCCGCCCGCGCCGGTAGTCTTCGCGCGGCGGCCTGCGCGCGCCTTCGTGCGGCGGCGGGCCTTCGTAGCGGGGTGGAGGAGGATGGCCTTCGCGCCGGCGCATGCGCTCGTATTCTTGTTCGTCTCGGAAGTCGCGCCCGCCGAGTCGCCGGCCCGTGTAGTATTCGTCGCGGTAATAGTCGCCGCGCCCGCCGACGTATGTGTCGTAGTCGCCGCGCAGTCCCCAGCCGCGCCCGCCGCGCGCCGCGTCGCGCTCGTCGTGCTCGTAGCGCCAGCCGGCCCCGCGCCCCTCGTCTTCGCGCCGCCGCGCGCGCGGCCCGCCCGCGTAAAAGTCTTCGTCCCAGTCGCCGCGGTGTCTCGACATCCTCTCCTCCCGAAACGTCTCCGCCCGGACGGCGCTTGCGCGCACGCGGCGCGAGGCGTCAAACACCTCTCGCGGCTGGCGCGCGTCGCCGGGCTTCAAATTTTTACGTCGAAGGGAACTGGGAGTTAATTATACTCGCCTGCGACGAGATTACCAGCAGAGGAAATGATGAACGCTGAATGCGGAATGATGAATGACAAAGCACGAGCGCCTTCAAATTCATCACTCATCATTCCGCATTCATCATTTCCTTCACTCCCTCGTCTCGACCTCCACGACCAGCGTCACCTCGGCGCGTATGTCGAGCGCGCCCGACTCGACGGGCGTCGGCGTCTGTGCTGTCATCGCCGCGCGGTTGACCGCTACACCGCCGAGGTTGCCGAGCACCGGGCGCACGAAGCCGCCGCCTTCCTGCACCTCGACGACGCGGACGACGCGCCCGCCCAGAGTGTCGGCGACGACGCGCGCCTTGCCCAGGGCCACGCGAGTGGCGGCGGCCAGAGCCTGACCGCGCACCTGCTCGTCGCGGCGCAGCGTGAACGAGAGGCCGTCAATGCTGTTCGCGCCCGCGCGCGAGGCGGCGTCAATGATCGCGCCCGCCCTGTCCATCTCGCCCGTCGTCACCGAGACCGAGTTGCGCACGACGTAGCTCGTGATCGTGGGCGGCGCGCCCTCTTTGTAAACGTACTGCGGCTGCACGCTGTAGCCGCTCGTCTTGACCTCCGCGCCCGCGCCGGCAGCCGACTTGACGGCGCGCACCACCGAATCGGTCTTGGAGGCGTTCTCGGCCTGCGCCTCCGACGCGCTCGCGTTCTGCGTGACGACTGCGACGGAGAGGATGACCGTATCGGGCTGCGCCTGGACGGTGGCGTCGCCCGTCACGACCACGCGCGTCACGCCGCGCCCGGCGACCGCGATTGCGCCGCCGGTCTGAGTGCCGCCTTGATTGCCGCCCGCCTCAGTGCCGCCGGACGCCGGACGCCCGCGCGCGCGCATCGTGCGCGCCTGAAACGGCATGCCCTCCTGGTAGATCGTCACAGCGTCCTGCCTGGCCTCGCCCGTTGCCTGCACGGTCGCGCCCTCGCGGAACCAAGGCTCGGACTGGTACTGCCGCGAGTTCAGGATCAGGTACTTGCCGTACTCCGCGACGATCAGCCAACCGCCCGCCTCGACCGTCCGCGCCAGACGCCCTTCGATGGTGATCTCTTTATTAGCCCCTGCGCCCTGCTGCGCTGCCGCTTGCGCCGCGAAGGCGAGCGCCAGCGCGACCACGACCGCGCGCGCCGCAAACAAATTCTTTCTCATCATTGCCTCACTCCCTCGTTAAGTTTCCTCGCCACTACGGGCGCAAGGATTTTAGAGTAAACCGGGAGAGCGTTCTACGTCTCAGGGAACGGACGCGCCGCTTGAGACTTGCGCGGGGCCGGTCGCAGGAGTTTCCTCCGAGGGATCGTGTGTGCGGATTGTTCGCCGCCGCCGGGGCGGAGAGGATTGCCGCGCGCCCGCGCGTTTTGTTACGATGCCGCACGGTCATGCAGCCCTTCGGTCGAAGCTTCACCAACCCCAGGCGGCCCCCGCGCGAAGGCAAGCTCGTCACGGTCGGTCGCGTCGAAGACGTGCCCGAAGGGCGCGGCGCGGCGGTCGAGCTGGAGGGCGGCAGGGAACTCGCGCTCTACAACGTGGGCGGCCACTTCTACGCCGTCGAAAACTTCTGCCCGCACAGGGGCGCGCCCCTCGCCGACGGCAATCTCTGCGGCCATACGGTCGAGTGCGACTGGCACGGCTGGCGCTTCGACCTTCGCACCGGCGCGTGCCTCAACCACGCTGCCGAAGCGGTCGAGACCTACGAGGTCGTCGTCGAAGACGGCTGGATAAAGATAAGAGTCTGAAGATTAAATGATGAATGCGGAGTGATGAGTGATGAATGAAAGGCAAGCTGTCTCTTCAATTCATCACTCATCACTCCGCATTCATCATTTCCCGCTTAGCCGTCGTTGCCGATGGCCTCGACGGGGCAGCAGAGGAGCGCCTCCTCGCAGAGCGCCGTCTCGGCGTCGGATTCGGGCTGCTTGAAGACGAAGGAGTAGCCACCGCTGTCGGCGCGGGTGAAGTTGGCGGGCGCGGTGTCGCGGCACACGTCGCAGTCTATGCAGTTCGTGTCCACGTAGTAAGCGCCCGGCGTGTTTTCGGGGACGCGGTCGTTCGGGTCAGCCATAAGTAAAAGCCGTGAACCGTGAACCGTAAACCGTGACGAGAGAAATCAGTTCTTATCTTGTCACGGTTTACGGTTCACGGTTCACGTTATTTGATCGCAAGCATTCGGTCGAGGGCGACGCGTGCCCAGCGCGCGGTCTCTGCGGGGACGGTGATCTGGTTGACGACCAGGCCCCCGGCGAGCGAGTCAAGCACCCAGGCGAGGTTCTGCGGGGCGATGCGATACATCGTGGCGCACATGCAGAGGTCAGGCGCGAGCAGGCGGATGTCTTTATCGGGATGCGCACGGACGAGGCGGTTGACGAGGTTGACCTCCGTGCCCACGGCCCAGGCGGAGCCTGCCGGGGCCTGCTCGATGGTCTTGATAATGAACTCGGTCGAGCCGTCGAGGTCTGACTGCTCGACGACTGTGCGCTCGCACTCCGGGTGGACGAGAACCTTGATGCCGGGGACTTCGCGCCGCACCTGTTCGACGTGCCACGGGCGGAAGCGACCGTGCACGGAGCAGTGGCCCTTCCAGAGGATCAGGCGCGCGCGCCGAAGCTCCTCCGCGGTGTTGCCGCCGAGTTCCCTGTTCGGGTCCCACAGCGCCATCTCTTCGAGCGCGATGCCGAACTTGACGCCGGTGTTTCTACCGAGGTGCTGGTCGGGGAAGAAGAAGAGCTTGTCCGCCTCTCCGAGATACTTCTCAAAGAGCGGCACGGCGTTCGACGAGGTGCAGACGACGCCCCCGTGCTCGCCGCAGAAGGCTTTGATCGCGGCGCTGGAGTTCATGTAGGTGACGGGCACGACGCGCGACTCTTCGAGGACGCCGATTGACTGAAGCTGCTCCCAGGCGTCTTCGACCTGCTCGGCGGTAGCCATGTCGGCCATCGAGCAGCCCGCGCCGAGGTCGGGCAGGATGATCTTCTGGTCGCCGGGCTTGAGTATGTCGGCGGACTCGGCCATGAAGTGGACGCCGCAGAAGACTACGAAGTCGGCCTCGGGGCGTCGGGCGGCAAGCTCCGAGAGCTTGAAGGAGTCGCCCGTATAGTCGGCGTGGCACACGACATCGTCGCGCTGGTAGTGGTGGCCGAGGATGACGAGGCGCGCGCCCAAGCTCCGCCGCGCGGCCTCGATGCGCTCACGCAGCTCCGCGTCCGACAGCCCGAAGTAGTCTTCGAGAGCCGGTTCCCGCGTTAAAGTCTCAAAAGCCGTGGACATCTTCAAAACCCCCTCGTCCTCAACGCCCGCCGCATTGTCGCCTCAAGCGCCGCCCGCGCGAAACGCGAAATATACAGACTCCGGGAAACTAACCGCAAGCGCCCGGCGCGCGCGACGAGAGAACGACGGGCACACATTTAGATGCGCGAAGGCTCTCCGCAGATGCGCCCCGCCGGGAAAGCGATGAACGCGGAATGATGAGTGTTGAATGAGAAGGCAAGCGGTCTTCAATTCAACACTTATCATTCCGCGTTCATCACTTCTTTACGGGTGCGTCATCTCTTCCGGCTTGACGTACTCATCGAACTGCTCGCCGGTGAGGAGACCCAGCTCGATGGCCGACTCGCGCAAGCTTATGCCCTTCTTGTGCGCGATCTTGGCGATCTTGGCGGCGTTGTCGTAGCCGATGTAAGGGTTCAGGGCCGTGACGAGCATGAGCGAGCTGCGCAGGTTCTCGCCGATGCGAGCGCGGTTCAGCTCGATGCCGGCGACGCAGAAGTCAACGAAGCCGCGGCAGGCGTCTTTGAGCAGGCGGATGGAGTGGAGCAGATTGTGAATCATCACGGGGTTGAAGACGTTCAGCTCGAAGTTCCCCTGCGAGCCTGCGAAGCCGATGCAAGCGTCGTTGCCCAAGACCTGCACGACCACCATCGTCAACGCCTCCGACTGCGTCGGGTTGACCTTGCCCGGCATGATCGAAGACCCCGGCTCGTTCTCCGGCAGAACTAATTCGCCGATGCCGGCCCTCGGCCCCGAAGCGAGCCAGCGCACGTCGTTCGCGATCTTCATCAAAGAGCAGGCCAGGGTTTTGAGAGCGCCACTGGCGAAGACCACCTCGTCGTGCGCCGACAGAGCAGCGAACTTGTTCGGATGCGACTTGAAGGGAAGGTTCGTCAGCTCCGCGATCTTCGACGCCGCGCGCGCGGCGAACTCCGGGTGCGAGTTCAGTCCCGTGCCGACCGCCGTGCCGCCGATGGCGAGGTCGTAGAGTCCGGGCAGAACCATCTCCAAACGCTCGATGTCTCGTTCGAGCAGAGAGGCCCAGCCCGAAAACTCCTGGCCGACCGTGAGCGGCGTCGCGTCTTGCAGGTGCGTGCGCCCGACCTTCACCACGTCGGCGAACTCGCGCGCTTTGGCGTCAATGGCATCGCGTAGTCGCCGGACTTCCGGCAGGAGCTTCTGCATCTGCTCGGCGGCGGCGATGTGCATGGCGGTGGGAAATGTGTCGTTCGACGACTGCGACATGTTCACGTCGTCGTTCGGGTGGACGGGTACTTTGCTCCCCAACTCGCCGCCCGCGATCTCAATCGCGCGGTTCGAGATGACCTCGTTGGCATTCATGTTCGTCTGCGTGCCACTGCCGGTCTGCCACACGCGCAAAGGGAAATGCTCGTCGAGCTTCCCCTCGATCACCTCATCCGCCGCCTGCGCGATGAGCCGCGCCTTGTCCGAAGGGAGCTTGCCCAACTCTTCATTGACGAGCGCGGCGGCCTTCTTCAACACTCCCAGCGCGCGGATCATCTCGCGCGGCATCACGTCGTCGCCTATATGGAAGTGGTGCAACGACCGCTCTGTCTGCGCCCCCCAGTAGCGGTCAGCCGCGACCTTGATCTCGCCCATCGAGTCGCGCTCGACCCTCACGCCCGCCGACTTCCCCGCCGCTTCCTTCGACATTGAACCGTCCATCCTTTTCACTCGGCGGTGTTCGGTCGCCGCGCGACTCGGCCCGCCCCGAAGAATTGTTAAGAGCACGTTTCCGGCGGCAATTTTACATCAGAACGCCCACCGTCAGCGACGGCGCGGCACGCGCGGAGTTCTATCGCTCTTGGAATGGGAAGGGCGTCGCTACTGTTTGCTCGGAGCCTTCTTCTCGATGAAGTCGGCGAGGAGTTTGGCGTAGTCGTCGGCCTTGAGTTGTTTGAGGCGGTCGAGGTGTGCGAGGGCCTGTTCGCGTTGGCCGAGGGCAGCGGCGGCGATGCCTGCGAAGTAGTGCGCGCCGGGCGACGCGGGCCGGAGGTTGATCGCCTGCTCGGAGGCAGCGAGGGCTTCGGCGTACTTGCGCTGGCCTGCGCAGGCTTCGCCGAGGTTCTCGAAGGCTTCGGCGTTGCGGGGCTGTTTGGCGACGACAAGGTTGAGGGACTGGACGGCTTCGTCGTAGCGGCGTGCGGCGTTGTAGATGAGGCCGAGCTTGAGGTGTGCGAGCGTGTAGCCGGGGTCAATCTGGAGCAGACCTTTGAAGTCGTCTTCGGCCTCCTTCAACTCGCCCGCCCGTAGGTGTTCGTCGCCCGCGGCGAGGTATGCGCGCGCGGCGGCGTTGAGCGCGTCGTTGGCCTCCCTTTCGCGTCCGAGCTTGAGGTAGGCGAGCGCGAGATTGAAGTGCGCCTGCCCGTAGTTCGGGTCAATCACGACCGCGCGGCTGAAGCAGGCGGCGGCATCCTCGAAACGACCGAGGGCGAAGAGGGCGCTGCCGCGGTTGTTGTGCGCGGGGGCGAGGCCGGGGTAGAGGCGTATGGCCTCGTCGTACTCTTTGACGGCCTGCGAGAACTTGCTGCGGGAGAAGTAGTCGAGTCCCTTCTCGTTGTGCGCGAGGGCCTGCTGCTCTTCCGGGGAGACGGCGCGCACAGTGCCCGGCCTGGCCGCGGCCTTGTCGGCGTCCGTGGGGAAAGGGTTGTGCAGCTTCCCGTCCTCGAAGCGCCGGCGCTCGGTCTCCTCGACGGAGCGCTGCGACTCTTCCATGCGGTGTTGCATGAGTTGACGGTAGGACGCGTTCGGGTCGCGCGCGGCGGCGCAAGCGAGGGCCGCGGCGAGCGAGACGAACATAAGGCGCGAGAGCGTGCGCGGATGCGCGTGGCTGCGTGCGGCGTCGGAGGGCTTCATGAAACAACTCCTCTGAGGGAAGCTTCGATTGAGTTCGCCCGCGGGCCTTCACCTTTCGCGGGCGACGGGGCCGGGTCGGGTCACGGCGCGCGTGTGATTATACGCCCGAAACGGCGTCGGGCAGGAGAAGGATTCAGGGCGCGACCGGACTCGCGGAAGAATTGCCGCCCTACCCTTCGCCTTCGATTGCCGCGCCCGCCTCCTTCCAGGCCTTCCAGCCGCCGGCCATCGAATAGACTTCGCGGTAGCCCATCTTTTGAAGGTTGTCGGCGGCGAGCGCCGAGCGGTAGCCGCCGCCGCAGTAGAGTATGAGTTCCGCGTCGTGGTCGGGGATCGCCGTCTCGATGTCGCGCTCGATGACGCCCCGGCCCATGTGCACGGCCCCGCGCGCGTGGCCTTTCGCCCACTCGTTGTCCTCGCGCACGTCAATGAGGCGCGCGCCCGCCCCCACGCGTTCGAGCGTCTGCGCCACGTCAACCTCGCGGACGCGCGTCTTCGCGTCGCCGACGATCTTCAGAAATCCTTCGGTGTGTTTCATGCCGGCCCTCTTCTATTTTGACTTCCTCCGTTTGACTTTCGTTTTCGCACTTTGCTACATCATAGCGCTTCCGAATAATCATGTGGAGTGTGAATGAGTAGAAGACTGAACGCCGCGCTCGTCGTCGCCGCCTGCGCCATCCTCCTGCCCGGCTGCGGGAAAAGAGGCGAAACGCCAGAGGATCGCGCCGCTTTCGGCGGGGTGGACGCCGTCGTCGGCCAACTCAACTCCTTCACGGCGGAGCTGACGGGGGCGGTCGAGTCCACGCCGGACACGAGCGCCGGGGTCTCGGCGGCGCAGAAGCTCCTCGACTCGCGCAAGGCGGAGTTGGCCGCCGGCATCGCCGCGCTCAAGGGCGACGCGAAGTTCCGGCAGGACGCGGCGGCGAAGAGGAAGTGGCTCGAAGCCGAAGTTGACGACACGCAGCGCGTGAGCCAGCTCCGTGTGAAATACGCCGACGCTTCGCTCCGCGACCCCGCGTTCAAGGCGCGGCTCGACAAGCTCGTCGCCGACTACGACGCGATGTTCAGAGACTCCGCCGAACACTGACCGGGGCGCGGCGGGCGGCGCGCATCAGACGCGACGCGTTGGAGTAAACGCGCCGGACGGAATATAATGCCGCGTTGATAAAGCTTTCCATCGTAAACCGTGAACCGTAAACCGTGACGAGATAAAAGCAGGTTTTCTCTTGTCACGGTTTACGGTTCACGGTTCACGCCCTTTCGAGGAGAGAATAATTTGTCTACGGAACAGTTTGACGTGACGATCATCGGCGGCGGCCCCGGCGGCTACGTGGCGGCGGTGCGCGGCTCTCAGTTGGGCCTGAAGGTGGCGCTCGTCGAGAAGGACAGGCGGCTCGGCGGGACGTGCGGCCTGCGCGGCTGCATCCCGACCAAGCAACTGCTGATGTCGGCGCACTACTACGAGAAGGCTCAAAAAGACCTCGCCGACTTCGGCGTCCAGGTCTCCGAGGTGCGCCTCGCCTTCGCCGACGTGCAGAAGCGCAAGGACAAGGTCGTGACGAAGAACTCGAAGGGCGTCGAGTACCTGATGAAGAAGAACAAGGTGGCGACGTTCAACGGCTTCGCGCGGCTGCAACTGCCCGGCAAGGTCGAGGTCACATACGAGGGCGGCAAGAAGGAGACCATCAGCACGAAGAACATCATCATCGCGACGGGGTCGGTCGTCCGCCCCATCCCCGGCTTCGAGACCGACGGCGAGCGCGTCGTCAACTCCGACCACATACTCGAACTCAAACAGGTGCCGAAGTCGCTCATCGTCGTCGGGTCGGGCGCGGTCGGGACGGAGTTCGCCTCCGTCTATTCGCGCTTCGGCGCGGAGACGACGCTCGTCGAACTCCTGCCGCGGCTCATGCCGCTCGAAGACGAAGAGGTCTCGAAGGAGCTGGAAAAATCTTTCCGCAAGCGCGGCATCAAGTCGCTCACGGGGACGAAGCTTGAGAAGGTCGAGAAGACTGAAGACGGCGTGCGCGCGACGGGCAAGGACGCTAAGGGCGGCGACGTTTCGCTCGAAGCCGAGATGCTGCTCGTCGCCGTCGGGCGCATGCCGTTTACGGAAGGACTCGGACTTGAGGGGACGAAGATAAAAGTGGAGCGCGGCTACGTTTCTGTGGACGAGTTCTGCCGCACGGGCGAAGCGAACGTCTATGCCATCGGCGACGTGATCCCGACGCCCGCGCTCGCGCACCTCGCCTCGAAAGAGGGCATCATGGTTGTCGAGCAGATCGCAGGCCGCAAGACGCACCCGATAAACTTGCGCCACGTGCCCTCGTGCACTTACTGCGACCCGGAGGTGGCGTCCGTCGGACTCACCGAGGCGAAGGCGCGCGAGATGGGCTACGACGTGAAGGTCGCGAAGTTCCCGTTCTCGGCTTCGGGCAAGGCGCGCATACTCGGCGAGGAGGAGGGCTTCGTCAAGGTCGTCGCCGAGACGCGCTACGACGAGCTTCTGGGCGTCCATATCATCGGCCCGCATGCGACCGAGATCATCCACGAATGCATCGTCGCGCTTCACCTCGAATCAACGGCTGAGGAACTGGGCCGCGCCATCCACGCGCACCCGACCGTCTCCGAGGCCGTCATGGAGGCCGCCGAGGGCATCCACGGTTTGACGATACACTTTTAGAGCTGTTAGCTGTTAGCTATTAGCCGTTAGCTTTTCGTCCTTGAGTAAATTTGAGAGGGGACGAGAGCCGGCTGTACGAGAACGGAAGAAGCTAACGGCTAATAGCTAACAGCTAACAGCTTCTTTATGAAAAACGGTTCGACGACGAAAACGACCGCGAGTAAGAGCGCGAAGGGCGAGGCAGAGGAAGCGGGCGCGAGAGTGTCAGCCGACGCGCAAGGCTCGAACGGCGCGGGCGACACAGCCGAGGCGCGGTCTTTCATCTTCCTGCCGCCGCCACGCGCGGAGGCCCTGAGCGTGCCAGACCCTCTGAACGAGCGCGGCGAGCTGGTCTGCACTGACGAGACGACGCTCGCGCCAGCGCAGATGCTTGAGTTGTATCGCTGGCTACAACTCACGCGCCTCGTCGAAGAAAAACTCGTCAACCTCTACCGGCAGACGAAGGTCGTCGGCGGCGTCTTCCGCTCGCTCGGTCAGGAGGCCACGGCGGTCGGCACTTGTTACGCGCTCCGCCCCGCCGACTTCATCACGCCTTTGATACGCGACCTCGGCGCGGTGCTGGTCAAGGGCATCCGCCCGCGCGAGATTTTCGCGCAGTACATGGCGAAGGCCTGGGGGCCTTCGGAAGGGCGCGACTTGAACATTCACTTCGGCGACATCGAGCGCGGGTTCGTCGGCCCGATCTCGCACCTCGGCGACATGATCCCCGTGATGACGGGCATCGTCCTGGCCGCGCGCATGCGGAAGAAGGAGACGGTGGCCGTGGCCTACATCGGCGACGGCGGCATGAGCACGGGCGCGTTCCACGAGGGCCTGAACTTCGCCGCCGTGCAAAGACTCCCGCTCGTCGTCGTCGCCGAGCACAACTGGTACGCCTACTCGACGCCTACACGGAAGCAGTGCGCCGTCACGAACCTCGCCGACAAGGCCGCTGCTTACGGCATCCCCGGCTACGTCGTTGACGGCAACGATGTCGTGGCCTGCTACGAAGTGATGAAGAAGGCCGCCGAGTTCGCGCGCGCCGGAGGCGGCGCTGTGCTCATCGAGGCGAAGACCTACCGACGCAAAGGCCACGCCGAGCACGACGACCAGCGCTACCTCCCCGAAGGCGAGCTTGAGGCGTGGGAGAAGCGCGACCCGCTCGACAGGTATCAACGCCACCTGATTTCAAACGGCGTCGCCACGCAGGATGCGTTGGACGAGATCACAGCCGACGTGCGGCGCGAGGTCGAAGAGGATGCGGCGTGGGCCGAAAGCTCGCCGATGCCCGAAGCCGAGAAGGCCGCCTACAACGTCTTCGACAACTCAAACGTCCCGCCCGCCTTTCGCCCGAAGGTGTTCGGGCGCGGCGAGTGACGAGCCGACAGGTAATCGGAACTTAAAATTTCAGGTTCGAGATTCTGAATGTCAGCGGCAGCAAAAAAAGAGCACAAGTCGAACCGCCCGGAGCGCGGCGGCGTGGTCACGTTCGTCGAGGCCATACGTCAGGGGCTGTGGGAAGAGATGGAGCGCGACCCGTCGGTCTTCCTCATCGGCGAGGACGTGGGCGTCTATGGCGGCGCGTTCAAGGTGACGGACGGGTTGTTGGACGAGTTCGGCGACGGGCGCGTGATTGACACGCCCATCTCCGAGGCGGCCATTGTCGGCGCGGCGTGCGGCGCAGCCCTGATGGGCATGCGCCCCGTCGCCGAGTTCCAGTTCATAGACTTCATCACGCCCGCCTTCGACATGCTGACGAACTACGCCGCGAAGTGCCGCTACCGCTGGGGGGCCGGGGTCGCCGCGGTCTTCCGCGGCCCGTGCGGCGCGGGCGTCCACGCCGGGCCTTTCCATAGCTTGAACGCCGAGGCGTTTTTTATGAATACGG
>Ga0209577_10005271_pt1 | contig 12069 bp, 8 predicted proteins | sample GraSoiAngelo_109_FD_185874 | JGI IMG/M metagenome (GOLD analysis project Ga0209577, IMG submission 185874) | Grasslands soil microbial communities from the Angelo Coastal Reserve, California, USA - 14_0903_12_20cm (SPAdes) (version 2) | ecosystem: Environmental > Terrestrial > Soil > Grasslands ... | reverse complement strand
AGACACTTACACGGCCTCAACTTCCTCCACTGTTGCATCGACCTCGCCGCTCCAGGCCGTTGCGATCTTACCTCTGAGTGATTTTCATGAGATTTCGCAGGCCGCAGGCCCTAAGAGACACTTATGAAAAATCGGCCGGGTGGGGGGAGGGTGCATTTCCTCCTTCCTCGAATCGTTCACGCGGCACGTGCCAGGAGACTCAAGTCCTTTCGCTTTATACAGTTGCGCACTCTTTTGCACCCACCAAAAACCAACTCTTTTGTTTTCAAGCAATTCCGCACTCTTTCGCAAGAACACCCGGGGGTGGGTGTCCCTCTGTCCAGTGTTCTCCTCAACCGTCGTTCGCCCCGACTTATCTGGCGCTTCAAATCCTTCTTTTTCAGTCGACTCTCAGCTTTCCGCAATGAACCTCTTGCCATGCGCCTTGCCTTTTCCTCGCGGATGTATTCTATTTATGCCGCGCTCGGCGGCTGTGTTCAGCAGCAGGCCGCCAGCCGCTTCCAAGACAGGCATGTTCACGGACGACAGCAACGCAAATCAACCGGAAACGCTACAGAACGGCTTCCTTTCCCGCCACGTATTCAGCTCCAACCACAAGGCTATCGGCCTCAACTATTTGTGGCTCGCTTTGTTCAGCGTTTTTCTCGGCATGGCCATGTCGTTGCTCATGCGCATCCACCTGGCTTGGCCGGGAGTGCATCTCCCGTTCCTCTCCAGCCTCGGCAATTCACCGGATCGGTTTGCCGCCCTCACTACGCTTCATGGTTCGCTGATGGTTTTTCTGGTGCTCACCGCGGCGCCCCAAGCCGGCTTTGGAAACTACTTTCTTCCACTGCAAATCGGCGCGCGCGAAATGGCCTTTCCCACGCTGAACCTTCTCGCATTCTGGCTCACCGTAGCCTCGCTCTTTGGCATGACCACAACATTCTTCCTTTCCGCGCAACCCGCCATCACGCTTTGGATCGTCAGCGTCGCCATCTTTTGCGCCGCGTCTCTTCTCAACGCGCTCAATTTCAGCGTTACGACCATAGATCTTCGCGCCCCAGGCATGACTCTTCCGCGCCTTCCGCTCACCGTCTGGGCCTGGTTCATCAACGCCATTCTCGGCGCGTTAATTTTCAGCATTCTCCTGGCGGCCTGTGTTTGCCTGCTCTCCGATCGCCTGATGGGTACGCACTTTTTTCCCGCGCTGAATTTCATTGCCGCTCAGCCCGCGGGCGAAATCATCAACGTTATTCCCGTCCTTTGGCGGCGTCTCTTCTGGTTTTTCGCGCAAGCCGAAGTCTACGTCGCCATGCTTCCTTGCTTTGGCATCACGACGCACCTGATTGCCACGTTTTCCCGCAAGCCGGTTTGGAAAGGACGCCTCGTGGTTCTGGCACTGTGCGGAGTGGGCCTCTTCGGTTTTTGTGTTTGGGGTCAGCACATGTTTTCCAGCGGTATGAACCCCTTTTCGCCGCTGGTTTTTTCGTTGCTGGCTTCTTCGCTCGGATTGCCCGCCACGATCTTCATCATCAGTTGGTTCGGCACACTCTGGAACGCGCGCGTCCAGCTCAACACCGCCATGCTTTTCGCGCTCGGTTTCATTTCGCTTTTTCTCTCCGGCGGGCTCTCCGGGATTTTCCTGGCGCGCCGCGATCTCGCCGCCGCTGGCGCAGTCAGCGACGATTTCGTCACCGGCCATTTCCATCTGGTCATGGGCGTCGCCGCGACGTTCGCCATTCTTGGCGCGCTGTTTTTCTGGTTCCCCAAACTTTTTGGCCGCCGACTGAGCGAACCGTTCGGCAAGATTCATTTCTGGCTGACCTTCGTCGGCGTCTATTGCGTTTTCATGCCCATGCACTGGCTCGGTTTGATCGCCCACCCAGGCGTTTCACCAAGCAGCGAAATAACTTCCGTAGCCGCGCCCGGCTCTCCGATTCATACCTTCATCACCATCGCGATCCTGCTCACTGTTTTCGCGCAAGGGCTCTTCCTCATAAATTTTTTGTGGTGCCTCTTCTGCGGCGAGAAAGTTGTGGAATGCAATCCGTGGTGCGCCACCACCCTCGAATGGAGCGTCTCTTCGCCCCCGCCGGCCGACGATTTTGGCGCGACCGGCCCAGTGGTGTATCGTGGGGCCTACGAGTTCAGCGTGCCGGATGCGGCCGAAGATTTTGTCCCGCAGCATCTTGCGCCAGAGCAAGTGGTCAAGGCACGCAAGGCTGGAGAGTAGACTCCAGGGAATAAAGAAAGATTTGCCATGCCGGGCACAACCGCAGTTCCGGAAGTCGAAGTCATCGCCGAGGATATCGGCGGTGGAGGCGGCGGCCCACTCCTACCTCCAGACGGAGGCGATGACGGCGATGGAGGCAGCGACGACCGCAATCGCCGCCGCAGGTGGTCGCCCTCGCCGAGGCGCTATTCCACCGCGATTACGATTGGCATCGTTTCCATTTTGATGTTTTTCATGGCGCTGGCCAGCGCTTTCATCGTTTTGCGCCGCGGCAGCGAACTCTGGGTGACTGTCCATCTTCCGCGCGTTCTCTGGGCCAACACTTGCGTTCTGCTTGCGAGCAGTTTCACGCTGGAATCCGCGCGCCAGCGCCTCTATCTGGCGGACGCTACCGGCTTTCGCAAATTCTGGCTGGCGACCACGGTCCTTGGTTTTCTTTTTGTGGCCGGGCAACTCGTTGCGTGGCGCCAGCTTGTCGCGCAAGGCGTGTACATCGCGAGCAACCAGGCCAGCAGCTTCTTCTATATTTTCACTGGCGCGCACGCGGTTCACCTGCTGGGTGGCGTCGGCGCTCTGCTTTTTGTTGCGTTCCGCAAATTTGAAAAAACAAAAATCTCTCTTCAGGCCGCAGCGGAAATCACTTCTTACTACTGGCATTTTATGGATGGACTTTGGATTTTCTTGCTAGCTCTTCTTTATCTTGGAAAATGAATTTGTGATTTTCGCAAAACATTTCAGAAATTCAACACTTCAGAAATTCCGCGACTGTTTCCACCACTCGCGCGATCTGCTCTTTTCGCAATTCCGGATACATCGGCAGCGACAAAACTTCTTGCGCTGCGCGCTCCGCGTGCGGAAAGTCGCCGGCTTTGTGGCCGAGCGAAGCGTACAGCGGCTGCAGATGCAGCGGGTAAGGATAGTAGACGGTGCTTCCGATTTTTCTTTCGCTCAAGAATTTTTGAAGCGCATCGCGCTGTTCGATTCGAATGGTGTATTGGTGATAGACGTGTTCGAATCCCTCCGGCGCGAGCGGCGGCATGACGCCGGGAATTTGCGAGAAAAGGCGGTTGTATTCGGCGGCGTGCGCTTGGCGGGCGCGCTGCCAATTCGAAAGATGCCGCAACTTTACGTGCAGAATCGCCGCCTGGATTTCGTCGAGGCGGCTGTTCCATCCGGGTTCGGTGCTGCGATATTTTTCTGACTGGCCGTGATTGCGGAGCGTTCGAATGCGCTCGGCGAGTTTCGTTGAATTTGTCACGACCATTCCCGCGTCGCCGTAAGCGCCAAGATTTTTCGTGGGATAAAAACTAACGCACGCAACGTCGCCGAGCGAGCCGGTCCGGCGTCCTTTGTAAGAAGCGCCGATGGCTTGCGCATTGTCCTCGATGACCGGCAATTTGCGCGCCTTTGCGAACGCGAGGATGGGATCCATGTCCGCCGCGAGGCCGTAAAGATGGACGACGACGATGGCTCGCGTGCGCGGAGTGACGCCGCGTTCGAATTCGGCGGGATCAATGTTGTAGGTGTCCGGGCGAATGTCCGCGAAAGCCGGCTTCGCCCCGAGAGCGCTGACAGCGCTTCCTGTGGCCACAAAAGTGAACGGCGGGAGGAGCACCTCATCGCCTGGCTGAACGCCACACGCGCGCAAAGCCAAAATCAGGGCGTCCGTTCCCGAAGCAACGCCGACGCCGTGAGTGACTCCGCAGAGCTTGGCGATTTCTTCTCCCAGCGCAGCGCCTTCGCGGCCCAGCACGAATTGTTGAGAGGCCATCACGTGCTCGACGGCCGTTCGAATCTCGGCGCCAATGGCCGCGTACTGCGCGGAGAGATCGAGCTGAGGCACAGGTTCGAGCGGAGAAGCGATTTGCGGCTGCGCGGTCATGGCTTTGCGGCCCGTCCAGTATACGTCAAGTGCGGTATGGCTCTAGGAAGGGCCGGATGGCAATTGACTTGAGAGGGGCGCAGCAGTGCTGTGCCCCTACAAATCCAAGAACAACGACAGAAGGAGAGGATGGACTGAGAGTCCGTTCCTGCACAAATGTTAGTGGCTCTCCTATAATGATGCGGCTCCGAAAATGTTTGCAAAACGAACCAATTGGAATTTGACGCCGAACCGGCTGAGTGAAGCTCTGGCGGCGCATCGCGCGGCGGGGAAGCCATTGCTGGATTTGACGGTTTCGAATCCGACCGAATCCGGATTCGAATACGATGGCGCCGCGATCCTGGACGCTTTGCGAAATCCGGCGGCGCTCTCCTATGAGCCGAATCCGAAAGGGCTGGAATCCGCGCGCCGAGCGGTTGCCGGCTACTACGCCGATCGCGGAGAGAACGTTTCGGCCGAGGATATTTTTCTCACGACCAGCACCAGCGAAGCTTATTCCTACGTTTTTCGAACGCTCTGTGATCCGGGCGACGAACTCCTGATTCCTTCGCCAAGTTATCCGCTGTTCGACTTTCTGGCGGATATCCAAGACGTTAACCTGGTGCGCTATCCGCTGCTGTACGACCACGGCTGGCAGATCGATTTTCATGCGCTTGAGAAAGCTATCACGCCGCGCACTCGCGGGATCATCGTAGTAAACCCCAACAATCCGACGGGGCACTTCGTAAAACGCGCGGAAATCATGAAGCTGAATTCCATTTGTTCCGCGCGAGAGATGGCGATTATCGCTGATGAAGTGTTCCTTGATTTCGCGCTTGAGGGCGAACGGCCAGCGAGCTTCGCGGCGAATCGCGGCGCGCCGACATTTACGGTGAGCGGATTATCAAAGATTTGTGGGCTGCCGCAGATGAAGGCGGCGTGGCTGATCGCCAGCGGGCCGCAAGAGTGGAAACGCGAAACACTCGCGCGCCTGGAAGTCATTGCCGATACCTATCTCTCAGTGAACGCGCCGGTGCAACTGGCAATACCGAAATTTCTCGAACTGCGGCATGCTTTCCAGAAGCAAGTCATCGAACGCGTGCGCCGGAATCTTGGGGAGCTTGACCGGCAGTTGGCCACGCAAAGGTCCGTCTCCCGCCTGAAGGTGGAAGGCGGTTGGTGCGCCGTGCTGCGAGTTCCCGCGACACGTTCGGGCGAGGATCTGGCGATCGACCTCCTGTCGACACACGGCGTCTCTGTGCATCCGGGCCACTTTTACGATTTTCCGTCCGATGGCTACGTGGTCCTCAGCCTCCTCACGCCTAACGAAATATTCGGCGAGGGAACGAAGCGCCTGCTCGCGGCGGTCTGACCCGGCAACAGAAGTGAGTCCTCTTTGGTTCGCAGCTTCCCCCGCGTGAGAAGGCGGAATCAGATGGTACTAGAACTTATCTCCAAGATAAGCTTGATTGGAGACTGTGAGGAACTGGCCGGCGGGGAATATCTCCTGAATTTCATAGGCTCTACGTTTCATGGAACCAACGAATATAAATCTAAACTAAGGGGTGCGTCTCGAAATGCGTAAGCTATAGATAAATCAAATGTTAGCAGCGCATATCTTTACATCAGCAGTGGCTATATTTTGGAATTTAGATTGCACTTACAGAAGCATCCGTTGCAGCAGAAATGTGCAGTATTGTGGAGAAACTCAGGAGGGATTCTGTGATTAAGAGGCATTCTAGATTTTTCGCGGTCCTCAGCGTAGTTGCTCTCGCGCTGGGACTCGTTGGTGTAAGCCAAGTTAGCGCTCAACTGATTAGCGGCAACTTGACTGGGACAGTTCTCGACAAGACGGGCGCGGTTGTGCCCGGCGCAACGGTCGAAGCGGTGAATACACAAACGGGCGCCAAGTACGAAACCAAGGCCAATGATGCCGGCGAGTACAGGTTCAACAATTTGGCCGTCGGCACGTACAATATTTCCGCATCCGCTGCGAATCTCGCGACCACCACGATCAATGGGTTCACGATCGAACTTAACATGACGAAGTCCCTGTCGATCACCCTGGAGATCAAGGGCGCGGTTACAACGGTCGAGGTTTCTGGCGTCGCTGAAGCGCTGGATACTACGACTTCGACGCTTGCGACCACTTTCGACCCCAAGATGAACGCCGATCTTCCCAGCACCACGCTCGGTCCCAGCGGAATCCTTAACCTTTCTCTCTTGAGTTCCGGTGTGGCGAGCAGCGGCGGCATTGGCGCCGGTTCGGGCCCCAGCATTGGTGGCCAGCGTCCACGCAACAACAATTTCACCGTGGAAGGCATCGACAATAACAGCAAGAGCGTGACCGGGCCGCTCGTTCCGGTCCCGAACGATTCCATCTCCGAATTCACGGTTCTGCAAAACCAGTATTCACCGGAATTCGGCCATTCTTCCGGCGGCCAGTTCAACTTCGTGTTGAAGGGCGGCACAAACTCTTTCCACGGCCTCGCGTACAGCTACTCGCAGAACCGCAACTTCAATGCCATGGACCAGGCCACGAAGAACAACGGGTTCACGCAGAATCAGCGCTTCGATAACAACCGCTTCGGGGGAAACTTCGGCGGTCCGATTCTGAAGAACAAGCTCTTCTTCCTTGGGAGCGGGCAATACAATCCCGTGGGTCAGGCAAGCGTGCCGGGCGCCCCGGTTTGCACGCCTACCGCTGCGGGTTATACAACGCTTGGGGGCATCTCCGGGATCTCCGCCACGAATCTGGGCGTTTTTAAGACGTACGCGACGCCTGCTCCTTCTGGAGGTGACCCTTGCCCCACGGCGCCCAAGCTGGATCCGCGCGATCCCCTTGGAAAGACTCCAAATACAAATCAAGATATCTACATAACGAACGCCAGTGCGCCGGGAGGATTCACGCCTGTACAAGTCAAGATTCTTCCTGTGGCAGCGCCCAACTACAATAATGCAAAGACGTTTATGGGCAAGATTGACTACGATATCTCGTCGAAGGATCAAATTCGCGGCAGTTACATTTACAACGACTTTTTTGCAATCGACAACAGCCCTTCTCTGCCGGCGTTTTTCCTGCCTAACCCTGCCAATATTAACCGACTAGTTACTGTTAACGAATATCATACGTTCAATGCCAGTCTGAGCAACGAGTTACGCCTTGGCTTCAACCGCTCGTACAACCGGACGTCAACCGGCAACTTCAAATTCCCAGGACTGGATAGTTTTCCGGATTTGCTCTTCGATGAACTGAATACACTACAGATGGGGCCTGACCCGAACGGACCTCAATTCGGATATCAGAACCTGTATCAGGCTACCGATAACGTTACCTGGACTAAGTCGCACCACACGCTGAAGTTCGGGATCGAAGGGCGCAAGTATATTTCGCCGCAATCGTTCACGCAGCGTTCCCGCGGCGATTATGAATACTCTTCTATGGACCGCTATTTCAGGGATCTGAACCCCGACCTGCTGGCGGAACGCAGCAACGGCGATCCCATCTACTATGGAGACCAGACGGCTCTGTACTGGTTTGCGAACGACGACTGGCGCATTCGCCCGAACCTTACGCTGAACCTCGGCGTGCGCTACGAATATACGACTATTCCATTTGGCGAGCGGTCGCAAAGCCTGAACCAGGCTGCCACCGTACCTGGGCTGATCGACTTCAGCGAACCGCGCGCTCCCAAGAATAACTGGGGTCCCCGAATCGGCATCGCCTATTCACCGGGTTCGGGCGGAACGACTTCCGTTCGCGCGGGCTTCGGTATTTCGTATGATGTCCTTTATGACAATATCGGGATTCTATCGCTGCCGCCACAATTGAGCGGAACAATTGACACCCCATTCTCCCCGGACATTCCAAATTATCTGGCCAATGGAGGGATTGTTCCGGGTGCGGGAGGCGTTCGAACGTTCGCGTCTCTCCATGAGCAGAAACAAAAGACGGGCAATCACATCGTCGTGGACCAACTATCCCCCAAGTCAATGCAGTGGACCCTAGGAGTTCAGCACGTATTCCACAAGGACTATACCGTTGAAGTCAGGTACGTGGGTACTCGCGGCATCCACTTGAATACCCAGGAGCGAATCAATCGGCAACCCCTTACCACGAGCACGATTGGCTTGCCAACCTATCTTTCAAATCCCGGTCAGGCTGCCCTGGACGCGCTTCCGTATACGCGCAGCGGCATTGCGGCTGGCGCCTACGGCAACGGAAACAGCTTCGTTCCGGCTTATACCGCCGCAGGATTCGATGGACCTGGCCAGAATATAGTTCAGTTCACTCCCAACGGAGACTCGAACTATCATGGCCTAGCAGCACAGGTAACGCGACGAATGGCGAACGGACTCACGTTCGTGAGCTCCTACACTTATAGCCACACAATCGACAACAGCACGGCGGACTTCTTTACGTCGGTGTTGACGCCCCGCCGCACCCAAGACTTCCAGAACCTGGCAGCCGATCGTTCCAACTCCGCACTGGACCGTCGTCATCGGTTCACCCTTGCGGCCATTTACGATGTGCCGTACTTCAAGAGCGGCAGTTGGCTCAAGAAAAATGTCCTGGGGAACTGGGAAGCTGGGCCCATTTATACTTACCAGTCTCCGGAATGGATGACCGTACAGTCTGGCCGCGACGTAAACGGCAATGGCGATACGGCGGGTGACCGGGCGGTCTTCAATCCCAAAGGCACGCCTGGACTGAGCTCAGACGTGGCACCGCTCTGCAATAGCAGCCTGCCAACTGGGATCAATGCTTCGACAGGGCTGACTTGGAAATGTACGGATGGAAATGCGGGCCCATACCAAGTAGCTTACCTGGCAAACAATGCGAATGCCCAGTACATTCGAGCCGGGTCACTTGCCCTGATGAATCTTGGCCGGAATACCCTGCCGGCTCGTCACATTAACAATCTCGACTTCACCGCGCTAAAGCGTTTTTCGCTCACCGAGGGGAAGAAAGTCGAATTCTCGGCGCAGGCGCTGAACGTGCTGAATCACCCGCAATTCGTGCCTGGATCCTTGAACGATGTTCAGTCCATCGGCTACACCGGGAGCCGCACCTTCTTGCAACCAGGGAACGGCGAATTCAACAATCCCGAAACCGTGTTCGCGAGCAACGCGCGCGCACTGCAACTGGCTTTGAAATTCATCTTCTGAGCCATCCCAACTCTTCCGCTTGTGAGAGCAAGCGGAGATTTGAAGGGCGTCTCGGTCAAACGGGACGCCCTTCCATTTTTTGAGCCTAAGAGGACAACAGGCAGGGCACGGAACATCCGTGCCGGATTTACCGAAGTCGGCCAGGAGGATCTGCGGGGGCGGGCATCGAAGCAGACTTGCGGCTGCCCGGGATATTTGCGGAGACTCTTGCGGGTGCGGGAAGCGGAACGCCCACGCCGGCGTTTAGGTCAACATGATCTTTCCCACAGGCAGGGCAGTAGCCCTTGCCGGTGTCTTCATCGCGCAGGCTGGCCAGTTCATAGCAGCCACAAATGCAATCGCAGTAGCCTGTTTCTGAGGCCGTCTTAATGGGTATGAGCGCCATCGCGAGAGAATAGTACGTTTTCCGCTTAATCCTTGCAAGGGATGCGGAGTGCTTCGATCTTAATTCCTTTGTAGAGGGGAATCTCGCAAGGCAGTACACTATTGGCGAGAAGTTGCATCCGCGTGTCCTGTTGTGCGTTGTAGTCTTACCCGAGAGTGCCCAGCCATGCGTTCAAAATTAAGAATTCGCACGTTGATTTTCGGTCTTGCGCCGTTTGTTACTTTGCTAACACTTGTCCCGGCCAGCGTGGCGCAAGACAATGCGGGCATTCCAGGGGATCCGTCTTTCGCCAACAATGCAGCCTGGCGAGCGCCTGCAGCGAACCTGTACGTCAGTGTGCGGGAGTCAACGGGCCTCCCCCTTAGCGCGAACGCCCTGGTGAAGCTGTCTTGCCCGCTTGCGGGAATCGATGTGAGCGGAGCCGCGCAAGGTACCGGCGCCCAAGTGCAATTCCACAATGTGCCGGCGGGAGATTGCAACATAGAAGTCAGCGCACAAGGCTATAGGACAGCGAAAGATCGCACGGAAATCACGCAATCGCTGACATCTCATAATCAGTACGTCTTCATCTATATGCATCCGGAGTCGGAGAGCGCGGAGGCTGCCACGCGGCCTCCCGTCGTTCCGCTCGGCCTAATCAAAGAGATGGACAAGGCCATGGAGGCCATGCAAAAGAAGCGCGACGCGGACGCCCGCAAACACTTGGACAGAGCGGCCAAGATAGCTCCAACGAACCCCGACGTCGCATACCTGCAAGGCATGCTGGAGTTGGACAACCACAACTTGCCCGTCGCCGAACAATTTTTACAGAAGGCAGCGGGTGCTTCGCGAGCGCAAGAGCGCGCCCTGCTCGGACTGGGCTACGTTCAACTGCAACTGAATCAGGCTGCGGCAGCGGCGCAAGCGCTTGAGAAAGCTCTGCAACTGAATTCCTCCTCGGAGCGCGGGCATTTACTGCTGGCCAATGCGTACGCACAACTGCGGGAGTATCCCAAGGCGCAGGAACATGCACAGCGCGCGGCTGCTTTCCATTCTGAAGATTTGGCTTCTGCGAAAACGTTGCTGGGCCAAATCCTGGCGGTGGAGGGGAATCGAGAAGGCGCCAAACTGGAATTGGAAGGAGTGCTACGCGAGTATCCAAAATCACCTTCGGCTGCGGTGGCTAAGGATATTCTCGCCAGCCTGACAAAGGCGACAACTGAGGGCGCAGCGGCGCCGCTCGGAAGCATGAACGCGGCTCTCCTGCCCACTGTTTCTGCCGCTTCCGTCACGGCATGGGCGCCGCCCAACGTGGACACTGCGGTGCCTGGAGTGGCTCCGGACGTCTCCTGCTCCGCGGATGACATTGTCGAACACACAAGTAAGACCACAGACAGGCAACTTGAAAACCTGGAAAAGTTCCTGGCTACCGAGCACATTCAGCATGAAGAGGTCAATGGCCGCGGGGAAGTCTCCCAAATCCGCGACAAGAGTTTTTCTTACATGGTGTTCATCGAGCATGCCAAAGACGGACTGGTCTTCCTCGATGAGAAACGCGATGGAGGCACGGGCACCGATTCCTTTCCGACTTCGCTTGCCACTGTTGGGCTAGTAAGTCTCGGCGTGGATGTTTTTCATCCCGGCTTCGCCAAAGCGCTCAACTTCAAGTGCGAGGGCCTCGGCCAGTGGCGCGGAAAAGCGGCGTGGATACTGCGTTTCGAACAAAAGCCCGATGTGAAATCCTTCCTCCGGCTTTGGGAGACGAAAACCAAGACCGTCGAGATTCCGCTCAAGGGCCGGGTGTGGGTAGCGGCCAGCAGTTACAACGTCCTGCACGTCGAATCCGACCTGCGCGAGCCCATGAAGGATTTAGGCCTGATGCGCGACCATTTGGCGATCGATTACGGGCCGGTGAATTTTCAGAATGGAAAAACCGAACTTTGGCTACCCTGGTATGCCGACATGTACCTTGAACTGCACGGCAAGCGCTATCATCACAGCCATACGCTGAGCAACTTCAGCCTTTTCGCCGTGGACACGAGCGACAAGATTAATCTTCCAAAGGATGCTCCTCCTCCAGACTAGAATCCGAAGCAACTTTCGCTTTAAGTGAATGCCGTAGATTCGACGCGAGTTGGGATCGCTAGCGTGTCTAGAGGTTCTTTAGATGCGCGAGGCGGAAGGGCGAGCCGAGGTGTTCGCGCAGGTCCAGCCAGTGCTGCTCAGGAATGGTCATAAACACGTCGACGACCGCGGGGTCAAACTGGCTGCCGGAGCAGCGCTTAATCTCTTCCCGGGCATGGGACATCGGCAAGGCCCGGCGGTAAGGACGATCGCTGATCATGGCATCGAGCGAATCCGCGATGGTAAAGATTCGGGCTCCCAGAGGAATCTGCTCGCTCTTTAAGCCGCGAGGGTAACCCGAACCGTCATAAAACTCCTGATGGGCGAGGACAATTT
>Ga0209577_10005269_pt1 | contig 12070 bp, 10 predicted proteins | sample GraSoiAngelo_109_FD_185874 | JGI IMG/M metagenome (GOLD analysis project Ga0209577, IMG submission 185874) | Grasslands soil microbial communities from the Angelo Coastal Reserve, California, USA - 14_0903_12_20cm (SPAdes) (version 2) | ecosystem: Environmental > Terrestrial > Soil > Grasslands... | reverse complement strand
TTCGCTCTCGTCGACGGCGTTGGCGAAGGCGAAACGGAACTGCTCGTAGGTCAGTGGGACGGCGCGGTTGTAGTTCAGCGGGTTGCCCAGGACCGGCGACGCGGCCTTGAGCGCCGAGAGCGGCAGAGGCAGCACGCCGCGGAACGGGGCGGCATCAATGGCGACCGTCACGGCGGCGACGCCCGCGTCCGCCACCATTTGCGTAATGAGGCCGCCGAAGGAATGGCCGATGACGGCAGGCTTCCTCTTGAGCTGGCGGATAGCGTCGACATAGTGTTGCGTTACCTGCTTGATGTGCTTGTGGGCAAAGACCTCCGGGTCGTGCTTGGCCTCCTCAACGGTGTCCGGGTCATCGGGCCAGCTTGGCGCGAGCGTCGTGTAGCCCTGCTCTTCGAAGAGCGCGCGCCAGCGATCCCAGCTTGACGCGAGGAGCCAGAGGCCGTGGACGAACACGACCGGCTGCAAGCCCGAGGCGTTGGCGCGGTCGATTTCTTGCTGTTCATGGTTTGTGAGAACTAACATTTCATACTCCTTTGGGTGTGTCTGTTGGGTCCATCGGTGAGATGTTCCCGTTCAATAATTCTTGGAACTCCTGCCTGGCTCATGCAAGCCGAGTCGAGAACCCCTCACGCAGCCAGGCTGTGGCAAGGGCAATCGCTCCACGCGCTGCCGCGCTTGTGGCCAGGGCATTCAACATGACAAAATCGTGGATGGTCCCCTGGAACCGAACTGCGGTGACACGGACCGCGGCCTCCCGCAGTTTGTTGGCATACGCCTCCCCTTCGTCGCGCAGCACGTCCGCTTCGGCGGTGATGACGAGTGCTGGCGGGAGTCCTTTCAACTGCTCGGTGCTCGCCCGCAGCGGCGAGGCGGTGATCTGGTTACGCTCGCCCGGGTTACGTGTGTACTGATCCCAGAACCACATCATGGCATCGCGACGCAGGTGGTACCCTTCGGCGAACTGGTGGTAGGATGCGGTGTCGAAGGCCGCATCGGTAACTGGGTAGAACAACAATTGGTGCCTGACGTCCGGCCTTCCGCGTTCCTTGGAGAGCAGCGTGACCGCTGCCGCCAGGTTGCCTCCAACGCTGTCGCCAGCCACGGCAAGGCGCTCCGCATCCAGACCATGCGCCCGACCACACTCGGCAACCCACTGCACTGCTGAGTAGCACTCCTCGAGGGCCGTCGGGTATTTGGCTTCGGGGGAGAGACGGTACTCCGGGAACACGATCGCGGCCCCGGCTCCCACCGCGAGTTCGCGCATCAGCCGGTCATGCGTCTTTTTACTGCCGAACACCCAGCCGGCACCGTGGAAGTACACGACGACGGGCAGCGGAGCCTGCGCGTGCTGTGGGCGCAGGATACGAAGGGGAACCTGCCCGCTTGGGCCGTCTGCAATGGTGAAATCCTCGATGTCGATCGGCACCGTGCTCACCTGACCCGCTTGCGCCTCATCCAGGACGATCCGTCCCTTTTGGGGACCAAGGGTGAACAGAAAGGGTGTTTTCGCCGCAGCGTCAGCGAACGCTTGCACCTCGGGTTCTAACCGGATCCTGCTGGTCATCTGTCTCCCTCCTCGAGACGCCTGACAAAGGACGTCGTGTGATGGGTAAGAGACGACGGGCCATGTCATGCGGACAGAAACACAGTCTGCGAGGACATCACGCCTTGCGTATCCGGTCGTGTGCTGACCCGCTGCTGCCTTTCAACCTTGCCATGGGTGAGATTATCGTCTATAGTGGGAGTATACTCGTCATCGTATGCAAAGTCACCGGACATAGGGTAGCAGTTCAGGGTAGCATTTTGACCTCTCATTCCTTCCCATCGCTGTATTTGGGGAGGCATATAGATAAGGAACGCACGCATGAAGCGATCCTCTTACCATGAGCCAAACTACGCCTTTGGGCAGGCTCTGCTGACCCTGCGCACCACGGCTAGGCTGACGCAAGCGGGAGTGGCCGAGGAGTTGGGCGTCTCCCGAAAAGCGGTGGGGGAATGGGAGGCAGGCCTCAATTATCCTCAAGCCGCGCACCTGAGAGCGTTCATTGCCCTGGCTGTTGAGAAGCAAGCTTTTCCTGCAGGGCGGGAAGAAGAGGAGATCCGTACCCTCTGGCAAGCGGCACGCCGCAAGGTGCCGCTCGATGAAGCGTGGCTTCGCGGGCTGCTGCCCGGTGCGCAAGCACCCCCAGCATCACAGCCAGACGAGGAGACTCCTCGCACTTCCCAGGCTCTTGCTCCTCCAGAGGGTGGACCGCGCGTGGATTGGGGCGACGCGCTCGTTGTCACGACCTTCTATGGGCGTGAGTGGGAACTGAACCTGTTGACCTCCTGGATCGTCGAGGAGCGCTGCCGGGTGGTGAGCGTGCTGGGATTGGGGGGCATCGGCAAATCGGCGCTGTCGATCAGGATGATGCACCGAGTGGCGGAGCACTTCGAGGTCGTCATCTGGCGCTCCCTGCGTGAGGCTCCCACCTTCGAAGAACTGCTGGGTGAGTGTCTCCAGGTGCTTGTCCCCCAGGCGCTTCGCGACGTGTCGATGAGCCTCGAACGTCGCCTGGGCCTCTTGTTGGAGTCCTTGCGTGCCACTCGTGTCCTGCTCGTGCTCGATAACCTGGAAGCGCTGCTGGAGGAAGGCCAGAGCATGGGTCACATGCGTGCAGGCTATGAGGGGTACGCCCAATTGCTGCGCCGGATAGCTGGAACCGAGCATCAGAGTTGCCTCCTGCTGACCAGCCGGGAGAAACCGAGCGACCTCGTCCCGCTGGAAGGCAGCCGGGCACCGGTGCGCGTTTTACGCCTCGGTCGGCTAGATACCAACGCGTGCCAACAGGTCTTGGCAGAAAAAGAGGTCGTCGGAAGCGTCGCTGACCACGCCCGATTAATTGAGGCGTACGAGGGGAATCCTCTGGCCCTCAAAATCGTGGCGCAGACCGTCGTGGACCTCTTCGATGGTCAGATTGCCCCATTCCTGGAGCAGGGTGAGGTGGTCTTTGGCGGGGTACGTGAGCTGCTGGACGAGCAATACACCCGCCTCGCGGACCACGAACGGATGCTCCTGGGCTGGCTGGCAATTGTGCGCGAGTCGGCGAGCGTTCGGGAACTGCTGGGGAGGCTGGAAGTGCCGCTCTCGCGCTCTCAGGGACTGGAAGCGATCGAGGGCTTGCGGCGGCGCTCGCTCATTGAGCGCGGCCAGCTCCAGGGAAGTTTCACCTTGCAATCGGTCGTGCTGGAATATGTGACGGCGCGGCTCATCCTGGAGATGACCAGCGAAATCGAACAGGGCAGGTCAGTTCGCCTCAGCGAGCATGGACTGGAACTGGCCACTGCCAAGGAATATGTGCGGCAGGCTCAGAAGCGACTCATAGTGACTCCGCTACTTGCACAGTTACGGAAGGTGTTCCGGGGGCGAGCGGAAGTGGAGAGGAATCTGCTCGCGCTGCTCGACCAACTGCGTGTTCAGGAAACTGATGCACAGGGCTACGGACCAGCGAATCTGCTCGTGCTCTTGCGCGAACTTCGTGGGCACTTGCGTGGCCTGGATCTGTCGCGGCTCTCCATTCGTGGAGCATCCCTGCAAGGGGTTGAGATGCAGGATACGACGCTTTCGGAGGCCACCTTGCGTGACACCACGTTTACCGAGGCCTTAGATGCGACCAGGGCGGTGGCCATCAGTCGCGATGGGCGGTACTGGGCAGCTGGCAGCTGGCAGGGAAAGGTGCGGGTATGGCAGCAAGGAGGAAAGAGCTTGCATCTGGCCTGGCAGGCCCATACCGACACGGTGTCGACCCTCGCCTTCAGCCCGGATGGACGCGCGTTGGCCACGGGCAGCTGGGATGGTGCTCTCAAGCTGTGGGACGTCAAAAGCGGGGATCTGCTCTGGACGAACTGGCGGACCACTCCTATCCAGACCCTTGCCTTTGCCCCCGATGGTCACCTGCTCGCCAGCGGTGGGAATGATGCCACCGTCCGCATCTTCGACGCCCACCGGGGCACGCATCGCCAGGCGCTCCCCAGCGAGAGCGGGGCGGTATACGCATTGACCTGGAGTCCCGATGGACGTCTGCTGGCTTCTGGAGGATTGGATGGAAGCATTCGACTGTGGGAGGTGCGGGGAGTGCAGCCAGAGGTCTGCATGTGGAAGTCCACAGGGCATACCGACTGGGTGTTCGCACTGGCCTTTGCCCCCGATGGACGCCGACTTGCCAGTGGGAGCTTTGATCGGACCGTCAAGCTGTGGGATGTGGAAAGCGGGCGTGTGTGCGAGACGCTCACAGGGCATACCGACAAAGTGCGGGCCATCGCCTGGAGCCCGGATGGGCGCACCCTGGCCAGTTGCGGCTTTGACCAGATGACCTGGCTCTGGGACGTCGAACGTGGTAGCTATCGCATGATGCTGCAAGGGCACACAGCGGCTGTCCATAGCCTCGCCTTCACGCCGGAGAGTCGCATCCTGCTCAGTGGGAGTGATGATGGCACCATACGGGTGTGGGATGTGGCGAGTGGGCAGTGTCTACACATCATGCAGGGCTATGCGGTCTCACTCTACGACGTGGCCTGGAGTCCTGATGGCACCCGGCTCGCCAGTGCAGGCTCAGATACGCTGGTAACCATCTGGCAGGTGGAAGGTCGGACGCCACCCGATCAGTTGCGCGGCCATAGCTGGATCGTGCATGGAGTGGCGTGGAGTCCCGATGGTCGGTTCCTTGCCAGTTGTGGATGGGACAATGCTATCCGGGTGTGGGATGCGAGCACGGGCACCTGTATACAGCTCTTGAGGGACCGTGACCACATCGACACCTTTTTCTATGGCATCGCGTGGAGTCCGGATGGAAAGTTTCTGGCAAGTGGGAGCTACCAGCGCGGGATGTATCTGTGGGAGGTGGCCACTGCTACCTGCCACTGGATCAGCCATACCGCGCCGACCATCATGCGCAGGATCGAGTGGAGTCTGGACGGAACGCAGTTGGTCAGTTGCAACGATGAAGGAAGTGTCTGCCTGTGGGATGCCTCTGATGGCCATCTTCGAGTTTCGCTCCAGGGGCATAGCGGCATGGTGGAGAGTGTGGCCTGGAGTCCCGATGGCACCCGGCTTGCCAGTGGAGGCGGGGGCCAGGGCAGTGGAGAGATCGTCGTCTGGGATGCACACAGTGGAGAGCGACTGTCCATCTTGAGTGAACGAGGTGGGATGACGTATGCCCTGGCATGGGATTCAAGTGGAGGAGTGCTGATCAGTGGTGGCGGGGACGGCGCGTTACGCTGGTGGGATGTGCAGAGCGGAGAGCGCATTCTCCTGCGCGAAGCACATCAAGGGAAGGTGCAGCAGCTTCGGTGCAGTCCCGATGGGGCGCAGCTGGCCAGCTGCGGCGATGATGGGGCCATCAGGCTCTGGGACCTGCACCGTGGCGAGCATCTCCACACACTGCGGCGTGACCGACCCTACGAGCGGCTCGCTATCACAGGAATCAAGGGTCTTTCCGAAGCACAAAAGGCGTCGCTACACGCATTGGGGGCGTTCGGGGAAACGAACAGTGGAGGCTAAACGCGTTCTCTTCCCGATGAAATGTGGATGACGACGGTCATCATGTCGCCGGGACGTCTCATAGCGCGAGATGAGGCAGTTCCTGTCTGGCAGTCGTGCAGTTTCGCGCCGTGGGACAAGCGAAGTGGCCTTCCAGAGCCTCGGCCGGGCAGCATACGGATGGTGCGTTGCATGTCTAACCAATGTGATAGGCAAGCCACCTCCACGATGAATCGGCTCCTTCAAATAGAGAGCTGAGTCCCCAAAACCGTCGTTTGATGGACGAATCTCTCCACCTTCTCAGGCGCTCTCTTCCTCCTCTTGCAGGCGCAATGGGCGAAGATTCTCCAAAGAACGCCCTGATTGTGGCGCGAAATGATAGTCGCCGATCAGGCGAATGTGTTCCCACCCAAGTGGCGCAATATGTGCCACGGTCGCTTCTGGGATGTCTTCGCCTCGCTTGCGCAGCGTCGCGATGGCTTCGGTGAGATAGACGGTGTTCCAGGCGGCAATGGCAGCCATGAGCAAGTGGAGACAACTGGCCCGATGGATTTGATCTTCCAGAGCGCGATCGCGCAGTTCCCCCAGGCGACCGAAGAAGAGTTGGCGTGCGAGGGCGTGCAAGGCTTCTCCTTTGTTGAGCCCGATCAGAATGCGGCGGCGTAGCGTCGCGTCGCGAAAATACTCCAGCAAGAAGGAGGTTCGTTCGAGCTTGCCAAACTCGGTGAGCGCTCTCGCCACCTGATTTTGGCGCGGGTAGGCTGCGAGTTTGCGCATGAGTAAAGAGGCTGAGACAGTGCCGTGACGAATAGAAGAAGCGACGCGCCGCATTTCATCCCATTGCTGGGTGATGAGCTTCTTGTTGACCTGATCGAAGAGCAGCGTATCGAGCGGTGTAGATGTTCCCACGGCATCGAGCAGATACAATTTCTTGGAGAGGGCGTCGCTTATGCGCGGGGCAAACCTGAAGCCAAGCAGCGATGCCAGGGCAAACACATGTTCGGTGCTCCCTCCAGTGTCGGTGTAATGCTCGCGAATATGCAAGTCGCTCTCATGATGGCAGAGCGCATCGATGACATACAATGCTTCCTCGTTCGTCCCGATGATCTCTGGTTTGCCAAAGGGAACCCAGATGTCAGCTGCGTGGATATACATGTTGGTGCCTCGTCCTGCGCCAAAATACTTGGCGTTGTACTCGGCATTGGCGGCTTTGACTCCCAGATGCATGCGCATGCCATCAGAAGAAGAGGTCGTTCCATCTCCCCAGGCGCGCGAGAGGGGAGCAGAGAGCACAAAGTTATCCAGACAGGCCAGAGCTGCAAGCAGTGTCTCTTCCCTAATGTGCCAATCGATGGACCAGGACAGCTGGCGATAGGTATATGGGCAGGACTCCGCCATCTTCTCTAGTCCTAGATTCATCCCCATACCCATAAGTGCCGCGACCAATTCGAGCTTCTGTGTGCCTATCGGCGCGTCTCCACTCGTGAGATGCGTGAAGTGTCGCAGAAACCCCGTCCAGTTGTCGACTTCAAGCAGCACATCAGCCAATGGCAGGTGCGGTAACAGGGCATAGACGCGCTTTTTCAGACGCTCGACTTCTTCGGGCACCGCTTTTTCCAGTTGCGGAAGGTGAAGCTGTCCTTTTTCATCCAGAGTCAGGCTCCCTTCGATCTTCCCAATACTCTCTTGTAAGGCCGTGAGCTTCTGGACAATTTCCTGTTGCTTCGTCGCTAGATACACTTCTGCATCACTGCTCACGGTGAGCCGGGTTTGCTGCTTTTCCGTGAGCTGCTCAAAGTGTGTTGGAGGCAACAGATAGTTCTCAAACGAGCGGTAGCGCCGACTTCCGCTGACGGCCACGTCCCCTGAGCGCACCCGCCCTTTGAGGGTCTCGAAGGCGGCTGCTTCGTAGTAAGTAGGGATAATCTTCTTCCCGTCTAACGCATGCTTACGCCATCGCTTCGTGAGGTGGCCCAGTGGCGCTTTCATCTTCACCTTGCCCACCCGCTGCTCTTTGGCTGTCACCCGTCGGCGCAGTTTCGCCAAATTGGAGACATATTCCAACGCTTGTAAAGACGGTTCGCTTCGACGAAAGGGCTGAAAATCGAGTGCCTGATATAGAGAGAGCAAACTCTGTCGCATCGGAGCGTATCGCGACCCGATCAGATCCAGCGAGTCGAGATCCTCCGGTCGGAGGAATTGTTTCGCGGAATCGACCGTCGCTTGCAACTGAACTTCCGGCACGGCATCCAAGAGCGCTTGCACGGGATCGTTCCCCTGGGTCCGAGCCTTCAGGAACGCCTCTGTCGCTTTGGTGAAGATCGTGAGATGACTGTTCATCTGACGCGAGTTCATCTGCAAATGCTTTTCCTGGCGACGTTCTCCTTTGCGCAACAGTTCTCCCAGCAGTTTATCAAATTGATCGAGCGGCTGATCGGTCAGATCCTGTGAGAGCTCAAAAAGATACGCGACGAGCAAGGCATGGCGTCGGTCTCGTGAAAAGTTGAGGAGCGGCTGTGCTTGATATTTGCTACATTTGCGTGCCAATTGCAAGACTCTATTCTGGTGTAACGCGATCGGCAGCACAGGAAGCGACAGTTCTCGCAAGTACAACAGGCGCTCGACCACTTGCTTGATACTTTTGGGAGAGGTCACGCCAGGAGCCTGTCGTAACCAGCTCAGGCGCGTTGCGCCACGAATGCTGGTATCCGCATACAGGAGGCTATCCAACCTGGTCCGCTGCTCCAACGTGAGCGACTGTGTGAGTGTGCGCAAGAGCCGCCGCTCCGCGATCTTGAGCACGATCCACACCAGCCGTTCTACATGGATCATAGTGGGTGCGAGAATGCCCTCGGTGCGCAGCCGCTCCAGCGCTGTCTCGATGAGCGGAAGCGGGCGATCACTCTCCATTGCATCAGCAAGCAGTGACCTGGCTACCAGCAGATACTCACGCCAGCCGCAGGCACGAAAGCCACATTCCCTTCGTAATTCATCCAGGTGCTCATACAACGTATTTTCTCGCTCACCATAGCTGGCAAAAGCGGAAGCGGGGACCTCGACTTGCTCGGCAATCGCGGTGAGCACGGGCCTGGGAACGTTCTTGACTTCCATGAGGGTGCGACCGGGAAACTTCAAGAGGGCAAGCTGGACCGCGAAGCCCAGGCGATTGGAAGCTCGTCTCCGGCGATTGATGAGTTCCCGCTCTTTCTCGGTAAACGTGTAATAGCGTGCAATGTCTCGTTCAGAGAGGTCAGAGGGAATCTGTGTGAAGGCGTGACGCTGTTCCGGGTTGAGGTACGTTGGAATCTTGTCATATCGAGGCACGGGAGGGGTCTCTCCAGTATTGCCTTAGTTGTATCATACTGCTCGCTTGCGCGTCAATGAAACCGCCTGGGATGGGAAAGAACACCCAATCCCATCTGGCATCCATCTCTCGAAAGAGAGTCAGGCTCTCCTGGGCCAACTGGGACGCTCTGACCGGCTCCCCCTCAGAGAGGGCTATAATCGCTGCAACGGCAGCACTATGAGCCATCCAATGTCGGTCGCCCACTCTGGTTATGAGCGCCTCTCCTTGCTGAAGTCGCTGGCCGATGGTTTCCGCCTCAGGCGAGCCAGACCACCAGAGCCATAATGCCGAGTGGACGAGGGTGGCCCCGGCCCAGAGTTCGTTGACTGCTTTCCGAAAGAACACCAGCGCCTCCTGGAAGAGCGACTGACCTCTGACGTAGTCGCCGTGCATGCTGACGGTATCAGCCAAATAGAAGAGGGCCTCAGCCACTTCCCACGGCTCGCCCACCTGCCTCATGAGTCTCACTCGCTCCTCAATAAGCATGATGGCCTCGGTCGGCTTGCCCCTTCTCCAGGCGGCGCCTTGAAGTAAGGAGAGGCAGTTGGCGATGCCGCGTGTGTCCCCCAGTTCCCGATAGAGGGTCAGGCTCTCCTGGGCTCGTACCTCGCTGGCATATCGCGTGCTCCGCTGGTCAACACGGCCAACCGCCGATCCAATCGAGCAAGCAGTGCCTGCGGTGGCAGCAGTTTGCTGCGGGCCGCGGCCAACTCGATCGCCAGGGGTAAGCCGTCCAGGCACACACAGATCTCTGCTACGGCTCTTGCATTGGCGTTGGTCACCTGAAAGTCGGGCCTGGCCGCCTGTGCTCGCGCGATGAAGAGTGCGACTGCCTCATACCGCGAAAGCACGACGGGATCTGGCAGGCGTTTGGGGTCGGGTAGCGCCAGGGGCAGGACTGCAAACTCATGTTCGGCTCTCACATGTAGCACCTCCCGGCTCGTCACCATGATCTTCAACTTGGGGCAGGCGATGAGGAGTGCGCTTACGTGTTCTGCTGCGCTCACGATCTGCTCAAAGTTGTCCAGGATCAGCAGAATCTGCTTCTCTCGGAGAGACGCTTTCAGCAGTTAAGGAAAAGAAGGCTGGACGGTTCCAAAACTAGAAAAATACACAATCAAAGACTTTTATCCGCTTCCTTACGAACCAAAGGAAGGATTGTGGGATAATTGGCAACTAAAATAAGTCCTAGCAACGTACGACTGCCCGGGACAAGCAAAGACACCTATCCTTACTCAGACCAAGGCGTTATAGGCTTCGGCACCAGCTCGCCATCTACATAGACCGCATCGACTCGCTCATTGAAAAAGCTAAGCAGTCCAGCAATCGGGGAGCAGGCGGGTAGTGGTTCACGGTAACTCCACACAATATCCTTGAATAGCCTCGCGCCGGCTCTAGCTGATAGATAGGACGCTTTGCCTTTGTAGGGACAACGAGTGATGAACCCGGTGGGCTCCAAAAGTTCCATATCAACATCTTGCTCAGGAATGTAATAGCGCGTTGGGAGGCCCGTCTCGAGTAACAGACGAGGGTGCCGGGTCTCCGCTATGGTTACACCGCCCAGGACAACACGGACATGACGGGAGCTGGGCAGGATATCCACCCGCTTATAGGGATCTCGCGCGTGAGCAAAAACCTGCTCATCCTCTTCAAACCACGCGTCCATCTGGTCCCAGTAAAAGGCCATATAGCCTTTGACCTGCGGACCATCGGGCAACGGGTTCAGATAGCTCCACGCGGCGCGTTCGGCCACGCGGTCATCGACCCGTATCGTCCAGTATGATGCCTCCCCTTTTAAAGGCGAACTGGTGTGATAATCGGTCGCTTCCAGCGCGTCCTCACGCACATCTTGCACCGGGAAGTAGAAAACCGGTAAACGGCCAAACTCGTGCAACAGCATGACGTGCTTGCTATCGGCGATTGTGACCCCACCAAAGATGACACGCACACGCCTGTTGCTGTCTTCCCAGCGAAACCGCTGCCCCTGACTGAATGAAGGCGAAGCCCCCGGTCCCATAAACATATCTTCAAGAACTGGTTTCATCTGATTCTTCTCCCTTTTTATCGAGCGTTCGCAAGCCCTTCCAATAGTTGATGCGAACAACTGTCGTGAGAAACGACACCATCGCAATTGCCTCCATATGTTGGGAGTGTTACAATCTCTGTACTAACTCCACTATACCATAACAGCGAGAAATCATCGTGAGAAAAGTGTGAGATGAGTCGTTCCAACCCCATGACAGGCCTCCTGAAGGCCAAAAAGGTGTTTTGTGGACCGTGCGGTGGGCGACTGGTTATGTGGGTGGTTAATCTTGCTCAGGGGGCCTGCGTCTTTGTCTGCGCTCTTCAATGAACTTATTGAGGTCTGCTCTGGTTATCCTGTAGTCCTGTTTGCCGATCTGTATAACCTCAAGCTTGCCGTCTGCGACCCATTGGCGCACGGTGCGTATGCTCACTTTCATGATGCGTGCTACATCCTCGGCAGTGAGTAGGGCATTTTCTTCGTTCATGTGCACTTCTCTTCAGTGTGGGTTTTTCAAAGTATACGCTATGAACCCTGACGGTACAATCCGTCATTTCCTGCTTGCATTTGCGTGTATATAGCCTTAGGTTCACTCTCTTGCATCTTACTGCTTGCAAATTGAGTATCAACATGTTAAACTGTTGGTCTAGCAGTCTCTTTACATATGACGGGATGACAGATGAATACAAACAACAGGCCACCCACTTCCCTTGGCGATCCCGTAACAGCGGGATCAGTCCTGCTGCCAGCCTTAAATGTAGAGGCTCGCAGCACACTTGAGCGACATGGTTGTACCGTTAACAGGGATGGAGAGGCATATGTGATCACGTACCCGCTGGACACGGTGAAGCGAATGATGCTACCGACCATGCTGGTTACTCGGAACTATCGGGTATTTCTACCTGATGGCTATGAACTTATAGAGTCGCATGATCACAGGCGGGCGATTAGTCAGGTGTTTTATACTCCGGACGGTGAGTAAGGCGCGGCTCTTGGCGGCAGGTGCGGATGCCGGGGCTATGCTCGTGGTATACTATGAGTGGAACGTATGAGCTAACAGCAAGGCAAGGAAACGAATGCTTGATGTAGAAAGGTACCTCCAACGGATAGGCTATAGCGGGCCGACTGCTCCTACCCTCGAAACCCTGAGCACTTTGCACAAGGCACATGTTTTTCTTGTTTA
>Ga0209577_10005268_pt1 | contig 12071 bp, 12 predicted proteins | sample GraSoiAngelo_109_FD_185874 | JGI IMG/M metagenome (GOLD analysis project Ga0209577, IMG submission 185874) | Grasslands soil microbial communities from the Angelo Coastal Reserve, California, USA - 14_0903_12_20cm (SPAdes) (version 2) | ecosystem: Environmental > Terrestrial > Soil > Grasslands... | reverse complement strand
TCCGACATGGCACGCCCGCCGGCGCTGCCCATCGCGGAGATCAGGTTTCGCGGCCCGACTACGACTGCGACCGCACCGGCGACGCTGATGTCAACGTCGAGGTCTTCCCAATGCAGTGCCGTGCCCTGGGGCGACAGCTCCACCTCCGCGAGTTCTTCCGGCTTCGCGCCATCGAGTTCGTCGAGCAGCTCGCACGGTATCTCGATTGTACCGCCCGTACTAAACTCCAGGACGATTGCGTCGTCTTCCTCTTCGTAGAAGACGGCCTCAGCGCGCGGCCCATTCGCGCGCTGCTTACCGCGCTCCACAGCCGCCGCGTATTGGCGCTCGAACTCCGCGTCACTGACCCTCTTCTTCGACATGTATCTCCTCCCACCTTGCTAATAGCAGCCCCTGATGCTCCGTGACGAGATCAAGCGCCCGGCGTGCGTCGCGCTTCGGCATCCCGCTCACCTCGTGGATGACCGGCAACTCGCCGCCATCACCTAAGCGGATGACCGCCTCGCCCCCGGCCTTCCAGACGTGAACGTGCGCGGGCGGGTGCTCGTCACGCGTGTAGATGACGACTCTGAAGCCGGACTCTCTGAGTACGGTAGGCATCCGCGAGTAAGAGGATAACCCAACAGTTGGGTTATTGCCAGCAGAAATATAGAAGCGCTACACGTCACCGTCATCGCTGACCGCTTGTATGTTTGTCGTGAGCCGGGAGGAGGCAGTAATCTTCCGACTCTGTGAAAGCAACAGTCCGAGACCGCATTGGTCTTTACGAGACCGCTGATAAGCAGGTGGCGTTCCGCTTCAACCCGGTGCTCAAGCAGTTCTACGAGCGGCTGAAGGCAAGCGGGAAAGTGAGCAAGGTGGCGATCACGGCCTGTTCGCGGAAGCTGCTCACGATCTTAAACGCGATGGTGAGAGACAGAGCCAGGTGGGACGCGAGCAGGGCGCCACAAACAGGTTGACATTCGTCACAGTTGCTTATCGCTTTTGTAAGGGGAAGGACGAAGGGCTCTTCGGGTGGCTGATGGCCCGTAAGAGTGTTGAGGGGTCAGTTATGTAGCCCAAGGGCCGGACTGACTTCGCGGGCGATTCGGCGGCGCGCCCGCCGGCGCCCGGGCCGGTCATGTTGCTTCCTGGTACGAGAGCTTGACGACGTTGGATTGAAAATACTCCCCGTTATTTCTCCTCACCCACTGCTGACCTTTATCCTTCATCCCGACTAGCTTCCAGCCCAAGCTGGCCCCGAACTGCGCAGCCTTAAATTGGTTGTCGAGTTGCATGCCTTTGTTCCAAGTTTGAGTTCTTGTGGAGTCTGTCTTGAAAGGCCAGCCCGCGATGAGGATTTGTAACTCGCCGTTCTGAGTCAGGTGTCCCTTCGCGTTATTGAAAACTCTTTCCAGCAGCGTTCGGTTCGACGCTACGCAATTAGCGTCCGCCAACCCGCCATGATCGCTTTTGTTCCCATAGACATTCGTGTGAGGGTTCTCGAAAATGATGCGGTCGAAGACGACATTAGGCAGGTATGGCTGCGTCGCGTCCAGACCCTCCAACACGTACGCGCCCATCGACTTGAGGTCGTAAATGTTCTCCAGCGGTGACGTGTACGTCGACTGCGCCTGCTCGGATAACTTGCTGACGATCTTGTTGTGGGTTTCGAGCATCTCCTCTCTGGTGACGAGTTCCGAAGAGACGACCTGATGATTCGGGTCGAGGGTGTGAGCGTAGTTAGGGTAGCCCCTGACGGGGTCGTTCACGGCTCCGGAATTGTTCACCTTTCCCATGTCGAGCTGGGAGTGCTTCTTTGTTTTCCGTAAAGGCGTCCTGTGATCGCCCGCGCCCAGGTACAGGTACGACTTCCTCTGCACGGCGCCGCCTCCCTGCGGGACGCTCGGCGGGCGCGCGGCCGGCGCGGGCCGACTTGGTGGACTCGGCGGTCGATAGGGTGACGGGGCGGGGCGGGGCCGTGGTGCGGCGAGAACTGCTGTGGGGCGAACGGCCCGCGCGAAGGTCTGCCCGCCGGGAAGGCCCTTCGCCTGTAAGGTCGCGGGCCGGCCGCGGGGCGGGCAGGCTCGCGGGCCTTCGGGCGATTGAATCGCCTGCCGCGGGGCGTGTGCCCCGCGGCAGGGCCGAGCGTTCGGGTCAACCACTGCTTCCGGCAGCCGCCCCCCCGCCGACTTCGTTTGCAAAACTCGCGGCGCGGGTTGCGGGCGGTAAACTGGCGGGGCCGCCGGCGGTCTGCGTCCCGTCTGCGCAGCGCTAAGACCCGCCGCGCTTGGTCCGGCCTTCGCCTGTAAGACCTTCGCGGTCGGCTGGGGGCGGTAAACCGGGGGCGCACTCGGATGAGGCTTGGCTTGAGGCGCGTGTGGCCGCTGTTGCCCGCCCGCTTTAAGCTGAAGAGTCCATGTAGGGCGCGCGTCCGCCTTTTGCGCCACGTCGGGTTGACATCTTTTACTCATCTTGTACCTCCGCTCCGACGGCAGGCGGCAGGGTGTCGCGGCCCGGAAATCAGGCCGTCCCTCATGATAGATGGTGCAGGCCAAACGGCTCATGAAGAGTGACCGGGACTGTACCCCCCTTTACAAAATGGAGTCAAGGTCGTGGTGTTAATTCCTAAAGTTCAAGCAACTATCGGCTCAAAATCCGGCCCTTTTCACACAAGTGGCCGCGACCCTCCACACGTCTGCGTGCAATCGGTTCTCATTCCCATATCAGTTCACGCAACCAGTTAGGAGGTCTTCAATGAGCCGTTCCTGGCCCTTAATCCATCGCGGCGTCACCGCCCAACATCTACCGCAACATTCCAGCCCAAGGAATCACCTACCGATAGGCGGACCAGGCGGTTGACTCCGAATCGGCCTCGTGTATGAACAAGTCCTTCACACAGACTATAAACCTTAACCTCTTCTCCTCTTAAAGTGATAAACAGTCGGTACATTAACTCCTTGACCCGCCGCTCGAATGACCATATAGTTGCGAGCGCTTCGCGTTCGACGGGTCGGCTTCTACTGAGCCTGCATCTCTTATCTCTCAACTTTCCCGTCTTTAATTGTTTGCCTTACGGCAATGAATCATATTCCCAGGCGAAGTAAGTTGGAATTATGAATCCACCGAAGAAGCAACACCTGCCTGGGCACCTACAGTCAAGACAACAGCAGCCACTCAAATCAGGTGGCGTTCAACTAAAGAGTGGTCCGGTCAAACCTCAGATCAAGCGCCCGATAGCCCCTCCGGTATATCGCCCGCAGCCGACGCCCAGGGTCTTGCAGACAAAAGCTGTTGGCAATTTCCGGCAGCCGCAGACACCACCGGTTGGACAGAAGCCGATTGCTCCGCCCGTCTATCGCCCGCAGCCGGTGCCGCACGTCTTGCAACGCAAGACGGCAGTCGGTCAGCCGCCACCCGGTCAGTCGCGCCCTCAACCACCGAAGCCGCCGGCAATCTTACGCCCGGCAGCAAAGAACATAGCGCAGCCTAAAATGGGGACGACGGCGCAAAGACTAAGCCCGCCTCCGGCTATCCGGCGGGCCGGCGTGGTTCAGCGCTATCAAGCTGTCGATGGGGGCGGGGCTGTGGATCAGTTCACCTTCGATGAAAGGGCCGGCGAAGCCTCGCGGGGGTTTAACGGCTGGGGCAGCCTTAACAGGGGATGGGCAAGAGTCATCACGGCGGCGGGGGCGACGCATATCTTCAGGGCAAATTCGATGCCCGGAGCGCACACCGAAGAGGCTCTTCTGGCTCTTGTCTTTGCTGCATACCCGAACATCCGAAACGACCGCCCCGACCCCAATGTCGGGGGGGTTAATCGCCTCGTAGAACTCTACACGGAGCGCCAGCCTTGCACTGCCCACAACGCTGACTATCAGCGCACGCAGCGACACAATACAAACGGCAATTGCCACGCATACCTGACGGCGGCGGTACACGATAGTGTACGCGTCAGCTACAGCGTCGCGCATAGCGAGTATGCGCACGGCGCGTTGATGAATAGTGCCAGACAAATCTACGCCAACCAGATCGCAAGCGGAGCTCGCAGGCTCACACTGGCCGAAGCGACGAATAACAACATACACAATTATCAAACACCGATCCGGCAACGTAGTCATACCCTGCACGGTCACTACGGACGCGATTATGAAGGAGACCTGGCCCACCACAACGCGTTACTAGCAGCCCTTAATCGTGACTGCGGCGTATTCTGCAAAGCAATGAGCATAGACATTCGGACACCGCTCCGGCAGGCTTTCGAGGCAGGCGCACATGCTGCCGGCTCCGATCCCGTGCGTGCAGCGATGGACGCGGCTGCCCAACAGATAAGAGATGAAGTCGCGGGCCTGGTCACAGCTATCTTCAGCGAGCCATTTTCATTAGACAAAGATAAAAAGCCGCCCGGAGGAGGTGGTGGAAAGGGATCCTTTGTGGGATCAACGGTAGCATCCAGTTCATCCATTATAGTATGACATATACCTTTTTCGGGAGGGGGCTTTAAGTGTGAACATCACAGACATCGTTTCAATTTTCTGAGCTGAAGCTCCTTCTTGTAATCTCGCTCCTGAAACTGCTCCTTCTCAGGATCATAGCCCGCGTAAGCCTCTTCGCTGAGCGGCGTCTGTCCCTTCAGCTCACAGCATCGCTCCATCGGAGTGCGCCCGCCGAGCGCGCTGTGCGGCCTCTGCCAGTTGTAGAAGAACTGCCACTCTTCGAGCCTCAGCGCCAGGTCGGGGTCTTTAAGGTCGGCCGTCATCCAGAACTCCATCTCGTCGGTCTGCTGCGAGCGCTCGACCTTGCTGTTGAGGTGCGGCGAGCGCGGGCGGTTCGGGCGGAACTTGATGCAGTAAGCGCGTAGCGCCCGCTGGAACGGTAGCCCGAAGAACTCGCCGCCTCGGTCTGACTGGATGCGCTGAATGGGGAATGGGAACTCGTAAACCATCCGCTCCTCAAGGAAGTGGGCGCTGTTCTTCGCCGTGCGGCGCGGGTAGATGCCGAGCACGCGCAGGCGGGTGCAATCGTCAACGGCCGTGTACTGATAGATACCGGGAGCGATCTTGCGGGTATCGACCTGCACGCGCTCGCCCGGCACTTTCCGGCTGTAGCGCTTCGGCGGAGACGGACGACGGCGCAGCAGCGGCTTGGCCTGGTGACGGTCGAGCACTTTCCAGATCGTCGCGGTCGAGAAGCGGAGGTCGTGCAAGCGCAGCAGTTCCGCCTGAATGCGCAGCGGGCCGAGCTTGCGCTCGCGGCGCAGCCCGAGGATCAGTTCCTCGTGTTGAGTGGTGACTTTGCTGTTGGGTGAGCTATGGGGTCGCCGGCTGTTCGAGAGAAGCCCCTGCTCGCCGTGCTGTTGGAAGCGGTGCCACCACTTGCGCAGAGTGGGGCGGGAGATGCCGCAGCGGCGGCAGACGAGTCCGGCGTCACCTGTCTCTTCGTAGAGACTGATCCACTTGCGGCCACGCTACTTCTCGATACTCTCTGAGGAGGTAAGGAAGAATGGCGTTCACCGCATCACGCACAGTGTAATTATACCGACTTGCATAACAAAATAAGGTAGCTCATGCAGTCGGCCACCAGTGATAGTTCGTCAGCGCCGTGACCTGCGCGGCGGTGATTCTTTGACAACGTCCACAGACTTCCTGCTCCAGTGCGGCGAGCGTGTCATGCGCGCGGTTCGCCACGCCCTCTTTGACCAGCGGCCACAGCCGTTCTGTCGGGTTCAACTCCGGCGTGTAGGCCGGGAGCGGAACTATCGTGATGCGCTCCGGCACGCTCAGCTCATTGGCGCGGTGCGCCGGCGCGCCGTCCCACACGAGCACGATCTGCTTGCCGGCAGGAGCGTGCGAGCGCTCGAACTCGTCGAGGAACAACTGCGCCATCTCTGCCGACAGCCGCGGCAGGATGAGCCAGAAGACTCGACCGCTTCGCGGGTGTGCCGCCGCGTACACCCAAAGCCACTCGTAGCGCGGGTCTAGGAGCGCCGTCGGGCGTTCGCCGCGCGGTGCCCAGACGCGCCGCAGCACCGGCTTGAGACCAAGGTGCGCCTCGTCTTGACCCCAGACCTCGACCTCGTCCGAGGGGTGCGCCGCCCTTACTTCGACGACCGTATCGCCGAGCTTTTTTTGAAGGCGGCCTGCTCCGCGGCACTCGCCGAGCGGCGGTGGCGCGGGCGCGGCACTTGCAGCGTGAAGCCGAGGCGGCGCATGGCGCGCCAAGCTGTCGTCTCGTGGACGCTCTGCCCGGTGCGCTCCGCGATCCAGCGGGCGACCTTCGGCGCTGTCCACAGCCCGCCGTCGGGAGCCGCGGCGCGCAGCACCGCGTCGAGTTCGCTGGCCGCTTGCGCATTCAAGCTGGGCTTGGGGCCGGGCTTGATCGCACCCCGCTTGGTGGCGACGGCTTCTGCGCCGCGGGCGTTGTAGCGTTGAGTCAGTTGCGTGACCCAGCCCGAGGTGCGCCCGACGCGGCGCGCCGCATCGGCGGCGCGCGTGCCCTGAGAGATCAGGTGGAGGGCGCGCCAGCGCGCCTTCTCCTGCGGCTCACGGCACTGCCTGTAACGCCGAGAGTTCGGCGGTCGTTAAATGCGGCTTGAGTTCGATGCGCTTCGGCATGACCGCTTTCTACGTTACCTTAATCTGTTTTGCAAGTCGGTATTAAAAGGGGCCGCGCGGTGCGGCCCCTTTTGTTGTTGGCGGAATTACGGTAGGGACGTACCCAACTTTTCGATGTAGACCTTGCGGCCGCTACGGGACGACTTCAAAGTTCACCGCGTCGCTTTCGAGCACCGGCCCGCCCTTCCGGAAACGGTGCTGCAACCTGAGCTCGTACTTGCCCGGCTGGAGTTGGCCGTACCATTTACTCAGATACACCTCAAGGAACTCCGTCTTGTTCGGTTCCAGAGTCAGATAGATGACGTGAATCGGAATTGAGTCATCCTCTGCCGCCGACCGCGCTTTCTTATCTGCCTCTTTGAGGAAGGGCACCGGCTGCCCGTCCTTGAAGAGCCGGGGCAGGTGGTGCAAGAAGGGGTTTGTGTAGCCTACGGTGATCGGCTCCGTGCTGATGTTTGTCAGTCCGACCCTGATGACCACGTCTTCGCCAGACTTAAACTGCCCCGGCTGTCTCCGCCGGCCGCTCCCGGGCGTCAGCGTGACCACGATGGCGCGCTCTTTTTGATCCTGGCTCTGCTCCGACGCATTCTTTTGTTCAACTTGCATCGCCGGCACGCGCGCCGCCGCGAGTTGACTGTGCGCGCCGACGGCCCCGATAAGCAGCAACGCCGCTAAGACCGCAACCGACATATTTTTTACGAGCATGACTTCCTCTCTTTCGGCGAGTACCGTGCGCCTCAAGCGCTGCCATCTTCGCACATCCCTCACCGGGCACTCAACGGTAAAGAGGGACGCTGTTTACGGGCGGCACACTCGGGTGATGACGCCCGTACCTGTCGTGATCATCGCTCACGCGTCCGGGTGAGTCCCGTCAAGGGGCGTGGAGTTGACGCCCCTCCCCTAGTACGGCGGGCCGAATCTGGCGCGGTACTCGAACGACGTGATGAACGCCTGGATCATCTCGTTGTAATCGCCATCATTATTCGGGATGCGGCCGTCCAGCTTGCTCACCCAGTAGTTGAAGCCGTCCGGGTCGCACACGGCCGGGTCACACGTCCGGCGTAAGTACGCGTAGTAACACTGCCTCACGAATTCCGAATTGTACGTGTGTGCGGCGTTGTAATCGGACGAGCCGCGGTTGCTGACGGAGAGCGCGGGGTGCAGGCCGATGAACTCGTCCGAATAAAAGAACGCCCGCGCGACGTCGATCCGCTTCCCGTCTACGCAGCCGGACAGGATGTCGAAACCGCAGTTGCTGTCGATCTGGTCAGTCCAGAAATCCCAGCCGCTCTGGTCCGGGTCGCGGTTTAAGAAATCCTGGTACTGCTGCGCCACGAAGTTCCGTGAGTTATCAATCGGATTCGGGGTGGCGCAGTCGGGGCACTTTTTCCAATCGGTCTCTAAGAGCGACCGGAAACCGGCGTTCGGCCTGAGCTGCGCGGTGCTCGGGTCGCTGAAGGCCGTGCCCGTCAGGTTGCTGGGGGATAGATGAAAAGCCGCGTAGCTCCTGTTCGGGGCCACCTCTCCCCCCAATTCCACGGGAGCTTTCCGAGCGGGCGCGTGACCCCGGGGGACGCGGCGCTGATCCCGCTGTAGTAGACGATGTACATCTCGAAACGGTCGTCCACGATCAGCTTGTCGTAATGGAGCGGGGCTTCAAGCGCGTTGCCCGGCGTATCCCCCGTGTTGATCGAAGAGGCATATTGATCATTGAAATGAGTGGTGGCCTGTGAACGCGGATCATAAGGGTCATCGCTATCGCCGATCCAGCCCGTGTCAAAGGCGGTCTGGGTTGTCCGCCAGGTGACGCACTCGACGCCCCTGGAGGTGGAACGCTGGCGGTATGGGCTGACAAGTTGGACGAACTTTAATCCGCTCTCGCCGGGGACGGAGATCGAGTCATCAGGCACCTTGGCCGAGGCGTTGAAAAGCATCCCTTGCGAAGTCGCGTTACAGCCGAGCGAAAATGTCGCCCCCGTGGTTAGTCCGCTACAGCCGCCCTGCGGAGTCACCCGCTCGGTATTTTGTTGGGCGGTGAAGCTCTCCAGTTTCGGCACGACCACGCTGACCGTCAGCGTGGCGGAAGACTGGCAGCTTCCGTCGCTCGGGATGAAGGTGACCCCTACCGTATAAACGCCTTCTTTCGTCCAGATGATGTCGTCCTGACTGTTGTTGTTAGAAAGCTCTTGGCTGGACGCCCCCGTGACGTGCCAGGAGAAAGTTCCCGGCGTGTCGGGACTAACTGTCGCGGCCAGGGAAGCGGTCGCCCCGAGCAGAGCCGGGCGGCTCTGACCGTTAAGGTCTGTTCCCGCATCCTTCCCGTAAAACGAGCCGAGCTTTACGCTCGTGCCGCTGCACGGCGGCTGCGGCGTCGGCGTCGGCGCGGGGCAGGGGTTTCCGTTCGAATCAAAGGAAGAGCCCGTGCCGCAGGAATTGTCGGCCGGGGTGGTGACGCTAAAACCCGTCGACCCCAGGTAATAGCGTTGTGCGCCAACGAAGTAGTAAGGGTTGTAGGCAAAGCCGGGATACCCCCCGTAATCGCCCCCCGAAAAGAAGCTGAACCCGAACGGGTCCGCGTAACACCCGGAAGCGAACCCGTCGCAGTAGCTGTAGTAGTAGTAAGCTATAACGAAGTGGTTGCTGTAGACGGAATACGTCGTCTGAGCCCGGTACACGGAGGTCTGTGTCCACACTTCGGCGGGGATGATGTCTGCGTACCCTACCTCGTAGCCGGAATTTAAAGGGACTTCGCTGTCGTACTGCCAGTAAAGCTCGCCCTCTACCGCGGGGTCGTAATAATAACCGGCGTAGTAATCCAGCCACGTCGCCGAGTACCCGAAGACCTGGCGGGTGTTCACGTCGTAACCGGCATCGGATAAGCCGTAGGCATACTGCGCCTGTGCTCTTTGCGGTGACAGCAGGAGCCACAGGGCCGCCAGCGTAATGGCGCAAAAAATTGATCTTTTCATTTCGTTAGCCCTTGAACCGAAAGTCCGTCTGGTGTCGCGCAGGTGAGCTGCTTGCAGGTCTCCGCGGGGTTAGGGGCGATTGACGACGCGCTGGACGGGTTTAATTTTGCCGGCGATTTCCCGCTGTACGAAGTCCTCGAAGCGCTGAAATTCCGCGTCGCCGAGTGCTTTACGAAGATTCTCGCGGGCGTCGAGAATGAGTGTTTGACGCTGCTCTTCCAATTCCTTGAGTTCCGCCGGCGGAGTCGGCAACGGTTCCCCGCCTTTGAACTTCACGTCCGCATGGCGCGCCCTATCGGCGTCGATGATCTTCTTCGCCTTCTCGTCTAAGATTGCTACTTTGCGCGCGGTCTCGGCAGCGATCCGCTCGAAGTCGTCGGCCTGCCGGTCTTTCAAGCCGGCGCGCTGCCCGTGATAGTGACGGAGCGCCGCCCCGCTTTGACCCTGTTTCTCTTTCTCCTCGGCCTTCTTATTAAAAGCGGCGACCTCTTGGAACAGCAGCCCGTAAATCACATGTTTCGGGATGGCCGGCGTTTGCCCTGATGCCGGGCTACTGCTTTGACTCGATGGGGCCGCCTGAGGTGAAGGGGCGCTCAAGGTTTGAGGCGACTTACTTCCTGCCGTCGCCGAACCTAGTGAGAAGATGCCCGCCGCCCGGTGCGCCTGTCTGCCGAAAGCGAGCGCCCCGGTCGCGAAAGTAATCGTGCACAGAATTATTACCAACCGCCTTACATTCATAGAACCTCCAACGTGAAGGGAACCGCAGTAATCAGACCGCTAGTCCTCTGCGAGCCGTAAGGAAAGGCGGCCGGCGGCAGGAGACGGCGCGGCCATAGACGGCAGGGCTATGCACCCGTTAACCCGGATTTAGTCATTGGCCTGTGAGATTATGTTTTTCGCCCGCCGCCCGGTCGCGCTTATGGTGCGGGGCGTTCGTACAACGCACCTTCGGCGCTTAGAGGCGGCAGAAGCTGTGTTCTTCTTAAGCCCCGCGACCACCGGCAAGCGATCGCGGGGCTTGGCTATCTTTCAGTTAACCGACCGTTGCGCGGCGCTCACGCCGAAGTGCGCGAAGACCCGGCAGGGCGAGCCCGCGCCGAATACAAAGGGCGGACACTTAACTACACGACGCTCTGCGCGCAGTCTCATCACGTCAAGACTGTGCCGACTAAAATCCTCGACGCCGCGCTCGACAAGGCGATGCCAAAAGCTACGCCGCTGCGCCTTGAACCGCGCCGCCCGGCACCCCATCACCCATGGCGCAAGTTCGAGTACGGCTCGAGCGCGCCTCCCGAAGAGTACCAACGTGACACTCCTAAATGGCGCACTTAGGTATCATCTCTACTTCGGGTTGACAGAAATATTTTCGGACCGAAAGAAATGAAAGGATGTAGGCGGCGGATTTGGTTAGCGGTCCCAAAACTGACGGTGGTAATTTGAGTAAGGAATTTAGCGTTAAATCAAGCCAAATCCTCAGTCAGGAAAAGTCCTCGCGTCTCGATCTCACCTGTGCGACTGCCGTTTCTCATATAAGATAATTGTTCGAGTCGGTTGTTCTGACTAATCAATAATGTAGTAGACTGCCGGCATGCCGGCAGCGAAACGTCAGAGGTCGCCTGGCGAGGGCAGGAAAGCTAGCCGCACTTTGAAGGCAGGCGCGCCGCCGAAGCTCCGGGAGAGCGCCCGCCGCACAGAGACCATCAAGTTCCTCACCCTCGACGAGACGAAGCGGCTCTTCTCCCAGATCAAGGACAAGCGCGACAGGGCCATCTTCCTCACCGCCTACCGCCACGGTCTCAGGGCAAGTGCGGTCGGACTGCTCCGGGTGAGCGACCTCGACCTCAAACGGCTCAAGATTATGCTTCACCGAATGAAAGGATCACTCTCGGGCGAACACCCACTACAGCCGGACGAGGCGCATGCGTTGAAGGCGTGGCTCAAGTCCAAGGATACGGACTCGCCCGTCCTCTTCCCTTCCCGAAGGAATCTGCCGATCAGCCGGCAGATTCTTGACGTACTGATGAAACGCTACGGCGCAGAGGCGAACATCCCGAAGGAGAAGCGCCACTTCCACGTGCTCAAGCACTCCATCGCCACCCACCTGCTCGACGCCGACGCGGATCTGCGCTTCCTCCAGGACTGGCTAGGCCACGCCAACATCCAGAACACTGTGATCTACGCCGCGCTGGTCTCCCACAGCCGCGAGCGGAAGGCGCGCGAATACTTCCTGAAGCTGCCGCGCCTCTGAAATTCCGGCGTCGGTCAGGGCCGCCCGTAGAAACAAGCCGCTGGCTCACGTTTCATCTTCAATCTCTCCACCGCCGGTCTAGGCCTCTCCCGCCCCGGCAGTCACCCGCGTGCGGAGAGCGCACCCGCCGGCTCTTAAAGAGCGCTGCATTGATAGGTAAACCCGTCAGATGTCTAATCCAGCGCCAGCAAAGAACGACTGGATGAGCGACGGCTTCTCTCGCAGCCGCTTGACTGCGAGGCTGAGTTCAGTAGACAGATG
>Ga0209577_10005266_pt1 | contig 12072 bp, 11 predicted proteins | sample GraSoiAngelo_109_FD_185874 | JGI IMG/M metagenome (GOLD analysis project Ga0209577, IMG submission 185874) | Grasslands soil microbial communities from the Angelo Coastal Reserve, California, USA - 14_0903_12_20cm (SPAdes) (version 2) | ecosystem: Environmental > Terrestrial > Soil > Grasslands... | reverse complement strand
CAGCGCCTCGTCGCGAAGGGCGTGCTCGCCCCGATTGACATCGTTGCGGCGCAGACGCAGGTGACGACCTTCGAGCAGAACATCTACACGGCGCAGGAGTCCGTCACGCGCGCCGAGAACACACTGAAGACCCTCATCCTTCCCGACCGCAGCGAACCGCTCTGGTCGCGTGCGCTGACGCCGGTCACGCCCGTCAGCCTCGAAGCGCCGCGCGTGCCGCTGGAGCAGGCGGTCAGGTCGGCGCTCGACAACCGCCTCGACCTCGCGCAACTGCGGACGAGCGCCGACATCAACCAGGTGGACGTGCGCTACTACCGCGACCAGACCAAACCGCAACTCGACCTCGTCGGCACTTACACCACAGACGGACTGGCCGGCGCGCTCGTCCCGACGAACACGAACTCGTCGCGCGGCACAAGCCCCCTGCTCGTCCAGCGCGTCAACGACCTGTCGGCGCTCGCGGGCCTGCCGCCGCTCACGATCACGACCACCACGTCGTCGCCCGCGGCCAACCTGATCGGAGGCTACACGCAGTCTTTGCGGAACCTCTTCGAGCAACGTTACCCGACGGCGCGCGTCGGCGTGGTCGTCTCGCTGCCGCTCCGTAACCGCACCGCCGAGGCGAACCTGGGCCGCTCGCTCGCCCAGGGCAGCCGCATCAACGACCAGATCAAGCAGGCGCAGCAACTGATCGAGGCCGACGTGCGCAACTCCGTGCAGGCCGTGCGCTCCGCGGAAGCGCGCCTCGCCGCCGCCGCCTCTTCGCGCTCATCCGCCGAGCAGCAGTACGAGAGCCAGCAGCGGCAGTTCCGCGCGGGCACGACGACCGTCTTCCTCGTCCTCCAGGCCCAGACCACGCTTCTCCAAGCGCGCGCCAACGAGCTTCAGGCGCAGACCGCCCTGAACAAGGCCATCTCCCAACTCCAACACGCCACCGGCAACACGCTCGAAGCCAACAACGTCGCCGTCGTGGGCGGCGCGTCGCCGCGCGGCCTCGAAGTCCGCGAGCCGCCGCCGTCTGATTCCGTAACGTCGGGCAACGCCTTCGCCCCTTCCGCGAACGTCTCGTCCGGCGCGCCGGCGGGAAGCAGGCCGTAAAGAGAGGCAAACCCTGATGAAAGGTGGTCGCCTCCTTCAACACCCACGCGCATTACTGCCGCGCCGGCCCGCATCTCTTCAACGCGGGCCGGCGCTCGCCCTCGCGCTCCTGCTCGTCTGCGTGTCGGCGGCGTGTCGTTCGGGCGGCGCGGGCGCAGGCGACGAGTCGGTCGGCATCGTCGTCGTGAACGCGCCCTCGGCGGGAGTCGTGCGGCGCGTGCTGGTGAGCGAGGGCGCGGCGGTGAACGAGGGCGCAGGGATAATCGAGATCGCCGTCAGGACGCAGCCGCAGGGCGCTCTGGTCTCGCCGACGGAAGACCCCGTGGCGCGCGCCGCGAAGAACATCGGCACGGCGCAGAACGAGACCGAGTCGGCGCGCGCCGAGGTCGTGCGCGCCGAGGTCGAGGTGCAGAGGCTTGCGCCGCTCGTCGCCGCGGGCCAGGCCTCGCAGGGCGAGTTGGACGGAGCGCGCGCCGTTTACGAGCGCGCCGAGCAGCGCCTCCAGCGCGCGCAGGCGTCCGCGCAGTCGGCGCAGTCGGGCCTCGTCGCGGCGCGGCAGCAGCAGTTGAACGGGACGACCGCCCGGTCGGTTCCGGCGGAGCAAACAGTCGTCGCACGCGCCACGTCCGCCGGACGCGTGGCCGTCGTCAACGTGCGCGAGGGCGACGTGGTGACATTGGGGCAGCCGCTCGCGACCCTTCGCGCCGGGGGTCAATGAATGGGCACGGCGCAAAATGACGACGCGACCAACATCGGCCCGCGCGAGCGAAGGAAGCGGCGCTTGCTCGGCGTCGTCGCGCTCACGGTCGGCGTCTCGGTCGCCTTCTTGCTGGTGGTGACGGGCGCGCCCCGGCTGCTCCGCCTCGTCGTCTTCTTCCCAGTCTGGATCGCGGGCCTCGGACTCTTGCAGGCGCGCGAGAAGACCTGAATCGCGATGGCCGCGCGCGGGACGCGCAACATGGACGCGGGCGAAGAAAAACTCGACGACGAGAAACTAATCGAGCGTCTGCGCGCCAAGTCGCAGCGCATCAACCGGCGCGCGCTCATCACAGCCGCGGTCATCACGCTGCTGACCCTCATCTTTCCCTGAGATTCATAAACGAGCGGGGTGGTCGCGTGCGCCCGAGCATCGTCGCAGCCGCGGGCGGGAAAAGCGCCGCCGAGCAGTCGCCGACTCCTCAAAGGCGCTTCTCGCAGTGCTTACAGAGCGGGACTCCCGCCGGCCTGTCGGCGTTGATCTGCGGCGTCGGCTTCCCCGCTTTATATAATGACAGTTCCAGGCTGCTCAGTTTAACCCCGCACGGCGCGGCCCCGGTTCGATGGTCACTCAGGACGTGACACACAGTACCGCCTCGCTTGACGAAGTACATGCCTCACCTCCTAACGAACTATTTTTTTACAGCCAAACCCTCGCGGCGTGAGGAGAGGCAAGGATAGTACCAATCGGCGCGGGCGAGTTGCGGAGAAAATGTTGAGATTGTTTGGACGGCGACCTGTGAGCCGCTTCACACTCCGACGGCCTTACAGGCGTTGCCGGTTCTTCAGAATCCTGACGAACGAGCCGGAACGAAACTCGTCGCGGGTCAGCCCCGTCAGCCGGACGGCCTCCTGCTCGGAGACCGCGCCGCAGTTGATGGCGCGCAGGAAGTAGTTGAGCAGGCCCTGGCCCGTGGCGGCGTCGTCGAACACGTCACCGACGAGCGTGGCGCGCGCGGCCTTCTCGACGAAGTTGCTGAGGCGCTCCGAAGCGGGTTCGAGGCTTTCGAGGAAGAAGGTGTAAACGGCTGCGTAGCGCGTGGGCAGTTGCGCGGGGTGCAAGTCCCAGCCCTGGTAGAAGGCGTTGGTGAGCGAGTGCTGTATGTGTTCGTAATGCAGCCGCCAGGCGCGGTGGACGGTGCGGCGGTTCTCTTCCTCCTGTTCCTCTGTGAGCGAGCCGCCCGCGCTCGCGCGGTGCGAGGGAACGGGCATGATGTTGGTCGCGCCGTCGGAGAGCCAGACGCCCGTGCCGCCAAAGGCGACCTGCATCATGTGGCGCGCGAAGTCGCAGGCGGGGTGCGTCATGTGCTGGTGCGCCGCCGTTATCTGGCAGCTCGCCGTGTAGTCGTATGTGCCGAAGTGCGCCGCCGCGCAGCGACCTCGCGCGGCTTCGAGGAGGATGGGCAGGTTCGATTCGCCGCGTCGGTTGATGATTGATTGCGTCGTCTCAACCATCATCTCCATCCTCAGCGCGCCGGCGGCGAGACCGCTCGCCTCTTCAAACTTATCGAAGATAGTGGCGAGCGCGGCGACCTGTTCGGGGACTGTGATCTTGGGGAGCGTGACGACGAAGTTGTCCGCGAGCCGCCCGCCGGTCTCCGCGACGAGCGTCGAGAGGAAGATGTCGAGCGTGCGTAAGGAGCGCGCGTACAGTTCTTCGGTGAAGGGCTTGATGCGGATGCCGACGAAGGGCGGGAGCGTGCCCTCTTTCATGCCGCGCGCCACCTCGCGCGCCGCCGACTCGGCGTGGCCGTCCTCTTCCGTATCGGGGCGGTTGCCGTAGCCGTCCTCGAAGTCTATGCGGAAGTCCTCGACCGCCTCGCGCCGCAGCTTCTCGACGACGCGCGCGTAGACGTTGTGTGCCAGCCAGACTCCTTTGTGCTCGCGGCGGAACGCGGCCTCGTCCTGTTCAATTGCCGCGCGCACGGTCGAGTCGTCCGCGACCGAGTCGGGCAGTTCGTCCGAGCCGGGCAGCGCAAGCGCGCGCGCGAATGAGGCGAAGTTCGGCGCGTAGGCTTCGAGCGCGCGCAGGGCGAGCGCGCCGAGGCGCGGCGTGGTGTCGGACTTGAAGAGGTGCGCGCCGCCGTAAACCGTGTGGACGGGCTGGCGGCGCAGAGACTCGCCGGGGTAGCGCGCGGCGAACTCTCGGTTGGCCTCGCCGAGGCGCGCGGTCGTCTCTCGCGTCGAATCTTCGTTGAGCGTCGTTCTCATTTTTCTCCTCGCCTGCGGGGCGGGCCGGAGCATTCTACCGCAGCGCGTCCGGCGCGCGCGAGGCCGCCGCCCGCGCGCGGCGTTTCTGACACGCCGCCGAAGTGGGTTCTAACGCGTTGCCAAAAATGCCGAGTTATGTTTTAAGTTCCCGTCATGCCTTCGTCCGACTTCGTCGTCCGCGGCCAACGCGTCGTCACGCCCGGCTCGGTGCAGGCGGCCTCGATCTACGTCCACCGCGGGCGCGTCGTCGCCGTGCGCCCGTTCGACGACGTGCCGCAAGGCTGCAAGGTCGTGGAGGCGGGCGAGAGCGTGGTGTTGCCGGGGCTGGTGGACTCGCACGTGCACGTGAACGAGCCTGGGCGCACGCGCTGGGAGGGCTTCAAGACGGCGACTCGCGCGGCGGCGCGGGGCGGCACGACCACAATCGTTGACATGCCGCTCAACAGCGTCCCGCCGACGACCACGCTCGAAGGCTTCAGGCAAAAGCTCGGAGCGGCGCGGGGACAGTGCCGCGTTGACGTGGCCTTCTGGGGCGGCGTCGTGCCGGGGAATCTGCAACAGCTCGCGCCGCTCCACGCGGCGGGCGTCGTCGGCTTCAAATGTTTCCTCATCCCCTCCGGCGTCGAAGAGTTCCCCCCGGTGACGGAGAATGAGCTGCGCCCCTCGATGTTCGAGCTGGCGCGTCTCGGCGTGCCGCTCATCGTTCACGCAGAGTTGCCGGGGCCGGTCGAGCATGCGCTAGCCGCCTGCTGCGCCGGCGAGACGGGCGGCGATCCGCGCTGCTACGAAACGTTCCTGCGCTCGCGCCCGCGCGAGGCCGAGGACGAGGCCGTCGCGCTGATGATTGGCTTGTGCCGCGAGACGGGCGCGCGCGCCCACATCGTTCATCACTCGTCGGCGGACGCCCTCCCGCTCTTGCGCGAAGCGAAGCGGGAGGGGCTGCCCCTTTCGGCGGAGACCTGCCCGCACTACCTCGCCTTCGCCGCCGAAGGGATTGCGGACGGCGCGACCGAGTTCAAGTGTTGCCCGCCCGTGCGCGAGCGCGAGAATCAAGAACGTCTGTGGGAGGCTTTGCGCGAAGGCACAATCTCGATGGTCGTCTCCGACCACTCGCCCTGCCCGCCGGAGATGAAGCGGCGACAGGAGGGTGATTTTCTGAAAGCGTGGGGCGGCATCTCGTCCTTGCAGTTCCGTCTGGCCGTAGTGTGGACTGAGGCGCGACGGCGCGGCTTTGCGCTCGAAGACCTCGCGCGCTGGCTCGCGCACGAGCCGGCGCGTCTCGCCGGTCTCGACCTGCGCAAAGGCTCAATCGCGCCGGGCCGCGACGCAGACCTCGTCTTCTTCGATCCCGAAGCGGCGTTTGTCGTCGCGCCCGAAATCAACGAGCACCGCCACAAGCTCACGCCCTACGACGGACAGACCTTGAGCGGCGTGGTCGAGGCGACCTACCTGCGCGGCGAGAAAATCTACGAGCGCGGCCATTTCTCCGAAAGGCCGACGGGTCGTCTGCTCAAGCGCGGAGACGAAGGGAAAATCTCAGACGTGTTTGATGACGTGGAAAGTTTTGAAGACTGACCGAGAGGAATGATGCCGGACTTCTCGAATCTCATTGACCTCGCCGCGGAGCGCGTCGGCGGAGCGGTCTTGTTCGCCAACGACGACTTCTTCGCGCCGAAGGAGAATCTGTTGAAGGCGAGCGCGCCGGTCTTCGTCGAGGGCAAGTACACGGAGCGCGGCAAGTGGATGGACGGCTGGGAGTCGAGGCGTCGGCGCACGCCCGGCTTCGACTGGTGTCTGATTCGCCTCGGCCTGCCGGGGCGCGTGCGGGGCGTCGTCGTGGACACGAGCTTCTTCCGCGGCAACTACCCCGAAAGCTGCTCGCTCGAAGCCTGCGCCGCCGAAGGCAACGCGACCGTCGAAGAGTTGACGGGCGAGGGAGTCGAGTGGGTCGAGATTCTTCCGCCCTCGCGCCTGCAAGGCGACTCGCTGAACCCTTTCGCCGTCTCTTCAAACGAAAGGTTCACGCACCTGCGCTTCAAGATTTACCCGGACGGGGGCGTCGCGCGCCTGCGCGTCCACGGCGAAGTCCTGCCCGACTGGGGGCGCATCAAACGCGCGGGCGGCCTCGTTGACCTCGCGTCGGTCGAGCAGGGTGGCCTCGTCGTCGCGACGAGCGACGAGTTCTTCGGAGGCCGACAGAACCTCATCATGCCCGGTCGTGCCGCCGACATGAGCGACGGCTGGGAGACTAAGCGCCGCCGAGGCCCCGGCCACGACTGGTGCGTCGTCCGTCTCGGCGCGGCGGGCCGCGTCGTCCGCGTCGAAGTTGACACGTCGCACTTCAAGGGCAACTACCCCGAAAGCTGCTCGCTCGAAGCGGCCTGCGCGCCCGAAGGCACAGGCGACATGGGCGAAAGCGTTAACGACATCGCGGCACTCGATTCATTAAGCTGGCGGGAGCTTCTGCCGCGCACGCGCCTTCAGGCGCACACGCGCCACTTCTTCGAGGAGGAGTTGCAAGACGCGGGCACGGCGACGCACGCGCGCTTTCAAATCTTCCCCGACGGCGGCGTCAGCCGCCTGCGACTCTACGGGACGATTCTCGATTGATGGAGACCAAGACCGAAGAGACTGACGGCCACGCCGGACGGCTCAACCGCCTTTCGGCGGACGAGGCCGAGCGCGCGCTGCTCGACTGCTGCGGCTCCGCGCGCTGGGCGCGGGAAGTCGCTGCGCTGCGGCCCTTCCCGGAAGTGGGTCGTTTGCTCGACGCGGGCGAGCGCGTCTGGTTCGGGCTAGACAGCGACGACTGGCTCGAAGCCTTCCGCGCGCACCCGCGCATCGGCGAGAAGAAGGCCGCTGACGCCGTGAGCGAGGGCGCGCGCCGCTGGTCTGAGGGCGAGCAGTCGCGCGCGCGCGAAGCGTCCGATGAAACAATGGGCGCGCTCGCGCAAGCCAACCGCGAGTACGAGGAGAAGTTCGGCTTCATCTTCATCGTCTGCGCCACGGGGAAGACTGCCGGAGAGATGCTCGCCCTTTTGCGCGAGCGCCTGAAGAACGACACGGAGACGGAGCTGCGCATCGCCGCCGCGGAGCAGTGGCGCATCACGGAGCTGCGCGTCAAGAAGTTCCTGAACGTCTTGTGAAATTCCTGAACGTCTGATGAATGCCATCACCACGCACGTCCTCGACACCGCCGCTGGCCGACCGGCGGCGGGCGTGCCCGTCACGCTCGAAGCGCGGGACGACGCGGGCGTCTGGCGCGAAGTCGGGCGCGGCACGACCGACGAGGACGGGCGTTTGAGAGAACTCCTCCCGCCCGCCTTCGCGTTGCGCGGGGGCGCTTATCGCCTCACTTTCGACGTGGCGGCGTACTTTTCTGCTCAGGGCACAGAAGGCTTCTACACGGAAGTATTTATCTCTTTCGTCGTCCGCGACGCGGGCGCGCATTACCACGTGCCGCTGCTGCTCAGTCCTTATGGGTACTCGACCTACAGAGGAAGCTAGCCGATGAAAATTCCCCCGAACGTCAACGAGTGGCTGAACCTTCTCTTCCGCTGGTTCCACGTCTTCGCGGCCATCCTCTGGGTCGGCTCGACCTACTACTTTACTTGGCTCGACGGTCGCTTTCAGGAGGAGGAGCGCGAGGCCGGAAAAGTGGGAGAAGGTGCTGCCGGCGAGTCCGGCAAGGTCGAGGTCTGGATGGTTCACAGCGGCGGCTTCTACGTCGTCGAGAAGCGCAAGACGCCGAGCCTGCGGCGTCTGCACTGGTTCCGCTGGGAGGCGATGATGACCTGGCTGAGCGGCACGCTGCTGCTCACGCTCGTCTATTACATGGGCGGCGGGATGGTTGACGCGGACGTGCGAAACATAAGCGTCTCGACAGCCGTCCTTTTCGGCGTGGGGCTGTTGGTCGTCGGCTGGGTCGTTTACGACCTGCTCGTGCAGTCGCCGCTCGGCAGAAACGAGAAGGCTTTCGCGGCGGTCGCCTACGCGCTCGTCGTCGGCGCGTCTTACCTCTCGACGCACGTCCTGAGCGGGCGCGCGGCCTACATCCACGTCGGCGCGGCATTCGGCACGATCATGGCCGCCAACGTCTGGATGAGGATTCTGCCGGCGCAGCGCCGCATGATCGCCGCGGTGAAGGAGGGACGCTCGCCCGACCCCGCCGAAGGCGCGCGCGCGAAACTCCGCTCGAAGCACAACACCTACATGGTCGTGCCGCTGGTCTTCACGATGATCTCGAACCACTACCCCGTCTCGACCTACGGCCACGACTACAACTGGCTCGTCCTCTCCGCGCTTGTCCTCGCGGGTTGGGCCGCCGCGAAGATCATTCGCCGCGCCTAAGCACAAGCGAACAGTTCAAGGGTGCTGCTTGCCCGCGCCGATGGGGTCGCCCGGCGGCGCGGGCGGCGGCGGCGTGCGCTTGCGCGGCTCGGCGGGACGGGCGAGGAAGCGCTCGATGTCTTCGTGCGTGGCGCGCAGGTGTGCGTTCGTCGCCTCGTCCGCCGAGGTCATTGCGGTGTCGTTCACAAGAAGGCTCCGCAGTTGCTCGGTGGCAACGGCGCGCACCTGCACTGATGCGTCGGCGTCCGCCGCCAAGTCCATCAGGCGCGTGACGACGAGGCCCTGCACCGAGCGCGTGATCGCGGCGAGGTAAGCGTCCTTCGGCGCGGGCGGGCGCCACGTCCGCGCGACGAGCGCAGCGGCGACCTCCGCGAAGTCGGGGTTCACGCGGTCAAGCGAGTGATACTGATTGAGGCGGGCGGCGCGGTGCGGCTCAAGCAAACCCGACACGGCGAGGTCGGCGGCAATCGTGGCCGCGGCCAAGGGGTCGAAGGCCGGGTCGGTGCGCTTCGCGAAAAGCTCCTGCGTGCCGCCCTCGTAGCCGAAGGCGCGCGGCGGGATGAGCGCGAGTATGCGCGGCGGCACGGCCAACTCTTCGACCTTGATCGTGTCGAGCACCGCATTGAGCGCGTCGCGCTGTCGTGCGGCGGGCACGACCTGTTGCACCTGCGGCGGGCTAGGCCCCGCGGCGGTCTTCACGGCGTAGGTGTAGTAGAGGCCGCCGACCGACTTGACGGCGGCCTGGAGTTGATAGCGGTGGTGCAGGTAGAGCGGGAGCAGCTTCGCCTCCAACAGCGAGAGCGGCGTGCCGTTGGGTACGTTCGCGAGTCCGAACTGCGAGAGCGCGATGCGGCGCACCTCCATCTCGTGGCGGAGCATCGCCACGGGGTCGTCGCCGTTGTCCCAGAGGTTCGCGAGTGGGTGGGCCGCGCCCGCGGGCCGCGCGTCGGCGTCGGAGATGAAGAGCATCCCCGACTTCACGCCTTCGTCAACGACCTTCTCAAGCTCAGACGTTTCGTCCGTGCCGGGCGCGAACTGCGCGTAGGCGAAGCGGATTGCGAACTTGTCGTAAGCGCCGATGCCGACGGCGTAGGCGTTCGAGAGGTCGAGCCTGCCGTTTTTTATTTCAACCATCGGCGCGGGGTAATCCATGACGGAGGCGCGACCGTAGGTGCTGGCGGCGAAGTTGTGGGCGAGGCCGAGCGTGTGGCCCGTCTCGTGCGCGGCGAGCTGGCGCACGCGCGCCAGGGACATCGCGCCCGCGTCCGCGGAAGGGTCGAGGCCGTCGAGTTCGTCCATGTCGGCCATCATTCCAAGCTCGCACTCGGCCCACGGCGCGCCCGTGCCCCACGAGCTTCGCTCGAAAGGCGGGATGAGGCCCGTGCCGATCAAGTAGTCCTGCCTGATTCGTAAGCTACCGAGCGTGACGTTGCCTTTGATGATCTCGCCGGTGCGCGGGTCAACGACGCTGCCGCCGTAAGACCAGCCGCGCGAGGAGCGGTGCACCCAGTTGATCATGTTGTAGCGCACGTCCATCGGGTCGGCGTCCGCGGGGAGCACTTTGACCTGGAAGGCGTTGCGGAAGCCCGCGGCCTCGAACGCCGCGGCCCACCACGACGCGCCCTCGACGAGCGCGCTCCGTATCGGCTCCGGCGCGCCGTTGTCCACGTAATAGACGATGGGCTTCACAGGCTCGGAGACGGCAGCCGCCGGGTCTTTCTTCTCCAGGCGGTGGCGCGTGATCCAGCGCTTCTCAATCGGCTCGGTGAAGGGCGAGGCGTAGTCGTAGAACTCCACGGCGAAGAGGCCGACGCGCGGGTCGAGGCGGCGCGGCGTGTAGCTCGCGTCCGGCAGCTCGACGAGCGAGTGGTGCTCGCGCACCGTCAGAGACTGCGGGCTGGGAACGGTCTCGCGGACGAGCGGGCCGGCGTTGCCTTCGGTCGTGAAGGTGAGCGTTGCCTCGACTTCCGTGTTCTTGGGGAACGCCTTCGTGCGCTGCAAATAGACGGCGCTGCGCGAATCGTCGAGGCGGTACTGCCCCTGGTTAGACTCGCGCAGGCGGTCGGCGACGCCGTGCGCGTCGCGCACGAAGAATGAGGTTGCGTCAACGAGGACGCGCTCGCCCTCCGCCGCCTCGACTTTAAAACCCCACAGCACGGAGCGCGCGAACGACTCCTCGACCGCGCGCCGCTCCGCCTCGTCCGAGGTAATCGCGCGGAAGCGGTAGTTGCCTTCGACCATGAGCACCTTCGGCCCCGTGCGCTCGAAGTGTACGACGTGCGTGTCGCCGAGCTGCCCGCGGTCGAGTCCCAGGGGGTTCGACCCCACCCCGGTCGGCAGCGAGACCTGGTAGAGAAACTCCTTATCGAAGCGCGAGATTTCCAACAGGAGCTTGCCCTGCTCCGAGTCCCAGTAGAGCGGGAAGTAGCCGTCGAGCTTCTGTAGGCCGCGCGTCTTCGCGGAGATCGTCTTGCCTTCTGACTTCTCCTGCGCCGCGGCTGATGAGAGCGCGAGGGTCGTTACCAAAAGGGCGAGTAGTAATCGTCGCATGAGGTTTCCCCTAATCAAAAGCGAGCGGCGGAAGGCCAGCCAAACGAAGCTGTGCGTTGAGAGCCTGCACGTCTCTGCTCTTCAAATCATTCCAACCCGACATCAGCCCGCGGAGCTTTTGCTGCAAGTCGGCGGCAGCCGCGACGGCCTGCGTCGTCGGAGTGGCGTCCGATTGTTGCAGCACGTCGAGCAGCGTCGAGAGCGACGCGTGAATCTGCGAGAGGCCCGGCGGCGCGGGTGCGGCAGCGGGCGGGCGCTGGCCGCCTTCACCTTCGAGCGCGGCGGCTCGCCTGTCGAGCGCCGCGAGCGCGGCGGCTGCGGCGGGCGCGATTCCGGAGCGGGCGCGGAGGTCTTTGATCTGTGCCCTCAGTTTTCCGATCTGTTCGAGCGCGTCGAAGCTCGCGGTCATCCCCGCGGCGGTCTGCGTCGAGAGATTGAACTGCTGCATGAGTCCGAGGCGCGGGGTCTTGACGCGCGGGTCGAGCAGGACTGTCAGCGGGCGCGTGTATGTGCGCCCGGCGACCGTGAGCTTGACGGTGTAGTCGCCGGGCATCGCGGCAGGGCCGAGCGGGTAGCGCGGCGTGTCCATGTAGTTCGCGGAGATCGGGTACTCATGGCCGCGCGCCTTCGGCTCCGGGTAGTGCAAGTCCCAAACGAAGCGCTGCATGCCCGCCTTCGCCGAAAGAGTGCGCGGCGGGCGAACCCAGTAGAGCGGGACGTTTATCTCCTTCTCGTTGATCGGCTCGGCACGGTCGTCACTCGAAAAGCGCCCGACGAGCTTGCCGGCGCGGTCGAATATCTCAAGCACGACGGGCGCGCTCGCGTCCGACTTCAGGTAGTAGTTGATGATCGCGCCGTCGGGCGGGTTCTGCCCCACGGGTTCTTCGGGCGGCAGCGGCGTGTCGGTGTTGACGTTGCGCTGGACGCGGTAGGCTGCCTGCGGTGCGAAGAGAAACGCGTCCGACGCGGCGACCTCGGCACTGATCTGCCGGAGCGGCGTGATGTCGTCGAGAATCCAGAAGGAGCGACCGTGCGTGCCGACGACGAGGTCGTCCTTGTGTATGACGAGGTCGCGGACGGAGCTGGCCGCCATGTTCAGCCGCAGCG
>Ga0209577_10005265_pt1 | contig 12073 bp, 6 predicted proteins | sample GraSoiAngelo_109_FD_185874 | JGI IMG/M metagenome (GOLD analysis project Ga0209577, IMG submission 185874) | Grasslands soil microbial communities from the Angelo Coastal Reserve, California, USA - 14_0903_12_20cm (SPAdes) (version 2) | ecosystem: Environmental > Terrestrial > Soil > Grasslands ... | reverse complement strand
CCTGTCGAAAGAAAAACGCGAAGCATTACTGCCGGAGACTTCTCCGCTTGACGTGCTGGTGGTTGGTAGCGATCGCGCAAGTTCAAAAACTGCAAGCCGGGACGTCAAACAGACCCTTCCCGCTTCGTTCGTCCCCGACCAGCAAGTACTGGCTCAACTGAACGACCTGATCGAAAATGAACGGCGATCTTTTGAGCTGCTGGGACTGGTACCGGCAACGCCTGAGACCATTCAGGCAAGCAACAACTGGGTGGTCTCCGGGAAGCGCACTGCTTCCGGCAAGCCGCTGCTGGCGAACGATCCACACATACCGGCGAGTGCGCCGGGCATCTGGTATCAGACGGAACTTATAGCACCCGGGCTTCACGTTGCGGGTGTCACTTTCCCAGGCGCGCCCGGCATCGTGCTGGGACACAACGAACGCATCGCCTGGGGCGCGACCAATCTCGGCCCTGACGTGCAGGACGTTTACATCGAAAAGTTTGACAAGGACAATCCGAATCGCTATTTGACGCCTTCGGGATGGCGCGATGCAGTGATTCGTCACGAGCAGATCAAGGTGCGCAAGGGTCCTGCTGATCCTTCGACCGACACGCAGACCTTTGACGTTACCGTGACGCGCCATGGCCCAATCGTTTTGGAAAAGGACTCGACTCGATATGCGCTACGCTGGCCCGCGCTCGATCCCGCTGCGCTCGAGTCGGCAGGATTGTTCGACGCCAATCGCGCACGCAACTGGCGGGAATTCACTGAAGCGTTGAGTCACCATAGCGGGCCGACGCAGAATTTTGTTTACGTCGATGTCGATGGACACATCGGTTATTACGGCGCCGGCCGCATCCCAATCCGCAAGAGCGGCGACGGCAGTGTGCCCTACGATGGATCGACGGATGACGGTGAATGGGCTGGCTACATTCCTTTCGACAAACTGCCGCACGTTTACGATCCGCCTGACGGGATCATTGTCACCGCGAATCAACGCGTCGTCGGCCAGGATTACCCTTACTTTCTCAGTCACGCTTGGGCCCAACCTTATCGTGCTCGTCGCATTTACAATCTGCTTTCCGAGAAATCCAAGCTGACCACGGATGACTTTCGCCGAATTCAAGCCGATGTTTATTCGATCGCGAATACCACATTCGCGCGCGCGGCGGCAAAGACAATGAAATCGCTGCCCAGCGCCGCGAGTGATGAAAAGCTGCGCAGTCTGATTTCGGATTTAGAGAAGTGGGACGGAATGCTCAACGTCGATTCTCGGATTGCTCCAATAGTAAGCCAGATGCGCAGCGCGTTTCGTCAACGAATTCTCAATGCCGTGCTCGGAGCGGATTTGGCGAAGAATTACAACTGGCCGGAGTCCGACGTTTTCATCGATCGCGTCGTTACTGATCAACCGAAAGAATGGCTGCCGAAGGAGTCGGCGACCTACGCCGAACTCTTCAACGCCACTTATGAGGATGCGCGAAAGGCCTTGACTAAGACGCTCGAAGCTGACGAATCAAAATGGACTTGGGGCAATATGGTTAAGGCTCGTTTCCTTCACCCTCTGGCGCAGGTGCCTTTCATTGGCGCCCAATTTGCGATTGCGCCTTTTCCGCAGAACGGGGCTGGCGGAGTAATAAACGTCGGCTCCAGCGTTTCGATGCGACTGATCGCCGATCCAAGCGATTGGGATAAGAGTCTGAATGGAATTCCGTTAGGCGAATCGGGCCTTCCCACAAACCCGCATTGGAAAGATCAACTCGGCGATTGGCGCAACGTCAGCCCACGCGCCTTTCCCTTCACCAAGATCGCGGTAGAAACTGCCACGAAGGAAACACTAACGCTGGAACCCGCTCCGAAATGAAAGAACCGAGCGAGCACTGGCGGGTCTTCGTCGCGATCGAACTGCCGTCCCTAGTCCGTAAGAGCTTGAGCGATCATATCAATCGTTTGCGCCAGACTCTCCCTGATGTTCACGCAAGTTGGAGCCATGAAGAGAACTTGCATCTTACTCTGAAGTTTCTCGGCAACACGCCCGTGGCGAAAGTAGAGGCGCTCTCACAAGCAACGCAACAGGCCGCACTGATGACTGAACCATTCGATTTGATCGTCGCCGACTGTGGCGCATTTCCTCCGCGGGGCCAACCGCGTGTGCTCTGGATTGGAATCGAGGATCCAACCGAAAAGCTAACCGCACTTCATCACGCTCTTGAAGACAAATGCGCCAAAGCCGGTTTTGCGAGGGAAGAGCGCCCTTTTCACCCGCACTTGACGATAGCTCGCGTTCGCAAGCCGAAGGGCTCGCGTCGGCTTGCCGAATTGCACCGCGAACTGGAAATCGCCGACCAGCAGCAAACTGTCCGTGTGGCGGAAGTCGTTCTGTTTAGAAGTGAGTTATTGAGCGAAGGTTCGAGGCATACTGTCGTCTCACGGCATCGGTTCGTTTAGAAATGGCTTCTGAAAGAATGCGAGACAATCTGTATGTCAAACCGGATTCGAACCACCGACCTCACGTTGCCGAAACCGGCGATCTGACCGGACCTTGCCCTCAAAAGACAATATCAAACCCGCCGCTGAAAAATCGATGGTAAGAAGCGAAAAATTCACCGAAGCGTGGGTCCGCGGTATTAGCGCGAACGTTGCGCGGGTTAAAGTGGTCGGTTGCGTTAAAGACGCGTATAGACAGCCGCACTCCATACTTTTTCGTCACCTGGAACTCTTTCGCTATTTCGGTATCGAGCGACATGAACGCGGGAAAGCGTGTCTGATCTGAATTGCGAACTCCGAGGAAATTTTGCTCAGCGTCGCGCACTGAATACGGGAAGCCCGAACGGACCTCGAAGATAGGCGCTATCGTAACCCGGCGTGGCAGATTGATTGTGCCCCATGCCAGCAGTCGGTTCGGCACGTCGAATGAAAGGTTGGAATACTGGTTTTGCCGGATAACGGGTGCGCCAAAGTCGCCGAAGTAGCTGTTGAAATCATTGAGGTCGCCGCGCCCGCGTGATCGCACGTATGAAACAAAGAATTGGTCCTTATGAGGCAGACGGAACCGCGCGGTCAACTCCAGCGCGCGGTAGGTGGCCTGTCCGGCTGAGCGCAACACAATGCCGCTACGTCCTCTGAAGTCGAGTTCGGGGTTGACGATGTAGATATGATTTGTGCGACTACGCGTCAGGTTCGCGCGCAGATCGAGCCATTGGGAAACAATCTGATCCAACTGAACGTTCCACTTAAGATTCTCGGGCACGAAACCGGCTTCACTGCCTGCTCTTCTTCTGAAGTCGAGTGGTTCGATGGGAGGCGTATCCACCAATACGTTGAAATAATGGTGGCTGTCGATCTCAGTCACGCCGTCCGCGGCATAGCGCGTCACGGTTCGCGAGGGATAGCGCCCGAAACTGCGAATGTTTAGGGGGACTTTGTCATAGAAGAGCCCGACGCCAGCGCGCAAAACCGTTCGGTCGCTCTTAAACGGTGACCAAGCGACACCGGCGCGTGGCGCGAGGTTGCTTTCCTTTCCGATTCGTTGATCTTCGAACCGGAGTCCGACGTCAAAACTTAAATTTGGTCGCGGCAGCAGCCGATCCTGCGCAAAACCGACGTACTCGCGGTTCTCGGCTTGGATGGGTCGCACGCCCTTGAAAACAATTCGCTCCGCAAGCGTTTCGTCCTGCCGCACAATGTTGACAGGGCGTGCGGAGTAGTTGAGGAGGCTGTCGACGTTGTTGAAGTCGAAGCCAACTTTGATCTCGTGGCCCGCGCCTAGAAAGTGTTTTGCAGGAGAACTGTAGACCTCGAACAACTCCAGCCGGTGTGAGTGTCTGGCCTGGGTCGCGAAGTAATTACCCTGCTCGACGGTTGGAGTGAGTGTTTGCTCGCTCTCACCCTGTCCCCAAATTTCGGCGTCAAATCGCTTGAACGAAAAGGCAGATTGCAGGAGACCTTCTCGCACCTGGTAACGGTCGCGCACAGTGACGACAAAATCTTTCTGTTTGTAGTTCGGTGTTACGGGTTGCGGTCGAAAGAAGTCCAGGTCAACAAACTGATCGCGCTGGGGGGAATAGGCGAAGGTGAAAGTCTGCGTGTGGCGATTGCTCAGGATCAGGTCGAGTTGCGAGAAGTAACTCTGTGATTCGCTTTTCGTTTCGTTAACCGGAAAGGGGAGTCCGCGGACGGCCTGCTTAGCAATAGAATATGAGACCGATTGAGACAGGAACAGCCGATCTTTGATCAGCGGACCATTAAAGTTCACTCGGGGCGTATCCTCGGCGACACCACGGATGTGTCCTCCCTTAAAGCGCAGATCGGGAAGGAAGTCATTGACCTCGAAATGCCAATGGTCTTTGCCGCGGCGCGTCTCCACCGCGGCCACGCCACCGGTAAACGCACCATACTCTGCGGTATAAGGATGCTGAAATACCTGCACCGATTCAACGGAATCAATCGGCAAATTCAGCCGGAAGTTTCCGCTGGCGGGATCAGAAGCGTTGAGACCGTTTACCAGCAACGTGCTCTGTTGCTCACTGGCTCCTTCAATACTGATCTCTCCAGTTGAGGAACGAACAACACCAGGGATGAGTGGCAGAGCCTGATCGACGCGCGCGGCAGCGAGCGGGAGGCGTTGAAGCGATTGGCGTCGCAGAACTGCTGTCGCCGTGGAAGCTCCCGCTTGGACATTCGTCGCTTCGTCAGCCGGTACGGCGACGGTCACGTTCTCGGTTACCGCCGCAATTTTGAGCGAGACTGCAATCTCAGTTATCTCGCCATCTTTGACGACCAAATCGTTCCGGTTGAAAGTTTCAAATCCCGGACTCTCCACGCGCAGCGTATAATTGCCGGGTATGAGGGTGGCTGAAAACTTACCGACGCCTTGATCGTCGGTCGACGCGGTGGCGGCAACTCTTGCGTTATTGCCGGCAGGGCTGAGTGAGCAAACGGCACCGGCTACTGCGCGTTGCTGCGCGTCGGTAACCAACACGCGCAAGCCTAAGCCGCCGTTTTGGGCTTGCTGAGCAAAGCCATTACTAACAGCGCAAGCCCACAACAATGCCAGAGTACAGCAATCTTTCGTGAAAGAATGGGGGACCTTCGAGCTTCGCATTAATAATCTATCTCAAACTTGCCACGAACCGACGTTCCTAGACTGTTAAAAAATTGACCGAATTGCAAGCTGCCAAGGTTGTTCTGAGTATCACGAGGATTGAAGTGGTTGGTCAGGTTAAAAATGGCAACGCCGATGCGCGCCTTTTTCCCATCGAATTTCGGGATAAACTTGGGAATAGTGAAATCCTTCATTACTTGCGCGTCAATTGAAATGAATGCAGGAAAGCGGCCCGCTTGATCGCGTGCGCCGACGAAATCCAAACGCTCATTTACAGCCGAGAAAGGGAAACCGGACCGAATCTCAATTGCCGGCGAGACCGTCAGGCCAAAGGGCGCTTTCAACTGACCGAAGGCGAGGAATCGATGGGGCGCGTCCCAGGGCAAGGGCCCGTATTCGTTGGCCCGAACAACCAGCGCCGGTAGATCACTTAGAAAACTATCAGCCGTGTTGAGATCGCCATGCGCCCTGGACCAGGTGTAGGAAGCAGTCCAGTTGCCAAGACGATGCCTGGTATAGGTGGCGATCATTTGTAGCTCTTGATATCGCGCGCGACCCACACTGTGTAGCAGGACAGTATTGAATTTTCCGATGCGCGATTCGATAAGTAGATCGTGCGACGTGGACCGCGCGAGATAACCGATGCGCGCCGTCAGGTTCTTCGTGAACCCATGATCAAGTTGCAGACTCCAGCGTATGCTGCGCGGATCCTGTAATCCGCCGCTAATAACATTTCTGAAACGGCGCGGGCCATCAAGGATAGATACGCCATCGGCTGCAAACGTCGTGACAGTACGCCTCGGCAATTGCGTGAAGCGCGTGGAGCGGGCCAGCGTAGTTGAATCATCGGGCTCTTCAGGAGCGGCGTCGACATCTCCCGCCGAAAGCGAAACCCGATCATAGAAGAGGCCGACTCCGCCGCGAATAACCGTGCGGCCATCATGGGACGGCAGATAGAGGAACGAGAGGCGCGGAGCGAAATTGTTTCGCTCGGCAATTCCATCGCGATCAAAGCGCAATCCGCCATCAATCGTCAGTTTCCTGTTCACTACCCAGCGATCCTGAAGGAAAAAAGCCAGCTCGCTGATGGTGCGCGCTACAGTGCCGTCGTCCGCAAAGTCGATACGTTGCGACAAAGTGTGATCGCGCCGTCGAATCAGGATCGATCGGTTATGGAACACGCCGGAAAGGTTTGTCCAATCCAACTCAGTGCCAAGCTTGAATGAATGTTGACCGGCGAGGGTAAAAGTGTTCCCAAAGTAAGTTTCCTGCCATTGGAGGCGACGGGACCGCCGGTGAGCATCCGCGTAGTAGTTGCCGACGTTACCGTCGGGCAGCACTGTCAGCGGCTCTGAACCTTGCGCGAATACATCGATCCTCGACCCACGGTAGCTCAACGACGAATTGAGAAATGAAGCGTCACCGAGGATTGCTTGTTCCGAGACGGAGAATAGATCGCCATGCTGTTTGAGATTGGGTGTGGCTTCCTGTGGATTGAAGGTGTTCAAGCCAAGATAGTGTGCCTTCTGGGGGAAGACCGCCGCGATGAATTTGGCGCGGTTGTTCTTGCTGGCGATCAGATCGATTTGGCTGAACGCGTTGAAACTCTCTGAGGTTGAACTGTTTTGCCCGGCTGGCAGACTTGGGACATAAACGCGGCTGAAACGATATTCAAAGGATTGCAGAAAGAGAAGTCTGTCGCGAATAATGGGTCCACTTACCGTCACGCGCGGCCTGAAAGAGTCAACGGCGCCCCCGAAGATGTTGTGAAAGATTGGGAAGAACCGCGTCGCGCCCAAATTAAACTTATTGCCGCCTCCTTTCGTTTCCAGATTAATAGCCCCGCCAGTGAGACGTCCGAACTCCGCTGAGTAAGGGTTCTCTTCTACCTGAACCGCGGCGGCAGCTTCGAGCGGAATGTCGAAGGCGAGGTTGCCGCTGGCTGGATCAGTTACGTCCACGCCGTTTACTGTGTAGGCGCTCTGCCCGGTCCGCGCGCCTTTGAGATGATCGCCGCCACTGGTATCGCGGACAACGCCCGGTGTCAGAAGAAGCGCGCTTTGATAGTTTTCCGCCCGCAACGGCATATCCGTTAAGGTCTTAGCGCGAATGATATTCGTGGTACTCGTTTCGCCGGTGCTCAGGAGGCCTTCGTCGTCGCGGACGGTGACCGATGCCGAGACGGTTGCGGTCAGCAGGATTTCAACCTTGAGCGTAGCTCCTGCCGTTAAGTTGATCTCTTTTGTGACGCCTGGAAAGTCATCAGCCTCGGCCGCCAATAGATAGGTGGCGTCTGGTAGATCGCTGAAGATGAAACTACCTGTTTCATCCGTGACCGACTTCAGCGGTGGTTTGCCGGGCAAGTCGCGATTGACGAGAGTCAATCGCGCACCAGCAAGTAGAGTTGGGTGAGCGTTCGCATCGCTGCCCGTAACACTGACAGTTCCCTTGATACTCCCAACCCCTGCCGATGACACCGGCGTGGAAGGCTCCACTATCAACAAGAGAAGAACGGCGCTACAACAAAGGACAAGGCTCATCCGTTGTCTAGCGTAGGCCATATTCATTTCTTTCTGTGCAAGTATCGCCGCGTCGGGCGTTAAGGGGGAACAGACTTGTTTACACGAAATCGCGGTGGTTGTCGAGACTAATTTTAGCGAAAGCATCCCAGTGAAGTATGGAGACTCTTAATTCCCTCCCAAATCCCGTCAACAAATCCTGATTGACCCCGGCGGCGAGTTTCTCTCGATTCACTAACCAATGCGCCGTACACTCATTCTGTGATTAGTCTGCCGACGCCGGTTGCGGTTAGAATGCGCGTGCGCGTAAGGCCCGAGAATGGGTGCCGATAAGGCAATCCGAGCGCGCCCAGTCCTTTTTGAGCCAAAGCTGTTCGCGTAAGTCTCTGAACATGCAATTGCGTCTGAATCTTCAATGGAAAGTCCTGCTCCTGGTTGCCGGTACGATTACGATCATTCTGCTGGTCTCAACCTACTTGCATGGGCTAATCACAAAATCACTAAGCGAAGAATATCGCTACAATAACGCGATCAGACAAGTAGTTACAGTTGCCAAGCGCACTCAGACCTACAACTACTTAGCGAGTCCGAGTGATTTGCTTCAAGAAATTCAGTTTTTGGTAAACTCCCGGCCGGATTTCAATCAAATTGATGTTTATCAAGCTACACATGACGGCGAAAAGCTGGTCGCTAGTACTGCTCCCGACGGACCACGGTTGCCTTATCTGAACGAGCAATCGAAAGACAATGAATTTGGTGAGATGGAGCGTCCGCTTCCCGACGTGACGACGTTTGAGATCGAGCGTGATGGCCTTCGCCAATGGGTAATCACTGCGACGATAACCCAAAGTGAAGGCCGCGGCTATGTCAGCGCTCTAGTGCAAAAGACCTCTCGGACTGATTTCATCAGTCGCTTACAGTTTCAGCACAACATGGTTCTAGGCGGAGCCTCAGTTTTGTCGATAGCGCTGTTATATTTTTTGTTCGTGATATTTTTTCGGCGTCCGGCGCAGGACATCGCGACCGCGATGGCCCAGGCTCAGACAGGCGATTTATTCGCGCGCGCAGCCGTTCGCCGGGATGACGAACTAGGGACAATAGCGGCTGGTTTCAATCGAATGATTGATGACATCCGCTCGCGCAACGAAGAACGTGAACTGCTTCTGTCGCAGGTCAGTGGTTTCAATCAGGAATTGAAACTCGAAGTGGCCCGGGCAACCAGAGAATTGCAAGCATCGAACGAGGCTCTTTTTGAGACGCAACAACGGCTCGCGCGATCAGAGAGGCTCGCCGCGGTCGGCCAGATTACCGCTTCTCTAGCTCACGAAATTGGAACGCCGCTCAATGCCATCTCAGGCCATCTGAGGCTGCTCGCGCGCGCGCACCCGAGCGATCAAGGTACGCGGCGGCGCGTCGAAATCATTAACTCGCAAATCGAATCAGTGGTGAAAAGCGTCAAGAGCTTGCTGGCGCGGACTCAACGGCCGCGACCCGAGCTTCAGCCACTCGATCTGAATGCGTTGATCGGGGAGTTGCTGTGGCTGGTCCAGCCCACACTCGACGCACATGGCATATCGGTCAGAGTCAATCCGGACAGTGATTTGCCTCTGATTCTGGGTGATCGCGATAGCCTCTTGCAGCTCTTTCTTAATCTGACTAACAACAGCATTGATGCAATGCCAAAGGGTGGCGAGCTTGAGATTACGGCCCGATTCGATCGGATCGTCCGCCGCGCGGAATTGCTGTTCTGCGATAGTGGTCTGGGTATCGAACCCTCTGCAGTTGAACATCTGTTCGAACCGATGTGGACGACAAAAGAGGCGGGAAGCGGCTTTGGTTTGGCCATTGCTCGCGAGATTGCAATCGAACATGGTGGAAGGATCGAGATCGTTGGTGAACAACGCGAGGGCGCGGTGTTTCGCCTGACGCTTCCCATTTATGCCGAGATGTCGTCGGCTCTGGAGGCTGTAACAGATGCTGCCTGACCAACCTCGCCTCATGATCGTTGATGACGATCCGGTGACGTGCGAAATGCTGTGTGAGGTTTTCGCCGCAGAAGGCTTTGTTTCGCGTTTCGTGCGGAGCGGTGAAGCCGCCGTGGCCTCACTTGCTGATGAGACGCTTGACGTGCTTGTCAGTGACATTCGCATGAAAACGCCTTTTGATGGTTTGGCCCTGCTGGACCATGTGCGGCAAGCGTACCCCCACATGCCGGTAGTTTTGATGACAGCGTTTGGTTCAGTTGACACAGCCGTTCGCGCAGTAAAGCAAGGGGCATTCGACTACGTCAGCAAACCTTTCGATATTGACGCGCTAGTGGCGACGGTGCGGCGCGCGCTGGCAGCGCGATCGATCGTCCAGCCCGCACGTCGCACGGATGACGATGAGCAACACGCGCCGGGTCTGGTCGGTCGCACGCCGGCCATGCTGGAGGTGTACAAAATGATTGCGCGAGTCTCCGATTCGCCGGCGTCAGTGCTTATAACTGGAGAATCAGGGACCGGCAAGGAACTGGTAGCGCGGGCCATTCATGTGCATGGCGCAAGACATTTGGCGCCATTCGTTGCCATCAACTGCGGCGCGCTCACGGAAACTCTGCTTGAATCGGAACTGTTTGGACACGTCAGAGGATCCTTCACCGGCGCAGTGGCGAACAAACCCGGAATATTTGAACAAGCGCAGGCAGGCACAGTGTTTCTTGACGAAGTTAGTGAGATGAGCACCGGGCTGCAAGTAAAACTCCTGCGAGTTTTGCAGGAGCGCGAGTTAGTGCCGGTTGGTGGCAGCTCACCCGTCACCGTGAATGTCCGGGTCATCGCTGCGAGTAGTCGCGATCCCGAGACGCTGATGTCGAGCGAGAGTCTTCGGCACGACTTGCTTTACCGTCTCAATGTCATAAACATTCAGCTACCGCCGCTGCGGGAGCGGCGCGAGGATATTTCTTTGCTCGCCGGCCACTTTCTGCGAAAACATACTCCGGGGGATCGAACGCCTCCGCAACTAACGGACGCCGCGCTTTCCTATCTCAGCAACTATCCCTGGCCCGGTAACGTTCGCGAACTCGAAAACGCAATCGAGCGTGCCGTGACGCTGAATCAAAGCGGTCCGATCGTGCCTGGAGATCTGCCGCGAAAAATCTTCAAGCCTCACGCCGAGCAGCTACCTGTCGCCTCTGTTGACGAACTCCAACCATTGTTCGCGGGCTTACCATCGGCCGAAGAGGTCCAGCGCCGCTATCTGCTGCACGTGTTGGAGGCAACGGGCGGCAATCGCAAACGGGCGGCAGAGATTCTTGGCATCAACCGTAAGACGCTGTATCGCATGGCGGCACGCTTCGGGATCGATCTCAAGGGCGGGTCGGAAAAGTTTCCGCCTGGTAACTAAACCAGACTGGCAATAGCCTTCACCCCGGGTTGTAAGTCTCCATCTCAAAAAGCCACATGCGACACAAAAGCCTCACCTCAAAAAGCCCCACGGGCGTCACAGCGGGTTTCGCGAGTGTCGCTCTGACAGGGCTTAGAACGGTTTTTCTTGATCACTACAAACATTCAACGAGCGGCACGCTCTTTGCCCCTGCATTCAGGCGAATTAGTTTGTCATCCGACCGGTTTTGCTCTTACGATGGTGGTTCGAGAGCGGGATACCTGATAAGAAGAGGCAAGAGACTCGCGCGCGGATTCGTAGCAGTGGCGTTGGTAGGCGTGACCGGCACCAGTTGCCGGTCTGAGCGCAGCGCCGTCACTGGTACTGATCCTTCTGCGCAGAAACCAACAACCAGATCAAACGAGTCCCTCTCAGAAGCATCACCAATCACGTGGAACAATGTAACGAGCAGCTACGACAACGTGCAGGACTACGTCTGCCTGTATGAAAAGGAAGAGCGAGCTATCTCGGGCGGCGAGAAGCAAACAATCCGTCTCTCGTTCCGCAAGCCTCTGGACGTTCGATTAGAGTGGCTAAACGATCGGGGCAAGGTCGATCAGATGGCCGTCTACCGGCAGGGCTTTAATGACGGAAAAGTACTCGCGCGCCAGAGCGGCTTGCTCGGTGCGCTAGCAGGCAGGCTGCGGCTTGATCCGAATGAATCCCTTGCGCTGTCGGATTCGCGACACCCAATCACGGAAGTGGGTCTCGGAAAGATTATTGAGCGAGCGCAAAAGGACACGGCGAATTCTCATATTGGCTCCCATTTAGCAGGCGAAGAAACACTCGACGGCCGACCTGCCTACAAGTTCGAATTCACGGCGACTGGTAACGAACCAGTGGGAGGACTGGCAGCCGCGCGCAAAGCCCTAATCTGGATTGATCGGGAACTAAAGTTGCCGGTCAAGTTAGAGCTTTACGACACCGCGAACACGTTACTCGAACGCCATCGGTTCAAACAGGTTCGCATCAATCAGAAACTCAGCGACAAGACTTTTGCGTTATAGGCTCTGGCCCGACATCGCCACTGACCAGGAAATGAGCA
>Ga0209577_10005264_pt1 | contig 12075 bp, 17 predicted proteins | sample GraSoiAngelo_109_FD_185874 | JGI IMG/M metagenome (GOLD analysis project Ga0209577, IMG submission 185874) | Grasslands soil microbial communities from the Angelo Coastal Reserve, California, USA - 14_0903_12_20cm (SPAdes) (version 2) | ecosystem: Environmental > Terrestrial > Soil > Grasslands... | reverse complement strand
TGATTATCCGGCCCATAGACCGCGATGTGATCTTCGCGGGCGGCTTCGAACGCCTTTCATCAGATTGTCGAAATATTCCTTGCCGCCGACCTCGCGCATATTTTTGGTCGAGAAGTTGGCGTGCATGCCGGAGCCGTTCCAGTCGGTGTCGCCGAGCGGCTTGCAGTGGAATTCGATATCGACGCCGTACTTCTCGGTCAGCCGCAGCATCAGATAGCGGGCCATCCACATTTCGTCGGCAGCGCGCTTGGAGCCCTTGCCAAAAATCTGGAATTCCCACTGGCCCTTGGCGACTTCGGCGTTGATGCCTTCGTGGTTGATGCCGGCGGCGAGGCAGAGGTCGAGATGCTCGTCCACCATCTTGCGCGCGACGTCGCCGACATTCTTGTAGCCGACGCCGGTGTAATAGGGTCCTTGCGGCGCCGGATAGCCGCTTGACGGGAAGCCGAGCGGACGGCCGTCCTTGTAGAAGAAATATTCCTGCTCAAAGCCAAACCAGGCGCCTTCATCGTCGAGAATGGTAGCGCGCTTGTTCGAGGGGTGCGGGGTCTTGCCGTCGGGCATCATGACTTCGCACATCACCAGCGCGCCGTTGGAGCGCGCGCCGTCGGGATAGATCGCGACCGGCTTGAGCACGCAATCGGAATTATGGCCCTCGGCCTGCAGGGTCGAGCTTCCGTCGAAGCCCCATAGCGGAAGCTGCTCCAGCGTCGGAAATGAGTCGAATTCCTTGATCTGCGTTTTGCCGCGTAGATTCGGCGTCGGCGTGTATCCGTCGAGCCAGATATACTCGAGCTTATACTTGGTCATTGAGGTCTCTCATGAGTTGATGATGCGAAAGAGTGGCAACCGAAGCTGATTGGTCACCACAAGCGTACCCGGCCACCATCGGCCAGGCGTTACCAAGCAATTAAAGTGCCAAAACGCTGCATTGCGGAACGCCCCGAGCGGGGGGAAATCCCCTCCGGCTGGCGGTCGGGCGGTCCATTCAAGGTGCGGCAAAGCCGCGCGGTTTGCGGTGGCGGCGAGCTGGCGCTTACGCCTGATTCCACGGCAGTCCGCGTCCTGATCTGCGGTCCCGATGAAAGCTGCGTCATTCGCCCGCAACATTCACAAACAAAGCCGGCCCCTCTCCGCAACCTTGGCAATAGCCCAGGCGTTAGCCAGTCAGCGGCTGCTTCCCAGCGAGCAAAGACAAAATTGCCCATAATTTATACAGCGAATGATTTTGTTTTGATCAGGTTGCACGGACGGAGAGCAGGGACGATATCGATTTCAGTAACCGGTCGAGAACGAGTCGGGCGCAACATAAGTCCAAACGCCGCGACGAGAGGGTCGCAACACAAGTCGCGGCACAAGGAGAGACGATAATGAATCCGGGTTTGAATCACGGGTCTGCAAAGATCTACCAATTCCCTGTCGGGGGCCGCTCGGCCACTGACCGACGCCGCTACGAGGAGACCAGGAGCGCTACCGATCCTGCTTCGTCACGCGTGAGCGAAGTTGCATGCAGTGACGCCTGGTATCACGAGGCGGCAATCCAGGAATCCAAGCCGGTGCGGGAGCGCTGATGCCTTCAGCACCCCCGATGCCGCCGCGTTGCGCTCCTCTGGCGCAATGTCAAATGGGATGAAAGGGTCGAAGAGGTTTCGGCCCTTTTTCATGTCGGCTCGCAGGCCGTCGCCGGCCGCTTGCCGTGCTTGACCGTGGTGCCTGCCCTGGCGATTTTCAACGTGACGCCGCCGCCCGAGTAACGTGAGCCGGACAGTGCAAAGCGCTTGCCAAGCGTCACGGCCTTTCCATCGATCTGCAGATGGGCACGCCGGTCGGATCGGAAAAATCCGACGATGAACTGCGAGCCGTCGGCGCAGCGATAGTTCTGGAACGTCTGCGCGAAGGCGGGTGATGAGGCGCTTGCAAGTCCCGCTGCAAGTGTTGCGGCACCGAAACTAATGATGGCTTTGCACCAATTCATGTTGGCCCCCTTTGAACGGCGAATATAGACCAGAGCCACCCGCTCAAGCGATATGCCTTCCCGTCATTTCTCCGCCCCAGAGGATGGCTTAAGCTGACGCCATGCCAGACGCACCTGCCCGCCACCTCAATCTCGCCGGCGCCAGCAATTTCCGCGACCTCGGGGGCTATCCCGCCAAGGATGGCCGCAGGGTCCGCTGGCGACAGATCTTCCGTTCCAACCATCTTGGCCATCTGACGGACGACGATATCGCAGTCGTGCGCGGCCTCGGCGTCAGAAGCGCGTTAGATTTTCGTGGGCTGGAGGAGCGCGCTGAGGCGCTCTGCGGCATGAACGACGTCACCGTGCATTCGCTGCCGGTCGAACCCACGGTGGTGGCAGCGCTGCGCGCCATCGCCGCCGCCGGAACGCCATTGTCGACGGTCGCCGCCGTCGAAGTCATGCGCGATTCTTACCGCAACTATGTGCAGGAAAATACGCAGCTTTTCCGCGCGCTGTTCGCTCTTCTGCTTGAGGACCGCGCGCCGCTGGTGATTCATTGCACCGCCGGCAAGGATCGCACCGGTTTCGCCTGCGCGCTGATCCTACATTCGCTCGGCGTGCCCGATGACCTGATTGCCGAGGATTATCTGCTCACCAACCGCTTCTACCGGCGTGATCCATCCGCCAGCAGCGATCTTCCCGATGACGTCAAGCAGGTGCTCGGGTCGGTACAGCTATCGTTTCTGGCTGCGGCGTTCGAGGCCATCGATGCCGACTATGGAGATCTCGAAAACTACCTCCGCGACGGCCTCGGTCTTGGCGCCGCCGAGCGCGAAGCCCTTGCCGTGCGCTATCTCGAGGCCTGACTTAATCCGCTCTGACCCGCTGCATCGACACAATCCGCGCCGCCGGCTTGCCGTGTTTCGCGTACGATATCGATCTGAACTTTGTAGGTCGAAGCTCGTTTCTCCCTTCGGCACATAAAGCATTGCGCTAAGCGCGCGTGGCCGCTTGCGTCGAGTTTTACCGGCAAATCCTCGCGCACGCGGAAGGAGTTGCTTTCGCGTTTTTTCGGCGGCAGCTTTGCCTTCATCGCAGGCTCGACAAGTGCGCGCAGATCGAGCGTCGTGGCCGTTGCGCCTTCAAGCAAGTAATAGACGAGCGAATCGGTGTCCCAGCGGCTATTCGCCGCCTCGATGCGCCAAACGAACGCGTACCCCTTCGATGGCAAGGTGCTGTCGGCGAGACGCGCAACGCGCCCTTGCCCTCGCCACAGACGAGGCCTCCAAACTGATCGGCGATGCAGGCGTCCGCGCGCACTGGGGCCGTTTGCACAACGTACAATGCAACGAGAATGACCGCGAATGTCAGGGTTCTGCGCACGGCCCCGATCCCAGCTGCCGGCCGGCCATGCCGTAAAGCAAGGCGTGCCGGAGTTTGGAAAGCCGGCCCCACTGTGGACGCGGCTTCGCGGTGACCTACTAGGCCGCCGCCTCCATTTCAGCATCGAGGTCCGCGATGACGTCCTCGAATGCCGAGATCGCCTGCTGAACCACAGCGATCTGCATCAATTCCAAATCACTGACCGGGCCGTGGCGATTTTGCAGGGCCACAACCAAATCCCGCCGCTGCTCCTTGAGCTGGACAAGCGGCAAACCGTGGTCAGGCAGATGTCTCATCATGGTGGCTCCCACCGCTTGGATCGGACGATCGTGAGGTATAGTGGCGTGGTTCTGCCGTTGGCTTACAAAACTCCGGCAAATTTTAACGAATTGGCCCCTGCGTCTGCGGCCTAGATCTATGCAGTTTCGGCAGGAGCCTTGATGATCGCCTCATAGAGCGCCCGCGTGATGCAGTTGGTGGCCCAATCGCTCATATGGAGGTGATTGGGATCGTCCCGGCGGATCAACTCCTCCATCGCAATGCCGTCTTCAAGATTCTAGCGCTGCATCAGCGCAAATCGGCGAAACACGTTGATACCAAGCTTTTTCGGCCGCGGCCGATATCCGCGCCACCATGTCGATGGCGAACCTCTTTTTCTCGTCGGGAACCACCAGGGCCGTCGCATATTGCAGGTCCATCAACACTACGTCGGTCGGAAGACTTGCAAGCCAATCAAGACCGGTTGCGATCGATCCGGCGACGTCGTCGAAATTGAACTCTTCCTTACGGAATACCGCGTTTGTGCCGACTTGCCAGATCACCAGCGCCGGGGCTTCGCCGATGACGTCAGGCTCGAAGCGCGACAGCTCGGATGGCGCTTCCTGGCCGCTCATCCCGCGGTTGAGAACGTCGATCATGCGGTCGTGAAAGCCGTCTCGCCGGATAAGGCAAGACATCGCCCTCGCCCGCCGTCGACGACGAGCCAATCGTCACGATCTTGATTTTCCGCTGACGTTTCAGGCTTCGCATCAAATGTGGAAGGATATTTGAACGCCACAATATCCTGGTGGGTATCGCAATGCGGCGGGATTTCTGCCATGTGCGTATCCATCCTCTGCGCAATCGTTGGCGGGAGTCTATTTGGACGCAATTCTCGCGCGCAACGCAAATGATTTTCGCCTCTAGCTGGTGTGAACCGGGAGACTGATCATGGATGGAAAAGTCGTTGTCGTGACCGGCGCCTCGGGCGCGCTCGGCAAGGTAGTTGCGGAGGCGGCGCTTGCGCGGGGCGCAAAAGTGGCCGGCGTGGATCACGCGGCGTCGCAGATCTCGGCGACGGCCAATCGGACCGAACTCGGCGGCGTCGATCTTTCCGATGCGGCACAAGCCAAAAAGGCGATCGACGCTGCCACATCGCATTTCGGCAGGCTCGATGCCTTGATCAATATCGCCGGCGGCTTTGCGTTCGAGACGGTCACCGAGGGCGATCCGAAAACCTGGCAGCGCATGTATGCGCTCAACGTGCTCACCGCGCTGAATGCGTCGCGATCGGCGATCCCGCATCTCGTCGCTTCCGCCTCGGGTCGGATCGTCAATGTCGGCGCGACGGCTGCGCTGCAGGCGGGCGCCGGCATGGGAGCCTACGCCGCGTCCAAGGCCGGCGTGCATCGCCTCACCGAGGCGCTCGCCGCCGAATGGAAAGGCAAGATCACCGTCAACGCCGTACTGCCGTCGATCATCGACACGGCAGCCAATCGCGCCAGCATGCCGAAAGCGGATTTCAGCAAATGGGTGACGCCGCAAGAACTGGCCGAGGTGATCCTGTTTCTCGCAAGCGATGCCGCAGGCGCCGTCACCGGCGCCCTGCTGCCGGTGAGCGGGCGGGTGTAAGCCTCACGCCTCCGCCAGCTTCTTCAAGACGGCGCTAAAACGAATGCTGCGCTTGCCGGCCAGCGCAGTCGCTTCCGCAACCGCGCCTTGTAGCTGCCGGAAAAGCCGATGCCGACCTCATAGCCGCCGAACACCGGCCGCTCGCCCTGGCTCGGCGTGTGTTCGTGGTTGACGAGTTCGCCCTTCCACCTGCCGTTCGCGCTGGTGTAGGCGCCGACATAATCGAAGAAGGCGTCGCCACCGCGAATCTTGCCATCGTGCAGCACCATGACGCCGGTGTTGCCGCCGTCGATGCCGTCAAGCATCCGGATATGAATAGAGTAAAGACCATTGCTGATGCCGCCTTTGCCGGCCGCAACGACTGGCGGCGCGGCCTCTTCGCTGATCGGGGTCATCACCGAGTTGAAGACAACGCCGGGCAATTGCGTCGCGCCGCCTTCGAAAAAATATTGCTCGCCCTGCTGCCTGCCTTTGAGCGCGAGCGTGACCTTGTCGGACTTGAACAGGGGTTGGAAATTCGGATCCTCGTTGTGGCGCAACGTCGATATCTCGACTGATACCTCGCCGCGATCGGATTCCTGGTAGGTGCCGATGAAAGCGAAGGCCGAATTGCCGCCCATCATCTTGCCGTCATAGACATAGAGCACGCCGCGGCGCGAACCGTGCACCGTATGCATCTCGACCTTGTAAAGTCCCTTCAGTATTCCCGCTCCGGCCCAGAATCCCGGCCTGCAGCCTATTGTCTCTGTCGGCACGCCACAACGCCGAAGCCTGCGGGCGACGGGCTCCGCTCAGTCCGGGATCAGCAGCCGCAGCTTCGATTTGAATCGAATGCTCTGCTTGCCGGCGAGCGCAATGCCGTCGGCTTCGGCGGTTTCATCGGTATAGGTTCCGGTAAATCCGATGGTCACCACCTTGCGTTCCCAAACCGGCCGTTCGCCGAACGTCGGCGAATGCTCTTGATTGGTCACTTCGCCCTTCCACTTGCCGTTTCCCGACGTGTAGGTGCCATAGGCATAAAAGAACGAGTCGCCCCCGCGCAGCGTACCATCCCGCACTACCATGACGCCCTGATTGCCGCCCTGAACGCCGTCAAGCATCTCCACGGTGATATGGTAGACGCCGTTCCTGATCATGACACGCGCCTTATTGTCTAGTCGGGCACAGGATAGCCGCTCCTGCGCTGGCTGATCAAATCCCGGCGTCTGCGATCCGCGATCCGGGTTAAACTATAGGCACTGAGTCGCGCATGCGGCACCGGAGCCCCCTTGGAAACCGCGCTTTATCTGCCCGTCAAACGCTTCCTGGAAAACCTCGGCTTCACGGTCAAGGGCGAAGTCGGTGGCTGCGACCTCGTGGCGCTCAGCGGCGACGAGCCGCCAATCGTCGTGATTGGCGAACTCAAGCTCTCCTTCAATCTTGAGCTGCTTCTGCAGGCGGTTGACCGCGCCGGCGCCTGCGACGAGGTCTGGCTTGCCGCCAAAATGTCTGTGCGCGGCAAGGGACGCGAGAGCGACGCGCGCTATCGCAATCTCTGCCGCCGGCTCGGCTTTGGCATGCTCGCGGTCACCTCAACCGGCGACGTCGAGGTGATCGTCAAGCCGCCCACGACAGGCCCGCGCCGCAATCCCAAAAAGCGCTCGCGCCTGGTCGCCGAGCATCGGCGCCGCGTGGGTGATCCGGTATTGGGCGGAAGCACACGCGCACCGATCATGACGGCCTATCGCCAGCAGGCGCTGGCCTGCGCATCCGAGCTGTCGCGAGGGCCGCGGCGTGTGCGGGATCTCAAGCCCGAGATTCCCGATGCGCCGAAAATTCTGCTGCACAACGTTTACGGCTGGTTCGATCGCGCCGAGCGCGGCATCTATGTCCTGACCGATGCCGGGCGCGCCGCGCTGAAGCGCTGGCCGCAGCAGACGATGGTGGTAGACGTTGCAAGCGCTGGCGATTCAATTCCGCCAAGATGACGGGAAAACAAAAACAGGGGAGGACAAGATGATCGTGGTGACCGGCAGCGTGACGGCGCGGGAAGATTCTTTCGATGAGGTTCGCAGATTGAGTCTCGAACATGTCCATCGCTCGCGCAAAGAGCCTGGATGCATCTCTCATGCCGTGCATGTAGATTGCGAGAACTCACTGCGGCTGGTGTTCATCGAGCAGTGGACCGATCGCGCCGCGCTATCGGCGCATTTCGCGGTTCCCGCCTCGCGAAATTTCGTCCGCGCGCTGCAGCCACTCGCCGCCGCAGCCACGACGATTGAGATTTACGACGCCACCAGGCTGGAAAATCTTTAAATCAATCAATGCATAGCTGGATTGCCACACCAATTTCATATTGCAATGCAACATGAGGCCTCCTAGGTATTTCAGATCAGACAAGAGGCCCCGATGAGCGAAGACTGGAATACGAAATATGGACGGCGGCGCGTCCGTCGCGATCCGCCGACGCTGGATGAAGCTATCTTCGCTGCGATCGGCATCACCGACGATCAGGAAGCGCAGGCTGAAATCGCCGCTTCGCTGATGGGGCTGCCGATCGAATCGGTGCAGGCCGAAGTGAAGAAGGCCGGGCGCCTCTCCGCGCGATCGTCGACCCGGGTCATCGCGGGCGAACAAGGCGCGCAGCGCTCGGTCGTGGTCGAGCGCCGCGTCGTCAGAAGATTCGGCAACGACAAGCGCACCGGCACTTAGTTGTGATCCGGAAACCTGACCACCGGTTTTCCGAAAAGATCATGCTCAAGATAAGGAGATGAGATCATGATCCGATTAAATCGGATCATGATCTAGGCGTGCCTCTGCGCGTGACGCTGTGCTGTCAGGCCCAGGCCATACATTCTGAGATACAACTGCCAATACGCGCGGTTGAGATTGATCATTGCGCGTGCCGCGGCGATCGGTGTCGCGATCGCAAGTCCTGCAAACGGCGACAGCGGTTGCTGCGTTAGATCGATGCTGCCGGTGGATTCGCCGTGGCGGAAGGTCAGATGCGCGCCGAACTTGTTGGCAAGCGACCGCATCGCGTGATTCTGCGCGCCGGTCGTGATCCGCAGGGAGTGGTAGCCCTTCGATCGCGCTTCTGCGATCAGCTTTTTGAACAGGATGCTGCCGACGCCCTGCCGTCGCACGCTCGCCTCAACGCTGAAAGCGATCTCCGGTAGTGAATCCGGGGATTGATCCGGCGGATGCAGCTCCGCCGCGCCGCGTACCACGCCGTTTTCGAAATAGGCGATGATGATCGTGCCATCGTCGGCGCATTTCGCGGCATAGCGTTCAATGAAGTTGTCATCCATGAAGCCCTGGAAGCGGTCATGACGGCTCACGCGATCGAGCCGCAACAGATGATCGCGCAGCAGCGGCAATTCCTCCTGCTGACGCAGGATCCGAACATTGCCCTTGGCACGTGTCGAATGGGTGAAATCTTGATAGGTCACGTCATAACTCCTCTTGGATGGCCCTCGAGGAGGCGTCGAATCCCTAGACCACAAATATTGTGCATTGCACCATGAAATTCAAGGCCGCTTCCCGCCTCAAAAAGCGGCAATAATTCGACAACATGAACGCGCCACAAGTTTGCCGTTGTTAAGAATCCCTTGACCTTTGAAGCGGTCGGCAAGCTACTGCTAGGATTGGAATTGAACTAGGCCTTTGGCCCACCGTCGGACGAATTCTTGGAGGTCCATCGTGGCTATTGTGCTCGACACAAGTTCTTCAGTTCCGGATCGACGACTTGCAGTCTGGCAAGACATCGTTTGCGATACCTTTGTCGGGCTCGATTGCCAGTCGGATATGCACGACGGGTTTTGGGGTTCGGTTTCGCAGTCGACGATCGGGCCTGCGACGTGTACGCGAGTCGATTCATGCGCCCAGCGGGTGCTCCGCACGCCTTCCCGGATCGCGCGCGCCAGTGAAGATTTCGTGCTGGTCACCTTGGGAACCAGCGGCGTGAACGGCGTGTTTCAGGATGGCCGCGAAGCTATCGTATCTGCGGGTCAGTTCGTCATTTACGACACCACCCGCCCCTACGAGCTGCGCTTCGACGACAGCTTTTCGCAGACGATTTTTCAGATGCCCAGGAAGCTTCTGCAACAGCGCATCGGCTCATTCGACACGTTGACCGCAACCACTTTCTCCGGCGATCGACCGCTCGAACGACTGGCCTATGAGTTCCTGCTCGGCATGAGCAAGACTATCGACCACGTCGATCCCGCCACCGCAGCCCGCCTGCTGGACCAAGGGCTGGATCTCGTCGCGATGACCTTCGCCGAGAGGATGCGTGAGCGTTCGGCGGACCAGTCATTTCACAGATCCGCCCTGCTCTATCGTCTCAAGAACTACATCCTGACACATCTGCGCGATCCCGAACTGTCGATGCCGCGCGCAGCGGCGGCCATTGGAATCTCGCCGCGCTATGCCAGCGATTTGATGGCCGCCGAACAGACCTCGTTCCGCAGCTACGTCCAGGCGCAACGTCTGGAGCGATGCAAGCGCGATCTGTCAGACCCCGCCCAGGTGGCTCGGCACGTCGGCGAAATCGCATTCGCCTGTGGCTTCAACGACCTCGCCCACTTCAGCCGAATCTTCAAGCAAAGGTTCGGCGTCTCGCCGCGCGAATGGCGCGAGCACGCGGCGCAGTAACCCGTCTTCCGGTCGGCTCCCTTCCCGCAGTACGCCACCTCGCGTGCGGCGGCCCAGCCGAACCGCCTTGGGTTGCCATTCGCCGGTTAAGACAAGTTTTCGTTCCGCCACCGACAAGCAACGGGCCCGGCATCGCGGTAAGCTTCGGACCGACGATTGTCCGTCTTTTATGCGAAAGGATGACGCCGATGGGTCTGGTTCATCAGAAATACAAGGTTGCGGTGGTCCAGGCGGCGCCGGTTTGGCTCGATCTCGACGCAACCGTGGACAAAACGATTGCCCTGATCGAACAGGCTGCCGCGCAGGGCGCGAAGCTGATTGCGTTTCCCGAGACCTTCATCCCCGGATATCCGTGGCAGATCTGGCTTGGAGCTCCCGCCTGGGCGATCGGCCGTGGCTTCGTGCAGCGCTATTTCGATAACTCGTTGTCATTTGACAGCCCGCAGGCCGACAAAATTCGCAAAGCCGTGAAGCGCGCCAAATTGACCGCGGTCATCGGCCTGTCCGAACGCGAGGGCGGCAGCCTCTATATCGCACAATGGCTGATCGGGCCCGACGGCGAGACCATTGCGAAGCGGCGCAAGCTGCGGCCGACCCATGCCGAACGCACCGTGTTCGGCGAGGGCGACGGCAGCGACCTCGCCGTCCATGATCGCGCTGACGTGGGACGGCTCGGTGCGTTGTGCTGCTGGGAGCATCTGCAACCGCTGTCGAAATATGCGATGTATGCCCAGAACGAGCAGGTTCACGTCGGCGCCTGGCCGAGCTTCTCGTTGTACGACCCCTTCGCGCATGCGCTTGGGTGGGAAGTCAACAACGCGGCGAGCAAGATTTATGCTGTCGAGGGCTCGTGTTTCTTCCTCGGCCCGTGCGCGGTGGTCTCGCAGGCCATGATCGACGAGCTGTGCGACTCGCCCGAAAAACACGCCTTCCTGCACGCCGGCGGCGGCCACGCAGTGATCTATGGGCCGGATGGGAGTTCACTTGCCGAGAAACTTCCACCCGATCGGGAGGGCATTCTGTATGCCGATATCGATCTTGGCATGATCGGGGTGGCGAAGAACGCCGCCGATCCCGCAGGACACTATTCCAGACCGGACGTCACCCGGCTGCTGCTCAACACCTCCCGCGCCAATCGCGTCGAGCATTTTACGCTGCCGATTGATGCCGAAGTCATGAGCGAAATCAGGCTTCAGGCCTGACGATCCAACCTCAACAGGAGCTGGCCATGGAATCAGCGATCCCAGAGCATCTCCGAACCGCCCGCACGCGTCACCGGCGCGTCCCCGACGACTATGCACCCCCCTATCCATCGTTCGTGGCGCGCCACAAGCCGGGCGTGGAGCGGGTGGTGATGGCTTATTTCGGCATCCAGACCCGTGATGCGTCTTCGAAAGCCGCAGAGCAGGCGACGGCACGGATTGCTTCCTGCCTCGAATCCGATGGCGGTCCAACGCATTGGGACAGGGCCCGGTACATCGACGAAGCCGGTTTCACGAACGTCGTGACCGTTGCCTATTGGGACGATCGCGCAAAATTCGATGACTGGTTCCCGGCGGCGCGCAACGGCTGGACCGGCGACCAGCGAGCCACCGACGGATATGGCAGGTTCATCGAGGCGCTTTATCCATCCGTGGAGGGCTATGAAACCCTGTTCTCTTCCTTGGGCCGGCCCGAAGGCATCGCAGTCCTCGCCGACAACATGAGCGGCGAGATTCAAGAACACGCCTATTGGGGTGGCATGCGCGACCGTATTCCGCTGTCCCAGACCAGCGAGATGACGCCGGCGGGCGCAGCCCGCGCCATTCGTGACGGCTCTCGCATTCGGGTCGTCCCGCACGACAATGTGTGCCTGATCCGGTCGGGTCAGGATTGGGGCGACACCGAAGCATCCGAGCGCAAGATGTACCTCGAGGATGTGGAGCCGATCTTAAGGGAAGGCATGGACTTCCTGCGCGACAATGGTCGCTCGATCGGCTGTTACGCCAACCGCTATATGACGGTCGTTGCCCCCGACGGCACGCCGACCGAAAAATCCTATGGCATGAGCTGGTGGAAAAGCCTGGCGGCACTGGAGCGATGGGCCGAATCGCATCCGACCCATGTCAGGATCTTCGGCGCCGCCATGAAATATCTGTCGACATTGGGGCCGGCCGCGAAGCTACGGCTCTATCACGAGGTTACTGTCGCGCGGGCCGACGAACAGTTTT
>Ga0209577_10005261_pt1 | contig 12079 bp, 15 predicted proteins | sample GraSoiAngelo_109_FD_185874 | JGI IMG/M metagenome (GOLD analysis project Ga0209577, IMG submission 185874) | Grasslands soil microbial communities from the Angelo Coastal Reserve, California, USA - 14_0903_12_20cm (SPAdes) (version 2) | ecosystem: Environmental > Terrestrial > Soil > Grasslands... | reverse complement strand
CGCCGAGGGACACGAGGACTCGCGCGGCGCTGCCCTCCTCGCGGAGCAGCCCGAGCAGGATGTGCTCAGTGGCGATGTAGTTGTGCCGAAGCTCCCGCGCCTCTTCCTGCGCCAGGATCACGACCTGCCGCCCGCGCTCCGTGAACCGCTTGAACACTCTCGAGCGGAGGCTAACGCTAGGCCGCTTTGACTTCCATGATCTTGAACTTCTTGGCCCCGCGCGGCGTCGGCGCCTCGACCACGTCGCCCTTCTTGTGGCCCATGATCGCCTTGCCGACGGGAGACTCGTTCGAGAGCTTCAGCTCGGCCGGATCCGCCTCGGCCGAACCGACGATGTGGTACTCGACCGTCTTGTTCGAGCCCATGTCCTTGAGCCGAACCTTCGTCCCGACCGAAACCTCGCCCGAGCGCATCTCCTTCCTCGTGACGACGCGCGCGTTCTTGAGGCGCTCCTCGAGCGTCGCGATCCGTGCCTCCAGATGCGCCTGGTCGTTCTTGGCCGAGTCGTACTCGGCGTTCTCGGCGATGTCGCCGAACTCGCGCGCGATGCGGATGCGATCCGCGACCTCGCGTCGCCGCACGGTCGACAGAAGCTCGATCTCCTCCTGGAGCTTCTTGTAGCCGGCCGGCGTGAGGATGACTTCCTTCACCACTTCCTCCTGGACCCCAGAACATGAAACGGCCGGCGGCTTACCGGCCGTCGGCGGGGGCCGGATGGTACCCCCGCGATCAACGCTCGTCAATTCGCCGCCGATACCATCGCTCGATGCCGGCAAACCTCCAGCAACCGTGGGCAATCGGAAGCGTCGAGGTGCCGACCCGGATCGTCCTCGCGCCCATGGCCGGAGTCAGCATCCAGGCCTTTCGGCGGCAGGGACGGCGTTTCGGCGCGGGTCTCGTGTGCTCGGAGATGGTCTCTGCGGCTGGGATCGAGCACCGGAACGAGCGAACGTTCGGCTACTTGCGCGTGGCGGGGGACGAGCATCCGCTCGCGATCCAGATCTTCGGCTCCGATCCCGGAGCGATGGCCGAGGCCGGTCGCATGGTCGAGACCGCAGGCGCGGACATCGTCGACATGAACTTCGGCTGTCCCGTGCGGAAGGTGACGAAGACCGGCGCCGGCGCACACCTGATGGAGGATCCGGCACTCGCGTGTCGCGTCGTCGAGGCGGTGGCGGGAGCTGTCGACGTGCCCGTCACCGTGAAGATGCGGCGCGGAATCGAGAACGGATCGCGCGCGTGCCTCGAGCTCGGACCGCGGCTTGTGGAGGCGGGCGCCGCGGCGCTCACGCTCCACCCCCGCTCGGCGCAGCAGATGTACACCGGCGAGGCCGACCACGCGCTCACGGCCGAGCTCGTCGAGCGCGTAGACGTCCCGGTGATCGCGTCCGGCGACGTCACGTCCCGCGAGAAAGCGCTCGAGGTGCTGGAGCAGACCGGCGCGGCAGCGGTCATGGTGGCGCGCGGCGCGCAGGGAAACCCGTGGGCGCTGCGGGAGATCATGGAAGGCGAGTCGTTCCGACCGACCCGCGAGGAGGTGGCAGCCGAGCTCGTCGTCTTCATCCGCGAGGCCGTGCGAGAGCTCGGCGAGCAGCGCGCAGTCGGCTTTTTGAAGAAGTTCTACGGCTGGTACCTCGGCCAAGGCCGGTTCCCGAAGCCGTTCAAGCAGGAGCTCGTCCAGCTGAGAACGACGGAGGAGGTCGTGACGCGCCTCTTCGCCGCAGCACCGGGCGCGGGGCCGCTCGTCGACCGCCTCGAAGCGGAGCTGCCCGCAGCCGGGGACGAGGTGCTCGTCGACCGGCTTCCGATCTCGGTCTACGGCGGCGGTTGATCGTTCGCATGCACGCGGACGAGGTCGACACCGACCCGTCTCTCGTGCAGCGCCTCGTCGCCGGCCAGTTCCCGCAGTGGTCGGATCTGCCGGTCGAGCCGGTCTTCCCGCTCGGCACCGACAACGCGAACTACCGGCTCGGCGCGGACAAGCTCGTGCGGCTGCCTCGCCAACCTGGGAAGGTCGAAGGCCTCGAGCGCGAGCTCGAGTGGCTTCCGGTCTTTGCACCGGCCCTGCCCATCGCAGTGCCCCGGCCGCTCGGCCGCGGCGAGGCCGCGGAGGGATTCCCGTTCCCGTGGGGCGTGTTCACCTGGGTCGAGGGGGCAAACGTCGGTGTGGAGGAGGTCGCGTCGGAGACGGCGGAGGATCTCGCCGGCCTGATCCGCGCGCTCCGCAGCCTCGGCGCCACCGATGCTCCGCGGGGGCTCCGCCGAGGCACGCTACGCGAGCACGACGAGTGGGTGCGGGGCAGCGTCGCCAAATTCCACAGCGGCCACGATGGCGAAGGTCTGCTGGCGGCGTGGGAGGAGACGCTCGAAGCGCCGCCCTGGGACGGCCAGCCGACCTGGTGCCATTGCGACCTCGATCTCCGCAACGTCGTCTTCCACGATGGGCGGCCGAGCGGCGTCCTCGACTGGGGGTGGGCGGGCGCCGGCGATCCGGCGAGCGACGCGGCCGTGGCGTGGAAGATGCTGCCGGCCGACGCACGCGAGGCGTTCTGGGAGGCCCTCGGCGCCGAGGAGGCCGAGGTCGCACGCTCCCGCGGCTGGACGCTCCTCCAGTGCGCGGGGGCGCTCTCCTACTACACGCCCGAGAACAACCCGGCGCTCTTCTACGAGGCCGAGCGGTGGCTCAGCGAGATTCTTGGTTCCGGTCCCAGACGATCCGGAGGCCGGCGAGCGTGAGAAACGGCTCGACGTGGCCGATCGTGCGGGAATGCGGCGCGATCAGGTCGACGAGCCCGCCGGTGCCGATAACGGGAGCCTCGGCGCCGAGCTCGCCGCGAATGGCGGCGACGATGCCGTCCACCTGCCCGGCGAAGCCGTAGACGAGCCCCGACTGCAGCGCACCGGCGGTCGTCTTGCCGATCACCTGCGGCGGCTCGACGTAGTCGACCTTGACGAGTCGGGCCGCGCGGGCGAAGAGCGCGTCCATCGACACCTCGATCCCGGGCGCCAGGACGCCGCCCACATATGCCCCGGACGGCGAGACGACGTCGAAGTTCGTCGAGGTCCCGAAGTCGGCGACGATCGCGGGCGCGCCGAAAAGCTCTTTTGCGGCAACCGCGTTGACGATGCGGTCGGGACCGACGTCGCGCGGCGCGTCGTGCTCGATCGGGATCCCGGTGCGCACGCCCGGACCGACGACGAGAAGTTCCGCCTTGGCCCACCGCTCGGCGACGTGCTCGTACTCCGGGACGAGTCGCGGAACGGTGCAGGACAGGCAGATCCCGTCGATCGCGCCGAGGTCGAGGAAGTCCCCGAGCAGCGCGCCGAGCTCGTCCCCCGTGCGGTGGGCCTCGGTCGCGATCCGCCAGCGCTCGCCGCGCTCCGGCCCGTCGTAGAGGCCGAAGACGGTCTGCGTATTGCCGACGTCGACCGCGAGCAGCATCGCGGCGCGAGGCTCGTCGCCCTCGCCGCGCAGCTCCTCGATCGTGACGTCGCCCGAGGTGAAGACCTTCGCCCGCGGGATGATCCGCAGCGGCCGGTTCTTGTCCCAGACCCAGACGTCCTCGAGCTCGAGCTGGAAGAACGGAAGCCCGCCTGCCGCGGTCGGCGCCGCCTGCTGCACGTCGAGCCGGTTACAGAGGTACGTCGCGTCCTGCGTCAGTACGCAGAAGCGGAACAGCGAGAAGACGGCCTGGTACTCCTTCTTCAGCGCGAGCTCGAGCTCGGCCTCGTACTCGTCGAGATCGTCCAGGTGCGACATCGCGGTCAGTGTACCCCGCTCAATAGGGACTCCACGGTCCCGCGGCCGGGGATGACGAGCCCCGGATCCAGCTCGGCAAGCGGCTCGAGGACGAAGCGACGCTCGTGCAGCCGGGGATGCGGAACGGTGAGGCCGGGCTCTGCGATCCGCTCGTCGCCGTAGAGCAGGAGGTCGAGGTCGAGCGTCCGCGGTGCGTGCTCCCCAGGGACTCGGACGCGGCCGAAGTGCTGCTCGACGGCGAGCAGGCGGTCGAGGAGCTCGCCCGCCTCGAGCGCTGTGTCGATGGCCGCCGCGCCGTTGAGAAAGAGCGGCTGCTCCCCCACTCCCACCGGGTCCGTCTCACGCAGCGTCGAGACCGCGACGACCTCGATCCCCTCCTCGTCGCCGAGGGCGGCGACGGCCTCGCGCAGCGTGCGCTCGCGATCGCCGAGATTGGCACCAAGACCGACGTAGGCGCGCGTCACGGTCTCGTGACGGTGGCCGCCACCGTGCCGTCGAGCCCCGCCGGCCGCACCTCCGGCTTTCGAACGCGCACGCGAACGTGCACCGGAGCGAACCGTCTCTCGAGCTCGTCGGCCACGGCTGACGCGAGCGCCTCGAGCAGGTTGAACTGCTTCGCGTCCGAGACGTACTGCACGACACGCGCAACCTCGACGTAGTCGACCGCGTCCTCGAGCCGGTCGCTCGCGCCGCGCTCCCCCACTGTCAGCTCCACGTCGAAGACGAAGTCCTGTCCGCGCGCGCGTTCCTCGTCGTGGACGCCGTGACGGCCGAAGACGCGCAAGTCGTGAACCTCGACCGTGATCACGCGACGGCGGCCGCGACGGTGAGGGCGTCGACGTGCGGCTTGACGTCGTGCACGCGCAGAATCGTCGCGCCTCGCTCGAAGGCGGCGACCGCGGCCGCGACGCTCGCGCCGAGTAGATCGTCGGATCCGGTGAGGCTTCGCAACGAGCTCTTCCGGGAGAAGCCGACGAGCACGGGCCGTCCCAGAGCGAGGAGGACGTCGAGGCGCCGCACGAGCTCGAGGTTGTGCGCGACCGTCTTACCGAAGCCGATGCCGGGGTCGAGGCAGATCCGCTCCTGGGAGATGCCGCGCGCGACCGCGAACGCCATCCGCTCCTTCAGGAACGAGGCGACCTCCTGCGCGACATCGTCGTAGCGCGGCTCCTCCTGCATCGTCCCCGGCTTGCCCTGCATGTGCATAAGGCAGAGATACGCGCCGGAGGCGGCCACGACGTCAGCGACCTCGGGATCGCTGCGGAGAGCCGTCACGTCGTTGACGAGGATTGCGCCGCGCTCGAGTGCCGCACGCGCCACCGAAGCCTTCGAAGTGTCGATCGAGAGCGGCACCTCGCCGCCGAGCCGATCGAGCACGGGCACCACGCGCTGCAGTTCGTCCTCCACGGACACGCCTGCGGAACCGGGGCGCGTCGACTCCCCGCCGACGTCGACGATCGCAGCTCCGTCCTCGACCATACGGCGCGCCGCCGCGGCCGCAACGTTCGGATCGAGATGGATTCCGCCGTCGGAGAACGAGTCGGGCGTGACGTTCACGACACCCATCACGGACGGGCGTAAAAACCGTTCTTCGAGTGGGATCACGGCGCAAATCCTCGCATGCGCCTGCCGGAATGGCTAAAGCAGTTCGATTCGGCTGCCGACAACCGGCTTGCGATGATCGACGATCGCCTACTCGACCATTGGCAGCGCGAGAGTGCCGGCCCGCGCCCGGCTCAGGGACTCGCTTCCGGCGTCGTGGCGCGACGATCCCAGGCCGAACATGGACGTGGTGCGCGAGCTCTACATCGAGGCGATGCTCCGCCTGAAGGACTCGCACGTGCATCCGATGGCAATCGGCGACGACGACCGCTGAGCAGCTAGAGCGCGCGTAGACCTCAGGCTCGGAAGTCGCGCGCTCAGGCCGTGCGCGATGTGCTCGGCCGGGAGCTAGTTGCCGCCGTGTTCCGTCGCGAGGATCGGTAGTGATGGCATAGCCGCCCGGCGCTCGTCGAACTCGGACAGCGTGAGGCTCACCAGCATGTGGCAGCCGAGCTCCGGGCACTCGCAGATGAATTCCCAGGTCTGGCTCGCCGGGCCATCGGCGGCCAGCGTGCGGATCGAGTCGTTGACGTGCGCGAAGACTCCGTTGTTCTCCATGACCCCCCTCCTGATCGCCTGCTAGAGTTCACCTGACTGACTAGTCGTGATATTGCATGCGTGAAAATCTATACCTGATTCTAGGATCGTATGTCAAGCGATAACGAGCGCAAGACCTGGACGTTCCTCACCAACCACGCCCAGATCCTGCTGTGCCTCGCCGAGACGCCCGACGTCCGGCTGCGCGACGTGGCCGAGCGCGTTGGCATCACCGAACGCGCGACCCAGCGCATCCTCGCCGAGCTGGTCGAAGCCGGGTACGTCAAGACCGAACGCATCGGACGGCGCAACCGGTACACCGTCGACCGCGAGCATGCGATGCGGCACTCCGCCCAGCTCGACTACCGGATCGGCGCCCTCCTCGAGGCGCTGACGCAGCCCTAGCTGTTGGCGGGATCCGGGCCCTGCATGGCCGAGCCGGGCAGCGGGAACGGCCTCGGGCGCGGTCGCTCGCGCTTCGGCTCGGGCTGCGGCTCCGGTGTTTCCGGCTCCGCGGGCGCCTCGTCCGGGAAGACCGTCGCTTCGTCCTCGCCCGCGAGTAGGCGCTCGAACTGGTCCCTGTCGATCGTCTCGTGCTCGATGAGGATCGTCGAGATCTTGTGCAACTCATCCATGTGCTCGCGCAGGACGGCGAGCGCAAGCTCGTGCGCCTCCTCGATCACCCGCCGGATCTCGTCGTCGATCTCGCGCGCGATCTCCTCGGAGTAGTCGGCCTCGGCGCCGTAGTCACGTCCGAGGAACGGCTGGTCGTAATTCCGGCCGAGCACCCGCGGGCCCAGCTTCTCGCTCATCCCGAAGCGCATGATCATCTGCTTCGCCGTCTGCGTGACCTTCTCGAGGTCGTTCGCCGCGCCGGTCGTGACCTCGTGGAAGACGATCTCCTCCGCCGCACGGCCACCGAGCGTCATGCCCATCTGGTGCATGAGGGCGGTGCGCGTCGTGAGGTACTTGTCCTCGGTCGGCAGCGAGATCGTCAGCCCGAGCGCCTGGCCGCGGGAGACGATCGTGATCTTGTGGACGGGATCGGTGTGCTCGAGGAAATGGCCGACGAGCGCATGGCCCATCTCGTGGTAGGCGGTGATCTTGCGCTCGTGCTCCGAGAGCAGCCGCGCCTTCTTCTCCGGGCCGGCGATGACACGCATGATCCCCTCCTCCAGCTCCTCCTGCTCGATGATCTTCTTGCCGCGGCGGGCGGCGAGCAGCGCTGCCTCGTTGACGAGGTTCGCGAGGTCGGCGCCGGTGAATCCAGGGGTGCCCGAGGCGAGCGTGTCGAGATCGATCTCGGGCGCCAGCGGCTTGCCCTTCGTGTGCACCTCGAGGATCTTGCGGCGCCCGAGGCGGTCGGGCCGGTCGACGACGATCTGGCGGTCGAAGCGGCCGGGGCGCAGCAGCGCCGGATCGAGGATGTCAGGCCGGTTCGTCGCGGCGATGAGGATGATGTTGTCCTTCATCTCGAAGCCGTCCATCTCGACGAGCAGCTGGTTCAGCGTCTGCTCGCGCTCGTCGTGGCCGCCACCGAGGCCGGCACCGCGATGGCGGCCAACCGCGTCGATCTCGTCCATGAAGACGATGCACGGCGATGCCTGCTTCGCCTGCTCGAAGAGGTCGCGCACACGCGAGGCGCCGACGCCGACGAACATCTCGACGAAGTCGGAGCCGGAAATCGAGAAGAACGGGACGCCTGCCTCGCCCGCGACCGCTCTCGCGAGCAGCGTCTTACCGGTGCCGGGCGGCCCGTAGAGAAGGACGCCCTTCGGGATGCGCGCGCCGAGCGCCTGGAACTTCTTCGGGTTCTCGAGGAACTCCTTGATTTCCTGCAGCTCCTCCACCGCCTCGTCCACACCGGCCACGTCCTTGAAGCCGATCTTCGGCGCGTCGGGCGTCATCCGCTTCGCGCGCGACTTCCCGAAGCTCATCACCTTCGAGCCGCCGCCCTGCACCTGGTTCATGAGGAAGATCCAGAACCCGAACAGGAGGACGAACGGCAGCAGGCTCGTGAGGATCGACCACCACGGCGACGTGCCGACACCCTTCGAGTTGAAGACGACGCCGTTGTCGACCATCGACTTCTCGAGCTGCGCCTCGGCCTGTGGCGACGCGTAATGGACGCTGTAGTGCTGACCCTGCTTGTCGGTCAACGTGAGCGACTGCTTGTTGGGATCGATCGTGACCCCGGCGCTGCTGACGTCGTTGCTCGCGATGAGCTGGTAAACCTTCGACGTCGTCGTCGCGGTGTTCTTGCTGCTGTGCGTCCCCAGCGTCTGCAACGCGAGCCAGACGAGGGCCGCGATGATGACGAGCGGGAAGAGCGCGCTACGGAAGAAGCGATTCACAGGATCTCCCGCCTGAGGGTACCACCGCCATGCCTCTGTAACGGCGTCGCGGAGCCGGGAGCTACGCGCCTTCGAGCACGAGCGACTCGTCGAGCACACCGACATACGGGAGATTCCGGTAGCGCTCGGCGAAGTCGAGCCCGTAGCCGATCACGAAGCGGTTCGGAATCTCGAAGCCGGTGTAGCGCACGGGCACGTCGATCTCGCGCCGCTCCGGCTTCGTCAGGAGGGCGCAGACCTCGAGGCTCGCGGGCTCCCGCGCCTCGAGATTCCGGACGAGATACGACAGAGTGAGGCCCGAGTCGATGATGTCCTCGACGACGAGCACGTGCCGTCCTTCGATGTTGATGTCGAGGTCCTTGAGGATCCGGACGACCCCCGAGGAATCGGTGGAAGCGCCGTAGCTCGAAATGGCCATGAAATCGATCTCACAGGGCACCGTCAGGTGGCGCATCAGGTCGGCGAGGAAGAAAACGGCGCCCTTGAGGACGCCGACGAGCAGCAGGTCGCGACCCTCGTAGTCGGAAGAGATCTCCGCGCCCAGGTCCGCAATGCGGCGCTGGAGGTCGTTCTCCTCGATCAGGACCTCGGTCACTGCGCGCTCGAGCTCAGCCGCGGACAGCGTCCACCTCCGGGTGCTCGACGATGCCCGGCACCGCTACGACCTCGTCACCGCGCACGACGAGCGGCCACGCATCGCGGTCCGAGCGCGGCACCTTCGCGTCGACGAACACGTCCTGGATCTTCCGCCTCCTACCTGCGAGTCGGTCGCCGGGCCTCCATCCACGCACTCTAAGCCCTTGGAGCTCCGAGCGGATAGTCCACTCGCCCCAGCGAATCTCGCCTGCCAGCTCGACCGGGCTGCGCTCGAGCCAGAGCCGCTCATGCTCGCGCACGGCCTGGAGCCCACCGCCGAGGTCGACGCGCTTCGAGCCGACGGGCGCTCCGAGCAGCTCGGCGAGCGCCGGCGGGAGCGTGGCGCGGGTGTCGAGGGCGCGTAGGAGGTTCTCGTCGGCTGCCGGATGCAGACGGCGGAGCAGCGGGAGGATCTCGTCCCGGATCAGGCCCCGCTTCGTGTCGGCGTTCGAGGCGTCGAGGTGGAAGTCGAGCCCGGCCGTGCGGCAATACACCTCCGTCTCCTCCCGCCACAGCGGCAGAAGCGGGTGCACGACGCCGTCGTCGCTGCGCGGCGCCATGCCCGTCGCCGCACCGCGGGCGACGAGCCGGTAGAGGATCGTCTCGACCTGGTCCGACGCGGTGTGTCCGGTTGCGCGCAGCCCAGCGCGGCCGACCGAGCGCCGCTGCTCACGAAGAGCCGCCTCGGAGAGGCCCCGGCCGTCGAGCTCCATCACCTCCGCCCCGAGCACCTCGGCGCAGAAGCGGGCGTCCTCGTCCGAGTCCGGCCCACGGAGCTTGTGGTTCACGTGGAGTGCTGAGACGCGGTAGCCGAGCGAGCCGAGCACGTGCCAGAGGCAGGTCGAGTCGGCGCCTCCCGAGACGAGGCACGTGACTTCGCCGCCGGGCGGAATCAGCTCGTGCTCGCGGATGAACCGCTCGACTCGGTCGCGGAGCTCCTCCATCTGCGGATTGTGACGGCTCCTCACGCCATGGCCCAAACGAACACGTCCGGTGCCAGGCACCGTCTGAGACCGAACAGGCAGGTGGTCAGAAGACGAGCGAGCGATACGTCAGTTCGCGGGTCATTCCGATCGAGTCGTACAGGCGCAACGCGGGATCGTTCTCGGGGCGCACGAAGAGGCAGACCGCCGGGACGTGCTCGAGCAGCAGCCGGCAGAGATCGGCGAGCGCCCGGCGCGCGTAACCGTGCCGCCGTGCCCGCGGGTCGACCCAGACCTGTTGCAGCTGCACCGCCGCCGGCGTCCACGCCGACGCCTCGGCCTTGAACCGGATCACGCCGTCCTCGAGCCAGAGCCAGGATCGTCCCTCCTCGATCTGCTGGCGCGTTCGCCAGCGGAACCCTTCGGCGTCGCGCTTGAGCGGATCGATCCCAATCTCCTCGCGATGCGCGTCGGCACACGCAGGTACGAGCAGATCGAGGTCGAGGAGACGGGCCGGGCGGAGCCCCGTCTCTCCCGGCGCCGGAGGATCGCGCAACGCAAAGACGGGCTGCCCGGGGCGATCGTCGCGCGGGCGCGGCATCCCGCCGCGCGCCTCCTCCCACAGCTCGCCGACCGCCCGCTCCTCGCCGATCATCATCCGGGCTCCCCCGTGGGCGGCCGCGTCGGCGAACGCGCCGCAGCCGTCACCCGACGGGACGACGTTGGCGCCTACGTGGCAGAGAGCCTTGAGCCAACCGTTGGGCTCGGCGAGGCCCGAAAAGCGCCCGAGCCCACGCCGTGCGATGTCCTCGAGGAACACGCGCTCCACCGGCTCCTCGGCGCAGAAGGCGAGGACCTGGTCGAGCGTCGGCGAGACCGTTTCCGGCACGGCCGGATCATTCCACCCGGTTAGAGTCGCGCCATGCCAATTCATCTCCGAGCCGACCCCGGCGACTACGCCGAAGCCGTCCTCCTCCCCGGCGACCCGCTGCGCGCGAAGTACATCGCCGAGACGTACCTCGACGACCCGAAGCAGGTGAACGGCGAGCGCGGACTGCTCGGCTACACCGGCACGTGGGAGGGAAAACCCGTGTCGGTGCAGGGCACGGGGATGGGCTGTCCCGGCGCGACGATCGTGTTCGAGGAGCTGATCCAGCTCGGGTGCACGCGGTTGATGCGCGTCGGCACCTGCGGCGGTCTCCAGCCGCACCACGCGCTCGGCGACCTGATCGTCGCGCTGACCGCCGTCCCGGCCGACTCGACGGCACAGCACCTCGTCGGGAAGGAGCCACACTGCCCGACCGCGTCGTGGGAGCTCATCCACGGCGCCGTGCACGCGGCGAAGGGGCTTGACCAGCCGATGCACGTCGGCCCGATCGTCTCGAGCGACGTCTTCTACAACTCCGACGACGGCCAGTACGCGCGGTGGTCGAGCCGGGGCGTCCTCGGTGTCGAGATGGAAGCGGCAGCGCTCTTCACGGTCGCGGCGCTCGGCGGGATCGGCCGGGTGCAGGGCATCCACGGCGGTTGTTTGCTCACGGTGTCGGACATTGTCGTCGAGGGTGTTTTTCAGCGGATCTCCGACGACGAGCTGCGCGCGGCGGTCGACCGCATGACCCGCGTCGCGCTCATGACCGTCACCGCCGATTAGCGTCCTCTTCCTCGTCAACCCTGCGTCCGGGAACGGCGCGACGGGGAAGCGCTGGCCGAAGCTGAGGCAGCGGGCGGCCGAGCTCGGCCTGGAGGGCGAGGAGGTGCTGTCGGAGTTCCCGGGACACCTCGCCCAGGCGGCCCGCGAGACGCACGGCTCGCTCCTCGTCGTCGTCGGTGGAGACGGGACGGTGAGCGAGGTCGTCAACGGCGTCGCGGGTACCCGTGCGGAGATCGCGCTCCTGTCCTCCGGCACGGGCGAGGACTTTGGGCGTACGCACGGCGTTCCGGACGACTTCGACGACGCCGTCCGCACGGTGCTCGACGGCGAGACGAGGACGATCGACGTCGGCCGCGTCGAGTGCGAGGGCAGCCCAGGCCGCTTCTTCGCGAACGTCGGCTCGGCGGGGATGAGCGGCGCCGTCGCGCGGCGGGCGAACGCCATGTCGAAGGCGCTCGGCGGCAAGGTGACGTTCTTCTACGCGCTCACGCGCGAGTTCCTCGCCTGGCAGAACACGCAGGTCGTGGTCGAGCTGGACGGCGGCGTCCGACGGGAGGGCCGCCTGCACGACGTGATCGTCGCGAACGGAAACTTCCACGGCGGGGGCATGAAGCTC
>Ga0209577_10005258_pt1 | contig 12081 bp, 8 predicted proteins | sample GraSoiAngelo_109_FD_185874 | JGI IMG/M metagenome (GOLD analysis project Ga0209577, IMG submission 185874) | Grasslands soil microbial communities from the Angelo Coastal Reserve, California, USA - 14_0903_12_20cm (SPAdes) (version 2) | ecosystem: Environmental > Terrestrial > Soil > Grasslands ... | reverse complement strand
GCGATCATGATTGCGATGCCATTGCCGGTCGCGATCCTGATTCCAGTCTTTGTCGCGATCTCTACCACGATGGCGGTCGTGATCTTTGTCATGGCCGCGATCTCGATCCCGGTCCTGGTCGCGATCTCGGTCGCGATCTCGGTCTCGATCTTGGTCTCTATCCTGTGGGTGCGCATAAGCAATTGTTATAAGACGCTCTGTGCCGGCCGCGGAAGGCGACTGCGCCAGGGCCGGCAAGCCCATTGCGATGAGACCGATTGCAACTCCAAATAATCGCTTCATGAAACCTCCTTGATGAGTTCCGGATAAGACGCTCGACCCACTACCTTTGAAACCCGGTTTATGGGCAGAAGTTGCCCACAGAATAGTCGCGGTCCCGTCAAAGCTATAAAGGCACTTCGACTTCACTCCGGGCGGCTTCGGCACAGAAAAACCTATCTTGTTTCTAGCCGGATTTAGCTCACCCAATCCAAAAACTTGTACCAGGCTCCGGCCACAGGCAGAAACCATGGCTTACCGTTGTACAGTCCGAGCGGTGCTCCGGGAAAGGGAATGCCCACGAAGGGATTGTCATTCTTTCCGCCCGCGATCCACTCGGCCATTTTCTCGCCCTGGTAGGTGGCCATGGCGACGCCATGCCCCGCGTATCCCACCGCGAAGTACATGCCATCCATCTGGCCAGCGTGCGGCATGATGTCAAAAGCGAAATCCAGGGTTCCTCCCCAGACGTATTCAATTTTCGTGTCCCGCAACTGCGGGTAAACGCTGATCATGCCCTGGCGCAGGATCTCGGCGCTTTTGCGGATGGTTTGCTCGTTTTCTGGAAAGAATGCAGCGCGTCCACCGAAGAGCATTCGCCGATCGGGCGTCAGGCGGTAATAGTAGAGATAGTTCTTGGAGTCGTAGATCATGCGGTTGCGGGGGCTCAATTCGCGCGCCACAGGTTCCGGCAAGACTTCGGTCGTGATGATGTAGGAGCCGATAGGAATAATCTTTTTCTGCAACTGTGGAGTGGCGGTTCCGGTGTAACCGCTCGTGCCTGCAAATACATCCTTGGCCCAAAGCGAGCCGCGCGAAGTGCTTAGACGCCAACCTCGGAGCCCCTGCCGCGTTTCTCGCTCCATCTTATGCAGTCGTGAGTTTTCGAAAATGGCAGCGCCCACCCGTTGTGCTGCGCGCGCCAGACCTGCCACATAGCGGGCGGGATTCAAGCCTGCGCTGACCTCGTCGACCATTCCGCCGTAATAAATATTCGAGCCGATCTCCTCCGATAGCTCGCTCTTTGGAATCACGCGCAAAGGATGATTGAACTCGCGGGCAATGACTTCCACCTGCCGCGCATAATCGTCAAAATGTTTTTGCTTGCAGGCCACTTCGAGGTGGCCGCAGCGGGAGAAATCGCAATCGATTCCTTCTTCGCGGACAATCTTTTCGACACAATCAATAGAAGTAATCGAGGCTGCGTACATTCGCTGCGTAGTCTCGCGCCCGTACATTGAAATCAGCTTGTTGGCGCCGAGCTTGAGCCCGGTCAGCACCATGCCGCCGTTGCGCGAACTGGCGCCCCAGCCAATGCTCTCGGCTTCGAGCACAGCGACCTCCGCGCCCTGCTTGGCAAGGATTCGCGCCGCGGAAAGACCGGTAAAACCACCGCCGATCACCGCTACGTCCACGCTTTCCGGCAGCGCGGCCAAACGGTCGGTCTTCGGCATTTCCACTGTGGTCAACCAGTAATTTTGTTCGCGGAGTGTCATTGCAATTTGTTTCCTCACAGCACCGCCGTTTCTTCAATCATTCGGCCTTCGGCGAAGCGCGCTAAGCCTAACAGCGACGTATCCACCAGCGCACACTTTCCGGTAAGAATTAAATCGGACAGGATCTTGCCCGTAGCCGGGGCGTGCATGACGCCGTGACCGCTGAAGCCATTGGCCAGAAAAAATCCCGGTGCCTGCGGCGCCTCGCCCAGAACAGGGTGATGATCGGGCGTCATTTCATACAATCCCGCCCACGCCCTCTTGGGATTCACTGCGACATTTTCAAAGCTGGGTACACGGTCGGCTGCGCGCGTCAGAATCTTTTCGATGAAGGCGGGCTCGAAGTCCATTTTGTACCCCGGCGTTTCCTCGGGGTCATTCCATGCCAAGAGAAATCCCAGCCCTTCCGGCCGGAAGTGGAAGCCATTCGACATATCAATGATCATCGGCGCGCTGTGGGGAAATTGGTCGAAGGGTTCGGTGGGAACCAGCATGCGGCGCAGGGGTTGAACCGGCAGGTCCACACCCGCCATGTTCGCCACCGGAGCGGCCCAGGCTCCAGCGCAGTTCACAACCCTTCGCGTGCTGACCGTGCCCCTGGTGGTCTCGACCCCTGTGATGCTTTCGCCATTCCGCGAAATGCCGGTAACCAACGCGTTCTTCCATAGTTTTGCTCCGTGGTCAGCAGCCCACGTCATTAGTCCGATCATTGCGCTGTAGGGGTCGACGAAGCCATCGGTGGAACAGAAACTTCCTCCGATGATGTCGTCGGCGCGCAACTGAGGAAACATGCTGCGAATGTCATCTCCTGTGAGCAGGCGGACATCTTTCAGCCCGAGCGCTAGCTGCTTCTCATAATTGGCGCGCAGGTAGGCCATATGCTTGTCGCTGGTGGCGCAAAACAGATAACCCTGTGGGCGGTAGCCGGAGGGATGCCCCAGGCGCTCCTCGAAGCTGGCATAAAAAGGAATCGAGTAGAGCGACATCTGGATGTTCACAGGGGTGGAGAACTGGGCGCGCACCCCGCCCATGCTCTTGCCCGTGGAACCCTTGCCCTGAGCGCTTTCCCGCTCGATAACCAGAACATTTCTGCAGCCTGCGACGGCGAGGTGGTAGGCGATGCTCGAGCCTACGATTCCTCCGCCGATGATGACCACATCTGCCGTTTGCATAAAGCACATTGTCCGAGGGCACGGGCGAACTGAGCATTGTAGTGCAGAGCGTCGTTGCGGAGGCTAGTACCCCCCTCTGAAGACAGCACAGACTCTGATTGTGCCTGCCCAATCCATAACTTGAACCCCACTTCGAACGTCTTTACACTTGGATCAATGCATCTTCACAGTCATGGCGAAGGTGGCCCCTCGCGCGTATTGCGAGTGTCCCTGTTCGTCACGCTGGCTTACATTGTGCTGCTGGTCATTTCCGGCATTCGTGCGCATTCGCTGGCGCTGCTTTCGGAAGCCGGGCACAATCTTTCGGACTTCCTGGCACTGCTGCTTTCCCTGGGCGCAGTTTACCTGCAAGCGCGGCCGCCAAGCGCGACCAAGACTTACGGCTATCACCGAGCGGGAGTTTTGGCGGCACTTATAAATGCTGTTTCGCTGGTTGCGGTCTCGTTTCTAATTTTTTACGAAGCATTCCGGCGCCTGCAAAGACCGGAGCAGGTTCACGCCGGCACCATGATCGGAGTAGCCGCCGCGGGCGTCGTGATGAACGGCGTCATCGCGCTTCTTCTCTACCGTTCCAGCCGCGACGTGAACATCCGCAGCGCGTTCCTGCATGAGATTGGCGATACGGTTTCCACGGCTGCCGTCATTGTTGGCGGCTGGGTGATACTGGCGACTGGCCAAGCGTGGGTCGATTCCGCGCTGTCCTTTGGGATTGGGGCGCTCATCCTGTGGTCGGGTTTCGGTATTGTGCGGGAGACACTTAATATTCTGCTGGAGGGCACGCCGCGGGGCATGAAATTGGCGAGGGTGGAGGCGGCCATCCGCGCGATTGACGGAGTGAACGACGTTCATGACCTGCACGTCTGGAGCATTGGGTCAGAAACGCATGCGCTCTCCTGCCACATTGCGATTGCCGATATTCCACCGTCGGTCAGCGAGCGTATTCTGCGCGATGTGAAAGAACGCCTGCATGTGGACTTCCGCATTGATCACACCACCATTCAGTTTGAACACGTGGAGTGCGAGGTGGCGCACGGCTGCATCATTCCAGTCGGCGAAGAAGGGCATCAGCACCAGCACTAACGGTTGTGTGAGATCGTGGCCGTTGCTCAATCAAGACTTCGGCTGCGATTTTCCACGCGCCTGGCTTTCGTAAATTTCTCTTACTCTTTCGAGTGTATCTATCTCTTCCGGCGGCTTGTCATGTCGCAAGCGCACAATACGCGGAAAGCGCAACGCGTAACCGCTGTTGTGCCGGTCTGAGCGCATGACGTTGTTGAACGCCACTTCTAACACAATTTTTGGCTCGACTTCGCGCCGGAAGCCCTGGTCTTCTACCGTATGCTCCAGAAACCACTTCGTCATCTCGGCAATCTCAGCATCGGTCAGCCCTGAGTACGCTTTGCCGACGTTCAGCAGCCGGTCGCCATCGCGCACGGCGAATGTGTAATCGCTTAGAACGTCAATTCGTTTTCCGTGCCCCCACTCCACACCGGTAACCACCACGTCCAGAGTCGCCAACTCGCGCTTCAGTTTCAGCCACGATTTCCCGCGCCGCCCCGGCGTATAGCGCGATTCCAGATCTTTAATCATCAATCCTTCGTTCCCGCGCTCCTGTGCCGCAGTAAATAACTCTTCCAACCGTTCCGGAGACGAAGCCTCAAACACGGGCGCCCGGACCACCTTGGTCCCGGTGACTTCCGCTTCGCTTGAAAACATCAAATTTCCTTGCTGCTCTCTGGAGCGCGCTCGCGCCCCTGCTCTTGGCGCCCTAAGCAGGCCGTTCAGGATCTCCGCCCTTTCGCGCAATGGACGATCGATCAGCAGTTCCCCTCCCGCATAGATCACGTCGAAGACGAGATACGCTACCGGGACGCGGAGAATCATTTCCCGGCTGACTTTCTTTCTCCCCAGCCGCTGTTGCAGGGCGCTGAAGGGCAGCGCCCGCCCGAGTTCCTCTCCCATGCCTTCGAGGTAACTCCATGCCACGATCTCGCCGTCCAGAATCGCGTCTTGCGGCAGGCCGGCCAGTGCATCGGGCAATTCAGGGAACGACTCCGTTATGTCATCTCGGGTGCGCGAAAAAATCCGTACCTCGTCGCCTGCGCAATGGGCCTGTGCACGAATGCCGTCATATTTGTCTTCCACGACCGCATTCGTGAAATAAGTGAGCGCTTCCTGCGCATTTGCCGCCGGGCTGGCCAGCATGAAGCCAATGGGATGGAATAGCCGCATCTTCGCTTCGCCAAGCTTGCCGGCAGCCGCGAAGCGCAAGGCCTCACCGATGTCGCCGAGCAGCATATTGGCTCGCTGAACCTCCGCCAGCGTGCTGGCGAAGGCCTTTGCGATGGCCTCCTCCACCAGGCTCTCTTTCAAGCCAATCCGCAGGTCACCGGTCATGATCTTTACCAGGTACTTAGCTTCGACCGGTGTGGCACGGCCGAGCAGATCGCATAACAAAGCAGATTTGGCGGCAGGCCCGCGTGCAGCGGCAATCCGGCGAAATTGTTTTTCCACTTCGATTACGTTCAACGGTCCGGTTGCCAATGGTCTGGCGGGCAAAACCTCGCCTGCCACAGCGCCAAGATCGCCGTAGCGGCGGTAAGAATCCGTCAACTCCTGCTGCGTCTTACCGGAGAGTTCCTCTACCAGTTTCCACAACAGTGATCCACCCACCTGCAGCGTTGCTTCTTCATAGGCAGGGAAAACTCGGCCAGAAAGAAAAATTGTGGATAACGCCGCTTCCTCCGGTGGGCGCGACTTGAGGTATTCGGCAAGAAGCGCGGTCTTTTGCAGCTTCTTCGTCGTGCCTGCGATCGCTTCGGCAATTTCGGCCAGCCGCTGCATGCTAGTTCTTCGATGCAGAGCTCGTGCGAAACGACTCTAACTAGCTCTTGCACAGCCACTTACGCCATTCAGCGCATTCAAAAGCAGGCCCCGTTGTGATACTCTTATGCTTGCTACCACTCTGAGCGGAGGATCATCTAAGAAGCATGCGCTTTCTGCGTTCCATGTTGCGTTTTCTGGCGGCTGTGCAACTCCTGCCTGCTTTAGAAGGTGGGGAAGAGACCCTCGTCGGCGGCCAGGCGGTGCTTGAGGGCGTCATGATGCGCTCTCCCCATGCTTGGGCGATCGCCGTGCGTAAGCCTTCCGGCGAGATTGCCAGCCATAGCGAACCGCTGGCGCGGCCTTCAGAAAAGCATAAGTGGATGGGCTGGCCCATCGTGCGAGGGGTAATGACGTTGGGCTACGCTATGAGCCTCGGCTTCCGGGCGTTACGTTTTTCAGCCAATGTGGCTCTGGATCAGATCCAACCCGACGAACAGGGAAAGAAACTGGAAATCAGCGGCTGGCTGGCCGCAGTGAATATCATTTTTTCGGTTGGTTTCTTCATTTTCATGTACAAGTTCATTCCGCTGCTGGCGGCGACGGAATTGAAGAAGGTGAATCCGTTGTTCGGCGAGCAGATCATTTTCAACCTGGTCGACGGCCTGATCCGCATTGCGTTGTTCCTGCTGTTTATCTGGGGCGTTTCGCTCTGGCACGATATCCATCGCGTGTACGAGTATCACGGGGCCGAGCACAAGACAGTTTTCGCGTTCGAGAATGGCGATCCTCTCCAGACTGGCGCCGTGCAGAAATATTCGACCTATCATCCCCGCTGCGGAACCAGTTTCCTGATGACCGTGATGATCATCTCGATCCTGGCCTACACGCTGGTTCCGGTGACCACCTTTTGGGCGCGCTTTGCCGTTCGTATAGCGCTGCTGCCCGTAATTGCCGGCGTTTCGTACGAGATTATCCGCTACGCCGCCAAACATCGTGGATCGCTATTCGCCCTGATGACCGCTCCCGGCTTGTGGCTGCAGCGCATCACAACGCAGCCTCCCTCCAATGATCAGGTGGAGTGCGCCATCACCGCCCTCGACGAAGCCATGGCGATCGAGAAGCAGCGCGGCGGCGAACTGGTAATCGCCTAGCGGCCCCGCCGCGAAACTTTTCTGCCTCATTCCCTTTTTAAATCTAAAATGACCGCAGTAGAGACGCGGCTCGCCGCGTCTCATGTAGCGGCAAACAGACGTCGAAGTGCACGTCCCTTATAGAGAAAATTACATGTTCGAGAGACTAGACCAAATCGAGGCCCGCTATGAAGAGCTGACGCAGGCGCTCGCCTCGCCCGAGATCACCAGTGACTCGACGAAATACCAGAAGACCGCGAAGGCGCACAGCGACATCTCGCCTGTAGTAGAGAAGTATCGCGAGTACAAAGACCTGAAGAAGGGCATCGCCGAGAGCAAGACGGTTCTGGCCGACGAGAAAGATCCCGAGATGCGGGCCTACGCGCAGGAAGAGCTCGACAAGCTCGAATCTCGCGTCGGCCAGGTCGAGGAAGAACTCAAGGTGCTGTTGCTGCCCAAAGACCCCAACGACGAGAAGAACGTCATCCTCGAAATTCGCGCAGGCACGGGAGGCGACGAAGCCACTCTGTTCGCCGCGGAAATTTTCCGCATGTATACGCGCTACGCGGAAACGCAGCGCTGGAAAGTGGAAGTGCTTTCCAGTTCAGAGTCTTCCGTGGGTGGCTTGAAAGAAGTGATTGCGTTGATTGAAGGCAACCGGGTTTACTCGCGCATGAAATACGAGAGCGGCGTGCACCGCGTTCAGCGCGTGCCGCAGACCGAACAGCAGGGACGAGTCCACACCTCTGCGATCACCGTGGCCGTGCTTCCCGAAGCGGAAGATGTGGACATCAAGATTGATGCCAAGGATCTGCGTGTGGATACGTTCTGCTCGTCGGGACCGGGAGGGCAGTCGGTCAACACGACTTATTCAGCCGTACGCATCACGCATATTCCGACCAACACTGTGGTGAGCTGCCAGGATGAGAAATCCCAGATCAAGAATCGGGAAAAGGCCATGCGGGTTCTGCGTTCCCGGCTGTACGAAGTAGAAATGCAGAAGCAGCAAGACGCCATGGCGAAGGAACGCCGCGCCATGGTCGGTTCCGGCGACCGCAGCGAAAAGATCCGCACCTACAACTTTCCTCAGAACCGCGTCACCGACCACCGCATTGGCCTGACCATTCACCAGCTCACGGAAGTGATCGATGGCAAGATTCAGCCTCTGATCGACGCGCTGGTGACCCACTACCAGGCTGAAAGACTGAAGGGCGAAACTGCGCCGGTAATGTGAACCGGAGGCTAGGTTATGCCTGCACTTGTGAATTAGAGATCAATTTTTCTCCGTGTCTCTATGCCTCCGTGGTGAAATAGGGCTTGTGCTTCTCAAGCAAGCGCTGGTTTCCGCCATCGACCGTCTCACCGCCGCCCAGGTAGGCTCGCCACGTCTCAATGCCGAGGTGCTGCTGATGTTTACCCTTGCCTGCGACCGTGCCTTCCTCTATGCCCATCCCGAGCGGGAACTGAGCGCCGCAGAAATGGCTCGTTACGATGATGCTCTTTCGCAACGTGCCCAAGGCATTCCCGCGCAGTACATCACTGGACACCAGGAGTTCTGGGGAATGGATTTGGTGGTCTCACCTGCCGTGCTCATCCCTCGTCCGGAAACAGAACACGTTATTGAGACTGTGTTGCCGCTGGCGCGGAAGATTCCCAAGCCAAAGATCGTGGATGTCGGTACCGGCTCCGGAGCTATTGCCCTTGCGCTTGCGAAAGAGTTGGCTGCGGCTGAGATTCATGCCACAGAAATCTCTCCGGCAGCTTTGGAGATCGCCCAGGCTAATGCCGCACGCCATCAACTCGAGTCCCGCATTCAATTTCACGAAACCGACTTACTCGCCGGTCTTGAAGTCAACAGCTTCGATTTTGTCGTCTCCAATCCGCCGTATGTAGGCGAATCGGAGGCCGACCAGGTTCAACTCGAAGTACGCAAGTTCGAGCCCCACAACGCAGTGTTCGCCGGACCTACGGGGCTGGAAGTCATCAAACGTCTGAGTCCAGAGGCCGAGGCCGCCCTCAAACCGGAAGGCTGGCTGGTGTTGGAGATCAGCGGCACGATCGTTGAGGGAGTTCGGGGTCTGCTTACGGGATGGAATAATCTTCGGACGATCAATGACTTGCAGGGGATCCCCCGGGTCGCCGCGGCGCAGAAAGCACGCACTCGGTGAGAGCTGGACTTCCGCGAGCCCTTCTCGACCATGTACACTGATTAGGTTTTAGGCCCACTCTCGGCGTCATTTCATTCGTCGGGGCTCTAGCCTTGCGCCATCGCGCCATTCAAATTCTGTTTTGCCTTTCTGTACTCGCCACCTTTGCCGCGGCACAGACGGTAGTCGAAGGCAGTGTTCGCGATACCTCCGGTAACCCGGTGAGCGGCGCCGAGCTCAGCCTGCATCACACACCGGGCAACACCGTCCAATCAACTCACAGCGCCGCCAACGGCACCTTCAGGTTTTCGGGCACCGAAGCGGGCACTTACACCTTAACGGCTGCTGCCCCAGGTTTTTTCTCTTCCGTCCACAACTTCGTGCTGCGTCCCCGCGAGCCGCTCGCGCTTACCATTGAATTACAGCGCCAGGAGCGGGTTTCTGAGCAGGTCGAAGTTCATGCCACGTATCAGACCATCGACCCGGAGAAGACCGGGAGCTCATACACTTTTACCCGCGAAGATCTTGAACGCTTGCCCGATCCATTGCTGGAGAGCAGCAACGATCTCGTCACCAACCTCATGCCGGGCGCGAGCGACAGCCACGATAATTTTCTGGCCATCCGCGGGACCGAGTTTTCGCTGCATGAATTTATTAACGGCGTGTCTTTTCTCGATAACGCGCAGCCTCAGTTCAATCCGGGCGTAAGTCCACAGATCTTTGAAACCGTGGATCTGATGACGGGCGGCTTCACACCCGAATATGGGAACCGATTTGGCGGAGTGCTCGACATTACGACCCGTTCCGGCGCCGATCTCGGCGGGCATGGCGATGTGAATTTTCGTGGAGCCACTCTCGACAACTATGACATCAATGCCGATTATGGCGGGCAGGCGGGAGCTCTCGGCTATTATTTATTCGTCGACGGATTCACTTCCGGCCGCTACCTGGACCCGCCCGAGCCCAGGGAATTGTACGATTTCGGCAAAGGTGCGCGCGCCGCGGCACAACTGGATTGGAAGTGGGGCAGCAAAGACGCAGTCAAACTTCTCCTCATGGGTGGAGGCACGAGTTTCCAGCAGCCTAACATCACCGATGACCAGCTAGTCGGGCGCGACGCTCAGCGTCATCTGCGGCAGGAGACCGGCATCCTGACCTGGCTGCATACTTTTTCATCCGAGACTTTGCTGGCCACTTCGGTTTACGCACGCGACGGTTCGGATCGTGTTCTGCCCACCACCGATCCCATCACGCCGTATTCTTTCGCCTCACGAGCACCGTTCACGCTGGGAGTGAAAAGCGATCTTTCCCGTTACTGGCACGGACACTTCTTTAAGGCTGGCATGGATCTCGTGCGCCTGCGCGAGCTGGAAAGTTTCTTTTTCGACAGCCGCGGGGATCCCGATGTTTTTCCTGCATTCAGCGGCGGCTTGAAGGGCGGGCAAGCCAGTTTTTATGTGCAGGATCATTTTTCACCGCTGCCGAATCTCACGGCTGACCTCGGCACACGTTACGACTATTTTGATTTCATCGATACCGCCGTGCAGTTAAGCCCGCGCGTAGGTTTGGCATACCACATCAAAAAGACGAAATCCGTCATTCACGCGGCCTACAACCGCTACTTCTCGCCGCCGCCGATCGAGTATTCGCTGCTGGCTAGCTTTATTGGCCACAACGCTGTCGACCCTAGCCAGCGCGTCGGCGATGTCCGGGCATACACGCAAAACTATTTTGAGGCAGGATGGGCGCAGGAACTGCGTCCGCAGATCAGCCTCGAACTAAACGCGTACCTGCACACCGGACACAACAGCTTTGAAAATCACGAGATCAGCATCTCGCGCATCTTCGTGCCAATTAATTTCCACACCGCACGTTCGAACGGCGCAGAACTCGTGCTCAATCTGAAACAGTGGGACCGACTGGGAATCACTGGGCGGTTTCAGTACGCGATTGCGCGCACCTACTTCTATGGCCCGATCATTGGGGGCTTCGCGGGGGATGAGCCGCTGGCAGCCGGCGAGAGAATTATCCCGGCGTTCGATCAGACGCACACGGGGACGGCGCAGATTTTTTACCGCAATCGCTGGCGCGGAGCGTGGGCGGGTAGCGCCTTGCGCTATGGCAGCGGCACAATCATTGAACATGGTCCACGTCTGCCGCAGCACCTCACCTCAGACCTGGCTACAGGAATCACGGTTTGGGATGCTGAACCGCGGCGGCTCGACCTTGAGTTCGACGTCACGAACGTCTCCAACAGCATTTACAAGATTGCTAAAGAGAGTGAAGAAATCCCTATCCAGTACGCGCCGGCGCGGACCGTGGGTGGGAGTCTTAAGTTTCACTTCTAACAACTACCCCCTAACGATTGTCATCCTGAGCGTAGCGAAGGATCTATGGATTGCTGCCGGCACAAAAATGCATGGATTCTTCGCTGCGCTCAGAATGACAGGGGTTTGGATGTGCTGAGGGGCGCGGCTACTCCAATTTCTTAGCCAACAACTCATTCACCAACTGCGGATTCGCCTGACCTTTGGAGAGCTTCATCACCTGGCCAACAAAGAATCCGAGCACAGTCTTCTTTCCCGCCCGATACTGTTCCACCTGCTTGGGATTCGCGGCAATCACTTCGTCGATGATTTTCTCCAGGGTTGAAGTATCCCGCGACTGCTCCGGCCTTCCTTCCTCCTCATAAACGACAGAGAAGTCCTTGCCGCGCTCAAACGCCACGTCGTAGAGCTCCTTCAGCATCTTGCCCGAGATCACTCCGGATTCGACCAGGTCAGCCGACATCGCCACACCGTTCATCGAGATCGGCGATTGCTCGATCTCCAGTCCCTTAGCCTTCAGGCGCCCGGCAAGCTCGCTTTGCACCAGGTTAGCGACGCGCTTGGGATTTTTTGCTGCCTTAGCAGCCGCTTCAAACTGCTCTGCTAAGAATTTTGTCGCGGTGAGCACGATCGCATCCTTCTCGGTGATTCCGTACTCCGCCACAATCCGACGCCGCCGGGTCTCCGGTAACTCAGGCAGGCTCTCCCGAATTTTCGCTTGCCAC
>Ga0209577_10005255_pt1 | contig 12083 bp, 10 predicted proteins | sample GraSoiAngelo_109_FD_185874 | JGI IMG/M metagenome (GOLD analysis project Ga0209577, IMG submission 185874) | Grasslands soil microbial communities from the Angelo Coastal Reserve, California, USA - 14_0903_12_20cm (SPAdes) (version 2) | ecosystem: Environmental > Terrestrial > Soil > Grasslands... | reverse complement strand
CGGCCACGCGGCCGTGCGAACCGCGTCGGCGAACCATCCAATCTCGATCTCGATCGAAGGCCTCCAGCCGGGGCAGACAGTACTCGTGACGATCTCGTTCGACTCGTCGGGCGGCGAGAGCATCACGATCCAGATCACCGTGTCCGCCGGGGACGGCGGCGGTGACCCGGTCGACAACGGCGACGGCGGGCAGATCGACGACAACAACGGCGAGGACTACGTCGTCGACGGGACCGTGACCGCCGTCGATCCGGGCGCCGGAACGCTCGAGATCGACACGGCCGACGGCCACCTGGTCTTCACCGCGGACCCCGACGTTCTCGACGGGCTGTCCGTGGGCGACACGGTCGAGGTCGACTACGCCAAGGACACCTCCACGGGCGAGCTGATCGCCGACGACGTGTTCCCGATCGACTCGGGCGCCGGGTCAGGCGATAACTCGGGCGATGGCTCCGGGGACACTTCGGGCGACGGCTCCGGTGATAACTCGGGCGATGGCTCGGGCGACCAGTCCGGTGGCGGATCTGGCGACACCTCGGGCGACGGCTCCGGCGGCGGCCTGCTGGGCCAGTTCTTCGGCGACTGATCACCCGGCGGCGCGCCGGTCCAGCTCCGTGAGCGGGCGCGCCGCCAGCTGATCGCCACTGCGCCGGTTTGGCCCCTACCACGCGCTTTCCAAACCGGCGGGCCCGGGGTAATGTGGGTCGGTGCGGCGCCTCGCGCTCATCCTGGCCACGCTAGGCGCGAGCGTCGCGGGCGCCCCCGCCGCGCAGGCCGCCGCTCCGATCATGCCGCTGTCGGACGTCCATGCCGGCATGCACTGCACTGCGCTGTCCGTCATCCACGGGACCACGATCTCCTCGTTCGACGCCGACGTGATCGACGTCGTGGACGGGCTGGGCCTCGACGGCCCGGCGATCCTCGTGCGGGTCTCAGGGCCGGCCGTTGACGGGACCGGGATCGGCCCCGGCTTCTCCGGCTCCCCGATCTACTGCGACGACTCGCACGGGGTGTCGCGGAACATCGGCGCAATCGCCTTCGGGCTGGGCGACTACGGGAACAAGCTCTCGCTCGCCACGCCGATCCAGGCCGTGATCGGCGAGCCCGTCACGCCCCCGGCCAGGATGCGGACGCTCAGCAGGCGCGAGAGCGCCTCGATCAGGCGGCTGGCCACACCGCTCACCGTCTCCGGGCTCACGCCGCTCCTCGCGCAGCGGCTGACGGCCGCCGCGCGGGCTCAGGGGGTGCCCGTCTACGCGAGTCCCGCCGGACCGCTCGGGAGCTTCCCGCGCCAGCAGCTCAGGCCGGGCGCGTCGGTCGCGGCCGGGCTGGCAAGCGGGGACCTCGGCTTCAGCGCGATCGGGACGGTCACGTACACCAACGGCAATGCGGTCTGGGCCTTCGGTCATCCGCTGGACGCAGCCGGCCGCCGGGCTCTCCTGATGCAGGACGCCTACGTCTACACCGTGGTGAACAACCCGAACGGCGACCTCGGAACCACCTACAAGCTCGCCGCGGCGGGGCACGACCTGGGAACCGTGACGGGCGACTCGCTGAACGCGATCACCGGTCTCGTCGGAGCCCTTCCGCCGATCACCGAGCTCACGATCCGCGCCGCCGACCTCGACACCGGGAAGGTGGAACACACCCGCGCCAAGGTGCCCGACGAGATAGCGCTCGGGCCGCCGAGCGGCATCTCGCCGCTCGGGATCGTGGCATCCACGGCGCTCGCCGATGCCGGGGTGCGCGTGCTGCAATCCGATCCGCTCCGCGAGACCGCGACCATGTGCGTCAGGGTCGCCGTCGACGGTCACGCACGCGTGCTCCGGTTCTGCAACCGGTACGTGGGCGACGGCTCGTTCTTCGGGAACGGCGGCCTCCTCGCCGCCTCAGATCTCGATTCCGCGACCGCCCTGCTCGACTCGGTGCAGTTCCCCGGTTTCCGCGTGCGGTCCCTGTCGGCGAGCCTCGACCTGCGCCGGGGGCTGGCTCAGACCTTCATGACGGGCGCAAGCGCACGGCGGAAGGTCGCCGCCGGGCACCGGCTGGGGGTGACCGTGCGCACGCTCATGCGCGGTGAGCGCCGCCGGTTCACGTTCAAGCTCAACGTGCCGCGCCACCTCCGGCCCGGCCGCTACCGGCTCACGCTCACCGGGCCCGGCCCGGACGGCACCGGCGGGGGCGGGGGCGGCCTCGCGGCGCTGCTCGCCGCGCTTCTCGGCGGGCCGGAGGGCGCCGGCGGCGGCCCGCCCGGCCCATCCGAGCTCGGTCCGGCGTCCTTCGCCGACCTCGCATCGCAGTTCGCGCGCATGGGCAAGTACGACGGGCTCGCTGCCACGTTCACGCGCGCGCGGCGGCGGCACCCACCGCACCGGCGGCTGCCAGCGCTCGTGGAGCGCGCCTATCGCAACTCCGCCCTGCGGATCGGCGGGCGGGTGACGATCCGGCTGCGCGTTACACGCCCCTAAGGCCTAGCGCGTGCTGACCGCGAAGAAGTCGCGGTCGTCGGGCGACAGATAGCGCAGCGCCGGCCTGGTCATCCCGGCAAGCAGCTTGCGCGCTCCGCGGCCGCCCGTCTTGCGGTACGAGTTGAGGGTCACCCAGTACGAGTTGATGTCCAGCTCCATCGCCCGCACCGCTCCCCCGTGGATCAGGATCCGCGCCAGCCCGCGGACGGTCTGGTCCGGGGCCGCCGCATAGATCAGGTTCCCGCGGCGGTCGACCCCCAGGCCCGAGCGCCAGACCATCACCGAGCCGCCCACCGCCACGCCCCACGCCGGTCCGTTGTCGAGGTTCGGATTGGGCCGCCCGTGGTCCACGATCAGCGGCAGGTTCTGGCGGGCGAACGTCACGCCGGGGCCGGGCCGCACCCCGCCGTTCCACGTCCGTACATCCATGCGGCCGTTCGCGAGCCGCACGACCGTGGCCACCCCCGGCTCCATCGGCTCGAAGAGGCGGCCGTGCACGAAGTACCCGCCGCCGCCGTCCTTGTGCCGGAAGCCGCTGTTGAACGTGGCGAGCAGCGACCCGCGTGCCGCGAACGGGACCTCGCTCGGCCCTCCCCCGGCGACCGGTGGCTCCTGTATCCCCGAGTAGAGCGACACGGTCGCGCGGCGCGAGTTGATCCACGCCAGCCCTGCCACGACCCGCGGATAGCTCGGGTCCGGGCGGTAGGTGGTCACGAGGAGGGGCGGCACGGCCACTCCCGCGAACCGCGCCTGGGTGGCGTGCCACACACCCTCGCCCGCGAGCCGCGGGTGCATCACGGGGCGGACCGTGGGCGGACGGTCCCGGCTCATGCGCCGCAGCTCGCCCGCAGCCGCCCCGCGGACTCCGACCGACGGCAGGCGGACCAGCGCCGGCCCGCCCTTCGAGGGAGCATCGATCGAATAGAAGAAGGTCTCGATCTGCGAGACGAGGCTGGCGCCGCCGTTGTCGCGCAGCCACTCCACCGACCTGATCGCGAGGCTCGAGTTGGATCGCCGCGTGACGGCCCCCACGTAGGAGGACATCGCCAGCACGAGCGTGAAGATCGCCGCGGTGGTCGCGACCGCCATGGCCCGCCGGCCGAGCGAGGCCCGCACGCGTCGGCGCGGATCGCGTGGCGAGCCGTGGCGCACGCGGCGCCAGGCGCGCAGCGCCGCCCACCACAGCACCCGGGCAGCGAGGAAGGCGAGGGCCATGACGCCGCCGAGTCCGACGCCCGGACGCAGCGCCAGCGCGACCAGGGCGACGAGCGCAGCGGCCGCGGCGAGCTCGACCGACGGACGGCGTCGCGAGCGCCGACCGCCCGTCCGCACGCGTGTTCCCGCCGGGACCCAGGGGCTGCCCATCGGGCACAGGCTGGTGGACGCGTCTCAAGGGGCCCTTAACGCGGCACCGGCCCGACGCCGTCCACGGAATACGCTTGGTCTCGGTGACAGATCCCCACTCGGCGCCGACGCAGCAGTCGCTTCAGCTGATCCTCGCGCGGAACCTGCTCTCGACGCTGTCGAGCCCGGCGTTCATCGTCGACCCCGACCAGATCGTTGTCTTCTACAACGACGCCGCCGGGAACTCCCTGGGAATCGCCTACGAGGAGACCGGGAAGATGCCCGTCACCGAGTGGCGCGCCCGCATGGGGTCCATCGAGGCAAACGGCAATCCGATCGTCGAGGCGGAGCTGCCGACCGCGGTCGCCCAGCGGGAGCGCCGCCCGGTGCACACGACGGCCACCGTGCGCATCGGCCAGGAGGACGAGCGCGTCCTGGAGATGCTCGCCCTGCCCCTGATCGGGCCAAATGACACCTACGAGGGCGCGGTGGGCATCTTCTGGCCCCGCGACGCCGAGCTCGAGTGAGCCGCGGATGAGGGTCCGGCTGTGGGGCACGCGAGGCTCGGTGCCCGCGCCGGGCGCCGGCACGGCGCGCTACGGCGGCAACACGTCGTGCGTGCAGGTCACCCTCTCCGACGGCACCACGATCGTGCTCGACGCGGGCACCGGGATCCGGGCCCTCGGCCTCGCGCTGGATCCGCCGCCCGGCCCCATCCACATCCTCCTCACCCACCTCCACCTGGATCACATCCAGGGGCTCCTGTTCTTCACGCCGCTGTTCAACCCGGGATGCGAGGTCACGGTCTGGGGACCGCCCACGGCCGGCTCGCTCGAGCGCTTGATCGGGCGCTACCTCTCAGCCCCGCTCTCGCCGGTCGAGGTGCGCGAGCTCCCGTCCGGCCCAGCGTTCCTGGCCTGCCCCGGTCCCGAGTGGCAGATCGGCCAGGCGCAGGTGCACGCCCGGCTCGTGCTGCATCGCGGTCCGACGCTCGGGTACCGGATCGTCGATGGTGAATCGTCGCTCTGCTACCTGCCCGACCACGAGCCCGCACTCGCGGAGTCGCTCGATCACGTGGAGGACGAGTGGATCTCCGGCCTCGGCCTCGCGCGCGACGCCTCGCTGCTGATCCACGACTGCCAGTACACGGACCAGGAGTACGCGATGCACCGCGGCTGGGGCCACAGCCGCTTGAGCGACGCGCTCGACTTCGCGACGCGCTCGGGCGCCAAGCGAACGCTGTTCTTCCATCACGACCCGCTCCACACCGACGCGCTGCTCGACGAGCTCGGCGAGCAGGCGGCCGATCGCTGGCGCGAACGCGGCGGCGGCGAAGGGGCGATCGCGATGGCGATGGAGGGCGGCGAGCTGCAGATCTGAGTGGGTCCGATACCGAACGCCGTACCGCGGGTTCTACCGTTACGCGCTTGCTCACTCGATCCCGCATCCGCCCTGGGCGCCGCGGACCCCTAGCCGTGGCCGCCTCCATCGCCGCGGCGACCGCCGCCCTGGCCGCGCCCGCCGGCGCCGGCGCGATCACCGACTCGGTGAGCCAGAACTGGGCCGGCTATGCCGTAACCGGCGCCCACTACCAGCGCGTATCGGGGACCTGGGTCGTGCCGACGGTGCACTGCACCGTGGGCCGCAAGAGCTACTCGGGCGTATGGGTCGGGCTCGGCGGTTTCAGCACCAGCTCGCAGGCAATCGAACAGATCGGCACCGACCAGAACTGCGGGAAGCGCGGAAAGACGAAGTACTCGGCGTGGTACGAGCTGATCCCCGACGACCCGGTGACGGTGAAGATGAGCATCCAGCCCGGCGACAAGGTCAGCGCAAGCGTGACGGTGAGCGGTCACACGGTGAAGCTCCACATCAAGAACCGGAGCCGGAAGACCGCCTTCAGCGCGACCAGGCAGATGTCGTCGCCGGACGTCACCTCGGCGGACTGGATCGTGGAGGCGCCATCGTCCTGCGACGCCCAGAACAACTGCTCGACAGTACGGCTGGCGAACTTCGGGGCAGTCCCGGTCGCGAGCGCCTTTGCGACAGCAAACGGCGGCCGCGCGCACGGGATCTCGAAGGGCGGGTGGACCGTCACCCGCATGCGGCTCAGCGACCCGGCGGGCGGCGGCGCGACCACTTCGGGCCTCTCCTCGAACGGCACGGTGTTCAAGGTCAAGTACCGGGAGCAGGCCCGCTCGCGGCGCATCGCAAAGGCGTCGCACAACCCGGGCCGCCGGCCTGCCTGACCGGACGCGTTCGGCCCGAACCCGGGAAGATCCGGGGCCGATGGACACCCGCTTCAGAGGCCGACTCCTCGCCATCGCCGCACTCGGGTTCGCCGGACGGGCCGTCTTCGCGCTGACCAGCGGCTCGGACGGGCTCGTGCGCGCCGGTGACCCGCGCTTCTTTCATCAGACGGCGAACCTCCTGGCGGACGGGCACGGCTACATCAGCCCGGTCTTCTGGTTCGCCAACGGATCGTCGGCGGCGGCCACCGAGCACCCGCCGCTGTGGTCGGCGGTACTCGCCCTGTTCTCCGTACTCGGGGGCAGGAGCGTGCACGCTCACCAGCTCGTGGGCTGTGCCGTGGGAGCGGCCACGGTGGTGTGCGCAGGCGCGATCGGCCGGCGGCTCCGGGGCAACCGCGTCGGGCTGCTCGCCGCCACCGGGTGCGCCGCCTTCCCGGTTTTCGTGGCGATGGACGGATCGCTCATGAGCGAGCCCCTCTACGCCCTGTGCATGGCTCTCGTCGTACTCGCCGCCCTCCGTCTCGTCGCCGAACCGAGCCTGAGGCGAAGCGCGGTGCTCGGCCTGGCCATCGGGCTCTGCACCCTCGTCCGTTCGGAGGCGATCCTCCTGGTGGCCCTCGCGGGTGCACCGGTCGCGCTCATGCTCCGCGAGCGGCGCGGGCTGCGCGTGGCCGTGGTGGGCGCGGTCGCGATCCTGACCATCGCACCCTGGTGCGTGAGGAACTCCCTGGAGCTGGACCACCCGATGCTGGTGTCGAGCGAGGACGGCTCTGTGCTCGCGGGGGCGAACTGCGCGCGCACCTACTCCGGCTACAGCCTCGGATACTGGCGCGCCGACTGCCTGCCGCGGGCGCACGACCGCAACGCGGCCACGGCGTCGGTCCGGCTGCGAGGCGTCGGGCTCCGCTACGCGCGCGACCACGCGCACCGGCTCCCCGCGGTCGCCGCGGTACGCGTGCTGCGCACCTTCGGCCTCTGGCAGCCCCAGCGGCTCGTCTACTTCGCCGAGGGACGGAAGCTGCCCGGCCGTCTCCCTGCCGTGGCGGCCGGTTGGGCGATCCTCGCGCTCGCCGTGGCGGGAGGGTTCGTGCTGGGCCGCGCCGAGCGCAGGCGCCTGTTGCTCCTCCTGGCGCCCGTCGCGCTCGCGGTGATCACGAGCCTGATCGCCTTCGGCTATCCGCGCTTCCGCTACGCCGCCGACGTGTCGCTCATCCTCCTGGCCGCGATCGCCGTGGAGTGGGCGGTCGCCCGCTACGGCAGCCGCGCCACCCACCGCACCGAGCTCGCTGCGGCCCCGAGCAGGAGGACCAGGCCGGCGACCGCGAAGGCGGCCGTCGTCTCGTGGCGCACCTTCCTCTGGCCGAACCGCGAGCCGAGCGACCGGTAGATCGCCGAGAGCCGTCCCGAGTCCTGGGCGGTGAAGGCCCGGCCTCCCGACACCTGTGAGATCTTCCTGAGCGACGCCGGGTCGGGCTGCACCACGATCGGCGGGCCGAGCCCCGGGTTCGGCACCACACCCTCGCCCGTCCCCAGGCTCACCGTGTAGATCGGGACGTGCGCACGCCGGGCGACGCCCGCAACGCCGATCGGATCGACGCCTGTGGTGGTCGCGCCGTCGGAAAGGAGGACGATCGCAGCGGGGGGCCGATGGCCGGGCTTGCCCGTCCGGTTGATCAGGTCCAGCGCGACCTGCAGGGCGTCACCGGTGGCGGTCGCCCCGTCGGCCTCCTGCTGGTCGATCACCGCCCGCGCGTCGCCGCGGCTGCGGGTGGGAGCGAGCACCTGATCGGGCGCGTCGGAGAACGTGACCACGCCCACCTGCACGACGGACGGCAGCTGGCTGAGAAATGTGTGCGCGGCGTCCTTCGCCGCAGTCAGGCGGTCGGGGTCCACGTCGGTGGCGAGCATCGACCGCGAGATCGTCGCGCGATCGACCGCCACCGCCACACTTCGTCCGGGCTTCGCCAGCCCGAGGCCGAGCGCCGCCAGCGCGGCCAGGAGCAGCGCCGCGGGCACGTGCCGCCGCCAGCGCGGAGCCGCGGCCGCCGCCAGCTTCAGCGCGGGCACGCCGGTGAAGCGCAGTGCGTAGCGGGTGGCGGACCGGCGGCGGGCGACGTAGCCGAACAGGGCAAGCGGCAGGAGCAGGAGGCTCCACAGCATCTCGGGAGCGCCGAAGCTCACCGCAGCCCGCTCCCCAGCTCTCGGAGCCAGTCGCCGCGCGTGGACAGGACGACGTGATTCACGCGCAGCCGGCGCAGGTCGCTCGCCACCCGCGCCCGCGCCTCCGCCTCGATCGCGGCGAAGCGGGCCCTCACGGAGCGCCGCGAGGTGTCGATCTCGATCCGCTCGCCGGTCTCGGGGTCGATGAGCGCCAGGTGACCCATCGCCGGCACCTCGGCCTCCCGCGGGTCGCGAACCTCGATCGCCAGCACCGAGTGCCGCACGGCGACGGAGCCCATCGCCGCGGTCCAGTCCTCCTGGTCGCGGAAGTCGGATATGACGACGACGAGGCCCGGCTGCCTCGCCACCTGCCCCACCCGGACCAGGGCGTTCGCGAGCGCTCGCGGGTCGCCGGCGCCGTCGGGCGCCACGCCCTCGCCCAGGCGCCTGCGCAGCGCCACGAAGCCGGGCCTCGACGCGCGCGGCCGGCTCAGCCGCGGTTCACCGCAGCCAAAGGAGAGGAGGGCCACACGTCCGGCGCGGCGGATCGCGGCGCGGCCGAGGGCGAGCGTGGCCCCATCGGCCACGTCGATCTTCAGCCGGTCGGCGGTGCCGAAGGCCATCGACGGCGAGACGTCGAGCAGGATCCAGGTGGTCAGCGTGCGCTCCGGCACGTGGAGGCGCACGTGCGGCTGACCTGTCCGCGCGGTGGCCGCCGGGTCGATCTGGCGCACGTCGTCGCCCACCTGGTACGGGCGTAGCTGCGCCAGCTCGGTCCCCACCCCGAGCCCGGCCGCGCGCCGATCCCCGGGGAGCGCACCCGACGCCCGCCGCGCGACCACCAGGTCGAGCGCCTCAAGCAGCCGCTGCGGCATCGGACCCGGGCCCTGCCGGGCCGCGGGGGGGACTGGCTCGACCGCGCTCACGCCGCCGTGGCGCCTCCCAGCCGCTCCAAGCGCGGCTCAGGGACCGCGGCGAGCACCCGCTCGAGCAGGGCGTCGGCTGCCACGTCCTCCGCGAGAGCGTCGTAGGAGAGGACGATCCGGTGACGCAGCACGTCGGGCGTCAGGTCGCGGATGTCGGTGGTCGAGACGTAGCCGCGGCCGCGGAGCAGGGCCAGCGCCCGGCCGCCCTGCACGAGGCCGATCGGGCCACGCGGGCTCGCGCCGTAGTCGATGTAGCGCGCGATGTCGGCGAGGCCGTAGTCGGCGGGATTGCGCGTGGCGTCGGCGAGGGCGACCGCGTAGCCGATTACGTCGCGGTCCACGAGCACCGCGCCGCTCACGCGCCGGTAGCGCTCGAGGTCCTCCAGGGTCAGCCGCTCGCGCACCTCGGGCTCCTCGCCGAGCGAGCGCCCGACCACCGCGGCCTCCTCACCCATCGACGGGTAGTCGACCAGCACCTTCATGAGGAAGCGGTCCACCTGCGCCTCGGGCAGCGGGTAGGTGCCCTCGGCCTCGATCGGGTTCTGCGTGGCCATCACGAGGAAGGGCCGCGGGACCTGGAAGGTCTGGCCGCCGATCGTCACCTGCTGCTCCTGCATCACCTCGAGCAGCGCCGACTGCACCTTCGCGGGGGCGCGGTTGATCTCGTCGGCCAGCAGGAAGTTGCCGAACACGGGGCCGAGCTCGACGTCGAAGGTGCCGGTGTCGGGCCGGTAGACCCGGGTGCCGACGAGGTCGGCCGGCACGAGGTCGGGGGTGAACTGGATCCTGCGGAAGCTCCCGCCCACCACGCGGGCCAGGGTCTTCACCGTCAGGGTCTTGGCGAGGCCCGGCACGCCCTCCAGCAGCACGTGGCCGCCCACGAGCAGCGCGATCAGCACCCGCTCGAGCATCGCGTCCTGGCCCACGATCACCCGCTTGATCTCGTTGAGCGCCTCCTCGAGGGCGGCCCGCGGCTCGTTCCTCGAGGGCCGCGCATCCTGGTCGTGTGTCGTCATGCCTCGGTCTCCTTTCGATCAGATCAGCCGGCCGAACCAGCGCAGGGACATCGCGGCGCCCAGCAGTAGGAAGGCCAGCGCGCCGCCCGCGAACGCGGCGGTCACCTGGCGCTTCGCCTTCCGGTGGCTGATCTGCGATCCCAGCCTGTCGTAGACGTCCTTCAAGCCGGCGGCGGTCGCCGCCGTGAAGCTCTTTCCACCCGACTCGCTGGCGATGCGGGCGAGCGCCGCCGGGTCGGGCGGGACGGTCTTGGTCTGCACGCCGCCTCCCGGGCGGGGGACGGTGATCGTCCCATGGGCGGTGCCGAGCGCGACCGTGTACACGGGAATGCGCAGCCGCCTGGCGGCGCGTGCCGCGGCGATCGGGTCGCTGCCGAGGTCGGACTTGCCGTCCGAGAGGAGCACGATCGCCGACGGTGGCCGCCGGGTGCCGCCGCTCACCGCGCTGCGGAGCGTGCGCGTGGCGGCCAGGATCGCGTCGCCGGTGGCGGTGCCGCCGCTCGGCCTCATGCCGTCGATGGCCGCCTGCACGGTGGCGTGATCGCGGGTCGGGCTCTGGAGTACGGTCGCGGTCTTGTTGAACGCGAGGACCCCGATCCCGATCCGCGTCGGGACTCCGCGCACGAACCGGTGGGCGGCCTCCTTGGCCGCGGCCAGGCGGCTGGGCCTCACGTCAGTGGCCGTCATCGAGCCGGACACGTCGGTGGCAAGCATCACCGAGGCGTGCTCCACCGGGACGGCGACCGTTCGCTGCGGCTTGGCGGCGGCGACCACGAGCGCCGCGAGGGCCAGCAGCGCAGCGGCCATCGGAAGGTGCCGCCGCCACCCGGGGCGCCGCGGCGCAACGGACGGCTCGAGCGCCGCGGTCGCGAAGGCCGCCGCCTCGACCCGGCGGCGGAGCTGAGCGCGCCGGTAGAGGGCCACGAGCATGGGCAGGGCCAGCAGCGCGAGCAGGATCAGCGGCGACCGGAAGCTCACGGGGTGCGGTTGGGCCGCGTCCCGAGGGTCACGTCGATGCCCTCGGTCCGGCCGCTCCGCTGCACCTCGACCGTCACCCGGTCGCCCGGGCTCTTGCCCGCAATGGCGGTGGAGATGTCAGACGGGTCGCGAATCGTCTTGCCAGCCACGCTCGTGATCACGTCCCCGGTCTTGATGCCCGCGCGGTCCGCCGGTCCGCCGGGCACCGCCCGCATCACCCGCGCGCCGCCCGCGCTCGTGGGCGAGGCGGGCGCGGTCTCCACACCGAGGTAGGGTCGCTTGATCGTGCCGCCGCGCTCGAGTATCGGGACGACGGCGCGCGCCGTGTTCGAGGGCACGGCGAAGCCGATCCCGACGTTCCCTCCGGATCCGGCCGTCTGGATCTGCGAGTTGACCCCCACGACATGTCCCGCTTGGTCGAGCAGCGGGCCGCCCGAGTTGCCGGGGTTGATCGGCGCGTCGGTCTGGATCGCCGCGTCGATCTCGAACCCGTTGGGAGCCTGGATGTGCCGCCCGAGCCCTGAGACGATGCCCTCGGTGGCGGTGCGGTCCAGGTTGAAGGGGTTGCCGATCGCGATCACGTTGTCGCCGACCGCGATCGCGCTCGAGTCACCGAACTGGAGCGGCCGCACCCCCTTCGGTACGTCCTGGGGGGAGATCTTCAGGACGGCCAGATCGCTCGACCCGTCGGTCCCCAGCACCTTCGCGCCGGACGCGGCGGCCTCGGTGCCGAAGCGCACGCTCACGGTGCTGCTCCCGTCGACCACGTGCCCGTTTGTGACCAGCGTCCCGTTCCGGTCGATCAGGAATGCCGTGCCCGCGCCGGTCGAGGTCCTTACCGAGACCACCGCGGGGCTGGCGGCGGCGTAGATGGCGGCTGCTCGTGTGTGCCCCTTGCGCGGCTTGACGGGCGGGCCCGATACCGCGGGAAGCACTGTG
>Ga0209577_10005254_pt1 | contig 12086 bp, 7 predicted proteins | sample GraSoiAngelo_109_FD_185874 | JGI IMG/M metagenome (GOLD analysis project Ga0209577, IMG submission 185874) | Grasslands soil microbial communities from the Angelo Coastal Reserve, California, USA - 14_0903_12_20cm (SPAdes) (version 2) | ecosystem: Environmental > Terrestrial > Soil > Grasslands ... | reverse complement strand
GAGGTCGTGAATGGGAGTCAGGGCGCAATCGTGCTGGCAGCCGGAGAAGGCGATCTTGAACTTGCGCGGCAGGCTCTGGTTGAGCGGGTTGCGCAGGAGGTGCGCCGAGACCGCCTTGGCGTAGGGCGTCACGTCGAAGATCTCCCCCTGGCAGACGCCGGCCAGATGGCACGCGGTCACGTTCCGGACGGTGTTGCCGCAGGCCTCGCGGGTGGTCACCCCGACTTCGGCCAGGCGGCGCATGATCGTCCCGACGTGCTCGAGCGCGGCGAAGTGCAGTTGAATGTCCTGGCGCGTCGTGACGTGGCCGACGCCGGTGGCATAGCGGTGGGCCATCTCGGCGATGACCCGGAGCTGCGTGGAGTTGAGGCCCCCGAAGGGAATCTTGATGCGGACCATATGCACGCCGGGCTGGCGCTGGCCGTAGATCCCGTGCTGAAGGCGGAAGGGCCGGAACAGGTCCTGGGCCAATGCGCCGCGAAGCACCTTCGTGGCCTCGTCCTCGAACGACTCGATCTCCCGGAGTATGTCGGGGGGGATCGAAGTCGTTGCCCCGGTCCGTGTCGTTGGCGTCTTCATGATTGTCGCTCCTCTGACACCTCCGAAGAGGTGTAGGAGAGGGGTTTAGCCCCTCCCTCTTCAAAAGGGCGGGCGTAAAGCCCGCCCCTACATAAAATCAGATGTGATACATCAATGCTCGTTGTGCTTCGAGATCGCGCGCCCGGCGGCACAGGTCAGTCACCGTGGTACGGTTCAGGGTTTCCAGGACTGACGCCTTGACCTCTTCCCAGACCCCCTGAACCAAGGAGCCATGCGAGGTCCGATGCCCGTTTCCATTCCGGAGACGGGGCAACACCCGGGCCGGCATCGCAATAGGGCCATCCACAGCCTGGATCACGTCTCCAATACGAATCTCGCTCGCTGGCTTGGTCAAGCGATAACCGCCGTGCGCGCCACGAGCGCTCTCAACGAGACCGGCATGTTTCAGCGCGCTCAGAATATGCTCCAGGAAACGAAGGGGGATGCCTTGCCGATCCGCAATGGCCTTGGCCTGAACGGGAGCGGACCCGTTCGCCAGTGCCAGGTCCAGGACGGCCATGATGCCGTATTCTCCTTTAGCCGAGAAGTACATGGGTTAATTCCTACTGCTCCGATAGGAAAACAGGGTTATGAGATTTATATCTCGGTATTCATTGGTTTGTCAAGGGGGTGGGTAAAATATAAAAATTCGAACAGGAGGTTTGACTTCTCCCTCCGACATCTTATCGCTTAATCAACAGCCTGCATGAACTGCGGAGGCCTGGAAAGGAGAGCCGATGATCCGGTTTGACCGACTGACCATCAAGGCGCAGGAAGCCCTTGCTGAAGCCCAGAAACTGGCCGAAAAGGCGGGTCACCAGCAACTCGATGTCGAGCACTTGGCGCTTGCCTTGGTGCTCCAGCGCGAAGGGCTGACGCAAAGCCTGCTGAATAAGTTGGGCGCAGACCCTGCCGTCCTCGCGCGTGCACTCGAGCAGGAGCTCAAGAAGATCCCGCAGGTCTCAGGGTCTGGCGCAACCGGCGTCGCCGGCATCACCCCACGCCTCCGGGATGTGTTTTCCGCCGCCGAGCAGGAGGCGGAACGGTTCAAGGACGAGTATCTCAGCACCGAGCATTTGTTACTGGCCATCGTGGACGCGGGCGGTACAGCCGCTGGCGTGTTCAAGCGGCAGGGCGTCTCGAAAGACCGGCTCTACGCCGCGCTGACCGCAATCCGGGGCACCCAGCGCGTCACGGACCAGGAGCCTGAAGAAAAGTACCAGGCCCTCGCGAAATACAGCCGTGATCTCACCGACCTGGCCCGCAAGGGCAAACTGGACCCGGTCATTGGCCGGGACGAAGAAATCCGCCGCGTGATCCAGGTCCTCTCCCGTCGCACCAAGAACAATCCGTGCCTGATCGGTGAGCCGGGCGTGGGCAAGACGGCCATTGCGGAGGGGCTGGCGCAGCGGATTGTGAACGGCGATGTGCCGGAAGGACTCAAGGAGCGACGCGTGGTCGCGCTGGACATGGGAGCCCTGGTCGCCGGCAGCAAGTTTCGCGGAGAGTTTGAAGAGCGGCTCAAGGCGGTGCTGCGCGAGATCGAAGAGAGCGCCGGCTCGATCATCCTCTTTATTGATGAGATCCATACTCTGGTCGGCGCGGGGGCGGCCGAAGGCGCCATGGATGCCTCCAACATGCTGAAGCCGGCGCTCGCGCGCGGCGACCTCCGATGCATCGGGGCGACCACGCTCGACGAGTACCGGAAACGCATCGAGAAGGACCCCGCTCTGGAACGCCGGTTCCAACCTGTGTACGTGGCCGAGCCGAGCGTGGAGGACACGGTCTCGATCCTGCGCGGCCTCAAGGAGCGGTATGAAGTCCACCACGGGGTGCGGATCAAGGACGCGGCGCTCGTGGCCGCCGCGACCTTGTCCAAGCGGTACATCAGGGATCGGTTCCTGCCCGACAAGGCGATCGACCTCGTGGATGAAGCCGCGTCCCGCCTGCGCATGGAAATCGACAGCATGCCCACGCCGCTGGATGAGCGGATGCGCCGCATCCGCCAGCTCGAGATCGAGCGGGAAGGCATCCGGCGGGACAAGGATGCCCAGTCGCAGGAGCGGCTGGAGAGAATCGAGCGGGAGCTCGTCCAATTGCGCAAGGAGACCGACACGCTCACGACGCAGTGGCAGGCCGAGAAGGACGCCATCAAGAAGATCCGCGAGATCAAGGAGAAGATGGAGCAGGCGCGCATGGAGGCGGATCGCGCGGAGCGCGAGGGCGATCTCGGTCGGGCGGCAGAGCTGCGCTACGGGCGGATTATGGAGCTTGAGAAGCAGTTGAAGGCGGAGAACGAGCGCCTCCAGAAGCTGCATGGCGAGTCGCGGCTGCTCAAAGAAGAAGTCGATGAAGACGATATCGCACGGATCGTCGCCAAGTGGACGGGCATCCCCGTGACGCGGCTGATCGAAACCGAGACGAAGAAGCTCGTGCAGATGGAAGACCGGCTGCGGCAGCGGGTCGTCGGACAGGACGAGGCGATCGTGGCGGTGTCGGATGCGGTCCGGCGGGCGCGGGCCGGCATCCAGGATCCCAAACGGCCGATGGGGTCCTTCATCTTCTTGGGGCCCACGGGCGTGGGGAAGACCGAGCTGGCACGAGCGCTGGCCGAGTTCCTGTTCGACGACGAGCAGGCGATGGTCCGGCTCGACATGTCGGAATACATGGAAAAGCACGCGGTCGCGCGGCTGATCGGGGCGCCGCCGGGGTACGTGGGCTACGATGAGGGCGGCCAACTGACGGAGGCCGTGCGCCAGCGGCCCTACACGGTCATCCTCCTGGATGAGATCGAGAAGGCGCACCCTGATGTCCTCAGCGTGCTGCTGCAATTGCTGGACGACGGCCGGCTGACCGACGGCAAGGGGCGGACGGTGGATTTCAAGAACACCGTGGTGATCATGACCTCGAACGTCGGCAGTCGGGAGATCCAGGAAGCGGCGGCGGATGGCAACGAAGCGGAGATGCGGAGCCGCGCCCTGGAAGTGCTACGTGGTCACTTCCGTCCAGAGTTCCTGAACCGCATCGACGACATCGTCGTCTTCCACCCGCTGACGCCCGAGCAACTGGCGGCGATTGTGGAATTACAAGTCAAGCAACTGAGTGGCCGGTTGCAGGACAAACACATCACGTTGGTCCTTACGGACCGCGTCAAGCAGCATCTGGCGAGGGCCGGCTACGATGTCGTGTACGGCGCCCGGCCCCTCAAGCGGTTGCTGCTGCGGGAGATCCTCAATCCACTCGCGCTCAAGCTCCTCGATGGGACCGTCAAAGAAGGGCAGACGGTGCGAGTGGACGAGAAGGACGGGCGTCTGGTCTTTCAGCCCTGAAAATTTTACACAAGTTCCGGGCGACTGCATTTTTCCCCCTTGACAGGTTCCGGTCAGGCTGCTACTAGTACGCTCCTCTCCAGAAAAGAACGTCGGGAGCGTGCATGCCTGCCCGAGAAGTCGTCTATCTGTTGTTGCTGACCGCCAACCCGGACCTCGTTGAGCTCTACCGCCAGGATTGCCCCGAGTGCGTCGTCACCATCGCCAAGGACGCGGCATCGGCGGTCCGCAAAGCGCCCAAGCACCGGTTCGATGCCGTGATCATTGAATCCCGAAAGGATTGGGCCATCGAGATGAAGTTGTTGAATGACGCGTTGGGAGGGACTCCCTCGATGGTGCTGGTGGGGAGCACCACGTTCCTCCGTCGCGCCACCGAACCGCTCAAGGCCTTGTGCAACGGTCACAGGGCGCCTCGCGGCACGACGAGACTCCATCACGAGCTTGGACTGGAGGAATTCATCGGCGCGAAGCTTCGCGATTTCGTACGCCGCATGAAGTTGGGGGCTGGGTCCGACCTCCATTCGCTGTTGGTCAAGGCGGTTGAAAAGCCCTTGATCACGCTGGTGCTAGAGGAGACCCACGGCAACCAGAACCAGGCCGCCGCGCTGCTCGGCCTCAACCGCAACACCCTGCGCAAGAAGATCCACAACCTCAAGATCCCGATCGCCAAGAAGGCCTAGTTACGGACTTCCGGATCCCATTTAATTCCTACATTCTCCGGGTTTTCCTGTTGAGTTTTCCGATCTTCCTGATCACTGCCTCTTCATACGCGCAAGGCGCCCTTTCCTCAGAGACCTATGATCTGAATTTTTCAAAAGGGTTGGCTGAGTTCGAGTCAAGACGGTATGACTCGGCCGAAAAGTTCTTCCGCAAAGCGCTTGAAGGCAAACCCGGCGACCCCAAGGCCACCTTCTATCTGGGTCAGTCGCTGACCCGTGCCAAGAAGTACGGTGAGGCGGAGGCAGTTTTCCGCAAGTTGCTCGAGGTGGAACCAGGCTCCGGTCGTGCCTATTTGGGCTTGGGGATCGTGCTCTACAACCAAGATCGGTATCGCGAGGCGCTCGACAGCCTCGCGCTGGCTGAAAAGGTCTCCCCCAAGGAGGCCCTGGTCTACTACTACCAAGGGCTCGCGCATTACAAGCTGGCCGAGTACCAGCAGATGCCGCCACGGTTCATGCGCGCCATGACCTTGGGTCCTGACCTGTCCGCATCGTCCCATTACTACAGCGGCCTGGCCTATTACCAGCAGGGCATCCTGGATGAGGCCCGAGATGAATTCGAGGCGGCGCGGAAACTGGAACCGGAATCGGAGTTCGGGAAGTCGGCCGCAGCTTACTTGGAGCAGATCAAGACCGGAGTGTCCCTCCAGCGGCAGAAGAGATGGGATCTGACCTTCAGCATCAGCTCCCAATGGGATGACAACGTTGTCTTGCTGCCGAGCGGATTCTCTCCTCCTGCCGGACCTACCGGCATCTCACGGAACAGTGATTATCGGACGGCCCTTTATCTGAGAGGGGAAGTCCGAGCCTTCGAGCAGGGGCCTTTCATTGCAGGGGCCAGTTATGCCTTGTATCAGAGCTTCCATCGGACCCTCAGCGAATTCGATGTCGAGTCGCATACGCCGGCCTTCTTCGTGCAGCACACGGCCGGCCCCGTGCAGACGCGCCTCCAATACATCTATGATTACGTGCTGGTGGGCCGTTCGCCATTTCTCGTCGCCCACTCCATTGCTCCCCTGATCACTGTCAGGGAGTCGCCGACCCTGCTCACGCAAGTACTACTCAAGTATCAAGCCCTGGATTTCCAGGACGGCCGGTTTTTGTTCAACTCGTTCCGTGACGGTCATGACTGGCTGGCCGGCGCCATGCAATATTGGTTCTTTGCCAAGAATACCGGGCATGTCCGGGTCGGCTACGCGTATGACGAATACATCACGGCGGGGAAGAACGTCTCCCTGGCGTTCCAGGCGTCGGCAGCGGACTGGGCCTACCATGGGCATAAAGCGTCGGTGGGAGTCAGTTCGCCCCCGTTCTATAAAATCATCGTAGATGCCGGGTTTGACTATTATGTCCAACTGTATGACAATGCGAATTCATTCTCTCCGGGGGGGGCTGTTTTCCGGATGGACAAGGTCTATAATTATTACGCGACGGTCATGCGGCAGTTGACGGACCACTTCTCGTTGGGGCTTCAGTATGTGCATACCGACGACAACTCCAACATCGCTGCCTTTCAATACAAGCGCAATATCTATGGCTTGGTCCTGACGGGGCGGTTCTAAGGAGGGCGCCATGCGACACACGTTGCGATACACAGTTCTGCTGCTGGGAGTCGGAATGACCCTGGCAATCGGCTGGCCGGCTGGCGTGCAAGGGCTCACGCAGCAGGCCGTCGGGTTATATATGGCGGTCGTCGGCAAGGTCACGGTGGTCCATGTGGGCCAGCCGGCAGCGATGCTGGTGAAGCTGCAGGAGAGTGTGTATTTCAAGGACGTGATCGAGACGCAGGCGGACTCCCGTGCGAAGGCGCTGTTCGACGATGACAGCATCCTGACGGTGGGGGAAAGCAGCCGCGTGGAGGTCAGCGAGTACATCTACGATTCGGCCAACGACCAACGGAGCACGGTCCTGCGGCTGGTGCAGGGCAAGGCGCGGGCGCTGGTAGGCAAGCTCTTTGCGGGACTGGGATCCAGGTTTGAGGTGCACACGCCCACGGCCGTGGCCGCGGCGCGAGGCACCTATTTTGTGGTGTGGATTGAAGAGAAGGCCAGCCAGAAAATGGGCATGAGCGAGATCGGCACAGTCCGGCCGGTGTCCGTCCAGGGCCTCGAAGTGGCGGAACTGCAGGCCGGCGGGACAGGGGTCGCGAACATCGGGAACTTCGGGAATGTCGCGTTCACCTCCGGGGGGCAGACAGTAGTGGTGCCACCGGGCAACTATGCTTTCGCACCGCCGGGGATGCCGCCGTTCGCGCCCGTGATCATCACGCCGAGCGTCCCTTCAGGGGTGATGGGCGCGATTGCGAGTACGGAGGCGCCAGATGTGCCACAACCGGAGTCACCAGGCCAGGTGGCGACGGCAGTCGGGGGAGTCCCGCCCCCTCCGGCTGGGGGCCCCGGACCCATTCTGCTGTCCCCAACGCTTCCGCCGGTTCCAGGAGGCGTCACACCTCCAAGCGTCCTCTCGGGGGCTGGTGCCCTGGCCGTTCCTCCGTCCGCCCCGGGTGTATCGACAGTCCTTGGTGGCATCATTGGGGGAGTCGTGGGATGCGGCGTCAATGACTGTAGACAAGCCGAGTGCCCCAGTTGCGCTCAATGATGACGGCGGCTGATAGAAGGGAAAGGAGCGTTACGGTGAGCGTACTATGGGCTCTCCGGCGTTGAGCTTGACATCAATGCACGCGCGAACGTAGAGCGACCCTCCTGCTTTTTGGCATTCGGCTGCGATGCGGTCACTGTCGGCCCAGCGTAGTCGAATTGCGACGCCCAGATCTTTCGAACACCGAATGCGCGCCTCCTCAGGCAGCTTCGCACAGAAGGTAAATCCACGGTCCAGCCCTCTTGCTGTAGCTAGGTTGCTGGCGAAGCCGAGCCAACAGTCTGCTGCATAGACTGCTTTTCCTGATCGACACGCAGGTATGACCTCGCCCTCACGATCCACGTATTGCGCGAGAAGCGTGCGTCCGATCCCACGGTAACAGCCCGGCTTCGTTTCGTCGGAGAGCGCCTCGCAGGCCTCGAACATGGCCGGGACTGACCCTCGACTGGCCCACGAGACGAGGGAGATGAAATAGTAGTAGCAGTCGCTGCGGAGGTGCGGCTCGACCGTAGTACACAGCTTGAGGTGGTGACGTGGGTCTGACGGCGGGCTCTGGGTTCTGACGATCTCGAAGGACCGTTCCATGAAGACGCCCAAGGCGCAGAACTTTCGTCCCAGCGGCAGCGAGAACTCCTTACAGGCCGTTAAGGCTTGCTGGACATCAGAGAAGTGATGGACAAGGCCATGTCCCGCTCCGTGTGCGCACTGCCAGTGCGTGAGTCCATCACCATGCTGGACTTGGGGACAGAGACGTTCGAAGTCCGGTGGCGTTCCCTGGGGAAGCTGACGGAGGTACGCCGTCAGGACGGCGTGCTGGCAGGCGTAGGCGCAGCCTTCCTGGCAGAGGGCCATCGCCTCGGCAACATTTCCGACCCGCGCATACATGACTTCGCTGAGGTGGTGGGTGGTCACATGGCAGGAGTTGCCAAACCCTGCTGAGGTGCCTGCCAGTTGGTAGAGCGTGAGCATGGCGATGGTCGGTCCCTGTGTCCGTAGGAGTTCATGCAAATGCCTGGTGTAACAGTTCTGGGGTTCCTCGCCGGGCGGGTGTCCGGTGCTAGGCGGCTCACAAATCTTAATCAAGGCCTTGATGGGGTCGGACGTGTTAGACGTCGCGAGGGATTCAGCAAACGCCTGGGAACCGGTCGCCAGCACCACTGCTCCGACAGCCCACCATGCGGCATACCGAATCACGGCCGGGCAGGCTGCGTGCCACCAAGGTCTCTGGCTGGGCCCAAGCATGGCGTCCATCTTAATGAGTCTCGCCAGTCAGCACAAGCCGAACATTGACTTAAGCTCGCGCAGTGACTACTCTGCCTCAACGGGTGCAGTAAGAGAATAGCGATCACATGCTTACGGTCTGGCTCGGGAAGACAAAGCGAATCGAACGGTTGGGGCTTGACTTGGCCGTGCTTGTCACGATCGTCATGCTAGTCTTGTTCATGCTGAAACCCTATCTGCTGGTCCGACTGGAAGACGCCTCCCTCGACACCCGATTCGTACTGCGCGGCCCTCGTCCTGCAGGCCACGAGGTTAAGCTCGTGCTGGTGGACGAGCCGAGCATCCGAGAGCTGGGTCGCTGGCCCTGGTCGCGCGACAAACACGCCCGCCTTATCGAGGCCCTGAGGGAAGATGGCGCCAAGGTGGTCGGCTACGATGTCATCTTCAGCGAATCCGAGGCGACAGAGTACCTAAAGGGGCTTGGGGAAATCAGCCAGGCGGCTGGCCTGGAGAAGAAAGCTTCCTCAGAGCTCCAGGCGATCCTGCGAAGCAAGATGGAAGCTGCCAACACCGACGCGCAGTTTGCTCAGAGCCTGCACAGAGCAGGCAACGTCGTGCTGGCGCTTCCTTTAATCGTGCCGGTGGAGAACATCGCCACAACAAAGCCCAGGTTTCCCGAAGCGCCGGAATTTATCCACAAAGCCCTGTTCATGCTGGTTCGGGAGTCCCGCAGCGGGGAAGCCCTCGAGCCGTATCAGGCCACAGACTCGATCCCGCCCCTCAAGCATTTCGCCGATGCAGCGGTGAGCCTCGGACACGTATTCAGCATCCCCGATCTCGACGGCATCACCCGGCACGAATATCTGGCCATCCGGTATGGCACCGAGCAAGAGTACTACCCGTCGTTTGGTCTGGAGGTCGCGCGGCTCTATCTCGGCGTGCCACGCGACCGGATGTCGCTGATTCTGGGAGTAGGGGTACGCCTTGGCGAGGTCGTTATCCCAACTGACCAGAAAGCGCGGATGCTGATCGATCACGTTGGCCCAGAGGGGAGCCTTCCGCATGTTTCGGCGACCGACGTGATTCACCGGCGGTTCCCTCCGGGAACCTTCACAGGGAAGGCCGTGCTGATCGGGGCCTCGGCCCTCGGCACATACGATCAGAAGGCCGTCCCGTTCTCTGCCAATTTCCCCGGGGTCGAGAAAAATGCCACCGTCGTCGAAAACATTCTCCATCGCCGGTTCTTGTACCGGAGCGTGTGGGCCGATCCGACGGATTTCGGACTGATCCTTCTGTTCGGCTTAGGGGTAGGTACTGCGTTGACACGTATGCGCGCCCTGCAGGGTATGGCCCTTGCGGTGTCCGCAACCATTGGTTATATCGTGCTCGCGCAGTACCTGTTCGTCGCGCACGGTCTCTGGGTCGGTGCCGTGTATCCCCTGCTGACGGTGGGGCTGGTCTTTACCTCCGTAACCGTATTGAAGTTCATGACCGAAGAAAAGCAGGCCAAGGAGATCCGAGCCATGTTCTCGAGCTACGTGAGCCCCCGGATCGTCAGCGAGCTCATCAAGGATCCCGAAAAGGCGCGTCTGGGCGGCCACCGCAGGGAGCTGACCATGCTGTTCGCCGACGTTGTGGGATTCACGACGTTCAGCGAGCGGCGCACGGCCGAGGAGGTGGTCACCCAGTTGAACGAATATCTGGGCGCCATGACCGAGGTGGTCTTCCAATGGAATGGCACGCTCGACAAGTTCGTGGGCGATGCCGTGGTGGTCTTTTGGGGAGCCCCGCTCGACCAGCCTGATCACGCGGAACTGGCGATCAAGTGCGCCCTGCACATGCGGAAGCGGCTGGAAGAACTCCAGGCAAAGTGGCGCGCGGAAGGGAAAGTCCCGCTGGACAACGGAATCGGGATCAATACTGGAGAAGCTCTCGTCGGCAACATGGGCGCCGAAGGGAAAAAGATGGACTATACGATGATCGGCGATCACGTCAATCTCGCCGCGCGGGTCGAGGGCTTGACGCGGAAATTCAAGGCCCCGATCGTGATCAGCGAATACACGCTGGAGCACATCAAACCAATCCTTGCGACCGAGGGCGACCCCGACAGTGGAGGCCGGCTCGGGCACATCCTGATCCAAGGCCTCGGCACGGTCAAGGTCAAGGGCAAGGACAGGCCGGTAGTGGTGTATTCGTTGAGGACGCTAAACCACAATGAGCCGTCACGGATCGTGGAGAGCGAGAGCCTCGCCCCGCAGGAGATCGAGAGCGAGCACTAGGCATACGGCTTAGCTCGCTGTCAGAAGGCGCACCATGCCATGACCGCTTCTTACCGCGCTGAGCGCGCGGATCAAATTTCCCAATGGGCAAACCTAATTTTGTCCTGTATCGACGCGGCGTTGAGCCTTGACAAGCCCGCGGCCCGCGTATTAGCATGCCGCGTCATGTTAGGCGCGTAGCTCAGGGGGAGAGCGCTACCTTGACACGGTAGAGGTCGACGGTTCAAGACCGTCCGCGCCTACCATAAATCCCAGTCAACGGGAGGAGCCAAGGCAGCGCAAGGATCTTTTTTCATTTGGAGAACCATTGGCCGGCACACCAGAAAAACCCACCGCCTCGATCAGTCTCACCTATCCTGACGGAACCAGAAAAAGCGCTCCGAGAGGCATGACGGCAGGGGAAGCGCTTGCGCTTCCGAGCGGAAAGCTGCCGGAGGGTGTGATCGCGGCGTTGGTGGACGGCAAGCCTGTGGATCTGTCGCGCCCGCTGGAGGCTGACGCTGACATTCGTCCGGTGACCTTCGAGATGCCGGAGGGTAAGGAAGTCTACCGCCACAGCAGCGCCCACATCATGGCGCAGGCGGTCAAGGACCTCTTTCCCACCGCGAAACTCACCATCGGGCCGCCGATCGAAGAAGGTTTCTATTACGATTTCGCGTACGAGCGTCCGTTCACTCCTGAGGACCTGGAAAAGATCGAGGCGCGTATCCAGGAGATCATCCGGGCGAACCAGCCGTTCCGGCGACGTGAGATGAAGCGGGAGGAGGCGATCAAGTTTTTCCGGCAGCGGGGCGAGGACTACAAGTGCGAGATGATCCAGGGGTTCACCGACGACACCGTATCCGTGTACGACCAGGGCGGACTCATCGACCTGTGCCGTGGGCCCCACGTGCCGTCCACGGGCCACATCCATGCGATCAAGCTGCTGACCGCGGCGGGAGCCTATTGGCGCGGGGACGAGCGCAATCCGATGCTCCAGCGGATCTACGGCACCTCGTTCCCCACCAAGGAGTTGCTGGATGACTACCTGCACAAACTGGAGGAGATCAAGAAACGGGACCACCGCAAGCTGGGCAGGGAACTGGACCTGATCGCGGTGAGCGACGAAGTCGGTCCCGGGCTGATCTTGTGGCTACCCAAGGGGTCCACTGTCCGATTGCAGATCGAGAACTTCTGGCGTGAGCAGCACCAGAAACACGGCTACGCACTGGTCTACTCGCCGCACGTCGCCCGCCTGGACCTCTGGAAGACGAGCGGCCACACCGAGTACTATCGCGAGAACATGTTCGCGCCGATGCAGGTCGAGGCGAGCGACTACCAGCTCAAGCCGATGAATTGCCCGTTCCACATCATGATGTACA
>Ga0209577_10005253_pt1 | contig 12088 bp, 10 predicted proteins | sample GraSoiAngelo_109_FD_185874 | JGI IMG/M metagenome (GOLD analysis project Ga0209577, IMG submission 185874) | Grasslands soil microbial communities from the Angelo Coastal Reserve, California, USA - 14_0903_12_20cm (SPAdes) (version 2) | ecosystem: Environmental > Terrestrial > Soil > Grasslands... | reverse complement strand
GCCGTCGACGCCCATCTGCCCGATCGTGCCCAGGATCAGGTCCTTGGCCGTGACCCCGAACCCCAGCTCGCCCTCGTAGCGAACGAGCATCGACTTGGGCCGGGGCTGGGACAGGCACTGGGTGGCCAGCACGTGCTCGACCTCGCTCGTCCCGATTCCGAAGGCGAGCGCGCCGAAGGCGCCGTGAGTGGCGGTATGGGAGTCGCCGCAGACGATCGTCATGCCCGGCTGGGTGACGCCCAGCTCGGGTCCGATCACGTGCACGATGCCCTGGCGGTCGGAGCCCAGCGAGTACACCGGGATGCCGAACTCGGCGCAGTTATCTTCGAGCGTCTGCACCTGGACGCGCGAGAGCTCGTCGCGGATCCGAGCCGCAACCGGGGTCCCGTCGGTGGGAACGTTGTGGTCGGCGGTGGCCAGCGTGCGGTCGGGGCGGCGCACGGAGCGCCCGGCGAGCCGCAACCCGTCGAAGGCCTGGGGGCTGGTGACCTCGTGGACGAGATGGAGGTCCACGTACAGCAGCCCGGGCGCCACCTCGTCGAACAGGGTCCTGGGAGGGTTGGCGGTTCTGGGAGAGTCGGTCATGTCTAGCTCCTGCGCAGCCCGGCCGTGACCACGGCCAGGAAGGTGGTAGTGCCCGGGCCCGGGTTCTCGAAGTGGTGAGGAAGGTCGGAGTCGAAGGTCACGCAGTCGCCCGGGGCCAGCTCGTGACGCTGGCCGTCGCACACGAGCACCAGCGCCCCTACCTGGACGAGCGCGCTCTCGCGGCTGCCCGGCTCGTGCATGGGCGGGTCGTCAGGCCCGCCCGTGGCCGCCCCGGGGGCCAGCTCGTGCCAGGAGAGCTCCGCCCGCTGGCCGGGCAGGGCGGGTGTCATCACCTCGTAGCGGTGGCCGTCGCGCCTTCCGCCGGCGCTCCGGCGCTCGGCAGCGCGAACGATCGTGACCGCGCCGCCCTCGTCCAGGCGCAGCAGCTGCGACAGGCTCAGCTCGAGCCCCGACGCGATGCGGGTGGCCACCACCAGCGTGGGACTCGTCTCCCCCCGCTCGACCTGCGAGAGCATGGGCGCGCTGACCCCGCTGCGCTCAGCCAGATCGCGCAGGGAGAGCCCCATCCCGTCACGCAGAGCGCGCACGCGAGCCCCGATGTCGACGGCTGCCGCAGCCGGAGCCGCGCGTCCGTTTGGGTCGCGAGTTGGCCGGTCGGTGGCGGGAGGCGAGACAGCCATAGCGTATGGTTGTACGCTATCACATACAAGGCGGGCGGTCTGGCGCGGAGTCCGCTTGCGCCCCGGCCAGCCGCGCGAGGCCCGCCGCGCAAGGCCAGCCCGGTCAGCCCGCGGACTTGACCACGAAGCTCGACAGCGCCGCCTCCTCTTCGCCATCGAGCTTCTCGAACCGCAGCGCATACGTCTGGCCGGCGTACTCGCGCAGCACGCGGGCCGCGCCGCTCACCGCGCGCGCGTGGCTGTCGAGCCAGAAATCGAAGGTCAGCACCTCGTCCACCGCCAGCGGCCTGGCGGTGGCAACCCGCATGCCGCCCGGGCCCAGATCGAGCGTGCGCCCCATGATCGGATTGCCCTTCCCGCGCGACAGCGTCAGGTCGAGCTCCGCGGGCACCCGAGCCGACGAGCGCCGCTCGGGCTTTTGTGTGGCGGTTGGTGCCGGCATCCCCTGCCTCGTGTCCCCGGAACTTCTACCGCCCGGCGCGTCGGAGTGTCCTTCTCAGCTTCGCCCGCGACGAGATCGCGCGGCGGTCGTAGACCGCGAGGTAGCGCACGCGCCCGCGGCGCACCCCCACGAGCACGGGCGAGCCTGACCGCACCGCATACACCCGCGTGCGACCCTGGCGCAGCAGGAGGCGCGCCCGCGGGAATCCACCGTGAAACACGCGGGCCGCCACGGCGCGGCCCACTCCGTTGTCCTGGTAGCCGGCGTTCGTGGTCAGGACCATCACCGCGCCGGTGTTCCGGGCCAGGCGCGTCCCGGCGCGAAAGCCGACCAGGTACTTGCCCGCTCCCTGCTCGCAGTAGTGCAGGAACCCGGCTCGGACCCTGGCCGGGGGGCCCAGCGCCTGGCGCACGCTCTGTTCGGTGCTGCCCAGCTCGATCGGCCCCAGATTGCGCGCTCCGACGCCGCCGATGGCCTGGGAGCAGGCGAACGACGGCGCCGTTCCCAGGGCGGCGGGCTGACCCGCGGCCGTGGGAGCCGCGTAGGCGGCCCCCGGGTTTGACTGGGCCTGCTTCACGCATGACGGATCCGTCTGCACGTCGTTGTTGATGATGAACCCGCCCGTGCCGGGCCCGAAATCGGGGCCCCACTGCGGCGGGAAGCCCGGCACGGAGGTGGGATCGCCGGTGTGGCCATTGACGTTGAAGTTGGTCACCCAGGCGCCGCCCTCGCCGGTGGCGCGGTTGAAGAAGTAGTGCCCGTCCCACTGGTAGATCTCGGTGGCGCCGTTGGACTGGATCACCGAGCTTCGCCAGTGGTCGCTCTGGAAGTAGAAGCACTTGGTCCGGCCATTGGGCGACACCAGCGCGAACCGGGCCGGCTCCTTGGACAGGAAGTCGACCATCCCGAGCTGGTCGATGTTCTGGTGGCGCTTGTCGTACTCGACGCAGAAGGGATCGGCCTCCGGGTGAGGCACGCTGGTGCCCATGCCCGCGTTCTGGAGCTCGCACCGGAAGGGATTGACGCCGTCCCAGGGCGCCGGCTGAGGACCGGCGGCCTGCGCAACCCCCCCGCCTCCGCCACCGACGACACCGAGCGGCACGCCGGCCAGCGCGCCCATCACCACCACCACCACCGCCATCGCCACGACCATCACGCGCCGCGCGCGCGACCGCAGCGCGCGCGACCGCAGCCAAAGCCCACTCCGCCTCACGCCTGCCCCTGTCCCTGCCCGTGCCGGTGGCGCCGCCGGCGCCGCCGTCGCCGTCGACGGCGGCTCCGACGCGCGCCGCTCACGGGAACGGTGGTCGTGTCGTCGGGCGGCACGGGCACAACCACACGATCCTCGATTATCTCCTCCGGGATACCGGGACGAAAGCCCGCAGGGCGCGGCGGCAATCCCAGGTCACCCGCGCTCGCCACCAGCGCCTCGGCGCTGCGCTCGCTCACCGCGGCGATGGTCAGCGACGGGTTGACCCCCAGGGAGGTGGGGATCACGGATCCGTCGATGCAGAACAGGCCCTCGTACCCGTACACCGCGCCGTGCGAGTCGACCACCCCCAGGTCGGGCGAGTCGGCCATGCGGCAGCCGCCGAGAGGGTGGGCGCAGTAGGCGCCCTGGGTCTCGGTCAGCTTCATGAACCGGCCCAGCCCCTGGTAGGAGGCGATCGCCTGCATGGCCGCGTTGGCCTGCTCGCGCACCCGGATCGACTGGTCGGAGAACGCGTAGTTGAACAGGCCGACCATCACCGGTCCGGCATTGGGGCGCTCGGCGTCGCCGGTGCTCGGCACCGAGTAGAAGTTGCCGTCGCTGGTGTCCTCGACCTGCGCCAGCAGCTCGATGCGGTTGGCCCAGTGGGCGATCGCCTGCTTCTTCTGAAGGCCCCACCAGGACCCGCCGCCGCCTCCCCGTCCGTTGTCGTAGAGGAAGTTGGTCAGCGTGGACAGGAAGATCTCCTGCAGGGTGAAGCGCGTCCCGTCGAAGCGGTTGTCCGAGCGCCCGACCCAGTAGTCGTAGGTCATGGTCGTGATCGGCTTGCCCCTGAAGAAGTCCTGGTAGCCGGGGAGGCGGAGCACGTCCTGCACCCGCCTGGGGTCGTACTCGATCGCGGCGATATGGTCGCCGTTGACCCCGAGGTGCTTGCCCACCTCGCCCGAGAGCGAGGGAAGGTTCTGGGCCGAGCGCATCAGGATCACCGGGCTGCCCATCGCCCCGCTGGATAGGACCAGCACCTTGCACTCGAGCTGCACCGGCGCGCCGCTGGGCTGGCGGGTCGGCGACGGGCCGTCGTTCTGGATCGGCAGCACCGTCACCACATAGCGGTAGGGGCGGGACGAGGACTGGCTGACCGACTGGAGCTCGAGGCTGGGCCGCAGCTGTACCCCCCGGCGCCGGGCCGAGACGAGGTAGTTGGTGATGAGCGAGTTCTTGGCCCCGAAGATGCACCCCGTGTGACACCACTTGGCGTTGACGCAGCGCTGCGGGCTGATGGCCAGCGGGACGCGGTCGCAGGAGTGGCCCATCGCGTTGAGGTGCGCCGCCCACAGGCCCCCGGACTTCGAGACCTGGTTCCAGGTCGGGCGGTTGACGCGCAGCCCGAGCTCGGCGCGTGTGTAATAGGGGTTCAGGCTCGCGCGGGAGATCGCCGCCGGCCACATGCGACGGTCGGGCCCGTCGCCCGGGTGGCGATCGCGCCGCTCGAAGGTCTCGCGCGGGGAGCGAATCGACGCCGCCAGATAGAGGTTCGACCCGCCGCCAACCGAGTTGGCCGCCACCACCTGCGCCCCCTGGCCCTGCTCGAGCACGTACACGTCGGAGAGGTGGTCGATGTTCATCGACTGCTTGAAGTCGATGTGACGGTGGTAGCGGCCGCGCCCGAGCAGGACGATCCGGCTCGGGTCGGCGCCCGCGGCCCTGTAGAGCTCGGCCAGCCGGAAGGCGGTGATCGAGCCGCCGAAGCCCGATCCCGCGATGACGACGTCCACCTGCTCGGCCATGGTCAGGGAAGCGACCCGGCGCGCGTGCGCTCGTAGGAGAGGATGCGCCGGTAGGAGAAGTCGCGGTAGCCGGTGGGGGCTGATCCCGGGAGCCCCATCACGCGGTAGCCGACCGCGGTGGCGGCGGTCTGGCGCGGGTCGAGCGCCGCGGCGCAGAACGCGGTGAACGGGACCGCGGCGGCCGCCTCCCACAGCAGCCGCGACGAGTTGCCGAAGTCCAGGCCCGACAGGCACACCTGCACGCGCCGGTCGAAGGACAGGTGCAGGAAGTCCCCGCCCTGCGCGGAGCTACGCGACTCGAGGTCGGACAGGAACGAGGGGGCGAGCGAGTCGAAGCCGACCTCGGGGTGGTGATACAGCGCGAGCACGTCGGCCTCGACCGCGCCCGGGAGCGGATCGACGCCGGCGATGGCGAGCGGGTCGATCGACGCCCCGGTCTCCGTGCGGTCGACCCTGCGCCCCGGGATCATCGTGTCGGCGAAGGCCTGCAGGGTGGCGTCCGTTGCTCCCGACGAGCTTGCGCTCCCTCCGCCGCCGACCAGGGGCAGCGGCAGCTGAGCGGCGGCCGGCCGGGCTGACGCCACGAGCATTCCGAGCGCGGCCGCCGACGTCCGGCCCAGGAACGCGCGGCGGCTCAGCAGCTCGAGCAGCAGTGCATGCCCGGCCCGCTCGTCACCGTCAGCCCGATCGTCTTGCAGCACTTGCCCCTCGGCTCCGTTGCGCTGGCCGCCCTCCGGCGGCGCGAAGGACGTTACCGGCCGGCGGTTCGGCCAACAACCAGTCGTGGTCGCGCTGCACGGGCAGCGAGCGACCTCAGGGCGCCTTCGCCAGCTCCTCGCCCTCCCGGCCCTCCCGCGCCGCGGCGGCCGCCGCCAGCTCGGCGCGCCGCACCCCGTTGGACAGCGCCCGCACGTACGCGCGGCCGGCCGCCTCGAGGATGTCGGTGGCCACGCCCTGGCCGGCGGCCGACTGCCCCTCCAGCTCGAGCACCACGGACACCTCGCCGAGCGCGTCCTGGCCGCCGGTAACCGCATCCACGCGGAACTCGCGCAGGCGCGCGTCGAGCCCGGTGGAGGCGTTGATGGCGCGGAAGATCGCGTCGACCGGCCCATCGCCGGTGAACGATCCCTCGACCATTGATCCGTCCGGCCGGCGTACCGCGACGGTGGCGTGCGGGGGCCTGCGCGAGGACGCCTCCACGTCGAACCACTCGAGCGTGTACCCGGCGCTCTCCTCGCGCAGCTCGTCGGTGACCAGCGCCTCGAGATCCATGGCCGTGACCTGCTTCTTCTTGTCCGCGATCTCCTTGAAGCGCTTGAACGCGGTGTTGAGCGCCTGCCCCGAGACCTCAAAGCCCAGCTCCTCGAGCGCCTGACGCAGCGCGTGGCGCCCGGAGTGCTTGCCCAGCACGATCGAGTTGGCGTCCAGCCCGATCGTGGTGGCGTCCATGATCTCGTAGGTCGAGCGCTCCTTGAGCACGCCGTCCTGGTGGATGCCCGACTCGTGGGCGAACGCATTGCGCCCCACCACCGCCTTGTTGGGCTGCACGACGTACCCGGTCAGGCGGGAGACGAGGCGGCTCGTGCGGGCCAGCTCGCGTGTGTTGATCCCCGTGTGCAGGCCCACGTCGGGGCGGCGGGTGTGGAGCAGCATCACGATCTCCTCCAGCGATGCGTTGCCGGCCCGCTCGCCGATCCCGTTGACCGCGCATTCCACCTGCCGCGCGCCCACGAGCAGTCCGGCGAACGAGTTGGCGACCGCCAGCCCGAGGTCGTCGTGGCAGTGCACGGAGAGTACGACGCCGCGCAGGGCGGGCACGAGCTCGTAGAGCCGCTCCAGAAAGGCGGTGAACTCCTGGGGCATCGCGTAGCCCACGGTGTCGGGGATGTTGATCGTGGTCGCGCCCTCGTCGATCGCGGTCTGCACCACCTCGGCGGTGAACTCGACGTCGGCGCGGGTGGCGTCCATGGGTGAGAACTCCACGTCGTCGACGTAGCCCTTGGCCTGGGCCACCGCGGCCCGCGCCTGGCCGACGACGTCCTCGCGCGTGGTCTGAAGCTGATGCCGGATGTGGATGTCCGAGGTCGAGATGAAAGTGTGGATCCGGGGCCGCTCGGCGTCGCGCACCGCCTGATGGGCGGCGTCGATGTCGGCCACCTGGGTCCGCGCCAGCCCGGTGACGATCGGGGGGGCCGGCTCGGTCACCTCGCGCGCGATCGCCTGCACGGCCTCGAAGTCGCCGGGCGAGGTGATCGGGAAGCCGGCCTCGATCACGTCGACGCCGAGGCGGGCGAGCTGCTGCGCGATCTCCAGCTTCTCGGCCGTGTTGAGCGAGATCCCAGGCGATTGCTCGCCGTCGCGCAGGGTGGTGTCGAAGATCAGTACTCGGTCGGAATCTGGCTGGGGCATGTCGCTGGCTCTCCTTCTGTCTCGAACGTCTGCTTCTTCTCGCTGGTCATGCGGCTCCGCGGCCGCCACGCGCTATTCCCCCCGAGGGGGGAGGAGGAGAAGGAGGGGACGGACGAGCGTGTGCGACATCCGCGAGTCAGAGTAGCAACGCGCGCTCGCGGGATCCAGGCCGACGACCACGTATCTGACGCCGCCGGCGTGTGAATGCTGGGACCGGCGCTAAGGGACCAGCACGACCTTTCCGACGTTGCGCCGCTCGACCAGCATGCGGTGCGCGTCCGCGGCTCGCTCGAAGGGGAAGGTCGCCGCCACCACCGGGCGGATCACGCCCTCGTCCATGAGCGCCTCCAGCGGCGCGATCCACGGTTCGAGCGTCCGGCGGTCGTCCCACAGGGTGAGCATGTTGAGCCCGATCACGGCCTTCGATTGCGACATCTGCTTGATCAGGTTGAAGCGCGGCATGCGCAGGGCCGCGCGCGCGGCGGTGATCAGGTTGCGGCGCTCGCCCGACACCACGCTCGACGCCCCGAAGGCGATCAGGCGGCCTCCGGGGCGAAGCAGGTCATAGCTGGTGCGAAAGCTTCGCCCCCCGATCGCGTCCATGACCAGGTCCATCGGGGGCAGCGCGCGCTCCCAGCCCTTGCGGGTGTAGTCGATCGGGTTCTCGACTCCCTGCTCGCGGATGGCGATGTGCTTGGAGGGCGAGGCGGTCCCGTATACCTCCGCGCCCCAGTGACGCGCGAGCTGGGTGGCGGCGATGCCGACCCCGCCGGCAGCGGCGTGGATGAGGACGCGCTGGCCGTGCTTGAGCCCGCCGTATTCGACCAGCCCCGCCCACGCGGTCGAGTAGTTGACCGGGACCGCGGCACCCTGTTCGAACGACATCGCCGGGGGCAGGACCACGGCGTCGCTGGCCTGCACGACCACCTGCTCGGCGTAGCCCTCGAACCGGGTACCGGCCAGCACCCGCTGGCCGTGGGCGAGCCTCGTCACCTCCCTCCCCACCTCGACGATCGTGCCCGACACCTCGTACCCGAGCACGCAGGGCGGCTTGGGGGCGTCGGGATAGAGCCCGATTCGGGCCATCAGATCGGCGAAGTTGACGCCCGCGGCCGCCACCTGGATGCGCACGTCGTGCGGTCCCGGCCGCGGGTCGGGACGCTCCTGAACCTCGAGCACCTCGGGCCGGCCGGGCTTGGTGAGGACGACCGCCCGCATCGTCAGGCGCTCACGGTCCGCCCCGCCACGAATCCCTCCGAGGCCACGATCTCGTCGATCACTCCCTGGGGTACCGGATCGCTTGTGGTCACGACCATGACCGCCTGCTCACCCTCCCCGCCCTCGGGATGGTGCCCCACGGCCGCCGACGCGATGTTGATCCCGTGCTGGCCGAACACCGTTCCCACCCGGCCGATCATGCCCGGCACGTCGTCATAGCGGAAGATCGCCCAGTGGTCCTCCATCTGCACGTTGAAGCGCTGGCCCCAGGCTTCGAGCAGATGGGGCCGGTCGCGGCGGCCCAACACGGTGCCAACCACTCGCGTGCGGTCTTCCCCCCCGACCACGCTCACCCGCACCAGATCGGTGAAGTCACGCGCCGCCGTACGCTTGGTCTCCTCGAGCTCGATACCCCGCTGCTCGGCCAGGCCGGGGGCGTTGACCTCGTTGACCGGCTCCTCGGTGTGACCGCTGAGCACGCCCATCAGCACGGCCACCGCCAGCGGATGCGTGTCGCGCTCGGCGATGCGCCCGAGGAACTCGACCTCGACCCGGTCGATCGAACGGCCATCGGCCAGCGCCACGGCGAGCCTGCCCAGGCGACGGGAGAGCGGCAGGAACGGCCCCAGCACCTCGTAGTCCTCGGGCGCCACCGCGGGCAGGTTCACCGCCGTGGAGACCACCCCGCCGGTCAACGCCGCCACCACCTGCGCCGCGCTCTGGTATCCGGCCCGATCGGTGGCCTCGGCCGTTGAGGCACCGAGATGCGGCGTGACCACCACGTTCGGGTATCCGTCGAACAGGGGGTAATCGGTGATCGGCTCGGACGGGAACACATCGAGCGCCGCCCCGGCCACCTTGCCCGAGTCGATCGCCGCCTTGAGGTCCTCGTCGACGATCAGCCCGCCCCGGGCCACGTTCAGGATCCGGACCCCGTCGCGCATCTTGGAGAACGCCTCGGCGTCCAGCCAGCCCTCGGTGTCGGGCGTGCGCGGAAGGTGGATCGTGATGAAGTCGGCCGCCGCGTAGACCTCGTCGCTGGACTCGGCTTTCTCGACTCCGAGCTCGCGGTAGCGCTCGCCGCTGACGAACGGGTCGTAGGCCAGCACGCGCATGCCGAAGCCCTTCGCCCGCTGCGCCACCAGCTGGCCGATGCGCCCGAACCCCAGGATCCCCAGCATCTTCTCGTACAGCTCGACGCCCGAGTACTTCGAGCGATCCCACCGTCCTGCCACCAGCGAGGCATGGGCCTGGGGAACGTTGCGGGCCAGGGCCAGCAGCATGGCCATCGTGTGCTCGGCGGCGGTGACCACGTTGGACTCCGGGGCGTTGGCCACCACGATGCCCCGCCTGGTGGCCGCCTCGACGTCGACGTTGTCGACGCCCACGCCCGCCCGCCCGATCACGCGCAGCCGCTGAGCCCGCGCGATCAGGTCCGCGGTCAGCTTCGTGGCCGAGCGAATCAGGATGCCGTCGTAGTCGCCGATCCGCCGTTCGAGCTCCTGCTCGTCCCAGTCGATTCCGAGATCGACGTCGAAATGCTCGCGCAGCAGAGCGATCCCCGACTCGCCGATCTTCTCCTTGACCAGCACCCGCAGGCGGCCGTCGTCGCCCGGCGCCGGGGCGGTCAAAGCCGCTCCACGAGCCAGTCCCGATGCGCAGCTGGTTTCGCCCCAGCTTGCGATAGGGCTCGACGTCGACGATCCCGTTGGCCCGCAGCGTCGCGGCCAGCGCCGCGGCGTCCACCTGGTCGTCGAAGTCGATCGTGCCCACCACCAGCGAGCGCTTGGCCGGCTTGCTCACGAACGGCACCGCGAACTCCGAGCTCTCGGCCCACTCGTACAGCCGCGACGAGGACGCCGTCGTGCGGGCCACGCACCACTCGAGCCCGCCGTGCCCGAGCATCCAGTCGATCTGGTCGGCGAGCAGGAACAGCGTGGCCACCGCGGGCGTGTTGTAGGTCTGGTCATTGAGCGAGTTCTCGAGCGCCGTGGCCAGCGACAGGAAGGGCGGGATCCAGCGATCGCCGGCCTCGATCCGCGCGATGCGCTCCTGGGCGGCGGGGCTGAGAACGGCGATCCACAGGCCCCCGTCGGAGGCGAAGCTCTTCTGGGGGCCGAAGTAGTACGCATCCGCCTGGCCGATGTCCACCGGCAGCCCTCCGGCACCCGACGTGGCATCCACCAGCACGAGGCTGACGTCCGATCCGCTGGGGCGCACGACGGGGACCATCACTCCGGTCGAGGTCTCGTTGTGCGCCCAGGCGAGCACGTCGGCGTCCGGGTGCGAGCGCGGCTCCGGAGCGTCTCCAGGGTCGCCCTCGACCAGGATCGAGTCATCCAGGAAGGGCGCGGAGGAGGTCGTCTTGGCGAACTTCGAGGAGAACTCGCCGTAGGCCAGATGCAGGGCCCGGTGCTCGACCAGGCCAAACGCCGCCGCGTCCCAGAACGCGGTCGCGCCCCCGTTGCCCAGGGCCACCTCGTAGCCGTCGGGCAGCGAGAACAGCTCTCCCAGCCCCTCTCGCGCGCGCCGGACCAGCGACTTGACCGGCGCCTGGCGGTGTGAGGTCCCCATCACCGCGGCGCCCGCGCTCGCCAGCGCCGCCAGCTGCTCGGGCCTGACCTTCGACGGCCCGCAACCAAACCGCCCGTCGCCCGGGCGCAGCTCGTCAGGCAGCACCAATGCCGGTCTCCCGGCGGCCTTCTCCGATGCTGAGGGGTTGGGCGTCATGGGCGCTTCCTCGGGGTCGGGCCTTGGTCAGGCGACATCGATGAGGGTGCCCAGGCGCGCGGCGTACCAATCCGCCGCTCCCCGGTGGTTAGGTCCACCTCGAGGCGCCAGTTGCGGCGGAGCGGTCGAGTGTAACGAACGCCGCCCCGGCACCCGCGTCCCCGCCCCGGCACCCGCGCCCGCACGTTAGGGTCCGCGCCAACCATCCCCGCCCCGCGCACACGCCAACCATGCCCGACCCGCGCACACGCCGCCTGAGCTGGCCCGAGCGCCAGCTCGAGCGCTTCGCCGCCTCACGCCCCGGCGGCTGGTTCTTCGTCAACGTCGGCAACCGCATCGATCCCACCCTCCTGCGCCTGAGCCGCGGCCACCTGAGCACCGGCCTCGGACAGCCGGTGCTGCTGCTCACCCACCGCGGGGCGCGCAGCGGCAGGGAGCGCTCCACTCCCCTGCTCTACGCCACCGACGGCGACGACCTCGTCCTGATCGCCTCGAAGGCGGGGTCCCGTGCCCACCCGTCCTGGTACCACAACCTCAGGGCCCACCCGCGGGTGAAGGTACTGGCCCCCGGACGCAGCGGGGACTACGTGGCCCGCGAGGCGGAGGGCACCGAGCGGGGACGGCTATGGGAGAAGGCCGTCGACCTCTACTCCGGCTACGACATCTACCAGGGCCGCGCCGGGGCCCGACGCATCCCGGTGATCGTGCTCAGCCCGGCCGGATTCGACCGGGCCTGAGCGGCCCGCCGGTCGGCCCCCGCAGGGGGGTGGCCGCTTCCAAGCCAGTCTCGCTCCTCCCATGAGAAGCGGCCCCTACTCAAACTCGGCCACCCAGGGCCTACTACCCCGTGGGCGGGTCGTCGAATCCCGGACCTCAGAAGTCGGTCTTGATCCAGTCCATCATCGAGCGCAGCTTGGCTCCCTCGACCTCGACCTGGTGGCCCTTGCCCTCCTCGCGCATGCGCTGGAAGTTCTCCTGGCCGGCGCGGCTCTCGGCGATCCACTCGCGCGCGAAGTCGCCGGACTGGATCTCCCCCAGGATCCGCTTCATCTCGGCTCGCGACTCC
>Ga0209577_10005252_pt1 | contig 12089 bp, 17 predicted proteins | sample GraSoiAngelo_109_FD_185874 | JGI IMG/M metagenome (GOLD analysis project Ga0209577, IMG submission 185874) | Grasslands soil microbial communities from the Angelo Coastal Reserve, California, USA - 14_0903_12_20cm (SPAdes) (version 2) | ecosystem: Environmental > Terrestrial > Soil > Grasslands... | reverse complement strand
CGAGAAGCTGGTTGAGATTTTCGGCGCTGGTCGCGCAGGTTTTTTCGTCCAAGGCAATCGGCAGCTTGGCGATCTTGCCATAAGGCTGAATTTCGGGGGCGTGCTGGTGTTGAATCGGATCGGCCTTCTTTGTTCCCGCTTCGAGCTGATTATAGCTAGGGCCGCGCTTCTCAGATTTGGGACTCACAGTGCCTCCTCAGTGTAGCAGGGTAGAAAGCAACCCTGATCATACGCGCATCGGAAGGAATGTTCTGTAGCTTATGCAGAAAGGGCGGCGGTCAGAGATTGGGGCAAACGTGACGCACAGGACGATTCTCCTGCTCGTCCCGAGTCCTCTCCGGGCGTCACGTGGAATATCGTTGCTCTGTGAACGGGTCGCCGTAGATGTTGTAGCCGTTCTGCTCCCAGAAGCCGGGCAGCTCCTTATCCAGTAGCTCGATACCGCGCACCCATTTCACGCTCTTCCACGCATAAAGGTGCGGCACCACCAGTCTCAGCGGATAACCATGCTCGGCCACGAGGGCTTCGCCGTCGTGCCGCAGCGCGAAAATAGTCGTCAGGCACAGAAAATCCGATAGCGGCAGGTTCGACGAGTAGCCCTGCTCAGCATGAACCATCACGTGCCGCGCTTCCGGCCGAACCCTTATGAGGCGCATCAGTTCGGAGGCGAGCACGCCTCCCCAGTGGTTGTCGAACCGGCTCCAGCGCGTAACGCAGTGCATGTCCGCCAGCACTTCGGTCTGCGGTAGGTTGGAAAATTCTTTCCAGGGTAGCGTTAGAGGTTCTTCCACCAAGCCGAACACCCGAAAATCCCACGTTTGTGGATCGAATCGGGGCACTGAGCCTTCGTGTAGCACCGGCCATTTAAGCGTCAGCGATTGTCCTGGCGGCAGCCGACCCGCAGTGCGCATCTCGCGCTCGCGCTCGCGCCGCTCGTTCGATAGGTCAAATAGCGCCATCGCGAAAGTATACGCCCGACACCAAGTTAGGAGTTCAACTGTCGTGCGGTGCAGAATTCAGTTTCAGAGGGATTAGCGCCTGGTGCTAGCTGCGATCATGCGCCAGGCGAAAACGGAACTTGCGGCAGCGAGTGCCGCACACACAATCATTATCAGCCGGAATCCGAACACAAAAGCTCGCTCGATAGAGATTCTCAGTATTGCCGCCGTGCTCGGGTCGATTCCGACCGGAACGGTAACAGCAGCGAGGCTGGTCTCTTTTGATTGCACCTCCTGCACCGCGTCGACCGGTATGCTTAGCTCCATCAGGCGCTGGTTCATGTAATGGCTGAATGCGCTGACCACTACCGAGGATTGCAATTGCAAGCAGCCCGGCGACTCGGGCCACGGCGTTATTGATTCCGGAAGCTGTCCCGGCATGCTTCTGCTCTACCGCTCCCATGACAACGGTTGTCAGCGGAGCCACGCTCACCGCCATTCCGAGCCCCAGCACCACAAATCCGGGGAAAAATGTTGTCCAGTAGCTGCCACCGACAGAGGGAAGCATGAAAAGAAGGAAACCTGCGGCCGCGATGATCGGACCCACTATCAGCGGGCGCTTCGCCCCAAAGCGATCAGCTAGTCCGCCAGACCAGCGTGACAGCAAGAACATAAGCAGGATAAACGGCAGGGCCGCCGCGCCCGTGGCCGTTGCCGAATAGTGTTGGACCTCGATCAGATTCAAGGGGAACAAGAAAAAGAAAATTCCGAGAGCCGCGTAAAGAAAAAGCGTAAGCATGTTGGCCGCGGTGAAATCGGGCGACCGAAACAGCCCCAGCGGAATAATGGGAGAGCGGGCGTGAACCTCGAAGTAAACGAAAACAATCAGACACGCGCAACCAACGATCAAAGTTCCCCAAACAACCCAAGTTGGCGGATTCTATAAATCCGTACGTCACTCCGGCCAAACCTGCAGTTACGATCAGTCCCGGTCCAATCGATGTGGGAATGCGTCTTGATCCTGCTTTCCGGAACGCGCATTAACGAAAGCGCAATCACAGCAGCGGCAAGCGGCAGATTGATAAGAAACACGCAGCGCCAGGAAGCGTTCTCGATGAGCCACCCGCCAAGAACTGGTCCTGTGGCCGTTGCGATCGAAGTGAAGCCAGACCATGTTCCGATGGCCCGGCCGCGTTCCTGCTCGCTGAAGGAGGCACTGATAATTGACAAACTGCCAGGCACGAGAAAGGCGGCTCCAAATCCTTGAACGGCTCGCGCCGCCACAAGTTCGTGGATATTCGCCGCGAGGCTACAACCCGCCGAGGCGATTGCGAAAACAGATACGCCGACCAAAAACATTTGTCTGCGCCCGAAGACATCTCCCGTTGCTCCCCCCCGCCAGAATCAGGGTGCTGAGGAGCAAACCGTAGCCCTCAACAACCCACTGCACGTCGATTACGGTCCCGCCGAGATTTCTTTGAATCGCGGGCAGGGCCACGTTCACCACGGTATTGTCGATAAAAGCCATGCTGGATCCCAGGATCGTGACGGCGAGGATCCAGGGTTCGGCCGCTTTTGTACATGGAACGGCAGCGGGGCCGGACTCAATGACCGCTTGGTCGCATGGTGGCCTCATGAGGCGTCTTCGCCGAGACGTATATACTCGTGCACTGTACAACAAGTGGTTGCCAAGGAGTGCCGTCTCGATCTGATATGTGGTATGTATCTTGCCCGGCCTGGAAGCTAAATGGAAATCGCAAAAGACAAAGCAGATGAACGAAATCGTTGAATTTCTCTTTCGCCACGGCTATTCCTTGCTCATCACTTGGGTGCTGGCCGAAGAGGCCGGCTTGCCACTACCGTCGGCGCCGGTGCTGCTCGCTGCTGGAGCCCTGGCAGGAGCGGGGCGCATGTATCTCCCGGTGGTGGTCGCCATGCCCCTCCTGGCTGCAACGACCTGCGACACACTTTGGTATATCCTCGGGCGCCAGCGCGGTGGCGTCGTACTGCGGTTAATCTGTCGTATTTCCCTTGAGCCGGATTCCTGTGTGCGCCGCACGCAGCTTTCGTTCGAACGGCGCGGTGTGTGGGCCCTCGTAATCGCGAAATTCGTGCCAGGCCTGAGCGCTATGACGGCACCCTTGGCAGGGATTAGCCGCATGCCGTGGCGGCGATTTGCGTTGTTTGATGCACTAGGGTCGTTGCTATGGTCCTGCACCTATATCGCTACCGGCTTCGTGTTCAGCAGTAAACTGGAGCGCGCGCTGGCTTCGTTGCAGTTTCTCGGGGGCGGCCTGTTGGCTCTGCTGCTGACAACGCTCGGCGGCTATCTCGTGTGGAAGTGGCAAAACCGGCGCCGATTTCTGCGGAAACTGAAGATCGCGCGCATCACTCCCGAGGAACTGAAGCGACGCCTGGACGCCCGGGAGGACGTCGTCATCGTCGACCTGCGCCACTCGCTCGAATTTGATGCTGAACCTCAAACCATCTTTGGCGCCGTGCATATGGATCCGGCGGACCTAGAGGAAGCCATTGAGGTTATCCCTCGCGACCGCGAAATCGTCCTGTTCTGCAGTTGCCCCAATGAGGCTACCGCCGCGCAGATGGCTTTGCGTTTGCGAAGTCGAGGCATCACGAGGATCCGCCCCTTGGCAGAAGGTCTCGACGGTTGGCGCAAACGTGGCTTCCCCCTGCAGGTACCGAACCAAGCAGTTGAAGCCTCTTAGCTGAGCAGCCAACCCTCCGCTCACCTTTGGCAACGGAGGAGTTCTTTACTGCGACGGTCAACGGGCGTTGCTCAGCCTGAGTTGTTCTTGAATCTGGCGTCTCCTTGTTTCGAAGAGTATCTTAGGGCTCTAGAACCAAAATCAAACCGTCGGTGAATCATGAGCGCTCCGGAAATCATCTCTGAAATCATTCCGCGCGGCTCGCGAATTTGCATTCTGGAAATGGGCGGGGAGCGTGTCTATGGTAGCGGCCGTAAATAAAGGAATCGTCGACAAGCCCAGCAATCACTCCGTCGACCAAACAGTAGAGAGGGCTCCAAAATATCTTGCAATCCAAAGGCGTCACTTTGTTTGCGTTCGTCGACCACAACGGAGAAGCTGAGAGAGTGGGAATGAAAATGAAAAACCCGACCAAGCTGCTGATCTTCGGCAGTCCCAAAGCCGGAACGCCTCTGATGCTGGCCGCTCCCAGCATTGCTATTGACTTCCCTGGCATGTGTATAGTCAGGAGAAAGTCTGGGTCTCGTACAACAGTCCCGATTACCTGAAAGAGCGCCGCATGAACTGGTCGCAAAACATCACCGTTGTCGAAACATTGGCAGCCAAGGCCACAGAGTAGCACCCGAAACTTTGGACGTCAGCGCCAGACGAAGGTGTCTAATCTGTCCGAGTGAAGAGTTTCAGTAGCGTGAAATGCTCACGCAGCGCGTAGAAAATCATTCCGTCGGAACACGGAACCGCGCGGGACAATCTAAATAAGCAACACGAAGGAGGCTTCTCCTATGGCAACACAATCGCTTGGAAGAGGGCTTAGCAACCGGGAATTCTTTATTCAGAGGTGGGAGCGAGAATACCCAGCCTTCGTCAGGGTCTTCAAAGCCCTGCCGGCTGATCATCTCGATTATCGCCCGCACCCGCGATCCCGATCAGCCGGAGAGTTGGTGGCGCTTCTTGTTTCCGCTCAAAAGGGTTGCATTGACCTATGCAAGAGCCGAAAGAGCATGTACAGCGGTTTACGCTGGGAGGAACCGGGCAGCATTGGCAGCTTGGCGGAAATGATTGCGACTTATGAGCGTGATCACGATGTGTTTGCCAGTCAATTGCACAGCATGGATGATTACGGTTGGAACCACCAAGCGTGGTTGATTCAGGGCACGAGAGAGATTCTGCTCAAGGACACGGTGGGGGGCCTGCTGTGGATTGCCTTGTTCGATATCGTTCACCATCGCGGACAATTGAGCACTTACATTCGTCCGATGGGCGGCAAAGTCCCGAGCATCTATGGACCCTCAGCTGACGAAGCGGGCTAACCAGCACGAACCAACCACAGGAGGACTACGTGGGCGCTTCACGTCATGAAGTGGCGAAGGTAACCGGGAAAAGTGACGTCAGAGGTGTAGTCGTTCGCGGTAGTGGTGCCGGATTTGCACAAGAAATTCTCGCGGGTCCGCATCGGATCAACGCTGATGAACCGACGTCGGCGGGTGGCACGGACACAGGACCCTCGCCCTACGATCTCTTACTCGCCGCGTTGGGGTCGTGCACTTCGATCACCCTCGGAATGTATGCTCGGCGGAAAGGCTGGCTCCTCGATGAGGTTACAGTCAATCTGCGGCACTCGAAAATACACGCCTCCGACTGTGTCGGCTGCGAAACTAAAGACGAAATGCTCGATCGAATTGAGCGGGACATTCACTTGGCTGGCAACCTGACATCCGAACAGCGATCTAAGCTGCTCGAGATTGCTGATAAATGTCCCGTCCACCGAACGCTCACCTCGAAGATCGAGATCAAGACGCGGGCGGTTTGATGCGGCGTAGAGCGGTTTATCCTTGTCCGTGCCGATACAAAAGATCCAAAAATGTAGTTTCCGTCTTCGTCTTTTTTCGACGCCTTCGAAGAAAAAAGAAAGCCTGCACCTCAGAATCTGATGGGGCTGGTGTTTTCCTTAGCTTCCAAAAAACGTATGGCGGAGAGGTGGGATTCGAACCCCGTTCTCGCGTTGAGAGCACGTAACTTGCTGATTTGGCCTGTCGCCCTTGTCGCTGGAACCGCTCTAACCGCCGTAGTCGGGTACAGTTTCGGTACAGACCGGTCACGCGATCCTTTGTGCGTGGGTTCTACTCCCACACGCTTCCGCCATATTTAGCTGTGTGACGGATGGCACAAAACAATGGGGCGGTAAGGGACTCGACATCCGGTTTTTGTGAGCACTTGCCGGCGGCACGAGTGACGAAAGGATCCAAAGTAGAAGAGTTAAGATGGTAGGCGACTTCCTAAAGGAATGATCGGGGATTCCGATTACGGCTCACCGGGCTAGGAGGCGGGTTCGGCGCCGAGCACAACGTGGCGAGGTGGCTCGCGCAAATCCCAGACGATCCGGAACCAAGAGAGCACGCGCAGAACGTAGAAAGTAATATCTACTTCCCACCAGAAGAAACCCTGGCGCGCCGAAGCCATGTAGTGATGATGATTGTTGTGCCAGCCCTCACCCATGGTCACCAAGGCCAGCAGAACGTTGTTCTTGCTGGAATCAGCGGTGGGGTAGCGTCGGCGACCGAAGATATGCGAGAGCGAATTGATCGTGAACGAGCTGTGCCACAGAATCACCGTACTGATGCAATAGCCCCACACCAGCAGGCCCCAGCCACCGATAAGGAACATCAGAACGGCGAGCGCCACCGGTGGAATCAAGTGATATTTGTTCAGCCAGCGCAGCTCCGGATACTTCTGGAAGTCGTGGATCAGATCCACCCGCGTGGTGGTGTAGCGGTCTGACAGAATCCAACCCATGTGCGACCACAGGAAACCCCGTAGCGAAGGTGAATGCAGGTCATCCTCCGTATCCGAATAGCGGTGATGATGCCGATGGTTAGCGGCCCACCAGAGCACGCCCTTTTGCGTGGAGGTCGTGGCCATCAGGGCCATCACGAACTGGAACAACCGGCTGGTCTTGAATGAACGATGGGAGAAGTAGCGGTGGTACCCGGCGGTCACGAAGAACATACGCCCGTAGTAGAGCGCCAGGCAAACGACCAGATATGACCAGTGGAACTTCAGCAAGAGCGCGGCGAGGCAAGCGGCATGCACCGCGAAAAATGGAGATGACCGGAACACCGAAATACGATCACCACTCTTTAGAGTTATCCAACCAAGTGCCATAAGCCGCTCCCCTGCGCCGGAGCCTACCGGCGATGTGTGTTATCAACTCTTCCTTTTGAATGCGCCACTCTGGAGCTTCTGGTTCAGTCCAAGGGTAGAATCTGCTGGCATTACGTTCGACGAAAGATTCCTACCCCGCTAGAGGTCGAGCGCAGCCTTTTCATGAATTGCCCCTCTTCCTAGAAGAGTGGGCGTGGTAGTCGTTCAGTTCGATGTCAGTGATCCGGTAGTGAGTCCTGAGCGGATGGTTTAACTGTTCAGCCAGCTCCCGATGGAGCTTGATCGAACAGATCTCCGGCGCATCTTGGTATCTTACGCGATGCGAGCGGAACGCCTCGTTCCGGATCGTGAATGTGAACTCGCGCGGCTCGCTCGCAACATCTCGTACGAGAAAGCAATACTCACGGACGATCGGCTTGGACGTAAATCCGGCATATTGGACGATAACGCTCCGACTCATTTCGGCCCTGCTGATGAATTCCGCATCGACGAACCCGAAGCATCACGAAAATGAAGTGGGTCTCTGAGGTTTTGTAATTCGCGGTAGTAATAGAGCGGAGTGGGCCGTTTTCCGTTGAACCTCAGTCTCTTCAGGAACGCAATTTCTTCCTCAGTAGCATCACCACTCAGAACGCGGTCCCGAAGGAACCGCTTGAACCCCGGCTCTTCTTCTGACCGTTCGGCCTCCCTTTCCACAAACTCGAATCTCTTCGGGTGGCCCGGAGCTAATCTTCGGCTTAAGACCACTTCTATAGCAAAGGTTCCGAGGTCGATGTCCCAAGATTCAATTAGCGGATCGAGGAAGGAGTCGCAGTCCTGCACAGACACGTTGAACACATCCGTGTCCAGGAATTCCAGGACGATGACCCGCATATGTTCATAGCTCCGTCCGATCAGCCGGGCCACTAACCGCAGCCAGTTCTCGCTTTCCAATTCCTCCCTGGCGACGTTCTTGACCACGTCCAAAAGCTTTTGTATGACCAGGCGTTCGAGTTCACCGAAGGGCTGCTTCTCAAAAATCGCCCGCACCTGTTTCTCTTTGCCCGGCGCGCATTTGCTAAGGATTAATTCTCGAACCTCTTTCAGCAAGGGCGTGGTCGGCTCTCCGAGGCTCCTTTTCAATTCTTCCTTGCGTTCGTGGTCCGCCAGCTTCGATATCTTGCCGCTCGGAAGTTTCAGGAATTTCTCCATCCGGGCATAGATATCCGTGCGGTTAGACGAGGGGGGTAGCTTCTTCCGCGTCAGCAACTGGGAAATGTAAGATTCCGTAACATGGGCGGCTGTCGCCAGATCTCGCTGCTCGAGATGCAACTCTTCCAGCCGCTGCTTGATCACTAAACAAACGTCCACGAATAGCCCCCGTTGATTAACTGCACGCAATTAATAGAAATTAATAATCTCAGATAATACTTGACAGAGTCAAGTTAATTAACCTATCGTGGTTAACGTACTGAGGGAGCCTTCAGGTCATCCTGACCGAGAGCGGTTATCTGAATTCCCCCTTGGGCATAAGAACCAAGGAGAGTGACCCATGTTTGCACGTCGAGTGTACCTGCACTTGAAGCCCAATAGCGTGGCCGAGCTTACCCAAAAGCTGGAAAAGGAAATCATTCCCCTGCTTCGAAAACAGAAGGGGTTCCAGGACGAGATCTCGTTCGTCGGCCACGGCGGGGCGGAAGCGTTCGGAATCAGTCTGTGGGATAAGGCCGAGAACGCGGAGGCTTACAACCGCGGAGCTTACCCAGAAGTGACCAAGATCCTTGCATCGGTGGTTGAGGGGCCTTCTCAGGTGGAAACCTTTGAAGTTTCCAACTCCACCTTCCACAAGATCGCCGCTGCAGTAACGGCCTGAAGCGACTCGTCCTCGCGTTAATTTACGGGGCGGAGCAAACCGCCCCTGCGAGAACGCAGGAGATTTCCAATGACGACCCCAATTAGGGAACCCGCGGAATTCGCGCCCTCAGGGGGCGTGTCCTTCCCAGTGAGCGCGAGAACCTTCTGCACCCTATTCCAGACGATGGCGTCGGCGATTTTCATTTATCGGGGAAAGTTGTTGAGCTATGTCAATCGTGCCGCCGAGGTTATCACGGGCTATACGCGAGAAGAACTCGTTTCCATGGATTTCTGTCATCTGGTCCATCCCGATTCCAGAGATCTGATCACAAAAGGCGCACGAGATCAAGATTCTTACCAAAGATCGTGAGGAGCGTTGGCTCGATATAACGGCAAGGGCCGTCGACTTAGATGGCATCCCCGGTCGTCTTTTTTCAGCCTTCGATTTCACCGAACACAAGCGAGTGGAGGAGCGTGCACAACTGTTGGCTGTAACCGACCCGCTCACTGGGTTGGGCAATTACCGCTCCCTTCTACAGGTCCTCGACACCGAGGTCAGAAGTTCGATCGCACCGGCCGGCCATTCGTCGGTGCTGTTGCTGGATCTAGATGAGTTAAACAATCGAAGACCTCTTTCGGGCAGCACACCGGGAGTTGTACGGGATGAAGAGTGACCTTGAGAAGGCTCTTCAGTAGGGAGAGGCCAGGCAAGCGAGGGTTTGGCAAAAGGAGGCTGTATGTACTTTCTATTTTGGGTCATCGTTGGATTGGTTACGGGCTGGCTCACCGGAAAACTGGTGAGGGAAGGCGGATACGGGCCGATCGTGAACATCGTAATGGGTATCGCCGGAGCAGTTGCAGGTGGCTTCATCGCGCGCCTCGCAAGTTCACCGAATTATCGTGGGTTGGTCTATACGAGCTTTGCGGCGATTTTGGGTGCCGCGATCGTGACGGGGATCACTGCTTATGCTACCGGCAGAAAGCGATATGCCTGACATCACAAGCGGTCTTCTGCCAGCGCCAGTCGCTATCGCGGATGCCGCTGCCTTATGCCGACCAGAGGCAAGTCTGTTGTGAGCGTAGCAGTGTGAACTGCCCACATGCAAAAGCAAGGGAGAAGCGCCATGTCACAGACAGTCGAAACCCATAGCAGCCGCATGGAATTAGATAAAGCCTTTAGGTATGCAGTGACTTTAGGCTGGCAAGACTTCATGAAACCTACCGAGCCGCGCTCCATACGAGTTGAGTACTTATGTGAACCAGGAACGGCGCTAGATCACCTAAGCGTGTGGTCGGTTCGATCCGGAGGCTGTCAGGATCTAGTATGCGATTTCTGGACATGGGGGTCTCTGGCCCATCCAATCGGGGCACGCTTCGGGGACAGGTACTCATCTGACGTCTTGGCTCAGGCCTTGCTATTTGTCATGAAGAACCAAGGGCAGTTCACGCGTCCCGCCGATGCTGGCCGTCATGGCTTGGTTCTGATCTACCCGCCCGACGGAGATGATCGTATCGAAGCCGCCACCTGGATGAAGGGGGTCCAGGCTCTGGGAATTGAAGCAAGCCCGGAACAAGCTGATCAACGACCCAAGGCCCAAGCGCAGCACCAAGAGCAGAAAACTTGGGCGTCGACGGATGAAGAAGCACATCTCCAAGAGCGCAACGCGACCGTGTCCGACGAACTCGTCGAGACGCCGGCAAAAACGAACGCTGCAAATTATTTCGAATTGCGGTATGCCTGGCCCGAGTGAAGGCAATCGGCACCCTTTGGTCCAGGAAGAAGGGCGATCCAAGTAGATGCGCTAGCGTTTTTGAATCTCATGATCGCGCGCTGGGAAGATCCGCAATACTCGCTGGAACTTTTCCGGCCCTCACCTTCGAATGCCTTCGGGCTCGTCAAAGACTGTTGTCTGAATCTGTCAGGGTCGATGCCGAGGAGAGCTAAGTGCTAAACGCCAATGAAGTAGGGAGAATGTTCGTCAGGGAGGGCACAGCGCTGCCGGAAACCCTGCAGCTCGAAAGCGAGCCCTATATGCCCGGCTGGAGATCGGTCAAGAGCCTTGACGGGTACGGATTGGGTCGAAAAATCCACGACGCAGGATGGACCTTCTTCTGCCTGGCTTATGAAACGAAAGCTACAGTCTTCGGTATTGACGGCGAAAAGATGGTGCGCCGGGCCATCGAGCGAATCCTGGCAAACCGGGAGTTGGAGAAATTCAATTCCTTGGAAGTAGTGCGGGTGGCCTCGTTGGCTTCGAAGCGTTACTTGGGAATCCGCCATGTAACTGTCTCCGCCCAATCACGGCATATCCAGGAGAGCCCCGTTATCTTCCAGGTAAAAGACAAAGACTTTGAAGTTCCGGCTCCGAGCGGAATTGAGTTGCGCCCGGACCAAAGCCTTGGGCTATCAGGAAGCGCGGAACTGCCTTGGGACGAGATCAAAACACCAAATCTTAAATCCGTACGTATTTGAGGAGATTGTCAAATGAGAACAATGATGCGCAGTCTGGTTGTTTGCTTCCTCATGATCATCGTGATCCTGCTTTCAACTCCTCAGCTTCACGCGCAGGATCTTTCCAGGTACCGGAACTTCTCGTTCGCAATGACAGTGGCCGATCTTTCCAAGCAGATTGATCAAAAACCAGCCAATGCGGCCGTGCTCCACGAACGTCCGGCGCTGATCCAAGAATTGACCTGGTGGCCGCCACAACCTTATGGCCCTTCACGCCCAGCGGAGCCGGTCGAGCAGATTCTCTTCTCCTTTTACAATGGTGCACTCTACAGAATGCTGATGACCTACGACAGTTCCGCCACTAAAGGGCTAACCGATGAAGACATGATCCGGGTCGTTTCCGCAAAGTACGGGCTGGCAACGAGGCCTGTCACAACCGTGGTCAATTTCCCCACGAACTCACCCTATCATGCCACCGAAAAAGTAATCGCACGGTGGGAAGATTCTCAATATTCGCTCAACCTCTTTCGATCCTCCGGAGATACCTTTGCAATCGTCATGTTTGCAAAACAGTTGGATGCCCAAGCTGCGATCTCCATTGCCGAATCCGTGAAGCTGGACCAAGAAGAGGCTCCCCAGAAGCAAGCCGCGCGCGCCAAGAAAGATGCTGAGGATTTGGAAGTAGAACGACAGAAGAACATCAAGACGCTTCGCCCTTAAGATCAGGGCGACAAGGACGAGATTGTTTGCGAAACCGTTAAGGCGAGTTTGACGGAGGATCTGACGATGACCGTTCAAGTGACACCTCTACACGACCGCGTTCTGGTAAGGCGACTGGAAGAGAAGGAGCGTGCGAAGGGTGGCATCATCATTCCCGACACGGCCAAAGAGAAGCCTCAAGAGGGCGAAGTGATGGCCGTTGGTGCTGGCAAGATCGAGGAGGGTAAGCGAATCCCGCTGGACGTGAAGACGGGCGAC
>Ga0209577_10005251_pt1 | contig 12090 bp, 9 predicted proteins | sample GraSoiAngelo_109_FD_185874 | JGI IMG/M metagenome (GOLD analysis project Ga0209577, IMG submission 185874) | Grasslands soil microbial communities from the Angelo Coastal Reserve, California, USA - 14_0903_12_20cm (SPAdes) (version 2) | ecosystem: Environmental > Terrestrial > Soil > Grasslands ... | reverse complement strand
CGACGCTTCTGAAAGTCGGTTACGTCCACGTTATCGGCTTCGAGTTCGGCCTCCTCGTGCGCCCATTCAGAGGCCTCTCTGGTTTTCAATTTCTTGAGCAGACCCTCGGCGCAGGCCGCGCAGCAGAAGCCCTTTATGTACTGCCTCTGACCACCCGGTTCTTCGATGCAGTACTCGTAATTAAACATCGGTGGCTGCTTGATGCAGACGTCGCAGATGTCCGGCGCGTTGATATAGACCGGATCGAAAGTAGCGAAGAATAGGCTGTCATACATGGCACACCCCTCGCAGTTCTTACGTCTTACAAATAACGAAGTTTTGGTCGATGCGCAGTGACTGGTGTCACGCGGCAAGGGTCGTCGTCTGGCAGGAGATGGGACGATTGGCCTGGCCAACGGGATCACACATAATTAGGCCATTCCCCATGCCAATAATCGAATATAAAGTGGTGGAATCAAGAAGATGAACTTTTCCGGGAAAGTGGGACTCATCACTGGTGCGGGTAGCCCGCAGGGGATAGGCTTCGCAACTGCTCGTTTGCTTGCACAACAAGGGTCGAAAATCGCAATCATTTCCACAACCGAAAGAATCGAAGAGCGCGCCCGCGAACTGGCCGCAGATGGCGCCGACGTTTTTGCGCTCTCCGCAGACCTGCGGGATCACGCGCGCACTCACGCGCTGGTTCATGAAGTCTTCGCCCGGTACGGTCGTCTGGACATCCTCGTCAACAACGCCGGAATGACTCAGGTCGGCAGCCCTGGCGAGACCACCTCTTTACCTTTGGCCGAACTTCCCGAAAAGGACTGGGATTACGGCATCGCCATCAACCTCAAGACGACTTTCAACGTCACCAAAGCCGTTCTGCCTTTCATGCTGAAAGCGAATTATGGGCGTATCGTGAACGTTTCTTCTGTCACCGGCCCAATCGTCAGCAACCCTCGGGAAAGCGCATACAGTGCGGCCAAAGCCGGCGTGGTAGGGCTGACTCGCAGTCTCGCGCTCGAGCTTGCCCGGAAGGGCATTACTGTGAATGCGGTCGCTCCGGGCTGGATCGAAACCGCGTCCTCCACCGGCCCGGAAATCATCGCTGGTAGAAATACTCCCGTCGGCCGTCCCGGTCGCCCTGAGGAAGTGGCTGCTGCTATCGCGTTTCTCGCGTCCGAATCCGCGTCCTATATAACCGGCCAGGTGATCATCATTGACGGGGGCAACGCCCTCCAGGAGTACAAAGGCCCGCCCGATCTGTATTACTGAACGTGAGGCCGCCGACTGTCCTTGTAAAGGGCGAGCTGAGGGACCGCACGCGGCTGCTACTTCCGTAATTGACGTGGGTGGCTGCTCGATGCATTCAAAGCCGCGCCGGAACGAGCGAATGTGTTTGAATCACGCGGACTGCTTTGCTACGGTTAAGCAACGTGATCGACATTCATTGTCACATTCTGCCCGAGGTGGATGACGGACCTAAGTCGTGGGACGTCTCACGCGAGATGTGCCGATTGGCTGCGGCCGACGGGATCACTCATATCGTGGCGACTCCTCACGCTAACGATCGCTATCACTACGATCGTGAATCCCTGGTCAGAACGCTGGTTCGGCTTCGTGAGCTGGTGGGAGGCTCGCCCAAACTGAGCCTGGGATGCGACTTCCATCTCTCGTATGACAATCTGCAAGCCGTGCTGGCTCATCCCGCGCGCTATACCATTCAGGGATCGAACTACCTGCTGGTGGAGTTGAGCAATTACAGCGTGCCGGCCCAGATTACGGATTGCTTTCTGAAGCTGGGAGACAAAGGCATCACGCCGCTGATCACGCATCCGGAGCGCAATCCGATCCTGCAACGCACTCCACAGCGCGTGCTGGAGTGGGTGGGGCAAGGATGCGGCATCCAAGTTACGGCGTGGGCGCTGACCGGCGACTGGGGTGAGAAGGCGCAGTCTATGGCCAAATGGCTGCTAGAGCGTGGGGCGGTGCACGTGCTGGCCAGCGACGCGCATGACGCGAACCATCGCATTCCGAATCTTTCCGAGGGACGGAATGCGGCGGCGGAAATCTGCGGACGGGAAATCGCGCAGGCTTTGGTGCAAGATAATCCGCGGGCGGTGATTAATGGGGAGCCTTTGCCTTACTTTCCCAAGCCAGTGGGGAAGTAGGGGGAACCGGCTTCCGGCACCCGGCTACCGGTTTCAAGTTGCAAGGCTGTGGGCGATTTCTCGCTCGGAATCGTCAATGTTTGAAACCCGGTCGGAAATGGTCCCTCAAGTTGTGGTCCGGAAGCCGAGAGCCGCCTATTTCTGTTGCGCAGGGCTATGTGAAGAATCAGTAGGGGCGCTATTGGCGGTACGAGGCTGGGGTGCGGTGGTCATGGCGCTTTCGGGATTAAGCAGGTGGTCGTGACTGGGGCCAAGGCCGAGTTTGATGAGGGCGCGAGAATCGGGAACCGTCTTCGTCTGCCAGCCATTCGCGGCCTGGTAGCGCTGCATCGCGGTTTGCGTAGCGTCATCCCAGCGGCCGGAAGGCACTCCTTTAAGATAGTGCTCCCGGATTAGTGCTTCCTGAATCTCGCGGGCGCGCTGGGGATCAGCCTTCTGCTGGCCGCGGCGCCAACTGGCCTTGCGTGTTCTCTTGCGTTTGTGAGTGCTGGACTTTGGCTTCTGAGAGCTGGTTGATTTCTTTGCGGTAGTCTTCGACTTGGCGCTGGAAGGCGAACTATCGCCGGTCTGGCCTGCGGCCATCGCGCAGATCAAGAACAGAGCGCAGGCAGCGCCAAACAACTTTCTCGAAAATGAGCCCACTGAATTCAAAGCATTTGCCTCTGGCTTGCGACGCGGTAAGTCGCGTCGCTGCAGAAATAATCCCGCACCTAACCCCAATCACGAAGCCAAAATAGCGACCCAACGGGCCGGCACTCCATAATCCCTTATTGCGGGTAGAGTGCCAAGTGGTCGTTGGGTCAATCCTACGTTACGGAAGTGTACCGGCCAGGAAGATAGTACCGTCCTGGCGGCTAGCGCCCCTCGGACGTACCAGGAAAACAACATCCTGACCGCTCTTCATGCTTGCTTCAATACGGTTGAAATCCTCCAGGCTGTTGACCGGCTGCTTATTGACCTCCAGGATCACGTCGCCGCGATTCAGGCCAACGTCTTCGGCAAAGGAACCGGGCTTCACGTCCTGCACGATGATGCCTTTACCGGCGGGCACGTCGAGGCGATCGGCTATCTCCGGCGTTAGAGGTCGGACGGTCAGGCCGAACTTGCTGGGCTTGGGTTCTTCCTGATCGTTCCCTTCCTCATCCTCGCCCAGGCGTGTAGCGAATAGCTTCTGCCGATCGGCAATGGTTACGGTGGTTTCCTCTTTCTTGCCGTTGCGCACAAAGCTCAGTTTTGCTTTGCTGCCGGGCTTGCGACTGGCAATGTCGGAGACCAGATCATCGCCGGTCTTTACTTCCTTGCCATCGACGGCGGTGATTGTGTCACCCACTTTCAAGCCGGCCTGATCGGCCGGACTGCCGGCGACCACGTCCTGGATCGTCACGCCGCCGCTTACGCCATAGACTCGGGCGATCGCGGGATTCTGCTGGGCTCCGAAAGTTACCCCGATGGACCCGCGGGAGACCCGGTGTTCCGGCCCAATCAGCTGGTTGTAAACCTGCACGACGGTATTGGACGGCAGGGCGAATCCCACTCCCGCGTAGGCATTGGTGTCGGTGAGAATTGCGGTGTTAATGCCGATGACCTGTCCCTGCATGTCGACGAGCGGACCACCGGAGTTGCCGGGATTGATCGCGGCGTCGGTCTGAATAAAGGATTGGAACTGGCGATTCGGAACTATGTTGCGGCCTTTGTAGGAGACGATGCCTGCAGTGACAGTTCCGCTCTGGCCAAACGGACTGCCGAATGCCAGTACCCAGTCGCCAATCTGCATGCTGTCGGAATTGCCCAATTTGGCGGCGGGTAAAGCCTTACCGCCTTCAACTTTGATCACCGCCAGATCGGTCTCCTGGTCGGTACCGATAACTTTGGCCTCGTGCTGAACACCGGGCGGATCATCCTGGAAGCGGACGCGGATGCGGTCTGCTTTCTCGACGACGTGACGGTTAGTCACAATGTAGCCCTTGGGATCAACGATCACGCCGGATCCCAGGGAACGCTCGCGGATGCTGCCGCCATCGCTACCAGGCCCGCCTTGACCTCCGAAAAACTTGTCAAAGAAATCTTCAAACGGATTATCTTCATCGCCGGGGCCTTGCCCTTGACCGGGACGGGCGCGGCGGCGATGCGGGTTCTTAATAGTTGACTCGGTGCTGATGTTCACCACGCTGGGTTCCAGTTGCTTGGCAATCTGGGAAAAGGCGTTGGACAGTTGCTGCGGCGCAGGTACGGTGAGAGGCGTCGCGTCGCTGGACTTAACCGATTGCCCCTCCTTGCCCTTAACACCTGAAGAAACGACGGTGCCGATTAGGATGCCCACTGTCAGCGTGGCCAGAATTGTGAGGGTGTAGGCGAGACGATTCGCCTTGAGACGCACCCAGAAGGCGCTTGCGCGCGAATCCATAGTTAACTTCCTCCGAGAGAATGCGAAACTCGATTATACCTGTTCGCCTTAAGGCAGGCCGGCCTACCAAAAATGGGAACTTACTATGGTTAGACGCAGAAACCTGTGAAAACGTTACCGATTTTGAGCGACGTCTCGATTTACTTGCTGTTCCCCGGGATTCTGGGGGACAGCGGCATGGTCCGGTGCAACAGCTATTGTTTCGGTGGCGCCCTTTTCCTCTGAGATAAGCACGCCGGCGAGGATCAAGAGGCCGCCGAATGCGGAGCGTGTCCCCAGCCTCTCTCCCAGGAAAAAGAACGATGTCATGGAAGCGAAGACCGGCTCAAGGGAGAAAATTAAAGCTGTGTGCGTGGCGGGAGTGAATTGCTGGGCCCATGCCTGGACTGAGAATGCCAGTGCCAGGCTTAAGAATCCGGTAAGAAAGATGCCGGCTACTACCCGTCCCGACCAAATTACCCAAACTTTTTCTGCCACCGGGACTGCGAAGATCATGAGGAGTGCCGCGACGGCGGTTTGGATTACTGCGATCTGTCGCCAACTATTGGCCTGCGTGGCGTGTCCCATGTAAATGATGTGAAAACCGAAGACGATGGCAGCGACCAGCGTGAGCAGGTCGCCATGGTTCATGCTGCGGAAATTGAGACCTGAGGCGCCACCCGGAATGGTGAGCAGGTAAAGTCCGGCAAAAGCCAAGGCGACACCGCCGGCACTCCAGGGGGAGATCTTACGTTTCCAGAACAACGCCAGAAAAACCGGCACCAGCACGACGGACAGGCCAGTCAGGAACGCTGATTTCGAAGGCGTGGTGTATTTGAGCCCGACGGTCTGGAGTTCATTACCGAGCCAGAGTAGGGCACCGATGACGACGCCATATAGCAACGAACCTTTGGTCAGCTTGCTGAGGTCGCGATGAAAAACGGCGGTGAGAGTGATGGCTGCCAGGGTCATGCGGATGGAGTTGAAGAATAGCGGCGAAACATCTGCAAGAGCATTTTTGATGACGACGAAGGTTAAACCCCAAATCAGGGTGATCAGCACGAGCAGGATGTGGGCTTTAAGCGAGCGAGACACGAAAATCTAGAGTAGCAGATGGTGTCACTTCACCTCGTAGACAGTTTTCCCGCCTACCATCGTGCGCAGGACTTTGGTCTCAAGAATTTTTTGCGGTGAAACGGCGGTTATATCGCGATCGAGTACCACGAGGTCGGCCAGCATTCCCGGCGCAATCAGCCCTTTTTCTTTTTCGGCAAATTCGGCGAACGCCGAGCCGGTGGTGTAGGCCGCGATTGCCTGGTCGATCGTGAGTTTTTCAAGAGGGAAGTAATCGGACTTGAAGGCGATATCTTTTCGCGTCACTGCCGCATACAGGCCACGGAAAGGGGTGATCGGCTCAACGGGATAATCGGTGCCAAACGCCAATGTGACACCCTTCCTCAGAAAGTCGGCCCAGGCATAAGAATGCTCCGCGCGCTTCGGACCGAGGCGTTGTTGCGCCCAGTGCATGTCAGTGAGCAGATGGTTGGGCTGCATGGAGGCGATTACCTTCAGCTCTTTGAAGCGGGTAATCTGCATGGGCGTAGTGACCTGAGCGTGCTCGATCCGTAGTCGATAATCGTCGCTGCCGTTGACAGCTTTCACTTTCTTATCGTGTGCCTCTTTTTCGGCCTCGGCGTAAGCCTCGAGCGCCATCTGCACGCCCTTGTCGCCGATGGCATGAAATCCGAGCTGGTAGCCGGCCAGCACGCGCTGTTTCGCCATTTCCGTCAGCTTCGCTTGGTCATATTGTGGAAGGCCGGAGTTTTGGGGATCGTCGGAGTAAGGCTCTAGCAGCGCGGCAGTATGCGATCCGAGCGAGCCGTCCATGAAACCCTTCAGCATGCCGGTGTGCAGCATGTTGTCAGATGCGGGATGCGCTTTGCGCTTTGCGTCCAATTCATCCAGAGAGGCGTCAAACGGAAGCCATTCGCTGATGCGGGCGGTCAGCTTGCCTTCGCGCTCGAGCTCCTCGTAGATCTGGAAGTCTTCCCAACTGGAATTGTCCTGCATCGAAGTGATGCCCCACTGTGCTGCCTCTTGCAAGGCACCTTCGATCGCTTGGCGACGTTTGTCGTGATTGGGCTGGGGAATTACGGCTAAGACCGCATCGCGGGCGGTTTCACGCAGGATGCCGTTGGGCGCGCCGCTTTCATCACGATCGATTCTTCCACCGGCGGGATCGCGGCTGGCAATCGTAATACCGGCCAGTTGCAGCGCGCGTGTGTTGGCCACGGCGATGTGTCCGTCCACTCGTTGCAGAAACACGGGATGCGTTTTGGTGACCTCATCTAGATCCCAGCGGCTGGGTAGAGCTTTCACTGGCCACAGTGTTTCATCCCAGCCGCCGCCGGTGATCCATTCTCCGGGAGCCGCGGTTTGCGCCCGCGCACGGAGGCGCTCGCGGAACTCATCCAGCGACTTGGCGCCGACAAGGTTGACATTCAGTTTTTCAAAACCGGCGCTGGCCAGGTGCAAGTGGGCGTCGTTGAACCCCGGCATCACGAAGCTTCCGCCGAGTTCGATGACCTGAGTGTCCGGCCCTTTCAGCTTCATGATGTCTTGGTTGGAGCCAATTTCCTGGATCCGGTCGCCATGGAGGGCGATAGCTTCGACGCGCTTTATCTCATGGAACGAAGATCCTCCCGCCACGCCGGTGTACACGTTGCCGTGCAGAAAAATGATGTCGGTCCGGGATTGCGCGGGCTGCTCTTGCGCGGGAACTTCGTGGGACTGAATCATACAAAGGAAGGACAACAGGCAAAGGGCTGTCGCAAGATTCATTCACCGGCCCCGGCGAGTGCAAGCAGGGTGAGCAAGATGCGTTTGAGTCCCAGCTCGCGTCCGCTGCAGTCAAACCACTCCTGCAGAGTGTGTGCCCCTCCGCCAGAACCGCCGCCACCAATGGCAACGGCTTCGCGTCCGAGGGACAGTGGCACGTTAGCGTCGGTGGAGGCACGTTGCACCTGTGCCACATTCCCCAACTGGGCATCCACCGCGCGAATGACCTGCAGGATACGGGCGTCTGCTTCCAGTTCTCCCGCCGGACGATTCCCAATTCCCACGAATTCACAATTTACACCGAAGGGCCGGCGCGAGGATGAACGAGCTTCCGCGGCCTCTGTCTCCTCCGCGATGGCCTCATCCAGAGCAACCCGCAAAGTCCGCTCCAGGCGCTCCATCTCAGGAGTGGAAGTGGAGCGGATATCCACCCGCATGCTGGCCGACTCGGGGATGGAATTGACCGAAGTTCCACCGCGAATCACGCCGATGTTGAAAGTAGTTTTTGGTGTCGCAGGAACCTGAACGTGAGTGAAAGCCTGGATGGCGCGAGCCAGAACCACAATTGGATTTGGCGCGCCGAAGTCACTCCAGGAATGGCCGCCGGGGCCACGTACGATCACTTCAAAGCGGCGGCTGCCCAGGGCTTCCGCCACAACCGTGTCGGAGCCGGCGCCATCGAGCACCAGCGTGTGAGCCAGGGAATCCTTCCAGCGAGGAGCAGAAAAGACGTGGCGCATGCCACGCAGGTCGCCTTCGCCCTCCTCGCCAACATTGCCGATGAAAAGAATCGGCATTCCATGGTGAATACGCACGCAACAGAGCGCGGCTGCAACTGCGAGCATGGCAGTCACGCCGGCGCCATTATCGGAAACGCCCGGCCCGTAAAGGCGGGTACCTTGTTGGCGTATGTTCAAGGGCGTGCCTGCGGGGAAAACCGTGTCAATGTGGGCGCTGAGCGCAACGTATCTGCGGCCGAATCCGGGATGTGCGCCGAAGACATTTCCCACGTCGTCAGTGTGGACATCATCCAGCCCGAGTTCTTGAAAACGTTCTGTCAGCCACGCTGCGCGCGCGGTCTCGCCGAACGGAGGCGCGGGTATGCGGGCCATCTCCAGTTGCCAGTGTGCCAACTGCGGCTCTTGCACGCGAAACCAGTTGTAGGCGGAGCGCAGTTCGGGAGAAGCGGCCAGGCGAGCGACTTCCTGCTGAACCGAGGGCGGTGCTTCTGACAGTTCCGGGCGTGGGGTAGGGGCCATGTCGATCGAGAAAATGACTGATGGCACATCTTACAACGCCACAACGGAAGTTAGGATTGGATTTACTGGAACCAGCACCGTCTCCGCGTGGTCAATGGTATTCCAGGTTGTGCTTACTTGGACTTTGTTTGTACCACCGGATGCAGGCACTCCAGAATTTCTGCTTCGCTCAGGGTGTGGTCGGAAGATTTGGCGCGCTTGTAGATGCGCTCCACTACATCATCGGTGGCGGGAATGCCATGACGCTCCAGCCAGAAGAGCACGTTGGATTTGCCGCTCATGGGTCCGATGTCAATGATCTGCTCCAGGCCAAATACGTGCGAGGGCACACCGGTGTAGACGGTGTTGGCCAGCTCGACATCGTTTTTCTTATAGGCTTTGATGACTGCGGCGGCGTGTACGCCGGTGGCTGTGCGGAAGGCATCTTCTCCCACCACGGGATAGTTCACGGGAATGGGAACTCCTGTGGCGCGGGAGACGGCCTGGCAGTAGGGCTTGAGCTTGGTGAGATCCTGCTCGGTCCAGGGCGGAATGCCCATCAGCTTGAGGTTGACGAGCATCTGGTCCATTTGCGTGTTGCCGACTCGCTCGCCGATGCCCAAGGCACAAGCGTGTACGCAATCGGCGCCCGCAACCAATGCCGCCAGGGAGTTGGCAATGGCCAGTCCGCGATCACAGTGGCCGTGCCAATCTACTCGAATCTTTTCGCCCGAGGGTTTTACTACTTCATCAAGAATGAAGCGCACCAGCGCGAACGTGCCCATGGGGGTGGCGTGCCCGGCAGTGTCGCAGATCACGATGGCACGGGCCCCGCAATTGATGGCGGCCGAGTAAAGTCGCTTCACGGTCTCGGGATCGCAACGCGTGGTGTCTTCGGTGACGTACATTACGCTGAGGCCGAGCGAGACGGCGTACTTGACTGCCTTCTCGGTTGTCTGCAGCAGGAAGTCGTCTGTCCAACCTTCGGTGTAGCGGCGGATGGGGCTGGAGCCGAGAAATGCGGCGGCCTCTATGGGAAGGCCGGTTTTCTGCACAATCTCGGCGATGGGGCGGATGTCGTTCTCATGCGTGCGCGCCGCGCAGTTGGCGCGGATCTTGATTTTGTGATTAATAATTTCGCGGGCGAGCGCGGTGGTGTGTTCCACCGCCCGCGGCCCAGCTCCGGGCAGCCCAAGGTCGAGGGAGTTGATACCCAGCGCCTCCATAAGGTGGAGGATTTCGATCTTTTTCTCGATGGAAGGATCGCGGACTGAGGGCGACTGCAGGCCGTCGCGTAGAGTTTCGTCATTGAGGAGAACTTGTCCAGCGGGACGCAGGGATGCGGGGTGGATTCGATTCCAATCGTAGATGAGGTCTGAAGTCTTCACTTGCTGGATCGCGGAGCGCTTCAGCATTGCGGTACTGCTTATTTTGCCGATTCGGCTTCAGCGGCTGAAGTGGGTTGCCTCGCTATTTGCCGTCCTTGGGCGGAACCGTCAGCCCGAACACCGAAATTTGCCCTTGTCCTGCCACATTGATGCCCTGCACGTCTTCCGGGTTGGGCAGGTACAAGGTCTTGCAATATTCGCAGCGATAGACTTCGGCGTCAGGTCCCCAGGCTTTGGCTACGTCGCCACATTCCTGCTCGAGCACGTCAGTCATGTAGAACCAGCGCTTGAGATGCCCGCCGCAGAACTTTCCCTTTGCGTCCTTCTCATTGCAGGAACGTTGCCGCACTTTCTTTATTTTTACTTTGTGATGGGGAAGTTGCGGAGGAGCCAGCGGGGTTGCGGTTTCGCTAGTGGCCAATGGAGTTTACCCTCGTTCACGCGGCTTGCGGCCGCTGGAATTCAGCGAACAAGTCATTCTACTCGAAGCGTTTTGCCCGAAGCCAGAAGTTGGAACCTTGAAGTTCATCGCGTATAGGCGGCAACGCGGTCCATAAGACTATAATGGCGCGCCAATGGCTCTCAGCCCCGGGACCAAGCTCGGACCCTACGAAGTAGTCTCGCCCGCTGGTGCGGGCGGAATGGGCGAAGTCTACCGCGCGCGCGACTCACGGCTTAACCGCGAGGTCGCGATCAAAGTTCTGCCGGCCCAGTTCTCTCGCGATCCCGACCGCGTATCTCGATTCCGCCAGGAGGCGCAGGCCGCGGCGGCGCTCAACCATCCCAACATTCTGGCTATTCATGATTTTGGCGAGCACGATGGGTCTGTGTACATCGTGGCGGAGATGTTGGAGGGCGAGACTCTCCGCGAACGAGTGCGCGCCGGGGCGCTCTCGACGCGTAAAGCCGGGGATTACGCGGAGCAGACGGCGCGCGGCTTGGCGGCAGCACATGAGAAAGGCATCGTCCACCGCGATTTGAAGCCCGAAAATATCTTCATCACGCGCGACGGGCGGGTGAAGATCCTCGATTTCGGTTTGGCGAAGCTCACCCGTCCCGAAGGCGTACCCCCAACCGATGCGGCCACTTTAGCCTCGCAAACCGAGCCTGGGGTTGTGATGGGGACAGTCGGTTACATGTCTCCGGAACAGGTACGGGGTCAAACCGCTGACCATCGATCAGACTTGTTCAGCTTCGGGGCGATTCTCTACGAGATGCTTTCCGGGCGTCGGGCTTTTCACCGCGATAGTTCGGTCGAGACCATGAGCGCGATTCTGAAAGAGGACCCGCCGGAACTCACTGAAACCAACCGTAGCATGCCGCCTGCCATGGAACGCATTGTGCGGCATTGCCTGGAGAAGAATCGCGAAGAGCGCTTCCAGTCAGCGCATGACGTGGCCTTCGCCCTGCAAAGCCTGTCAGGAAGCGCAAGCCAGCCAGTAGCAATCGCGGACAAGCGGCCGACGCGGAACGGAACTCGCGTTGCTGCGATCGCAGTGGTTTCCCTAGTCGCCGTCTGTGGAGCGTTCCTGGCAGGATGGTCGCTGAAAAAGACGCCCTCGCCGACGTTCAAACCGCTCACCTTCCGCCGAGGGACAGTGACCGCGGCGCGCTTTGCCCCCGACGGGCAGAACGTCATTTATTCCGCAGCATGGGAAGGCAGTCCGCATCCCGAGCTCTTCAGCACGCAAACTGAGGGGGTGCTTTCGCGTCCTCTGGATATCGGCGATTCCGACGTGCTGTCGATTTCTCCGCGGGGCGAAATGGCGCTGCTGCAGCACTGGCGGCGCAACTGGGGTTGGCAGAGGAGTGGGATGCTGGCACGCATGTCGCTCGGCGGGGGTGGCCCAAAAGAGGTGCTGGACGGGGTTCAGGATGCGGATTGGAGCAATGACGGCAGCAAAATGGCTGTGGTGCGTGGGGGCAGTCCCTACAAGATCGAGTTCCCCATCGGTCACGTACTTACCAGTACCTCGGCAGGGTGGTTTAGTGATGCTCGCCTCGCTCCCGATCAACAGCATGTCGCCTTTTTCGAACATCCGCCGGGCGACGACCGTGGGGCTGTAGCCATAATCGATTTGGCTGGTCACAAG
>Ga0209577_10005249_pt1 | contig 12090 bp, 8 predicted proteins | sample GraSoiAngelo_109_FD_185874 | JGI IMG/M metagenome (GOLD analysis project Ga0209577, IMG submission 185874) | Grasslands soil microbial communities from the Angelo Coastal Reserve, California, USA - 14_0903_12_20cm (SPAdes) (version 2) | ecosystem: Environmental > Terrestrial > Soil > Grasslands ... | reverse complement strand
ACAGTCTGGCAGAAGAGGCCGCGGCCCTGATGGAATCGCTGGCGAACAATCACCCCTTCCTCGACGGCAACAAGCGTGTCGCATTCGATGCTAGTCACACGTTTCTGCTGATGAACGGCTTCACCATCGAAGCAGATCCGGTGGAAACCTACGTCTTCATGGTCGACGCCATCGCCGAAGGCAGGTTCCGCTTTCCCGTGATCCTCGATTGGCTCGATGTGCACGTCAAGCCGCTGTAAATCCCTCCGCCGATTCGGATCCTCCTCATAGGGCCATCCGAAATCTGCAGCAACCTAGCCTGAAAAAGCCGCACGCGCGTGGATTGCGAGCAGACAACGAGCGCGCAAAGAACAACAAGTTGAAGCCGGTCGCATGCTTCGCACTCACTGCACACCTTTCCAACGCGGTTGGGGCCAGGCCGGTTGTGATGCGTATCCCCGGCCCGCATTGCGGGTCACTCGTCGATCGCGATCTTGAGCCGTTTTTGTGCATCCTTCCGAGGATACGGTGTTGTCGGCACTTTCCAACCTGGGTAGGCACAAAATTGGGCACAGCCCGAAGAAAGCAAACATTTCGGCGCGTTCGGGACATTTGGAAGTGCATGAAGAAGAAAGGGGAAAGTGGCGCGCCCTGAGAGACGATTTCAGAACTCTAGCCGTCTGCAACAGCCTGTCCTCGATCCTTGTGCCCTGCTGATCCCGTGGCCGGACCTCATCAACACATTAGCGCACAGTGGCATTGGGTCCGATTCCCATCGCCCGCTCCATAAATCACGATGATTTAACTTTCCTTACGTCGCTAACCTGCCAGAATCCACCCCGAAAATGGTCCGTTTTGGGCTGAAGTTGGACTGAAACACACATTCTTGCCACAGCGCGGGAGTCCTGCAAGGAAAGGGCGTCTGGATATAATTACCAGCAAATATTAATAAATGTTGGTATTATTGTCCATTAGAGATGCCCTATGCCGGTGCGCAAGCAGCACTTTGGAATCGTCAAGATTCGCGACCTGTTCCGCCGCCACGGCGGAGTCCTGCGAACCAGGGACATTCTGCACCTTGGAATCCATCCACGAACCCTGTACAGAATGCGGGAGACGGGTGACCTGGAGCAACTGACCCGCGGCCTCTATCGTCTCAGCGGCCTGCCAAAGCTCAGCAACCCAGACCTTGTTTCGGTATCACTGAAGATTCCGCAGGCTGTGATCTGCCTGATTTCAGCTCTGGCCCTTCATGAACTGACGACCCAGGTGCCACACCAAGTCTACATTGCGCTGCCACGCGGTGCGGAACCACCCAGAATCTCCTTCCCGCCCCTCCGCGTCTTCTGGTTCACGGAGTCGGCGTTCAGGGAAGGTATCGAGGTGCGCAAGATCGACGGCATCGCAGTTCGTGTGTACTCGGCAGAAAAGACCATCGCAGACTGCTTCAAATATCGCAACAAGATTGGCCTCGATGTGCCGCTAGAAGCGGTGAAGCTGTACCGCCGAAGACGAAAGACTAGAGCCGACGACCTGCTACGCTATGCAGCCATATGCCGAGTCGAAAAGATCATCCGGCCTTACCTGGACGCGTTGCTGTGAAGAATAAGCCCATCAAGAACCTGGCAGCCTCAGTGCATCAGCGTCTGCTCGACAAGGCGCGACACAGTGGTCGCCCCTTCAACGAACTTCTTCAATACTTCACAATGGAGCGTTTTCTGTATCGATTGTCCAGATCGAAGTACGCCGGTAACTTTGTGCTGAAAGGTGCCCTGATGCTGAATGTGTGGAAGAGGACTTCCCTCCCACGCCCTACTCTCGACATCGACGTTCTCGCGCAACGAATCGGTAACAACGTCGATTCCATTGTCCAGGTGGTTCGGGAGACTTGCGACCAAGTCGTCGATCCCGACGGCATTACTTTTTACCCGGAAACGACCGAAGGAGAGCAGATAGCTGAAGAAGCCGAGTATGAAGGCGTCCGGGTTCGCCTCAGGGGCTCTCTTGGGAACGCCCGACTCTCTATGCAACTGGATGTTGGTTTCGGCGATGTTGTGCTTCCTTCGGAAGAAGAGTTGGACTACCCGACGATCCTCGATTTCCCCACTCCACACCTGCGGTGCTATAGCATATAGATAAACGTAGGGCCACCGGGGTTTGCCGGGGTGTCCACTCACACCGCCGTTGCTTGGATCTGGGAATATCTGCCGGAGAGTTTGACAAACAAACCCTTTCAAGCGCTTTATATCGAGCTGAAATCCTGAACTTGGGGCAGCGTATTTCTTGCAGGAAACCGAAGAATACTTGTTCTAGTCAAGATTGGGATTGACGGCCGCAACAACCCGCCCTATGGTTTCAACTAAGGAGGTACCATGTATTCGCGCCTCATCAATTGCACGATAGATACTGCCAAGATGAATGATTTCAGGAAGGCCCTCAACGAGCAGTTCCTTCCTCGGATTCAATCTCAGCCTGGCTTTGTGGATAACATCGAATCTCTGGATCCGGCTACTGGCCAATTCTCCTGCATGACGCTGTGGAAGACTGCTGCGGATGTGGAGAACTACAACAATGGCCTTTTCCAGGAAGTTGCGTCGAAACTCTCACCACTGATGAAGGGAAGCCCGAATATTCAGACGCTGCCGGTGGAGAACTCTTCCGTGCACCACGTCAAGGCGGGGAAGGCCGCAGCGTGAGGGTTTGACATAGGCCCCTTTGACCTATGCAAGGAACGCTCGCCGAGCGGACCCCCGAATGTGGTGTGCTCGGCTGGCACCGAGTGCCCCAGGTGCTGGTCTCGTTTACCCCGCCTGCCCCGATCTGGTCGGGGATCGGATCGAGGTACCTGGGGTTTTTGACTTTGCTTTTTCTTGTTCGTCTTGTGCCGCCCGCACCGTTTAACTCCGCCTAATTGCCATCCACCCCTCAATTCTTACGAGGCACTATAAGACCCGTTCTGAGAAGCTCATCCGAACCTTCAGCATTGCGGAAATGGCAATTCTGGAACGCTGCCGCTGATCCTGGGCTTCGTTCTAACGAGCAAACCGGAAATGGGAGGGACAGCCTCCGATTTGCCGACCATCCACCCCAAAACCTCGCTGGGGCTTCCTACAACCCCGGTCGAAGCGCTACAGGGGCCAGTTTGGGTGCACCCTTGTCCAGAGCCTTGCCCGGGGGCATAAGAAGCAAAATGATGATCTCTTTTCCGCGTGGAGCATGGGTGCAACGATGTTCCGGGAGGCACGCCGGAGCTTTGCTCCGCCGCTGATAACCGGGATGACGTATCGAAGCTAGTGGTAGAGTCGTTCATGAAGCACGAGAGGATGATATGCGTTTCAAAACGGTCTCTCCGATCGCGTTGTTTGTCCTATTGCCCTCGACCTTCGGCGCCCGCGTGCAACAGTCTGAGAGGTCCGCGGCTCTTTTCCCTGCATGGAATGACAATTCACTGATCAACTTTCAGAAAAACGGCGGAGACCCTACTCGTTCAGGCAATGTCAAAATTGAGTTCTACGGACACGATGCATTCAAGATCACATCGCCAGCCGGTTTGACACTTCTCACCGATCCTTGGCGGAATGATCCAACAGGCGTTTACCCCAAGTGGTTCCTGAATGAGTTTCCATCTCCGGGTCGACATAGTTCTCTCGACTCACGCTCATTTCGACCACGATGCGGTCGAGCGCCCGAAAGGGCTGGTGGTCCTCGAGCGCTTAGTGGGGCAGTTTAAGCTTGGCGATGTCGAAATAACGGGACTCGCCGACAAGCACAAATGTATACCGACATCTCCCGATAAGACGGATGGCTCCTCCACAGATTTCCATGAAGAAACCTGTCCGCCAAATAACGTGATCGCGTTCGATAACGCGATTCAGATCATTGAGACCGGTGGATTGCGCATCGCTGTCTGGGGTGACAACCGCGCAGAGCCTGATCCCTCTCTCGATCGTTATTTGAAAGATGTCGACGTGCTCATTCTGCCGATCGAGACAATACTCACGGGCGCTGAAGTGGATGTAATTGAGCGGAAGTATGATACTAAGGCGGTAATTCCAGCCCACTATTTTGTCGATGCTTTGACGACTGAGGTCTCGGGTCTGGAGTCGGCCGATGGATGGGTAAATGACCAGGAGAAGGGTCGTCATGCGGATGTGCGTCGCCTGGATCGTGCGGATTTGACGCTTAACGCAGCTGAGCTGAAAGGATCCCGTCACAGGGTTTATTACTTCGGCAACCACTTCGAGAAGAAATAGCGATTTGATGAGCAAAGCCGAATTCCATCTGATCTGACTGATTGGCAACTTGCCGTCTCACAGAGACAGTGCTGCACGCTCGGCGAGTCGTGGAATTATGTCCTAGTGAACCGGCATGCCCATTGCCTTCGGAACGCCCTTCGCAGATGCGAAGTGCTCGTCCCGGCCATTATGCGCAATCGCCTGCGACGAGAGATCACTACGCAGGGTCAGAAGTCCAGGTCTGGAAAGCTGCGAGATTGCGGGACGGGCAACACGGAACTTACTCTGCGTTCAATCGCAATTTCTCTTGCTTGGTTGTAGCGCCGGAATCGGCAACGAATGGAGGACGACTGGCATTTAAGCGGGAGAAACAGGACGCGCGATTGCCCATAAGTACTTCCCAAAATCGAAAATGCAGAGGTGGATGTCGCCATACGCTTGCATGAACACGGACTTCTGCCGGAACCACAACGCCGGAAATTCGTCGAAACAGTGACTGGCTATGCTCTCCGCGGTGAAGATCTTTACGCATTGGGGGATCACGACATCAGGTCGGTTTTTAAGGGCAACGAATTTGAAGAGTTGCGGTAGCAGGTCCGCACCGAACTTGTGCCACGGCTCGGCGACGTTCGTCGGGAATGGCAGGTCAACTTCAGTTCCGGCGGTTCGGCGGACGATTACATGGAGCCGCTAAAGGATTCGTTCAGCGCGCTCACAAGCGAGTTCGCGGGCGACGAGGAGGTAAAGAGCATTGTCGAAAGGGAGACCAGTTACCTGAATGACTGGATCGCCGAGCACAGGGACGAAGAGGCGGATGACAAGCCGAAGCGCGCGCTCGGCGATGTCGAAACCCCGGAAGAGTTCGATGACAGCAGAAGCATTTTTGACGACGTCGACGCTTGATCGGCACCATAGGTCATACCGAGTGGGGGTCGCTGTCTTACGAGACACGGCCCTCCGCGCGGCTCAGCGGCGCCGGCAGCCAGCCGGTATTGGTGACTTCGCGCTAGGCGATGGAGGCGAGATCGGACTGTCGCAGTTGTCGCCGTAGAAGGCCAGCAGCGCGAACGCATGCACGACGGCAGCAGTCCGCCCGTTAAACGGATGGCTCCCAATTCAACTACCGTTTATCGGCACTTCATGGCGCCAGCCCGATGCGGCGCTCCAGGTCCGTGAATCTTGGATCAGAGCGAATGGGATCGAGCATGGGATCGACCTTGATAAAAATAATGCTGGGGTCATGGCTGAGCCAACGATGCTGGTATGCCTGCTCCAGCCAGTAAAAAGCACGATCTTTGTCTCCCAAGCCTGCATACGCTTCCGCCAAATTCCCTGGCGCAAAAGCTTGTCTTGTTACGCTGAGATGCTCTAACTCTTTGGCCTCCACTAGCAGGGCACCCCTGTAGCCGGACGCGGAAAATGCGCGATGAATTTTGGCCGCCATTTCTGAAAATCCGTACAGGCTAACTGCCGCGCCGAACTCGTCGACCGCTTCCTTGTACATTCCCTTTTCGGCATAATCGCGAAAGAGACCCGCATGGAAGTAGCCGTCATCGGGATGACTCTGCAGCATCATCCTGATTACCGCGATGGCGCGGTCGTACTCGTGCCGGAAATACAAAGTGTCTGATAAATGGTCGTTGTTTGGGTCGAGCTCCTGCGCCACCTGAGATTCCGTCAGTGCTTCATCCAGACGCCCCATCGCCACGAGAAACATCCCGAATTGCTCATGGGCGCTGGCATTGCTCGGATTGACGGCAATGGCCTGTCGGTATTCTTCCTCCGCTCCACGCCAGTTCAAATCCATGAAAAGCTTGACATCTCCCAAGACCACCCGGGCATCCGAGGACTTAGGATCGAGTGCTAAGGCCTTCTCCGCTGCTCCTCTGCAAATGGCGACATCTTCGCTTGCAGGCCCCAGCAGCCAGCGATGAGCTTGGGCTATACCCACATAAGCGGGCGCGAAGTTCGGATCGGCATCAATCGCCTGCTCGAAGTAGTCCTGAGCTTTCCTTTTTTCCTCGTCTCCGGCGCCCTTACCGTATTTGTTCAGGTGGTGGTTGCCCTGAAGGTAAGCATCCAGAACTCTGGGACTTACAGGCTGTGCCTGCGCGGGCGGAACTCGGTCCGTTTGCACATGCGCGCGGATTTGGCGAGCGATCTCCGCTGTCAAATCCCGTTCGAGGCCCAAAACATCACGCATATCACGCTCGAAGCTGTCGGCCCAAATGTGTCTGTCGGACGGTCCGTGGATGAGCTGAGCGGTGATGCGCACGCGATCTCCAGAACGCTGCACCGTTCCCTCGACAATCCCGTCCACGCCCAGTTCGCGCGCAATCTCTGGCAGCGATTTCTTGGTTTGCTTGTAATGCATTGAGGAGGTGCGCGAGATCACCCTCACGTACCCTATTTGCGCGAGATCGGTAATCAACGCGTCTGTCATTCCGTCGGAAAAATACTCCTGGTCAGGATCAGCCGAGAGGTTTTGCAAAGGCAGTACCGCGATTGAGCGAATGGGGGGAACGGTGCTACTGCCTCGCAATCTCTGCCAGACTTTCCCCATACCCAAGACTGTGCCGAGCAATATCGCCGTCCCAAGGGCAACGGCAACACCCCTCCTTAGAATACGGTGGGGCGCGAGCGGGGCAGGCTCCGTTGTCAGTATCGATGATGGTTCGGTTGATGCGAGGACGTTTCCTTTTTCATTCACGGCTGCGATGAAGCGGTATCCCCGCCTGGAGAGTGTCTCCACGAATCGGGGGCTCTCCGCCGAATCCCCCAGGGCTTGCCGCAGCTTCTTGATTGCGTTGTAGAGTCCACGATCAAAATCCACAAAGGTGTCGGAAGGCCAGATGCGCCGCTGCAGTTCCTGTCGAGTCACAACCTCGCCGGGACGCTCCAATAAAATCTGGAGAACCTGAAAAGGCTGTTCCTGAAGCCGGACCTTCAAGCCCTGCTTGTGCAGTTCTCGGCTCTCAGAATCCAGCTCAAAGACACCGAAGCGAATGATCGCCTGGGATGGAGGGAGATCGTTCACAAACGCGATACCCCTAAGTGTTGGGAAGTGTATCACGGGAAAAAGGAGAGAAGCCGCCAAGGCCCGCTTCTGCAATGAGTTAGAGGAATAGAGAAAAAATCAAGATGGAATCGTTGACGTTCGGCATGTGTACGAGCAATAAGTCGTGAAGTCGCCACGCATCCACTGGTTGTCATGGCAAGTCGGAGGCTTGAACCGGCTCCTCGGCTCCCAGCCCGCACACAGAGGAGGCAACATGAAATCCAGGATACTGACGTCCTTTACCGCAATGACAGTATTCGCCGCGCTGGCGATCTCAATTCGGTTGTCCGCTCAGGAGCAACAAGAACACCCCAGGAGCACTCATCAGCCCACCATCACCACGTTCGATGCCCCAGGCGCGGGCACAGCCGCTGGCCAGGGCACCTTCGGCTTCGGCATCAACCCGGCGGGGATGATCGCGGGAATCGACCAAGACGCGAGCAATGTGTACCACGGCTTCCTGCGCGCTCGCGACGGCACCTTCACGACCTTCGATGCTCCGGGCTCGGGCACAGGCCCCTTCCAGGGCACCATTGCCTTCGGCCTCAACCTGGCGGGCGTGATCGCGGGATACTACGCTGACGCGAGCAATGTGAATCACGGCTTCCTGCGCAGTCCCGACGGGAGCTTGACGACCTTCGACGTTCCAGGCGCGGGCACTGGCAGCGGCCCCGGCGGTGTTGCTATAGGCGACTTGAACCAGGGCACCTTCGCCGAGAACATCAACCCGGCGGGTGCAATCGCGGGATTCTACCGTGACGCGAGCAATGTGACTCACGGCTTCCTGCGCACTTCTGACGGCACCTTCAAGATGTTCGACGCTCCCGGCGCGGGCACAGGCTCCGGCCAAGGCACGTTGACCGCAAGCTTCTCAGGCCTCAACCAGCCGGGGGTGATCGCGGGATATTACAGTGACGCGAGCAATGTCACTCACGGGTACGTGCGCGCTCCCGACGGCACCTTCACGACGTTCGATGCTCCGGGCGCGGGCACAGGCAGCGGCCAGGGCACCATTATCGGAAGCCTGGACCCGGCCGGGGCGACCACGGGTGGCTACCTTGACGCGAGCAATGCATTTCACGGCCTCGTGCGCACTCCAGGCGGCACCATCACGACGTTCGACGCTCCAGGCGCGGGCACAGGCCCCTTCCAGGGCACCTTCGGCGCGAACATCAACCCGGCGGGCGCCATCACGGGAAATTACATTGACACGAACGGTGTGTCTCACGGCTTCGTGCGGGCTGCCGACGGCACCATCACGACGTTCGATGCTCCGGGCGCGGGCACAGGCTCCGGCCAGGGCACGTTCCCCTTTAGCAACAACCCAGCGGCGGGGAGTTCGGGAAACTACACTGACGCGAGTGGTGTGAATCACGGCTTCCTGCGGACCCCGTAAGCCCGCCATCGACTCAAGGTCGTTTCGCGCCCGGCAGCGACATGGTGGCTTCATGACGTGCCCGACTGGCATCGTGGGAGCGTTCGAAGCTTCCGGTCCTGTTGGCAATTTGAAGATTTCCGGCATGCTAGGGGGACGTCAAGTTGCTGCGTTAGTTCCGGAAGGATAGACAGCCGCTTTCTCCTGTTGCTGTTCGTTCCCTGCGCGAACTTATCCACCCTAAGGACAGGGGGAGAAGCCGAGCGAGCACCAACAGGCGCAACTCAGATCAGTCTACGGCCGTGACTGGTGACACGGATAAACGCTGGAGCAGGGCACTGCCAAATTCCGGCCGAGTGACGCAAACCTGCAGTAATCCCAAGGGAAGGGTTGCCGACGATACGTCCAGTTCGGATCATTGCCAGGCGTCTGGGCCCGTCGCGCCCGTCTTTCCTCCTTTGCGTAACGAAAACCCGCTAACGCACACCCTCGCGAGATTGTCGCCGAAAACGCGTACCTTCTTTCTTCATACCGACGGACTTTGTTCTTTTTTCTCAGAGGCTGTGCAACGGTATTTTCGCCAGAGTAGGCGAGCGCAAAGACGCGCTCAACGCGATGGCGAGAGCTTCGACGCCGTCCAGTTGGTCAGCAGCGACAGCGGCCCTCCCCCGCCTGGCGGAAGCGAGTTGATGATGAAACGTTTGCCATCCGCAGTGACGTCGTACTGGATGAAGGAAAAACGCGAGGCCACAATGCGGGTCCGCATCACTGCTTCCGGAGCCGCCGGTGGATGCTTGCCGGTGGGATCGAATCTGACCATCATCATCATCTTTTCAGGAGTGATGTAGTAAAGGCGCGAGCTATCGCGGGACCAACGCGGTTGGCCGCCGCCCGCGTTGGAAACCTGGACGCGCGAGCCTGGCCCGGGGAAAGACTGCACGAACACCTCGCCGCCGCGGAAGGTATAGGCGATCCAATGACCGTCCGTCGAGAACTGCGCCTCGGCGCCCGGGAAGCGCTGGATGAGCTTACGGTCGGCGGTTGAAATAATGTCAATGTGGGCAGCTCCTCCAACCGAAAGGTTCATGAGCGCAAGATAGCGGCCATCCGGCGTGAAACTGTTGGGAATCATTCTGCTGCCTGACAACCAAGCTTCCGGCGGCTTGGAGCCGTCGGCCGGCACGCGGCTGACAGAAAACACTTGTCCCTGACGAGAGGCGTAATAGATGGTGCGTCCGTCCGGCGACCACGCGGGAAATTCGTCTTCGCCGCCCGATGTCGGTGTAGTGCCCAACCCGCGCGCGAGATCGTACACACGAATATTGGTGCGACCATTGCCCATTTCGTCTGCGGTTACGGCGAGGAACCTGCCATCTGGAGAAAGCCGCGGGTCGCGGTTGCCGGTTTCGGGCAGCTCGCCCTCTTGCTGCCCCGAGGCACTGAACCAAGTCATGCGAATGGGCGAATCAGCCACCGACTGGAAAACAAGCACACCCGTCGCGGAAGACGAGAAACCGGCCTTGAAGTGCGCTACCTGGCGTTCCACCCCTTGCTCGGTCAGCACAGATGGCGGCCCGGTTATGGTCAATCGCTCGGCATCGAACGGCTGCGCGACGATGCTGCGGTCACGGAAGTACAGCAGTCGGCCATTGGCATATTCGACATTCCCGGTGATTTCGTTCGAGATTAGCTTCGGTTCGCCTCCCTCCAGCGAAGCGGCATATAGGCCGTCACCCCGTGCATCGTCCGGCGAACTCCAATTTGCGACGTACAGGAAATGCTTGCCATCGGGCAGGAAAAAGGGCCACCGATGGGCTTGGCTGCTACCCTCGCCAGGTCGGAGCGTAGCGGAAGTTGGCGTACCGCCTCCGGCTGCAATCTTAGACAAAGTCGAATACGCACCCGCTGCGTAGACAATGACGTCATCTCGATTCCAGGTGCCCCCGACGAGCACAGGATTCACTTCGGCGAGCGCGCGAACCTCAGCGCTGTCAAGATCCACAATCTGTAACTTGCGATGGGAAGCGAAGCCCAGACGCCGGTTGTCGGGCGCCCAGAACGGAATTTCCGCGTTTTCGGAATTGGAGATCTCCTGTGCGGCGGAAGTGCTGGTGGATCGAACCCACAGCCTCGATTTGCCATCCGGCTTGATGGCCACAAAGGCGAGGCGTTTGCCGTCCGGTGATAACGCGAAATTGAAGGGTACAAACGAGTAGCCGGGAGGTGGTATCAGCCACGAGCGAAAGCTCTCAGGCGTAGCGGCGGGGCGACGCAATTGGAAGAAGAGAACGAGCGCCAGCACGGCAAGTGTCGCAGCCAAGATCCAGGGGAGCAAGCCCCGGCGGCGGGACTCCGGCGGCAGAGATTCAGTCGCGCGTTGCATGATCCACTGCAGTTCGGTTTGCAAATCGCGCGCGGACTGCCAACGTTGATCTGGATCCTTGGCTAGGCAAACTAAGACCAGCTGCTCCAGCGAAGTCGGGATTGTTGGGCAGAGCACCTTGAGCGGTTCAGGCTCGTGCTCCAGGATGGCGGCGACAAGCGAGCCCCGGCTCTTGCCATGGAAGGCGGAGCGGCCGCTGATCATCTCGTAGAGCACGCAGCCGAAACTGAACATGTCCGAACGTGCGTCGGATTCCTCGCCATCCAAGACCTCGGGCGCCATGTACTGAAACGTGCCGACGATACTGCCCTCTACGGTAACGGAGCCAGAGACGGTGCGATTGAGTGCGTCGTCGGGATGGCTGTTCCCGGCGTTGCCGACGGCCGCGAGCTTCGCCAGACCGAAGTCGGTGAGCTTGGCGCCTGAGCGCGTCAGCATGATGTTCCCCGGCTTCAGGTCACGGTGGACGATGCCGTGTCGATGCGCGGTCGCGAGCGCCTCGGCAATCTGAGAGGCAATCTTCAGCGCTTCCGCCACTTTCAGAGGTCCGCGTGTGAGCCGGTTGGCAAGGGTCTCGCCCTCCAGGTATTCCATGACCAAGTAGTCGGTGCCGTTGTCGCGTCCAATGTCGTGGAGGACGCAAACGTGCGGATGCTGCAAGGAAGATATGGCTCGGGCTTCGCGTTCAAAACGCTGCAGAACGGCGGGATCGGACGACAGGTGCGATGGCAAAATCTTGATAGCGACAGTACGATCAAGCCGCGTATCGCGCGCACGGTATACCTCCCCCATGCCGCCGGCTCCGAGGAGCGCTTCGATCTCGTACGGTCCGTATTTCGTGCCTGGGCTCAGTGCCATCCGCGCCCGATTATATCCGTCCAGCAGGTGAAAGAGCTGACAAGGGAAGAAATTGGAAAACGATGGGGGGGCGGATGACGAGCCACTCTGAAATTGGAGGTGCGATGCCGGTTTGAGGATGCCGGTTTGAGGATTGATCGGTGGCGAGGAGGCCATCGATCATGAAACGGAAGTCGCACCGAAGCACAAGACACACCACGAC
>Ga0209577_10005247_pt1 | contig 12092 bp, 8 predicted proteins | sample GraSoiAngelo_109_FD_185874 | JGI IMG/M metagenome (GOLD analysis project Ga0209577, IMG submission 185874) | Grasslands soil microbial communities from the Angelo Coastal Reserve, California, USA - 14_0903_12_20cm (SPAdes) (version 2) | ecosystem: Environmental > Terrestrial > Soil > Grasslands ... | reverse complement strand
CCTTCAGTGGTGGAAAGCAACGCGCACATTTGCGCCTGCATATCAGTCGGGAACCCTGGGTAGGGTTCCGTAGTAATTTCCAACGGTTTGGGTGCACCATTTGGTGAAACGGTTATGGATTGTTTGTTCGCTTCGATTTTGAATCCACAACCGCTCAGCGCATCAGTAATCGCAGTAAGATGTTTTGGCTCAACTCGGTTGACGGTTACGCCGGTGCCGGCTATCGCGCCCGCCACCAGAAAAGTGCCCGCTTCAATCCGATCGGGGATGATGTCGTGCTCGGCCCCGTGTAATTCGCTAACGCCTTCGACAATTATTCTTCGTGTCCCGGCGCCCTCGATTTTCGCGCCCATCTTATTGAGAAAATCAGCCAGATCGCACACTTCCGGCTCTTGTGCTGCCCCTTCGATTACAGTTGTGCCTTCGGCAAGAACGGCGGCCATCATCACATTGTCGGTGCCGAGCACAGTTGGTCCGAATTTGCCCCGCAAATTAATCACTGCGCCGGCGAGTTTCGGGGCAAAAACCTTCACGTTGCCGCTTTCCACTCGCACCGCCGCGCCCAGCGCTTCGAATCCCTTCAAGTGCAAATCGATCGGCCGATCGCCGATGACGCAACCTCCCGGTAGGGAAACGGTCGCTTCCTTGCAACGCCCGAGAAGCGGGCCGAGCACGCCGACCGACGCCCGCATTTTTCGCACAACGTCATATGGCGCGACCGATTGCACTTTGTCGGCGGTGACGGTGACAATCCCGCTGGCCCGTTCCACCTGAGCGCCGAGATGAGTGAGAATTTGCAACATGTAATGCGTGTCGCTCAGGTCCGGCACGCGATGAATCGTGCACGGCTCCCGCGTCAGCAGGGTCGCGGCCAGAATGGGTAGGGCGGAGTTCTTCGAACCGCTGATCTTGATCGAACCGGCGAGAGAATTCCCGCCATGCACAAGTATCTTATCCATACCGGGCGAAGAGAAAACGCGTTCTACCTGAATAATCGTTTTTCGCCTCGATGTCGCGGTAATTTTTCTCGCGCAAAAGGTCGATTAGGGCGGATTCCTGGCCTAGCCCGATCTCGAGCGTGAGCAAGCCTCCAGCGTTCAGATACGACGGCGCCGTCTCAATCAATCGGCGAATAATTTCATCGCCCTTCTCGCCGGCAAAAAGGGCGACTTCCGGATCGCGCAAAACTTCGGGGGCGAGCTGGTCGCGATCATGCCGCGAAATGTAGGGCAGATTCGCGACGATCAGGTCGAATTTCCCATCAACATTCTCTAACAGGTCGCTTTTGAGAAAATGAACGCCCGAGATACCGAGCCGGACGGCATTTTCATGCGCCAGCAAGAGCGCGTCATCCGAGATATCGGTGGCGGTGATTTCCGCCTCGGGAATTTGTTTTGCGAGCGACAGTGCAATTACCCCCGAACCAGTCCCGAGATCGACGACTTTCGATTCTCGATTCATGATTCTCGATTCAACCAGCCCGACAAATTCTTCAGTTTCCGGTCGCGGAACGAGCGCGCGTTTGTCGCAGAGAAAGATGTTTCCGCAAAATTCGATGGTGCCGAGCAAATGTTGGAGCGGCTCGTTTTGCCCGCGCCGGCGGACAAGCTCGCGTAACGGCGCCAGTTCGGGCTCGGCCAGATCGCGCTCGAACTCGAGGTAAACATCGAGCCTTTTCCGCCCGAGTGAATGCGCCAGCAAATGCTCGGCGTTCAGGCGCGGATTCTCGATCCCGCGTTTTTTGAAGTAGGCGGTGGCGGATTGAAGAACGTCGAGCACCGTCATAAAGGCGCAAAACGAGTTTCCATTACGCGCTCAGCGCGCTGTCTTTCAATCGCTCGGCCAGATCGGCAGCTTGTAGTGCTGAAATCATTTCCGCGAGCTCGCCTTCCATAAACCGGTCCAGGTTGTAAAGAGTGAGCCCGATGCGGTGGTCGGTGACGCGGTTCTGCGGAAAATTGTAAGTCCGGATTTTTTCTTCGCGACCACCGGATCCGATCTGACTCCGGCGATGGGCTGCGTATTTCTCCGCTTCTTCACGTTGTTTGGTTTCGAGCAAACGCGAGCGCAAAACATTGAGCGCTTTTTCCTTGTTCTTTTGCTGGCTCCGTCCGTCCTGGCAGCGCACGATTGTCCCAGTAGGAATATGCAAAATCTGCACTGCAGAATCGGTCGTGTTTACGCCCTGGCCGCCCGGTCCACCGGAGCGACAAACTTCAATGCGAAGCTCTTCCGGTTTTAGTTCCAGATCGATTTCCTCCGCCTCCGGCAAGACCGCGACGGTGGCGGTGCTGGTATGAATGCGCCCCTGCGCCTCGGTCGCGGGCACACGTTGGACCCGGTGCACTCCACTCTCGTAGCGCAATTTTCGAAAAACCGACTCGCCGCTCACTTTGAAAATCACTTCCTTTAACCCCCCAAGCTCCGATGGACTCGAGTCCATACTCTCGATTTTCAATCCGGCTGACTCGGCATAGCGATTGTACATTCGGTACAAATCGGCCGCGAAAATTGCCGCCTCGCTTCCGCCAGTGCCTGCACGGATTTCAATGATTGCGTCGCGATTTTCATTTTCATCCGGTGGAAGCAATGCCAACTGCATCTCGCGTTCGAATCTGGCGACGCGTTCTTCGAGGGCGGGAATTTCTTCCTTCGCCATTTGGGCGAGGTCGGCGTCGGTCGAATTGGCCAGTTCGCGATTGTCTGCCAGTTGCATTCGCGCGCTCGACAACTCGTTCCATTTCGCGAGCAAGGCTTTCACGTTCGCGTGTTCCCGCATGATTTCGCCGGCGCGATTGCGATTTTCAAAAAGGGACGGGTCCGCGATTTCGCGTTCGAGTTGTTCGAAACGCTCGCGTTTACGTTGAATGAGAAGATCAAAGTCCATAGTTGTTGTAGCGGCGGCTGTGTTCAGCCACTGGCGCAGGCGCTCGCCGCGGCGAGCGCCTCTACATTCAGCTAAGCCTTGCCCGCGCGGGCGGCCTTGGTGCTACCGTAGCGACGCGCGAATTTTTCCACGCGCCCGGCGGTATCGACAAATTTTTGTTCGCCGGTGAAAAACGGATGGCAGGCGGCACAGATGCCGATTCTAATGTCTCGTTTGGTCGAGCGAGTGTGATAAACCGCGCCGCACGCGCAAACGATGTCGGTCTCTTGATAATCGGGATGAATGTCCGCCTTCATATTCAAAAACGAGCCAACAATCTAGCTGCGGAAGGGCAAATTCGCAAGTGAGGACGACATTAGAAGATCCGATTCTCGAGGCGTGGGAAGCTACCCGCGCAAAGAATCGCGACCGCGCGGCGATCTTGGACGCACAAGGGAGGGTCCTGCGCACCTTTTCTGAAATTGAAGAGAGCGCCCGCCATTTTGCGAGTCAGCTGGAGGCGATTCCACCAGCTCAAGTTTGCGCGATTCAAATTGGGAACCATCCCGATTGGCCGTCGCTATTTCTGGCGTGCCTGCGGAGGCAACTTGTCGTTCTGCCGCTGGAACAGACGATTAGCGATGAGCAAAAACAAAGCGCATTTCAAATCTGCAATGTAGCTGCCGCCGTCTCTGGCGGCAAAAACGTGCAAATTCTGCCGCCGGGGACGACGGCAGCTACAAAAGACGGGCCGGCGAACGATTGGGGCAACGATCGGCCCTCGCTGTTGAAGCTTACTTCCGGGACAACTGCCGTCCCGCGCGCAGTCCGTTTTCGCAGCGAACAATTGCTGGCCGATTGCGAGAACATTTGCGAGACGATGGGCATCAGCCAGCGCGACTTGAATTTTGGCGTCATCCCAATTTCACATTCCTATGGCTTTAGCAATTTGCTGACGCCGCTCATCGCGCGCGGCGTTTCGCTTGTGCTCAGCAACGATCGGATACCGCGGGCCATTATCGACGGGCTCGCCGCGACTCGCGCGACCGTTTTTCCGGGAATGCCGGTTTTCTACCAGTCATTTTGCGAAATGGAGGAGGCGCCCTTCTTGCCGGACTTAGGGCTTTGCATTTCGGCCGGAGCCCCCTTGGCCTCGGAAACAGCGCAAACCTTTTGCGGAAAATTCGGCCGCGAGATCCACTCTTTTTATGGTGCATCGGAGTGCGGTGGGATTTGTTATGTCCGCGAAGCACAGCCGGTTCCGGGGCTTGTTGGCATGGCGATGTCCGGAGTTGAGATTGAACAGGTCGATCCCGCCAATCCGGTCTCGCTCATTCGAGTGCGAAGCCGGGCGGTCGCCACTGGTTACTTCCCTGAGCCGGATGAAGGAAAACTGGGCGGAGGCATTTTTGTCCCGGATGATTTGTTGGAAAAAACTCGGGGGGGTTACCGGATCGTCGGTCGCAGCTCGGACTTGATCAACGTTGCGGGCAAGAAAGTGCATCCGGCGGAAGTAGAAGCGGAAATCTTGCGCTGCGAGGGAGTGCAAGCGGCGATCGTTTTCGGTCGCGAATCGGAGCGTCGGAATGAAGAAATCGCCGCCTGCGTGGTAGCGAAAGGCTTGAGCGAGAGTGAATTGCTCGCGCATTGCCGGGCGCGGCTGAGCGGTTGGCAAGTGCCGCGCCGCATTTATTTTGTGGAGGCGATCCCGGTAAATGAGCGCGGCAAGACCAGCCGGCGCGAACTGGCTCGACGTTATCCAGCCGTTCGCTAGCGCAAGTTGAGAGAGAAAATACTTTTCATTTGCCAAGAAGCATAAATTGTTAGAGCAGCGGGTTGGCAGCGGGACATTTTCTTGCGCCGGTGCGCCTTTTTCCCGGTGAAAAAATCTACTCCTCAGACTACTAAAAGCGAAGAGCGCATTCTAGTTCTGGAGCCAGATGAATCATTGCTTTCGTCAATTTTGAGCGTGTTGCACGAGGTTGCGCCCGAAGCGGTGATAGATGTGGCGCACGATATGGACGAGGCGCATCGGCTTACCTCAAGCGAGCCGGTCGAGTTGTTCGTGCTCGACCTGGATGCTGCGTCCGATTCAGATTTACTGCGCGATTTGCGGGCCAGCCGTCCGAAGGCGCAGGCCATATTTCTGGCGGCTTCGCCTCTCGCTTCGCCGCCTGAAGAATCGCAGGGGATCGGGGACGTTCATTTCCTGGAAAAGCCATTTTCCGATGCGGATTTGAGGAACTTGGCGCAGAATCTCCTACGGCCCGGCGAGGATGTTTCGTCCGCGCACCGCCAGCGAATTCTGGTGATCGACGACAGTGTGATGCTATTAGGTTTCGTCGAGGAGATTCTGACCGAAGCAAATTATGACGTTGTCACCGCCGGAACGGCTGAGGAGGGATTGCAAGCGACTCGCCAGCAGAAACCTGATTTGATCCTGCTCGATTATTTGCTGCCCGACTTGCGAGGCGATGAAGTTAGTCGGCGCCTGAGCGAAGATGAGTCAACTGCGCACATCCCGATAATTTTCATGTCGGGGTTCGCTGCGGATTTGGAAGATGCACAAGCGAGATCCGAAAATATCTTGGGAATTCTGCATAAACCATTTACTTCTGATTCACTCGTGAAAGCCGTCCAAGGAAACCTATCGCGGGAAGAAGGTGCGGAGCCGGCCCTACGTTCTGAGTTTACCAACGTGATCGGTCCAGAAGATGAGGAGACCCCCGCAGTCATCACTTCGCCGCTGTGGAGCGACTCGGCATCCACCATGTCCCCGGAAAGCGAGCAAGTGCACAGTGGTTTTGGCGATTCGGAGTTCCACGCGCAACCTCAGCCGGCGCTTTTCGAATCCGGTGCGTTAGCGAATACCTATTTTTCCGGTGATACCAGTTTCTTTTCCTTCAGCCGCGCGCTGAGGGTAATCGGTCACGAAAAGTTGACCGGCATACTCTGCTCTGACGGCACGAGGGAAATTATCGACCTTTACGCTCGTGAAGGAAAGGTCGTGCTGGTGACGACCCGCGATGCCGAGACTTACTGCTCCGAAGCGCCGGTCACGCTGGTAAACATCGATCCCGACCGCGTGGCGGCCGCGCGAGAGACTCAATCTCAAACCGGTTGCCCGTTGTTCATTACTCTCCTCCGGGAGGACCTGATTTTGCGCGATCCGGCCCTGCAATTGGTCCAGCATTATGGGCAAAAACTTTTCGCGCGACAATGGAGCGCACCAAGAGTGCAATTCGCGTTTGAACAAACAAGCGAGCTGCCCGATTTCACCAACGACATCCCCGCCGAGGAGGACATCGAACATTGGATGTTGAGTACCTTGCGCTTCGTCCAGGCGCAGGATATTACCGACAAAGCCGATTATGACCCCGCCTGGATTCCCGCTTATACGCGTGATGGGTTTGAGCGCATCCAAAAGCTGCGGCTTACCGTGGCTGAAGCACAATTCGCCTCGCAATTCAACGGTTCCCGTTCCATCGCGCAGATCGCGCGCAATCTTCGGCTGGATCTGAAATTCGCCCGCTTGACTCTCTTCCGTTTCGTTGAGCTGGAGATTGTCGAATGCTGGCCACCGGGTGCTTCCGAAAGCGCGGAGCGCGGAAGCGTTCTCAAACGACTGGGCCGGTCGATAGGGATCGGGGAGTAATTTTTACCTGCCCAGGGCCGTGCGATGAAGCCGAGCGTTCTCGTCGTCGATATCGGCGGCACTCAGGTGAAACTGCTAATGTCGGCGAAGGACAAATTGAAATTTGATTCTGGACCGGGCATGACGCCGCGCGATTTCGTAAGGAGATTTCACGAAACCACGGCGGAGTTAAAGTTCGCCACTGTTTCCATCGGGTTTCCTTCGGTTGTGCGCAAAGGCAAGATCGTGAAGGACCCGAAAAATCTCGGAAAAGGTTGGGTCGGGTTCAATTTCAGTCGGGCCCTGAAAAAGCCCACTCGGGTCATTAACGACGCTGCCATGCAGGCACTCGGCAGTCATATTCGCGGTCGCATGCTTTTTCTCGGCTTGGGCACGGGCCTCGGTGCGGCCCTGGTCTGGAGCAAGAACCTCTTGCCACTCGAGCTTGGGGATCTGCCTTACCGCGATCACCGCAAAATTGAAGACTGGCTGGGCATAAACGGGCTTGAGCGGCTCGGCGAAAAAGCGTGGCGCGAGGAAGTGCTTTACTGCGTGACGCAGCTAAAACTTTCGTTCGTCGCCGATACCGTTGTCCTCGGTGGCGGCAACGTCAAAAAGATGAAGCACTTGCCGCGCGGAGTGAAGAGAGGCGATAACCGAAATGCATTTCTCGGGGGACGTCGTTTGTGGGAAATCGATCGCAAAACCGGAATACCGCGTTGGCGAATTTTGTAAGACGGTCGCCCGTATTGTTTGTTTTTCGCTATGGCCGAGCCAGCCAAGCTGGAGTTTTCAGCGAGCGCGTGCCGGAATCTTATCGGCAAGGAACGTAGCGAAATAACCGTGATAGCGTGCCTGCAGTTCCGGCCGCTGCCAATCTTTGCCGGTAAGAATCCGACGGCAATTGAGTGAGCCGCATTTGCATTCCATTTCGTAGCTGTCGTCGTCCGTCATGCACCAGTCATGGGTCAGTTCCTCCCCGGCCCGAATATCCCGAAGGCCGACGAAGATAATATTGCCGCGCAGGCCGAGGTTGGGGTCGCAGGAATGGTTACTGTAGAGCATGGAACCCTCCCGTTCCTCCTGTGTTACCGGCGCGATGAATAAATCGTCGCCAATTTGAATCTCGACCGGGCCAAGTCTGGGCGTGACTTCGCGTTCTACAAAGTCTCGACTGACGATGTGACCGCCCTTGATCATCACTACCTCGCCTTTGGCAATATCGGCCACAGCAAATAGCCCTTTGCCGTGAATTGGACTTTGTCGCACTTCGGTTTTGGGCGAGCGCCAGGAAAGTGGAGTTTCGTTCACAAGCAGTCGTTACATCAACGGCGACGATGCGAAAACGGAAAAGGGGTCTTTGTCCAGGATTGGAATGTGGAGAATAAATGCACTTGCCGGGATCCTTCGGCGCGCTTTTCGACGCGTTAGCGGTGGCAGGTTTTTTTGCGAACGACGGAAGGGTTTGACCGGATCTATCCTCGATCGCAGGTCGGTCAAAAGTTAAAACCAGGCTGAGTGCGCACTGGCTGTTGCGACGCGTCCGGCGCGTTCGGGTTCACTTCGCCTGGAATGGCCTCGCGCGTTTTCGCTGCCTCACCGGCGTTGAATTCTTCATCGGTAGCGCAACTGCTAAAAGCCGCGATTCCGCAGGCAAGGAAAGCGAAACACCAGCTTTTCACTCCCAGATAAATAACCGGCGCGTTCTCGATTTCCAGCGGAGATAAACTTTAGCCGCGGTCGCTGGCGGCGGCGGATCGACTCCACGATGCCGGCTCACGCGGTTCGCCCCTCCGCGATCGAAGGCGGCGAAATCGTTTCGTTGGTGGCGCAATAGATTTCGAAAAGGGCTCTGCTGATTTCGGCGAGACGTCTTTGGGTGAGAATAAGGTACTCATGCAGGCCGTAATCGAAGATGCCGGCTATCGTAGCGAAATCGAGGTCGTAGCGTAAGCGGCCGGAAAGACGTTCTGCCTCGTTGGCATAGTTCGTCTCGGGCGATCCGGAAATGCGATGGAGGGCAGCGTCAAGAGACTCAACGCTGAAGCGGATGGACCGGGGAAATTCGGGATGGGTGATCAAAAACTCCGCTACCTTCCACGGCGCGACCTGCCCGACATAGATCTTGCGGTAAGCCTCAAGCGCGCTGCATGATTTCAAGACCGACATCCATTGGATGGTATCGATGTTGCCGCCGACTTGTTCTCCCGAAGGCAGGAGGAGGTGATATTTGACGTCGAGAATGCGCGAGGTGTTGTCGGCCCGTTCTAGAAATCTGCCGATACGAATGAAATCCCAACCTTCGCTATGCGTCATGGTCGCGTCGGCGATTCCCTGGATCAGATGTGAGCCGGTAATAGTACGCCGGAAAAACTCGTACGGACTCAAACGCAGCATCTTTTTCCCGGTCTCGCCTTTGACGAAAAGATAGAGCCGATTGATGTGCTCCCACATTTCGCTCGAAATTTGTTCGCGCACAGTCCGCGCATTTTCGCGGGCAGCGACGAGAGAGGAGTAAACTGAGTTCGGGTTCTGGCGCTGCAGACAAACGAAATCGACGGCAGCCTGGCCATCGGGGTTTTGATAGAGCGAAGTGAAAAGTTCGTTTTCTTCCAGCGAACTGATGATCGGGTTCCACTGCTGCTGTCTGTCGGGATCGCGGGCGTTTTCAAGATCGAGGAGCAATTGCAGATTTACGTCGGCGATGCGGGCATTATTTTCTGCGCGCTCGATGTAGCGACTCATCCAGAAAAGGGAATCAGCGACCCGACTAAGCATATGGGGGGAAACGGAGTGGTGGAGTGATGGGAAAGAACATGAACCGGAGCAGGAAGGCCGTGGTTGGCGTCGCCTTTACTCCATTACTCCAAAATTCCATCACTCCGCGCTTTGTTCCTCGAGCACCCAGGTATCTTTGCTTCCTCCACCTTGCGATGAGTTCACCACTAATGACCCTTCACACAACGCTACCCGGGTGAGTGCGCCGGGAATGATTTTGATTTTCTCCCCCGATAGAATGTAGGGACGCAAATCAACGTGCCGTCCACGGATGACGCCCTCATCGAAAGCGGGAGAGCGCGAGAGAGGAATGATGGGCTGGGCAATGTAATTACGCGGTTCCTTTCGAATGCGCTCCCGAAATTTCTCGCGCTCCGCCTTGGTCGAATTTGAGCCGACCAGCATCCCATAGCCGCCACTTTCGTTAGCTGCCTTGACGACAAGCTTTTCCAGATTCTCCAAAATGAATGCGCGATCGGTATCGTCCGCCGCCAGATAGGTCTGGACGTTCGGCAGAATCGCGTCCTGATCGAGGTAGTAGCGGATCATTTTCGGGACGAAGTGATAGATGACTTTGTCGTCCGCGATGCCGGTGCCGATGGAATTCGCCAGACTGACATTTCCCTTGCGGTAAGCATCGACCAATCCAGGAACGCCAAGGCCCGAATCTTTTCGAAAAACCTTCGGATCGAGAAAATCGTCGTTAATCCGGCGATAAATCACGTCGACTGGCTGCAAACCTTTGGTCGTGCGCATGAAAATTTTCCCGTCGCGGGCAATGAGATCGCGGCCCTCCACAATTTCGATTCCCATCGAGCGCGCGAGGAAGGAATGCTCGTAATAAGCGGAGTTGTAGATGCCGGGCGTAAGGAGCACGACGGTGGGATTCGCTTTGCCCGCGGGCGCGATGTAACGCAGAACATTGAGGAGCTCCTGGCTGTAATCTTCCACTGGCCGCACCCGGTGTTGCGCGAACAGATTTGGAAAAACGCGGCGCATGACCTGGCGGTTTTGCACGACATAGGAAACGCCGGATGGGCAGCGCGCATTGTCCTCCAGCACCAGAAAATTACCGTCGCGATCGCGCACCAGATCGGTGCCGCAAATGTGGATGTAGATATTTCGCGGCACACTGAAGTGCATGAACTCCGGACGGAAGTGCGCTGCTTGCCAGAGGTAATCTTTCCGAATCACGCCATCGCGCAGAATGGATTGACCGTGATAGATGTCGTGCAGAAAAAGATTGAGAGCAGTGATTCGCTGTTCCAGACCGCGCTCGATCTTTTTCCATTCCTCTGGGGAAATAATTCGCGGGATGAGATCGAAGGGAAAAATCCGCTCGGTCCCTTGGGCGTCGTTGTAAACGGTGAAGGTGACCCCTTGGCGCAAGAGAGTGAGCTCAGCAAGGTCGCGTTTGCGATCGAATTCTCCTTCCGTCAGCTCGGTGAAACGTTGTAGCAGCCGCTCGTAATGAGGCCGGGCCCGGCCCGGTCCGGCAAACATCTCATCATAAAATTCGCCCGTATCGTATTTGGCAAAAAATTCGGTCACGAATTCAGTTTGTCGCCGCCTCTACGCCGCGCAAACAAAAAGGAGCGGGTGAATTATATGCCCTCACCTCAATCCTCTCCCACAGGGTTGGTGGATCGAGCAGTCTCTTGCTCGATGCTAAAGCAAGGCGGCGAAAGCCGCATCATTATCAACATCGCCCGACGGAGCGGCCGATCCACCTCAGCGTCCTGACGCCCACTGAGCGCAGTGGCTAACGCGAACTTTTGTGGCACTGCCACTCTTCGTCGAAAGGACTTCTCGCAAAAATGGCGCGGTTCGGCTCATCCGGTTTTTTGCGACCTGCTCCGGTGTCCCCGTAGCAACGATCTCCCCGCCGGCATCGCCCGCTTCTGGACCGATATCGACAATGTAATCCGCTTCCGCGATTACGCTGAGGTTGTGCTCAATCACGATGACAGTATGACCGTCATCCACCAGCCGGTGCAGCAGGTTCAGCAATAATTCGACATCGGCCATGTGCAAGCCAATCGTCGGTTCCTCCAATAGATAGAGTGTCGATTTCGGCTTGCGCATCTTACGGAGCCGCTCGTTTTGCGTGCGTCCAATCCCGCGGGTCAGCTCGGTCGCGAGCTTCAGTCGTTGCGCTTCACCACCGCTCAAAGTCGGGCTCGGCTGCCCCAGCTTCAGATACCCAAGTCCGGTATCGACGAGCAGTGAAAGCGATCGAGCGATTTTGGGGTTAGCTTTGAAAAATTCGGCCGCCTCCTCGATCGTCATTTCCATCACGTCTCCAATCGATTTTTCGCGGTAAAGAACTTCGAGGGTCTGCGCATTGTAACGTTTCCCGCCGCAATCTTCACAGGGCACGTAGGTGCTCGGCAGAAAATTCATCTCCAATTTGATCATGCCCTGGCCCTTGCACGACTCGCACCGTCCGCCCTCGGCGTTGAAGGAGAACCGGCTCGGGCTGTAACCGCGCATGCGGGCCACCGGAACTTGTGCGTAAAGATTGCGAATCTCATCGAAGACCTTGATGTAGGTCGCCGGGGTCGAGCGCGAGGTTTTCCCGATGGGCGATTGGTCGACTTGGTAAACCGCATCGATCGCTTCCATGCCTCCGCCTCGCTCGAACAGCTCCCCGGCGCGGTGCCGTTTTCGGTTTAATTGCTCGCGTACCGCCGGCAAAAGGACATCGCCCATCAAGGTGGATTTCCCGCTGCCGGAAATTCCGGTGATGACCGACAGGCAACCGACAGGAAATTTTACGTCGACGTTCTTCAGATTGTTCGCCCGCGCATTCCT
>Ga0209577_10005245_pt1 | contig 12094 bp, 14 predicted proteins | sample GraSoiAngelo_109_FD_185874 | JGI IMG/M metagenome (GOLD analysis project Ga0209577, IMG submission 185874) | Grasslands soil microbial communities from the Angelo Coastal Reserve, California, USA - 14_0903_12_20cm (SPAdes) (version 2) | ecosystem: Environmental > Terrestrial > Soil > Grasslands... | reverse complement strand
GAAGCGCTAAAGGCTGCGGGAATCGCAATTGCCGACACGCCAGCTACTATCGCCGATACGTTGATTGGGCGAATGAAGGCATGATCATATAATCAATTCCGCTCGAGGCGTCGCAGTCGCAGGGATTGACCTAAAGAACAGATGAAGCGGATTCTTCTCATCGGTATCGGGCATGGATGCACGCTCACACCGAAGCCGTGGTGAAAGAAATTCTCTCGCTGCCGATTCACGGAGAATCGCCGCTGGAGGACGTCGATTATGTTTGCGACGCCATCCTGGAATTTTTCGACAAGTGGGGCTTTAACCACGAACCAACACGAGAGAACACGAATTTTGGGGAGCGCACGAGTAGCGCGACTTGTGGCCTCTCCCTTGTGAAGGAAGAGGCGAAAGGGTAAAGAACCTCATCACTATGAACACACTTGCACTTATTGCCATTACCTGGATCGGGAAAGAATATCGGTTCCTTGGTCTGGATTGGAGTTATCTCATGGTCCTTGGTTTCATCGGGAACGCTCTTTTCTCGATGCGTTTCCTCGTCCAGTGGTTTGCCTCAGAGCGACAGGGCGAAAGCGTGATACCGGTCTCGTTCTGGTACTGGAGCATCGCGGGAAGCGCGCTCATGTGTCTCTATTTTATTTTCCGACGCGATCCGGTTGGTATTCTGGCTTATCTGCCAAACTCCCTTATTTACATTCGTAATTTGATGCTGATTCGGAAACGCAAGTTCGCATTTACCGCTGCCGCACCATCGCAACACCCACGCGAAGCCGGATGAGACCTGGCCATTAGCGACTGGTAGAGCTGTCCTCGGTTACAGGTGATTCTCCAGCGGGCAGATTTGCCGCTTTCCAGTCCATGGCCATGCGGATTCGAGCGCGGCCGCTGGGATGATCGAAAAAGATGAATTCCTCCAGTGGCGTCGGATCGAGTTTGCGATAAGCGCCGAGCTTGAGCGCGACTTTCGCCATGCCATCGGGCTCGCGTGAGGTGTTGATTCCGAACGCATCTGCTTCGCGTTCTGTGACGCGTACCACTGTGTTGATAAACGGCGTGGCGATGAAAACCAGCGTGCTGAATATCAAGACGAGCAACGGAAGCCCGGCGGGATCGGCAATGCCGCGCACGCTCCATTTTGCTCCCCATCGTGTGACGGCCGCGTCGAACAGCGCACGAGTAAGCGCCAATCCGATGAGGACAAAAATTCCAAAATAAGTCAGCAGTTTCGCGCCGTGGTTGAGGACATAATGGCCCATCTCGTGGGCCATCACTTCGCGGATTTCTGGGAGCGTGCATTGCTTGAGTAGATTGTCATTCAGCGCGATCCGCGTCGTCCCTAGTACGCCTGCGACGTTCGCGCTTACGCGCGTGGTCTGTCGCGAAGCGTCCACCTCAAACACTTGCTTTACCGGGATTTGATTCGCCCGCGCCATGGCGAGAATCGGGTCTCTAACCTTGGGACTCGTCAGTGGTTTATAGGTATTAAATAGCGGCTCGATGAATACGGGCGCGATGAATACTGCGCCGAAGGCGAAAAGAACTGCCACGGCCGTTCCCCAGATCCACCATGTTCGCGGTACACGACGGAAAACAGCGTAGAGCACAACCAATAGGATCGTTCCGGCGACTATTGCAACGTCCAGGCCAGTCAGCTGATCGCGAAACCACGGCAGAAAACTCTGCGTCGCAAAGCCGTAATGATGTTCGCGGAAGAAATTTTCATACAGGTGTAAAGGAAAACTCAGCGTGACGGCGATGAAGAAATAGGGAATCGCGTAGAGGATTACCTGTAGGGAAAGCCAACGGCTTCCCGTACAGACGCGCTCAGCGAAATCGCGCAGCCATGCGGAGATCCGTGAGGCCAGCAGGAAAATCGAGATCGCCGCCGCCATGAGAAAATTCCAAAGAATCAGCCAGTAACCGCCCTCGAAATAAGCGTCTGATTTTTCTCGCTCGCTTCGCGGCACACTGGCCAACCACGCTTGGGTTGCTGCTGCCGGATCCAGTGCCTGCACATGTTGTCGGGTTTCGGGCGAGGCGGCGGCTATCGAAGTCTCTTTCGCCGATGCGGCAATGAACGCAAACGCGAAGCAGACGATTACCAGAACCAAATGCTTGCTCATGCTTGGATTCATAACCAAACCGGGGCCAAAAGAAAAGTAGCGTCACAATGTCCCAAGGCCCTCATAGCGACTGGCGAAGCATTAGGCTGGACAAAAAATTCTGACAGCCCAGAATGCGTGCCATGAAAACGGCACGGCCGTTCATTCTCGCGTTTATCATGGGTATTACGCTGGCGCTGCAAGCAATTGCAGAAGCACAGGCGGACACAGAGCGTTACGGGCCATACCCGGCCAATTACAAGGAGATAGTCACGCAGTGGCTCAACAAACAATTGATCGACCCGGACAGCGCGCGCATTGAATGGAATGGGGAACCTAAACCTGCCGATCTGGGCAAGAGCGGCGAACACCTCTACGGTTATTTGGTCAATCTCAGTGTGAACGCCCGAAATCGCTTCGGCGGTTATACTGGCAAACAAAAACATGCTGTTCTCATCCGAAATGGCGCAGTAATCAAAGGCCTCGGGTTTGGCTACTAATTAATTATGAAGAAATTGAAAATGCATTCTCGTTCGAAATCATCCGGCCAAGTCATTGTTATTCTCATCATTGTGCTGGGCCTGATTGGCGCAGGTTTTTGGTGGCTTAACTCCAACAAACAGGAGATGGCCAGGGAAGGGAAACAATTCGCCAAAGACGCGATTCAGCGCATTGTTGTCCAGCGCGATATTAACTTTTTTAACTCGCGGTTAAGCCCGGCAGCGCACATGAATTTTCCGGCATCGGCCCAGCAGGATTTTTTTGCGGAGATAGCCAAGCTCGGAGCGCCTGCGGGTGCGATCGACGTCAAGGGCGACATCGAATTTAACTCGCAGTTTTTTGAGCCGCACGGGAGCTTCCAAGGGCGCATAAATTATCCGGCGAGATACGCCGATATGAATCTTCTCATTTCGCATCCGGTTGGTCGCTGGCAGATCGACGAGATCACATTTCTGCCCCAGAGGGAGCGGTAGGCTTAGCGTTGTTAAAATTGTTGAATCGTTAAAACGTTGAAGCGAGAAAAGCGTTGCTAGCTCAACAAACGCTCGAGCGAATCAAGGCAAATTTGCGACCAAGTCTCCATTATTTCGCGACGTGCAAGCAATTCTTCTTTTCGAAGAAACGTCAGCCCCGTAATCATCGCTTCGCGCTTTTCGATCTTTGGCTCGGCCAGTTTGAAAACGTGAACGATGCCCAGATGCACGCGCCCTACTTCCGTTGTGTCGTCATTTAGAAGGGCAACAATCCGGTCTTCAAACGGACTGTCGATTTTGATTTCTTCGTTCACTTCGCGCTCAACGCCGGCGCGATAGGCCGCCTCATCCAACGCGAAAAGCGATTCGTCGGCCTCGTTCATGTGACCGCCAATTCCGATTGAACCTTTTGCGACCAGGCGCTGTTCGCCTGCTTTTTTTCCGCGAACGTAATAAGCAATCTTATTCTCGAAAGCGATTAACGCGTAGGGAATGATTTGTTTGTAGGCGGGATTAAGCTCAGCTTCGGAACGCGAAAGGAAAGAATTGCTTCCGCGCGACAAGAATGCGTCGAGATATTTCTGCGGCTCGAAATTAAGCCCTTGGAAACTTCCGAGCTGATCGAACAAACTGCGCCTGACGACCAGGACGTTTTCGCTAGGCGGGCTCATCACTCTGTCATTCTGAGCGGAGCGAAGAGTCTATGATTGTTCCTTTGGTGCCCGCAAACGCTGTCCAGAGATCTTTCGCTTCGCTCAACATGACAACGGCATATTAAAACGAACATGTAACGCCCACTTGCGGCCCGAACAGATTTAGACTCGGATTCGGATCGGTCTGTCCGCCATTGGAGAGATGCTGATAAAGCGCTCCGACGTTTATCTTCCAGTTATCGTTCACGATGTAGGAAACGCCGGCCGCAGATAAAATATTAAAAGTAAAATCCTGCCCCTGTCCGCCGGGAACCTCGGGATGACTGTCGATCCAGCCCGCGCCGACTCCTCCCGAGAAGTAGGGCACGAGCCTGCTACCCGGCCGAACAAAGTTATAACGCATGCCGAGATTGAATCCGAAGTAATGGTTCTCGATTCCCCGAAAAATCGGCTCGGCGATGCCGCTGATGTAAAACTGGTTGTAACCGCGCAGCCAGCTATCGCTGCGTACCGCGCCCCATCGAATACGTGCCGTCAGAAACTCCGCGCCGATCTGATAATTAGCCGGAGGATTGATCGCCCCAAATAGATATCCCGACTCGACTGCGAACTCGAAGCTCCTTGGATTACGTTCAGTTGCAGAAAGTTCTGTGCCGGATTGTTCCGGTCCCCCGAAAACTTGCGAGCACGCAAGAAAAAACGCGAATACGACAAAAGCGCGAAGCGTTTTCATTCGGCGCGCCTACCATAGGAGTAGTTGCTACGATTGCAATCTGTAGCGGCGCTCTATGAGCGCCGAATTTGAAGTGACGAAAATCGGAAGATCACTTCCGGCGGTCACAGACCGCCGCGATAGAAGTCTGCGAGATCCATAGGCAAGGGGCTATTCCATTCGAGCTCCCCCTCGATCGACAGTTTGGCTGAATGCAGCGCATGTCGCGGCAAGAGTAACCGTCGTTCTAGTTCCGGCGTCCATCCGGTCTCAATGAATCGAAGATAGAGCCGCTCGTCCGGGCCATAAATTTTGTCGCCCACAATTGGATGACCGGCTGAGTTGAGGTGTACGCGAATCTGGTGTGTGCGACCCGTGCACGGAATTGCGCGGATTACGCTGAATTTATCGCCGACCGTTGTCGATCTAACAAAGCGCCGCTCAACGTGAAACTCAGTCTGTGCCTGCGCACCCGCTGGATGAACCATTTGTTTCAGCCAGATCGCCGAGTGCTGATGTTTACCCTGCCGATCCAAAGCACCGTCCAGGATTTTGGTTTCCCATTCAGGCCAGCCCCAAACAATGGCGAGATACTCTTTGCGCAGCTGTTGCTTCTGCATCAGCAGTCCGAATCGACGCGCGGCCGCGGCGGTTTTTGCGACCAGAACCAAGCCGCTCGTTTCGCGGTCGAGCCTGTTCACAATTGAGACCTGACCGCCGCTGGCAATCTCGAATGCCAGAAGCTCGCGCAATTCTTTCCACAGGCTTCGCGTCTCATTCGGCTTTGTCGGATGAATGAGAAGAAATGGTGGTTTATCGACGACGATGTAATCGTCGGTCTCATCGACAATCTTAAATTGGAGTGGTGAAGTAATGGAGTAATTGAGTAGCGAACGTGCGCTAGTTCAAAGCCACATTACTCCAACACCCCCTCACTCCATTCCCGTGCTTGACCTTGCTCCCCAAAGCTGCTTTACCTAAACGCTCAGCTTTAACCACAGGAGCAGCGCTTGGATCCAAAAGACCTAAAAGAAATTAAAGCCATTATCGATCTGATGAAGAAGCACGACCTTTCGGTCTTCGAGATCGAAAAGGAAGGGTTCCGCCTCAAGCTTGAAAAAGGGCCTTCTACTCAGGCAGCCGCAGCTGCGCCATCCGCCGCGGCGGGGCTAGCCGAGGCTGCCCCCGCCGCGCCTGAAACCACGCCCGCCGCACTCAAAGCGATCGAAAGCGTGCCGTTGAGGGAAATCCTTTCTCCCATGGTGGGCACATTTTATCGCTCAGCGTCGCCGGACGTCCCACCTTTTGTTGATGTTGGGAAAACCGTCACCGAAGACACGGTCGTTTGCATTATCGAAGCGATGAAAGTGATGAATGAAATCAAGGCAGAAACCAGCGGTATCATCACCGAAGTGCTGGCCGAAAACGGCAAACCCGTGCAATTCGGCCAGGTGCTTTTCCGTGTCCGATGAGCGTCAGGCGAATCATAAATTGTAGGGCGGGCGCATCGCCTGCCAAAGTGCGCCGCTAAGCCGGCAAGCGGAACGCTTGCTCTGCAATTACTAACTCATGTTCGAGAAAGTACTGATTGCCAATCGCGGCGAAATCGCGCTGCGAGTGATTCGCGCTTGCAAGGAGCTCGGCATTCGCACCCTGGCCGTCTATTCAGAGGCGGACGTCGATTCGTTGCACGTCCAGCTCGCGGATGAATCCATCTGCATCGGCGCGGCACCAAGCTTGGAGAGTTATTTAAAAATTGATCGGATCATGAGCGCGGCCGAGATCGGCGATGTCGACGCGATTCATCCGGGCTACGGATTCCTGGCCGAGAACCCGCATTTCGCGGAGGTCTGCGAAAGCTGCAATATCAAATTTATCGGGCCACCGTCACGCGCGATGCATGCGATGGGGGACAAAAATGCTGCGCGCGCATGCGCACGCAAAGCCGGCGTGCCAGTAACACCGGGAAGCGATGGAATCGTCGAGACAGAAGAGGATGCGATGAAGATCGCTAAGAAAATCGGTTACCCGGTGATGATCAAGGCGGCTGCCGGCGGTGGCGGGCGCGGCATGCGCACCGCGCACAACGAGCCCAGCCTTAAGTCGGCCTTTCACAGCGCGCGTCACGAGGCGCAAAAAGCGTTTGGAAGCGAGCAGGTATACCTGGAAAAGCTCATCGCGAATCCGCACCACATTGAATTTCAGATCGTCGCCGATAGCCATGGCCGCATGGTCCATCTTGGCGAGCGCGATTGCTCCATTCAGCGGCGCAATCAGAAAGTGATTGAAGAATGTCCGTCGCCGCTGATGACGCCAAGTCTTCGCAAAAAAATGGGAAATGCCGCTGTGAAGCTGGCCAAGTCAGTCGGCTACGAGAACGCCGGCACGATTGAATTCTTGGTCGATCAGGACAGGCGTTTTTATTTCATGGAAATGAATACCCGCATCCAAGTGGAACACACGATTACCGAAGAGGTGTACGCGTGCGATCTTGTGAAGGAGCAGATTCGCATCGCCGCCGGCCAGCCGCTTTCACCTCATATTGCACATGCGGTTCCGCGATTGCACGCGATCCAATGTCGCATCAATGCCGAAGATCCGGCCAACGATTTCCAGGCGACGCCCGGCCGAATTGATTTTTATTATGCCCCTGGCGGCCGCGGAGTTCGAATCGACTCGCACGTTTACACCGGCTACACCGTGCCGCCGTACTACGACTCGCTGATTGCGAAGATAATCACGGTCGGCGCCACGCGGATCAATGCGATTGATCGAATGCGTCGGGCACTGGGCGAGTACTACATTACCGGCATTAAGACTACCGTGCCGTTTCACGCTGCCATGATGCGTAACGGTGACTTTCGCGATGGCAACTACGATACCGGACTGCTCGGTCGCCTTATGTCAGCGGGCAAACTCGAGCTCACATCGCCGTCGATCCGCTTACGTGAGTAAGATTTATTGTAGCCACTGCGCTGTGTCGCCGTGTCGGTAGGATAATCCAGTGGGCGCCTCGACACAGCGAGGCGGCTACAGTCGCGGTCCATTTTGAATGAAAATCAATCTGAACGATGCGCGCCTATATGGAATCATCGATCTAGGCTACGTCGAAGAATCAGATGTCACTCACGTGGCCGAGCAAATGATCGAGGGCTGCGTTGACATGATTCAGCTGCGCGGAAAAGGCAAATCGCTCGACGAACTTACGGGTTACGCTGCGCGGCTGCACGAAATTACCGCGAGATCTTCCACGCCGCTGATCGTGAATGATCACGCTGAAATTGCCAGACGGGTGCCCGTGGAAGGCGTACATGTCGGGCAGGATGATGTTTTAATCGAAGTCGCGCGGCGTAAAGTGGGACGCGCTGTTTTGATCGGGAAATCCACGCACAGCCTCGAGCAAGCGCTCGCAGCGCAGCGCGAAGGCGCGGACTATATTGGATTCGGTCCGATCTTCGCTACGCCGACAAAACCTGACTACGCGCCCATAGGCCTTACAAACATCAGGCGCGTCTACGCAGAAATAAATCTGCCCATCTTCTGCATCGGTGGAATCAACATCGACAATCTCCAGAGCGTGATCGACGTCGGCGCAAAGCGCGTGGTCATGGTATCGGCGTTGCTCAAGGCGCATAGCATTGTTGATTACGCCCGCTGCGCCACCGATATGCTGGCGTAAATAACGAATGACAGATGCCCAATGACGAAGGAATGACGAAATCCAAATGAAGAAACATTCGCGACGACTGGTAATTCGTCATTTGTCATTCGTGCTTAATTCGACATTCGACATTCGTCATTCGTCATTCTGATCATGTCTCTTCTCGTTGTTGGCTCCATCGCGATCGATACGGTTAAGACGCCCGTGGAAGAGCATTCCGATTTGTTAGGCGGATCGGCTTCCTACGCTGCGCTTGGTGCCAGTTTTTTTTCGCCGGTTCGGTTAGTCGGCATCGTCGGCGACGATTTCCCTGAAACGGAATTTCAGTTTTGGAAGTCACGCAAGATCGACACGGAAGGCGTACAGCGAGTCAACGGAGAGACTTTCCGCTGGTCAGGCGAATATTCGTGGGACCTGAATACGCGCGAGACGCGCTCGATCGCGCTCAACGTCTTTGAAAATTTCAAACCGGTGTTGCCGGAAACGTATCGTCAAACCGATTTCGTTTTGCTGGCCAACATCGCACCGTCACTGCAAGCGCATGTGCTCGAACAGATGACACGCCCGCGTTTCGTCGTCGCTGACACCATGGATTTGTGGATTGAAACAGCCAGACCGGACCTCGATGCGCTACTTCGGCGCGTGAATCTTCTTATCTTGAACGACAGCGAAGCGCGCGAAATCACAAAGGAAACCAGTCTCATCAAAGCCGGGCGTCGCATTCGAAAGATGGGGCCGAAGTATGTTGCGATAAAAAAAGGCGAGCATGGCGCATTGCTCTTTGGCGAGGGAGACCAGTTCTTCAGTTGTGGCGCGTATCCGCTCGAAGACATTCACGATCCGACCGGGGCGGGGGATACGTTTGCAGGCGGCATGGCTGGCTATCTCGCCGGCACAGTGAAAAAGGTGCATTTCAACGATCTGCGCAGGGCAATGATTTACGGTAGCGTGCTGGCAAGTTTTTGCGTGGAAGCATTCAGCCTCGAGCGCTTGCGCAATCTTTCGCTGGAGGAAATCGCGAAACGTTATGAAACATTCAAACTCATGAGTCAGTTCGAGGCGCCCGTTTGATGACGACGCGCGAAAACGAGTATCGCAGCTTGCTGTGCGGCACATTAATCGTCGTGGCGCTAGGCATTGGTGCTGTGTTGATCTGTTATTTTTGGATTGATCGCCCCGTGGCGTTCTTTGTCTATCGACACCACATCAACACGATCAAGGTTTTTCGATGGCTCACGTATCCGCCGCCGGAAGTACAGAATTGGTCGGCTCTAATCTTGACTATCTTGGTGGTTCGACGGGCGTGGGGACCGTTTCTGCGCTGGCAGAAGGTGTTGCTGGTCGCGTGCCTCAGCTTGATCGTTGCCGACGATTTTCGCATCTCGTTAGGCGATGTTTTCGGTCGCTATTGGCCGCAAACCTGGACCCATGATAACCCTTCGCTTATCGGCACCGGCACGTACGGCTTCCATCCATTTCAGCGTGGCGACGATATCGGCAGCTTTCCGTCGGGTCACGCCTGCAGAATCCTGGGCTTCGCGGCAGTGTGGATGATTGCGATGCCTCGAAGTCGAACCGTACAAATCGCAGTGATCGTTCTCTGCGCTCCGATGCTCTTGAGCCTTGTCGCGATGAACTATCATTTTGTCAGCGACGTGATTGCCGGCGGCGTTTTAGGCGCGATCATCGCCACGTACGCGGCGCATTTGGCGCGGCTCCCAGCCCTTAATCGCGATGTGGCGTAAACTTTCCACTTTCAAGATTTGGACCGTGAAACTCAGCCACGTGCGCAACAAGATCGCAGTTTTCGCCATTGCCATTCTTTGGGCCGCGGTTGTCGATGTTGGTGCACGCGGTGAATCTAAAGATTGGATTGTCCTCGAGAATTGCCGACTGATTCCAAATCCGGCAAATGATGGCGACAGCTTTCACGTTAGTGTTGGGGAGAAAGAATACATCTTTCGCCTCTATGTGGTTGACGCGCCGGAAACGGACGAAATGGTCCCGAGACGCTTGGTTGATCAGGCCAAATACTTTGGGATTACAGTGCCGCAGGCGATCGAAGTAGGTCGGGCCGCGAAAGAGTTCACGCGAGAAAGATTGTCTGAGCCGTTCACGGTGTTTACGCATATGTCAGATGCGATGGGCCAGAGTAGGATCGAGCGGTTTTACGCATATGTGCAGACGACGGAAGGCGATCTGGGCGAGCAGTTGGTGCGCAATGGGCTGGCCCGAATTTATGGCTTCAAAGCGACGCCGCCGGGATTAACAAGCTCGCGAATGGAACTGATAAAGCTTCACCAAGTCGAGAATGAAGCGAGACAGCAGAAAATTGGAGCGTGGGGCGTCAATATCGGGCGATTAAACGTGCGCGCAGCGAATCCAGGTCCGTTTAGCCGCTTCGCTCCAAACCAAAATCCTCGAGCAATTGGGACGCCTGTAGCTTCGCCTTCGCCTTTGTCCACGTCACCGCGCCCGCCAATAGCGCCTCCTGACACACCTGACGCAAAACGATCGCATGCAAAAGAAAAAACTCCGCTGGGCAAGATCGACATCAACACGGCGACAGAGAAAGAGCTCACGACGGTGCCGGGGATCGGCCATGTAATGGCGGCCCGCATCATCGCCGCACGACCCTTTAGGAGTGCTGACGATCTAAAGAGAGTCAGTGGGATCGGCGACAAGAAGTACGAGCAGATAAGGCCGTATTTTCAGTGAGCTTGATTCGATCACGAGCAGGAGCACGAGAAAGAGATGAAGCGCGCCCGAGAGGATTCGAACCACTAACCTTCTGATCCGTAGTCAGATGCTCTATCCAGTTGAGCTACGGGCGCCCGTGAAGAGCGGCTAATTTGCCGATAGAACGCCATCGCGTCAACCAAGAGCAAATCGAAGCGAACACTGAACGTTCAACGCCGCACGCCCAAATCTCGAATTCGGATGATGCGTTCTGCATTCGGCGTTGGATGTTGGGCGTTGAGCGTTGGGTGTTTTCTTTGTTTTATATTGGAATGACCATTTTCCTCGGCTGCGGTTTTGCGGCGAAGTATCGCGAAGGCGGCGGAAATTTTTCCGTGCCGCTGCAATGGGCGCTCGGATTACAGCGACTAAAGCTGGATGCGATCTGGCTGGAGTTACTACCAGCGACAAACGATCTGGCAGCTGATGAGGCCAGGATCCAATATTTCCAGAGCCAGTTGCGGACGCATGGATTAGCCGGCCGATACTGTTTGCTTTATCAAAAACCTGCATCCGACACGCACGATTTAGACAACATTCGTTGCATCGGAATTTCAAAGCGTGAACTGCTGGACCGGCTCGGCGGACCGAATGTTCTGCTCAATCTGGCCTATTCAATTCATCCACCGCTTCTGTTGAAGTTCGAGCGCCGCATATTTTGCGATCTCGACCCGAGTGAAATTTTTTATTGGATGACGAAGCTGGAAATGGGCCAATCGTACCACCACGAATTCTGGACGATCGGGCTCAACGTTCATGGAAGCGATTGCCGGTTGCCGAAACCTGTGGTGCCGCCCACAGGGCGGCGGCTACAGTGGAACACATTTTATCCATTAGTGGACACGAAATTGTATCGGCCACAACGGCGGCCGAATGCGCAGAAATTTACAACAGTTGGGCAATGGTATTGGAGTGGCGCTGTAGAGGTTGCTGGCAAATTTCCTGATTTATCAAAGAAATTCGCGTTCGAGCCTTATCTGGATCTTCCAAGCCATATACCGGAGGCCCGGTTCGAACTAGCGATGAACATAGATGCGGAGGACCCGGAGCGAGAGCGACTGCAACGGCGCGGCTGGAAGATTGTCGATCCGCACCGGGTTGCGGGCGCACCGACCGCTTACCGCCGTTACCTGGCCAGCGCGGTTGCTGAATTTACCGCGATCAAGGGCGTTGACGTAGCATGGCGCACCGGGTGGCTTAGCGATCGCGCTGCGGCATTTCTTGCATTGGGTCGGCCAGTAATTACCGAAGAC
>Ga0209577_10005243_pt1 | contig 12096 bp, 10 predicted proteins | sample GraSoiAngelo_109_FD_185874 | JGI IMG/M metagenome (GOLD analysis project Ga0209577, IMG submission 185874) | Grasslands soil microbial communities from the Angelo Coastal Reserve, California, USA - 14_0903_12_20cm (SPAdes) (version 2) | ecosystem: Environmental > Terrestrial > Soil > Grasslands... | reverse complement strand
CGCACGAGCCGAGCGAGTGCTCGCCGACATGCAGGCCTCGCTCAGCTGGCGCATCACGGCGCCGCTCAGGGCGGCGAAGCGGCGAGCGCGATGACCGCCGGTAACGCAGCTGCGAAGCCCACACATGGTCAATATCTGCGCCGGTTTTCACGCGCCTGCTCCCACGCGTTCATCCAGCGCCACGCGTTCGTCTCCAACAGGAAGCGGTCTGCCACAAGCTTGATCCCTTCCTCCGCTAAGCGACGGCGCAGTGCCACGTCACCGAGCAGCTCGCTCAGCTTCCGCTCCCACTCTTCGGGGGTGTGCGCGATCGTCCCGAGGCCCTGTTCGGCGAGCCACTCGTATTCCGGTGTCGGGGAAGCTATGAACGGCACGCCGGCGGCGCCCCACTCGATGCCCTTGAGCGGGCTCTTGGCGGCGTTGAACATGGTCGGTGCAAGCGGGACGATCCCGACGTCAATGGTGCCCAAGGCGTCGAAGTAGTCTCGGATCGAGAGCATTCCGGTACCCCACGCGGGCTCGTCGAGCCCGAGCCGCGACGCAACGCCCTCCGGTGGCCCAACGACGTGAAAGCGCGCGCGATTACGACGCAGCACGGCCCCCACGGCGCCCCCCGTGTCTTCGAGGTCGCCCGGGTGGTCAGCCGCCACGCCGGACCAGCCGAGGGTTCGCCCGTTGCCCCGGTCGGCAACGTCGAGCGCCCACCGGGGCAGATAGTTACCGATCAACGCACCGCGGCCGTGGGGCGCGTAGCGCGTGAGCAGCGCCTCCGTGGGGGCGGTCACGAGATCGGCGGCGGCGCACGCCCGCGCCAGATGACCGGCGTTCGTGTCTTCGTCCAGCTGCTGGTGCGCCGGATGACCCGGGTGCAGCGCCGCGAAATCGTCGTCCAGGTCGACTACGACCGCGATCCCGCGATCCCGGAGCCCAGGGATGATGTCCGCGACCTTGCGCCACAGCGGACGCTGAATCACGACGACATCGGTTACGAGGTCGGGCCGCTCGCCTCGATCTAGCGCCTCGAGCTCGCGGACCACCGCCGTTTCGAGCCGGGGCCGGCCCGTGAGAGCCTGCCGGGGCCAGAGCATCCGAAAGTAAGTGCACGCCCCGTGGTCCGCGGCCACGAGGGTGACGTGCAGCGAGGTGCGAGTCGGGTCAGCCGAAGTTGATCGGGCGGGTGAGGATGGGCGGGATCGGTCGCGAGTTGTAGGGGAGGCTGACGGGCCCGCGTACCACCTTGGCCCTGTAGAGGCCGTTGCGGCGCGCCCCGAAGAAGACGAGGAAGACACCGTCAGAGCCGCTCCGGGTCCTCGCCACCGTGCGCCAGCGACCGCCAACGGAGCGCTGCACTACCACGCGCACCGAGTGGGAGACGGGCGCGCGCCCCCACACGAACCCGTGTCTGTGCCTCACAGACGCGATCACCGGGAACGTGAACGCTTGGAGGTCGAGCTTCGGCTGGCCGGGCGCGTAGTACAGGCCGCGCCCCGCGTCGGACTCGCTCGGTGGCAGGTCGATCACGGTAAACCAGATCACCACGCTCACACCGCTCTTCCACATCTCGTACATCGAGTAGGCGACGTAGCGCGCCGCCTTCGCGTCGGAATCACCGAATCGCGGATTGGGCGGATTCGTGAACCACGCGAACTCGGTCACCCAGGTCTGGTGATGGCCGCCGTGAAGGCGATCTTCAGCCTGCACCAGATTATGGGCTTCACCAATGTCAGCGGGGAACGTGTCGCCGGGTATCGCGGCGTGCCGGGTCGGCGTTGCTCCCAGCGTGTACGAGTGGATTCCCAACGCGTCGAAGTTCGCCCGCTGGTGGCAGCCGCGAGCGGCACGGAAGTGCGTGCCGACCCGGCGCATGCAGAGCACGCTCGCGGCGAAATCCAGCGGGGTGAAGCTATCCGGGAAGGGCTTCACCGGCGCGAGCCCTCCGAGGATCACGAGATTGTCCCTGTGGATGGCCTTGAGCGCGGCGTATGCGCGATTGAGGAGCACCCGATACGCGCTGACCGGATCCGGTGCGCTGAAAAATCCCGGGATGTTCGGCTCGTTCCATGGCTCCCAGTACCTGACTCGGGGCAGGCTCGCCCCCCGCTTCATGGGGTCGGGGAAGTGCCCGCTGTAGCGGATCGCGGCGGCGTGGATGAACTGGGAGAACATGTCGGGATTGGGATTCCAAGCCCCCTGGCCGACGTTCGGGCCCGGGGATCCTGGGCCGATGGCCCACTGCGGGGCTCCTTGGGTCACGAAGATGATCTTCTTGTGATGCGCGGCCACCGAGCGCACGGCGTCGTCGACCCTGCTCCAGTCGTAGCCCGGGGAGCCTGGATCGGCTTGGTTGAAGCCCGCAGGCGGCTGGGAGTTCTTGGCGTCGTGGACGAGTTGGGCCCACGGAACCCCGACCCGGACGTAGGAACCGTGGATCGCTCGCTCGGCGGCCCAGGCGGTCGCGGCCTGATCCGCCGATGCGTCGGAACGGAAGCCATCGTCCTGGAGCCCGATCGAGAAGCCCGCTTTGGCCTGGGCGCTCCCGAGCGCGAGCAGCACCGAGAGAGCAACCACGAGCGCGAGCCCCACCGTCCCGCCCAACCGGGTGACGCGCCATCCGGGCGCTTGGCGATGCACCAAGAGTTCCATTCTCAGATCTACCGATGGAGCAAGATACCCGCCGCTACGTCGACTTGCGCCGGTAGCGATGGCGCAGTCCGATCGCGGTGCCGCCAACGAGGATCACGATCAACAGCACCGGTAGCCACGACCCCAGGCCGCCCGACGAGGACGAGCCTGAGAACGCGCTCAGGACGCTGCTCACCGGAGAGTTTCCGCTGGAGCTACCGGTCTGGGTTGACTGTCCGCCCAGCCCCACGCGGGGCAAGCCGGTGGCGCCCGGCCGATGTGTCCCTCCGCGTTGCGAGCCCGAGCTTGTCCCAGGCTGCCCAGCGGCGGTCGACGGAGCGCTCGCGGTCGCGAAGGCGGTGGCCTGCTCGCCCGCGGTGCCGCTGTTCGACATCGCGCGCGCGGTCGAGGGCGACAGGGCTCCGGAGCCTGCCGAGCCGCCGGGTCGGCCGCCGCGGTGAGACTTGACGCCGCCGGAGGGCTTCCCGCCGCCCGCGGTGGGAACGCTCTCGATGTACTGGCTTATCGCCGAGTTGTCAGACGGCGAGTTGCCAGACGGCGAGTTGCGGTTGTTGGCGGCGGCCGTTGCCGGCACCGCTCCCGAGAGGAGCAGCGCGAGAGACAGCGCGCCGAGCGTCGTGGGTAGGGTGATCGTCTTCATCGCATAGCTATACGCGCACGCCGCCTGAAGCCTGACAGGATCTGTTCCGGATGAATCGCAGGGATTCCGACTTTGCTCGCGTCTACGACGAGCACCTGGGGCGCGTGTACGGCTTCCTCGCCTACAGAGTCGAGGACCGGTACACGGCCGAGGACTTGACGCAGGCGACGTTTGAGCGGGCGCTCCGGGCGTGGAGCCGGTTCGATCCCCGGCGCGGCTCCGAGATCACCTGGCTGTTGACGATCGCCCGCAACGTGTGCATCGACCACCTGCGGCGGGATCGCTCCGGCCGCCTGGATCCGATCGACGAGCGGAACTCGCCCACTGTCCCGGGGCCCGAGGAGCGCTACGCGGCCCGAGCCGAGGTCGCAGGCGCGCTCGCGGCCCTCAGCGACCGCGACCGCGAGGTGGTGGCACTCCGCTATGGAGGAGATCTGACGGGACCGGAGATCGCCTCGCTGATGGATCTCAGCCTCTCGAACGTTCAGCAGATCCTGTCTCGATCCCTGCGTAGGCTGCGCGAGATCCTCGAGGTCGGGACCCGCTCCTAGCCGTCAGGCCTCACGCTCCTAGCCGTCAGGCCTCACTCTCCTAGCCGTCAGGCCTCAGAGGGCCGAGTAGATCCGCCAGCAAGCGGTGGCCGCTTCCTCCCAGCTCGCCGCGGCGGATGCCGCGAACCCGCGCGCACGGAGGTCAGAGCGCAGCTCTTCGTCCGAGGACAGGGTCAGCAAGGCCTCGGTCCACTCGGCGACGTCGGTGGCCTCCGGCCTCAGAGCGGCGTCGCCGACAGTTTCGTCCCACACCCCGCCTCGCGAGCACGCCACCGGCACGCCGCGAGCCATCGCCTCGAGCGGGGGGAATCCAAACCCCTCGAGGATGGAGGGAGCGGTGAGGAACATCGCATCGCGATAGCAGCGCTCGAGCGTTCTCTGGTCCACCCACCCCAACACGTCCACGGCAGGCTCCGCGTTGAGTGCCCCGAGGATCGGGGCGGAGAGGTGACCAGGAGGCCCGACGACCCGCCATCGAAGCGGCAGGCCCGCCGCCCGTGCGGCCCGGAACGCCCGCAGCAGCGTGAGGTGGTTCTTACGGGGCTCGATCACCCCGACGCTGAGGAAGTAGGGCTCCCCCTGCCCCCTGGCTTCGGCACCGTTGTCGGTCGGGGAGGGGTTCTCGGCCAACGGCGGGCGCAGGCCCGGGCGTACCACTCGCAAGTCGAACCTGGCGGCGCGAGGCCGGAAGCGAAGGAGCTCGTCCCGGCCGTAAATGGAGTCGAATACCAGCGCCGACGGCCTCCCCGCCAGCAGCGCGTCCAGCATCATGGTCTTGTATCTCGCTGCCGAGCGGGGGAACCACTCCGGGCGCTCCAGGTAGCTGACGTCGTGGATCGTCGCGACGAAGGGGCGGCGTGAGAGCAGCAGCCGCCGGCTGTCGCAAAGATGGACAACGTCGGCCGGCTTCACCTTCCGCGGGAGCGCGAGCTGCTCCCACACCATCCGCCGCAGGCCTCCCCCCGGAGAGGCGATCTGGCCGACCGAGTCAGGCTCACGCGGCTGGGGTGCGATCACCGATCCACCGTTGGGGGCGCTCGCGACCACCGCCTCCGTCAGAAGCGCAGCGTAGGTGCCGATTCCCCCGAGCACGCTGGCGTAATGACCTGGGATCGCAACCCGCATAGGCGTGAGTATGCCCGCGCTTGCGACGCGCGGAGCGCATTCGGGGCGCGTGCGTTCAACGTTGGAATTCGGACACCGGCCGATCGGCATCAGGTTTTTTCCCAACAGAGGCGCAATAGCCGCTAGATTGCCGGAGTTCCGCCAGACGCCGGGCTGGCAAACGTCCCAAGAACAAAATGGGGGTTCGTATGTCGGGGTTGGAACCTAGGTTTTGGCAGGGGGACGGGGTTGTCGCGCGCCCGTCCCAGCACGCCAGGGGGGAGGGCAATAGATGACCGATCATCTCTCGAGATCGCTTGAGATCGGCGATCGCACGATCGATGACGTCGGCGACTGTTATGTAATCGCCGAGATCGGCCACAACCATCAGGGGTCCGTGGAGACCTGCAAGACGATGTTCCGGGCCGCGGCCGAGGCGGGAGCCAATGCGGTCAAGCTGCAGAAGCGCGACAACCGCTCGCTGTATACGCGGGCGTTCTTCGACAAGGCCTACAACGGCGAGAACAGCTTCGGCCGGACCTACGGCGAGCATCGCGAGGCGCTGGAGTTCGACGCCTTCGAATACGCCGAGCTGATGGCATACGCCTCTGAGCTCGGGGTCGCGATGTTCGCCACCGCGTTCGATCTGCCGAGCGTGGAGTTCTTGGAGCAGTTCGACATGCCGGCCTACAAGGTCGCCTCGGCGGATGTCAACAACCATCCGCTGCTGCGGGAGGTGGCCCGGACACGCCGCCCGATCATCTTCTCGACCGGGGGAGCTGCGATCGAGGAGGTTCGGCGCGCTCACGAGGTCCTCAGCGAGGAGACCGACCAGCTGTGCGTGCTGCAGTGCACGGCGGGCTATCCCGCGGCATGGGATGAGCTCGACCTGCGGGTGATCGACACCTACCGCCGGATCTTCCCGTCCACGGTGGTGGGACTGTCGAGCCACGACAACGGGATCGCGATGGCGGTCGCGGCGTATGTGCTCGGCGCTCGGGTGGTGGAGAAGCACTTCACGCTCGATCGGACGATGCGGGGCAGCGACCACCCGTTCTCGCTGGAACCGCAGGGGTTGCGCAAGATGGTTCGCGACCTGGGCCGTGCCCGGCTGGCTCTGGGTCAGGGGATCAAGCGCGTCTACGACTCAGAGCGCGCGCCGATCGAGAAGATGAGCAAGAAGCTCGTCGCCGCCCGCCGATTGGAGGCCGGTTGCGTCCTTGCGGTGGAGGACATCGCACTCCGCTCACCCGGCAACGGTCTCGCTCCCGCATACCTCGACCGAGTGGTCGGTCGGCGCCTCAAGACCGCGCTCGAGCCGGATGGCGACCTGACGCTCGAGCTCGTCGAGGAAGTCACGCCGCCGCCCAGCCCCGCGTCGCCGGCGCGGGCTGAGCGTAAGCGTAAGCGCGTTCGGGTCTGACCCGCCCCCGGATTCCGCTTCTCCAGCCCCGCCGCCCGCGAACTGTGGGGGGCGGGGCTGGATAGCGTCTGGCGCTTAGGCGTGCCGGTGAAGCGCTAGCTGGCGCGGCGTTGGGCGCTCTTCGGGGTTTCCCTCGGAGCTTCGCGCGTGAGCTTCTTCGGCGCAGCCTTCCTGGGAGCGGCCCCGCGCGCAGCAGCCTTCCCCGCGGCAGTCTTCTTCGGAGCCGCTCCGCGTGCCGCCTTGCCCGCGGCACCTTTGGTCGGAGCGGCTTCCCGCGCCGCCCTCACCGCGGCGATCTTCGTCGGAGCGGCTCCCCGCGCAGTCCTTTCCCCGGTGGCCTTCTTCGGAGCTCCCCGCGCCGCCCTCACCGCGGCACCCTTTTTCGGACCGGCTCCCCGCGCCGCTCTCCCGGAGGCGGCCTTCTTCGGACGCGTAGTCCTTTCCCGCTTTGGGGCCGGCTCCGGATTCTCCACCCCCAACTGTCGCCGCAGAGCTTGGAGCTCGGCTTCACGCTTGGCGGCGTCGTCGACCAGCCTCTGGTTGCGCTTCTCCTTGGCGGCCAGCTTCCTGCGAAGCCTGTCGTTTCGCCTGGTTGAGGTCTCATGCTGTCGTTCGAGGCGCTTCCGTCCTTCCGACTCCGCCAGCCGCACCTCCTCGCGGGCGAGCAGCTCAGCCTGCGTTTCGACAAGGAGCTGCTCCGCATCGACTCGGCCGGGCGGAAGCCCGTTGGTGATCGTCGGCAGCTCGGCATCCAAGCCCGTGCCATCGGCGACTTGCGCATATCGCGCGTTCGCCGCCTTGAGCGCCGCAACCTCGATCTCGAAGCCGCGGCCCTGCTCGGCCACGTCGCGTTCGAAGCGCTCGGACGCGTGCGCGAAGAGCTTCTCATCCAGAGCGTTGAACTGCCGGATGAGCGCCACTGTCTCCTCCGTGAGGTCCTCGCGCCGTGTCCGCCCTGGTGTGACGTTGACACGCTCATAGGTCACTCGCCGCCAGCCGAACGTTCGCGACAGGAGCACGAGCGACTCGTCAAATCGGTGCGTCAGACCGACGACGCTGAATCTGTCGATGGCCTCGATCGCCTGCTCGAGCGCAGCTTCTGGAACTCGACCGAAGGGCTCCGAGCGCGCGGCGAGGACCCGCGTCTGAAGGTTGTCCGGAACCCAGCCATTCTGTACCGCTTCATCCAGGTCCATCGTTCTACTGAACTTGTCACTCCGCTCCCGCAGCCAGTAGTAATGGGAGATCGCGCGATCAACCGGATCACGGAGGATTGTGAAGAAGCGCGTGTCGGGTGGCCAAGCAACATCCGGCCAGCACATGATGTGGCCATGGAATACGCGCTTCCCGGGTGGCGGTGCGGCCGCGATCGCGGCCACTTCTTCGTGACTCCGCTCCCCCTTCGAGAACACGTTGGGCAAGTGCGTCACGTTGTGGCGCCCTCCATACTCACGAAGCAGGATCTTCCGCAGCGAATAGCCTGCGGTCTTTTGGATATGGACAAAGACGAGCGGCGGCTCGTCCGGACGCGCCTCTGCCCCGGAGGCGGTTTCTGCTGACGTCCCCATCGGCGCAATGATAACCCGCCCGCCGGCTGAGGCTGTGACCGGCGGACGCTCGGGCTTCCCCAGCCCCGACGTCACCATGGCTGGGCGCCGCTGACCCGGGCCGAGCACGGGTCCGCTACGGACTCACGCCTTGGCCGTGAGCAGCGTCAGCGTTACCGGGACCGGCGGTGCTGGGACGGAGATCTCCAGGCCGGTCGAGGTCGTCCTTATGGATGAGAAAGGACAGAAAGTCGCCGGCGGAAGCGCGCAGTGCCAGCCCAGGCCGCTGATCCTCAGGCTGCCACTCGAGGAGTTGATTGTCCCGGTGCTCGACGGCGCGCTCGCGGTGCCACCAGCGTCGACGGTGATCGAGCTCCCCGATGTGTGCGGGATCGCGATCCTCAGCGTCGCGTGCGCCGGGGAACCCGCGACTGGCTGGACCCTGACGTTGACGACTGAGCCCGGTGAGGCGGTGACGGTGGTACTCGGCGTCGACTTGCTGCCCTTCGACTTAGGCGGCACCGCCAAGAGGAGCTTGGCCTGGACGCTGCTCCCGGGAGCAGGAGGTCCAAGGGTAATCAAGCGAGGCGATCGAACCGCGCCCGGGTGATTGAACAGCGCTGTCACTGTGATAGGGATGGACGACGACTTGGCAGCAAGCTTGACATGGGTGCTCGAGGAGGAGAGGACGTTCACAGGGCAGAACGTCTTCGGATACTTGCATCCCCAGTGCATGGCGCTGATCTGGAGCCCGCTCGCGCTGGCGGTGATCTGTCCTGTCGCCTTCAGTGAAGTACCGAGCACGGCGGATGTGACTGTGAACGTCGTGGGTGTCGTCTGGTCGACAGCGATGTTCACCTTCTTACCGGTGTCGGTCGCCGGGACATGGACGACGATTGCCACGACCTGCCCCGGGTTGACCTTCACAGCAGAGCCCGGCTGGGCCCCCTTGGCGTTGACCCGAAGCTGCTGAAGTGGTTTGGCCGACGTCGTCGTGGTCTTGGTCTTGGTTTTGCCGTGCGCCGCAGTCGAAGCCGTGGTGCTCGTGCTGCTCGACTTCGAGGACCCGCCACACCCCGCGATGAGTGCCGCGATCACCGATGCGGCGAGGATCAGCGGGACCGTTTGGCGTAGGCCGACGCGGACTCGATAACGCCTCCGCCCGCTACCAAGACCCTGCCCAGAGCCTTTGGGATCGAGACTCATGAGCGCGCTAGAGTAGCAAGGTGTCTGCGGGGCGAACATTATGATCGTATGTCCGACCCCGCGCTACTTTTTGGGGTTTCGCCGGACGTCTGGGGGCGCGCGGATCGAAGCTTCCGTCGTGAGGTCAAAGCGCAACCAATCCACGTCCACGGTGCACCAGTTCCGCCAAACAGAAGCTAGCCAGGGGTCCAGAGACACGCGTGAGGACGCCGATGCCTAAGCGTGCATCCGGGCGGTCGCGCGAGGCGCCGGAGTCGCGCGTCGGCGAGCGTCAGCGGAAGACGCGCGCCGCGCGCAAGAACCCCCCGGCCGCCAGTCGCGAGTCCAAGGTTGCCGCGCGCAAGCGCCGGGACGGTGCGACGCAGGCCCGGCGCCCGAAGAAGACGCCGAGTCTGCGCGCGGCTGCGCCGCCGCAGGACCTCGATGCCCGGCTGGCTTTCTTCGCACGCGCCCGGCGCTATGCGCCTTACCTCGGGATAGAGGTAGACGGAGCGCGGTTCGTGGTGTCAACCGACGACCAGGAGCTGGGCCGGGGCATGTTCGGCAAGCGCGGACGACCCGAGTTCAAGGTACTCGGCCGCGCCGTCACGGTGATACAGATCCTGGCCGGGGAGGACGCTGTGGCGGGCAGTCTGTTCGTCGACGTCGGCGCCAATATCGGCACGACCACCGTCGCGGCCCTGCTGTCGCATCGCTTCGGGGCGGCCGTGTGCTTCGAGCCCGAGACCGAGAACTACCGGCTCCTGCTAGCCAACCTGGCCCTCAACGGGCTCGAGGACGATGTGCGATCCCTCCGCGTCGGCGTTTCGAATCGGACCGGGCGCTCCCTCCTCGTCGTGGGCGAAGGCGGTGGAAGCATGCACTGGATCGCCGAGGACCTCGAGATGGTTCGCAGCGCCGAGCGGACCCAGGCCGTGCGGGCGGCGGAGCAGCCGGAGCTGCGGGTGAGGAAGATGGTGCCGGTCGAGGTCGAGCTGGTCACGCTGGACGGGCTCGTGGAGAGCGGCGTCATCGACAAGAACCGTGTTGGGATGGTGTGGATCGACGCCGAGGGTCACGAGGGGCACGTCCTCCAGGGTGGCGCGGGCCTGCTCCAGGACGGCGTGCCGGTCGTCCTCGAGTTCCATCCGGCCGGTCTGCAGGAGCACGGCGACCGGGATCAGATCCACGCGATCGCCGAGGACGTCTACACCCACTTCGTCGATGTGCGCCGCCAGGAGGTCGCAGGACCGCGGTTCCAGCTCCATCCAGTCGAGCGGCTGGCGGCCTATGCCGATCGCCGGCTGGCGACCACGGGCGAGGGATTCTTCACCGACCTGCTGCTCCTGCGACTCGACGAGGCCCAGGCCAGGAAGGGATCCGACCTCCCGCGCCTGGTCGCTGCGCGCCTTGGCACGGGGCCAACCGAGGGCTAATCGGCGTGCCGCTTCTCACGCCCGCCGTGAAGTTTGGCTAGCATGCGCGCGGAGCTTGACCAGAAGGGGGTTACGGTGACGTCAGCTACGTCCCAATCGTCACAAGCGCTGCGCATCCTCGTGGTGCTCCGCGCGCTCAACATGGATAGGGTCACCGAGGGCCTCCTCCGGTGTGCGCTCGAAGCCGGGCACACCGTGCGAGTCACGCTCGAGCAGCGAAAGATCGGACCGACGACCGAAGGGCGCAGCCTGTTCGACGTGCTCGCCGCGGAGTTCCGCACGTTCTCGTTCGCATCACTGCCTCCCCGGGACGAGCGGTGGCTGTACGTGGCGACGCGCCTGCGGACGGCCATCGACTTCGTCCACTACTTCAAGCCGGAGTTCGCCGAGGCGGGGATCTTGCGGGCGCGCGCCCGCGACCGCGCGCCCTGGTACGTCCGGCTACCGGCTGCACTCGGGCTCTTCCGGCTGGCGCCACTGCGGCGCCTGACCGATCGATTCCTGCGGGCCTTGGAGCGGCGGATGCCGATCTCGAAGCAGAGCCTCGGCGAGATGCACGAGTTCCGCCCCGATGTCGTCGTCGTCTCGCCGTTGGTCGAGATCGGCTCGCCTCAGGGTGACCATCTGCGGGCCGCCGATGCCCTGGGCATTCCGACCGCCCTCGTGGTGGCAAGCTGGGACAATCTCACCACCAAGGGCGTGATTCGGGACGTCCCAGACACGACGATCGTCTGGAACGAGGACCAGGTCCGCGAGGCGGTCGGCCTCCACGGCCTCCCCCAGGAGAGCCTCGTCGCTACGGGAGCGCACAGCCACGACCACTGGTTCGCGTGGCGTCCCTCGACGGAGCGCGAGCAGTTCGCCAACAAGGTTGGACTCTCCCCCGACCGTCCGTTCCTGCTCTACGTGTGCTCCTCCGGATTCATCTCCGGCGCCGAAGAGGTCGCCTTCGTGCGCGAGTGGGCCAGAGGCCTGGCGAACAGCGGGGACCCTGACCTGGCCGGCCTCGGCGTGCTCGTCCGGCCCCATCCCCAGAACTTCCGCAGCTGGCAGGAGGCTGACCTCGAGGAGGAGGGCCGTATCGTCGTGTGGCCTCGCGGCGGCGTGGCACCGACCGACCGCCAAAGCAAGCAGGACTACTTCGACTCTCTGTACCACGCGAAGGCGGTCGTGGGAATCAATACCACGGCACTGGTCGACAGCGCGATCGTGCGCCGCCCGGTGTTCACCATCGTGAGCGACCAGTTCCGGAGCACGCAGACCGGCACGCTGCACTTCTCCTACTTGGCCCGCGACGGCGGCGGCATGCTGCACGTCGCGCACTCCTGGCAGGAGCACTTCGAGCAGCTCGGGTCGGTCATGCGGTCGCCCGACGGGCACCGCGAGCAGCTCGACCAGTTCCTGCGGGCCTTCATTCGACCCCAGGGCCTTGACGTCCCGGCGGCGCCCCAGGCGGTTCAGGCCCTCGAGCAGGCGGCCGCTCGCGACAAACAGCCGACATCTACGCGGGGGCCGCTGCGGTGGCTCGTGCGCATATGGGCGCAAGCGCTCGGCTCGATCCACCTGG
>Ga0209577_10005242_pt1 | contig 12100 bp, 9 predicted proteins | sample GraSoiAngelo_109_FD_185874 | JGI IMG/M metagenome (GOLD analysis project Ga0209577, IMG submission 185874) | Grasslands soil microbial communities from the Angelo Coastal Reserve, California, USA - 14_0903_12_20cm (SPAdes) (version 2) | ecosystem: Environmental > Terrestrial > Soil > Grasslands ... | reverse complement strand
GAAAATAAGGGACGGTTGGGAGCGAATGCGATCCTGGCGGTATCGATGGCGGCGGCCCGCGCGGCCGCAAATTCGTTCGGACTTCCGCTTTATCGATATCTCGGAGGAGCGGGCGCGAACGTGCTGCCGACCCCCATGATGAACATCCTCAACGGGGGCGCGCACGCCGACAACAACGTCGACTTCCAGGAGTTCATGGTGATGCCCGTGGGCGCGCCCAGCTTCTCGGAAGCGCTGCGCTGGGGTGTCGAGGTGTTTCACAAACTGAAGGCGGTGCTGAAGAAGCGTGGGTACAACACCGCTGTTGGGGATGAGGGCGGTTTTGCGCCTTCGCTGAAATCGAACGTCGAAGCGATTGAAGTTGTGCTGGAGGCGATTCAGCAAGCCGGTTACAAGCCGGGTGACGACATTGCGATTGCTCTTGATCCTGCCGCCAGCGAGTTTTACCAGGACGGCAAATACGTCTTTAAGAAGTCGGACAAGTCGGCGAAGTCGTCGGAAGAAATGGCGCGGTTCTGGGCTAAGTGGGCGAACGATTATCCTATCGTCTCGCTCGAGGATGGGCTCTCCGAGAACGATTGGGACGGCTGGCAGAATTTGACCGAAGAGTTAGGCGGGAAAATCCAGTTGGTTGGCGATGACATCTTTGTGACAAACATCAAGATTCTGGCAGAGGGAATTGAAAAGAACATTGCCAACTCGATCCTGATCAAGCTCAACCAGATTGGCACGGTGAGCGAAACGCTGGATGCGATCGATCTGGCGCGGCGCAATAGCTACACCTCGGTAATCTCGCACAGGTCAGGCGAAAGCGAAGATACGTTCATCGCGGACCTGGCGGTGGCGACGGGAGCGGGCCAGATCAAGACCGGTTCGGCGTCACGCACCGATCGGATTGCGAAGTACAACCAGTTGCTGCGGATTGAACAGGAGTTGGGAGACAGCGCGCGATACTTGGGGCTGCGGGCGCTGAACTATCCCGCGTAACCGGTGTGGAGTGCAAAGTCTCGACTTCAAAGTAGCGCCGCCGTCCCGGCGGCTGTCCGGCGGGCATCCTGCCCGCCCATCGGGCCGGCAAGATGCCGGCGCTACTGGTGAGGTGAGATCAGAAGCTAAAAATTAGAAGCCAGGAGCTAACTTCGACTCATGTCCCGCCCCAAACCTCTCGTCCTCATCATCCTTGACGGCTGGGGGTACAGCCCGAAAACCGAAGCCAATGCCATCGCGCTGGCGCGCAAGCCGACCTACGATCGCCTGCTGCGCGAGTATCCCAATACCTTGATTCATACCAGCGGTCCGTTTGTCGGTTTGCCTGAAGGGCAGATGGGAAACAGTGAAGTCGGGCACCTGAATATTGGCGCGGGCCGGATCGTGCACATGGACATCACGCGCATCGACCTGATGATTCAGAATGGCGAGTTCTTTTCGGACCCGACGTTGACGGCGGCCATGAAGCATGCGCGAAGCGGCGGCCGGCGTCTGCACCTCTTCGGGTTGGTCTCCGACGGCGGCGTGCACTCCCAGCAGGCGCATCTTTACGCGCTGCTCAAAATGGCGAAGCAGCAGGGCGTGGACCGCGTTTTCGTGCATGCCTTCATGGACGGGCGGGACACGCTGCCCACAAATGGCGCAGGCTACCTCGAGCAGCTGCAGCAGAAGATGCGCGAGTACAACTCGGGGAAGATCGCAACCGTAAACGGCCGTTATTACGCCATGGACCGCGATCGCCGCTGGGAACGCATCGCGAAAGCTTTCCATGCGATGGTCGACGGAGACGGCGAAGGTGGACGGTACGTCGATTCCGTGCAAGGGATGAAAGAGTCCTACAACAAAGGCGTGACCGACGAGTTCGTGATCCCGTTCGTGTGCATTGACAACAGGGGCGAGCCGCTGGCGATGATTCGCGACGAGGACTCGTGTATCTGCTTCAACTTCCGGGCCGATCGGGCGCGTCAGATCACGCGCGCTCTGGCGCGCAACAGTGGCTTGAATGCAGAGGAGGGCCGTGACCTGCCGGGCGCGGAGGATCTCGACACGACCATGCCCCGCGAGCGAACGCCGAAGAACCTCCATTACGTTTGCATGACGCGGTACGACAAGAATTTCTCATTGCCCGTCGTCATTCGCCCGGAATCTCTGGCGAATATTCTCGCGAACGTCATGGGAGAAACCAAACTCCGCAATCTACGTGTTGCGGAAACAGAGAAGTATGCCCATGTCACCTACTTCTTCAATGGCGGCGTCGAGCAGCCATTCCCCGGAGAAGACCGCGTGCTCGTGCCGTCGCCCAAGGTTGCGACCTACGATCTGAAGCCCGAGATGTCGGCCGCAGGCATCGCACAGGCTGTTATCAAAGCGGTCGAAGAGGGGACGTTTGACGTGATGATCGTGAACTTCGCAAACGCCGACATGGTCGGCCACTCCGGGAAGATCGAACCCACAGTGAAGGCCGTCGAAACCGTCGATGCCTGCCTGGGGGAAATCGAAAAAGCGGTACGCGCGCACGGCGGGGCAATGCTGGTCACTGCGGATCACGGCAACGCCGAGCAAATGATCGACCCGGCGACCGGTGGTCCCCACACCGCGCACACCACGAATCCGGTGCCGTTCATCGTGGTCAGCGAAAACGCGCAGCAATTCACGCTCAAGCCCAATGGGTCGTTGCGCGACATATCTCCGACCATCCTCGGCATGCTGAACCTGGCGGAACCCAAAGAGATGACGGGGCACGATCTTCGCGTGCCGTTGGCTAAGAAATAGGGAACAAGGCCTGCACACGCGTCGTATTTCCCATCCTGAGATTCAGCACTCAAAATTACGACTTGTAGATACTTGTCATTCCGAGCAGAGCGAGGAATCTGCGCTGCCCGGCCGCGGCCAAAGAACGAGATTCCTCGCTGCGCTCGGAATGACAAGTATTGCCGAGGCACACTGCCCGTGATAAGACACCCGCCCGGTGAATGGCTATGGCAGTGTAGTCAGACGTGGGTAGGTAGACAACGTGGAGTCGCGTTTTCAGTGAATGGGCGTGGCATTGGTGGCGATGCATACCCAGTTCTCGCCCTTGTGCAGCCAGGTGTCGACGAAGCGCTCCCGGCGCGTGTAGGGTTTCCCGCCTTCTACTCCCTTCACGCGCAGCACTCCGCTGGCGATGGCGACGTTTCCGTGGACATTCACTTTCAGGGCTTCGGGTGCGACCTGCTGTTCTTGCGCATTGCTGGCTTTCACGCTGGCGAGGAATTCTTTCTTGGTTTGAATGCTGCCGTCGTCATTGATCAGAACAATGGACTCGTCGAGGATGGAGTCGAGAGCCTTGGTGTCAGCACTCTTGTAGGCCTGGTTCCAGAGCTTTTCGAGGGCGATGATTTTGCCTTGAATACTGGCATCGCTGTCCTGGGCCATGGCTAAGCCAGCAGCACATAACAACACCGTGCACATCCCGGCGAGTCGCATGTGAGGATCTCCTGCGAAGAAGTATAGGACCAATTCGCTCATCTCTCGCGGGTCGGGACCACTGGAAACAACACCGGCAGAGCGGAAATTGCGCAAACAAGCTTTTAACCGCGAAGATCGCAAAGGTAGCGCGAAGGACGCAAAGGAATGCTGAGCGGTTTTCTTCGCGTCCTTTGCGTGATCTTTGCGTTCTTTGCGGTCAAAAGCTTTTCGGTGCGAATCTACAAACCCGCTAACGGACCACAAAACGGGACCATGTGACCCCAATCACTGTCGCTTGTGTCGAATCTCAGTAGCATGGGCAGGAAGAAATCCGGGGAGGATCCTTGTCCGCCGCCTTTCCATCGATCCGCCGCTGGTGGATTTACCAGCTGTTCTATGCGGTCATTGCCCTGACGGTGTTCGGGATTTTGTGGGCGGTTGGGCAGCCGCCGGAGATTCCGAGCGCTCTGTTTCTTGTTTTCTCGCTCGGGAATCTGAATACGATCGCGATCGATCTCCTGCGTGCCCGCCTGTCCACGCAAACACCCGCCTACGATTGGTTGGGGTTCACCTTGGCGGAGATCGTCCTGATCCCACTCTTCTTCCTGCTTACCACAGCGATTGGCCTTTCTCTGTTGGGACCCACGCATATGACGCCGCCACTCTGGCGTTATGTGGCGACGGGATGGAAGATGCCGTTCCTGATCACATTCGTCACCGGAGTGGGTTATAACTTTTTCCGACAGGCGAGTGAACGGCTCGAGCGGCGCAATCGCGAGCTCGAGCACGCGGTGAAAAGGGAAGTCGCAGGGCGCGAGCTGCAGGAGCAGGATCTGGAGCGGGCGCGCGAGATCCAGCAAGCGCTTCTGCCGAAGGAGATCGCGCAGGTGCCCGGTTTCGAAGTGGTCGCCGCCTGGGAGCCGGCGCGCCTGGTCGGTGGCGATTACTACGACGTGATTCGCTTGAGCGAGACCAAGCTGGGCATCTGCATTGCCGACGTCGTTGGAAAGGGCGTTTCTGCGGCGCTCCTGATGGCGAATGTGCAAGCAACAGTACGCGCGTATGCATCCGAGCAGGCTGCCCCTCCGTGGCTATGTCGCCGCGTGAACGAGATTCTGTGCAGCAATCTTGCAGACGATAAGTTCGTCACGCTCTTTTATGGCATCCTCGATGCGGAAGCGCGCACGCTGCGCTACACCACTGCCGGGCATCTGCCGCCGCTGCTGGTGCGCCGGGATGGAACCCACGACACTCTCCGCGAGGGTGGGGCTGTTCTGGGTGTGTTTCGCGACTGGGACTATCAGGAAGGCCTCATCTCGCTCAGTCCTGGCGATCGCATTTACCTGTTCACGGACGGCATCACGGAAGCGACGGGCGCCAATGGCGAGGAATTTGGGGAAACGGGCGTCCTCCAGGTTGCGATCCGGGAAAGCGCGTGTTCAGCGGGCGAGATCAGGGAACGGTTGCTGGGCGAGGTCAGGCAGTTTTGCGATTGTCAATTCCACGATGACGCGACGTTGTTGTTGATTGCCGCGCAGGGCCGGAGTGGGGATGCGGATCCTTCGCCGGGGTCGAAGGTCAGTGAAGACGTAGCAGCATCGGCTCTTCGTGAATAAGGACCAGGAAGAGGAGCCGGCGCTTCTTTCGCGTCAGTGGGTCGATTTCCAGAAAATCTTCCGATCGGTTCGAGTCATTCTGATGCCGTCGGTTTGCGGTACACTTTGGGCTCCTGTGGAGGTCTTGAGGAGCCACGTGCGATTTCATTTCCTGCTGGCGCTAGTTTTGATTGTTGCTATGTCCTCCAATGTTTCCGTCCGAGCCGCTAATGACAATGCCGGCCAGCCTTTGGTGCTGGTTGCAAACAAGGGCGACCATACGCTGGGCCTGATTGACCCAAACGCAGGGCGGCAGGTTGCGGCCATCGATGTCGGGGGTGTCACCGGACACGAGGTGATCGCCTCGCGCGACGGCCGCCTTGCCTATGTTCCCATCTACGGCAACTCGGGCGTCGGCCAGCCCGGCACCGATGGTAGTCAACTCGCCGTGATTGATCTGCCTTCCCGCAAAGTCGTCAACACCGTAGATTTCGGCCGCGGCGTGCGTCCGCACTGCGTGCTGCTGGGGCCCAAAGACGGCCTGCTCTATGTGACCACAGAGATCGATCAGGCGGTCACCGTAATCGACCCGGGCACGCTAAAGATCGTCGGAAAGATTCCGACCACGCAGCCTGAGTCGCACATGCTGGCCATCTCGCACGATGGACGGCGAGGTTACACTGCGAATGTTGGGCCGGGCAGCATTTCCGTGCTCGATCTCGAGAGCCGCAAGGTGATCGCGGTGATCAAAGTCGCGCTCCGGATTCAGCGCATCGCGCTCTCGATTGACGACCGGCTCGCCTTTACCGCCGATCAATCGAAGCCACAGCTCGCGGTGATTGACACGGCCACCAATCAACTGAGGGCGCCCATCGCGCTGCCCAGCGTCGGCTATGGCGCTGCGCCCACGCCGGATGGGCGTTGGCTGGTTGTGCCCCTGCGTGGCGGAAAGCAGGTCGCGGTCGTCGATCTTCATGCCATGAAGGTTGCGCGCACGATCGATGTGCCCGCGGAACCGCAGGAAGTTCTCATTTCGCCGGATGGGCGTGCTGCCTATGTTTCCTGCGATGCAAGCAAGCAGGTCGCGGTGATTCGGACGTCAGACTGGACGGTGGAGAAGTTGATCGACGCGGGCCCGTCGGCAGACGGCCTGGCCTGGGCAGGGAAGTAGTCGCAATGTCCGCAAGCGTCGGTTTGCGAAAGCGCGCGTAGGGGCAGACGCCCTCGTCTGCTCAGGCGAGCGAAGCTCGCCCGCCTTGAAAGGCGTGCCGGAACCGTTCTCCACTGCTCGCCTTCAGGCGCGGTGCGCCGGATGCCACGCTCGTGCCGCCCACGCGATCCCAGTGATGAACAAAGGGATGTTCAGCAAAGGCCCGGACCGTCTGATGAAAGACTCTGCCGATAAGTGTGCTTTGAAAGGGCCCGGCTTCAGACGAGCCGTTCAAAGCAATTTCGCGACGCACACGTAGGCCCAGACGCGGGGGTCGCCATCAAGCCCGTTTTTGGCGTGATGAGTGGAGACGCCCTCGTCTGGGCGGCCCGGCGGCAGCTTGCTTCGAGACAGCCCGCTCCCAATTGGCAAGTAGTCATAATTCCTATCTGTTTTCCGTCCAAGGCGGCACCATTGGTGGGCGATAACTCGTAAAGCCGAGCTTTGCTCGGCTGGGCAGACGGGGCGTCTGCCCCTACGCGATAGCATCGCCGGGCAGCTGTTTTTCAGAAACCTTTTCAGCCGAAGGGAGATCTCGAAAACAGTTCTCAGCCGCCGGTTAGAGCTTCTTAAACAGGCGGACCAGTTTTCCGCCCTCATCTTCGGTGTAGTGGACTACGACCTTATCGCCTTCTTTCACGACATAGCGGTTCGCTCGCACCACGCCATGCCCGGTCTCCACAACCCCTTCCGCGCCCAGTTTGTAAGTGGCTTCCGCGCCATTGTCCATCTTGATGGCCACGGTTCGCGACTCCTTGTCGACATGGGTCACCGTTCCCCGGCCCACCTTGAGAGTGTCTTTCCCGAAATCCTCCAACAGAGTAGCGGTTTTGTCGGCTCCCTTGCCCATGTAACGGACGACCACCTGCGAACCTTCCTTGCCCGCGAAATAGGTATCCACCACGCCCATCTTGGCGGCTTGCGCGGCCGCGCGGCTGTCGCGTACCGACGTGTGCTCGCCGTAATGAAACACATCCTCAGTTCCATCTGTAGTTTTGACGGCAATCGTCTTTGCTTTTTTATCCAGCTGAGTGACGGCCCCTTCGACCGCGTGGACCGCATCCTGGGCGTACGCAGAGGTCAGAAGCGCAGCCAAGGACGCTGCCCGCAGCACCTGTGAAAACATCTTCGAACGGCTCATGAATTTCTCCCCTTTAAGATTCGTAACGCGTTTATCCCTGTAACGAAACTAACCCGCTAAGAAGGCAACGCCGCACGCGACCAAGGCCGCTGCAATCCAGCGCCGACGGCCCACATGCTCGTGCAGAAAGAGTTTCGCGGCCGCGGCATTGCCCACAAAGGTCAAGGAAGCAGAGGCCGGGGCAACGAGGCTGACGTCGCCCCAGGACAGTCCGAACAGCAGGCTGAAGAAAGCGACCGCCATCGCGACGATTCCGAGCATGAAGTAAGGATTCCGCAAGACACGCGCGACCACCGTAAGCAGGCTCGAACGACGGCGCAACTCGCCCACATCCCCGGTCTGCTTCATGGCGCGCGAAAGCAGAACGTCCCCGGTGACCGAAGCGGTCACGATGAAGGCAATTGCCGCCCAGGTGTAGGCGTGTTTCATCGCTGCCCCCGAGATGCAGCCAGTTCAGGCTCGTCCACATGATCCTCGAGCCGAGGATGCGAGTGGGTCAGTTCAGGCCCGCTCGCGACGAAGCTCACGCCGACCGCAATCAGCGCAATACCAACCCAGCGCAGCGCGCTCACCTGCTCGTGCAAAACAAACTTCGCAATCAGGGCCAGGAGCACATAGCCCAGCGACGTTGCAGGAAGCACGTACGTTAAATCGGCCCAGGAGAGAGCGGTCATGTAAGCCGCGAAAAAAGCGAGGAGAAGAAGAATCCCAGCCACGATCCAAACATTGCCGAGGGCAAGGATCAGGTCTTGCAGATGGGAAATCGAGATATGCCCGATGCCTTTCATGCCGCGGGAGAGCATCGAATCTCCCACGGAAGCGAAGACGGCCACTCCGGCCAACACCAGGTATTTTCGAAAAGTCACGGCGGGTGCCCCATCCTGACCTAAAGCAGGCTCTAAGCTCTGGGCTCTAGCTTCAGGCGGCGCTGCCAAGGTTGAGGTTAGCTAGAGCCTGAAGCCTGCTTCTCAAGCTTTGGCCGGTTCCGCCGTTGCCGCGGATTCCTGCTTTTCGCGCACCCATTTGTGACGCATCGCGCGGGTCTTCAGGAAGGCTTTCGCTTCTTTGTACAACCGCTTGCGATCGCCGCTATCGAAGGCGGCTTTCTTCAGAATCCGGAATGCAGCTTTGGGCCGGAAATAATATTCGTCATAGAAGCGGTGCACGGATTCCAGGATCTCTTCTGCGGGCAGCCCCGGATATTGGATGTGCGCCAGTTGGTGTCCGCCCTCATCCACCATCTTCGTGTCTGCCACCATGAAGCCGTTCTTCACCGCGTAATCATAGAGCTCGGTACCTGGGTAGGCGTGAGCGACCGAAACCTGGATGGTTTCCACGTCCAGTTCCTTGGCGAAGTTGATAGTGTTGCGAATGGTCTCGCGGGTTTCGCCCGGTAAGCCCAGGATGAAATCGCCGTGGATGACGAGGCCGAGTTTGTGGCAATCCTTGGTGAACTGCCGCGCGCGTTCCACCGTCGCGCCCTTCTTGATGTTCTTGAGAATCTGCGCATCGCCCGACTCGTAGCCCACGATCAGCAGCCGGCATCCGGCTTCCTTCATCGCTTTCAGGGTTTCGTAATCGGTGGTGACACGCGAAGTACAGGACCAGGTCAGGCCCAGCGGCTTCAGTTTCGCGCACAGCTCAACGGTGCGGGCCTTCTGGATGTTGAACGTATCGTCGTCGAAGAAAAATTCCTTGACGTTCGGCCAGTAGTTTTTCGCCGCCGCCATCTCGCGGGCAACGTCGTCCGTGGAGCGCTTCCGCCACGGGTGTCCACTTAACGTTTGCGGCCACAGGCAGAAGGTGCATTGCGCCGGACAGCCGCGCGTAGTGTAGAGCGAGACGTACGGATTCAGCAGAAACGGGACGTTGTAGCGCGTGACGTCGAGATCGCGCTTGTAGACCTCGGTCACATGCGGCAGGGGATCGAGATCCTGGATCTGCGGCCGGTCGGCATTGTGCACGATCTGACCGTCTTTCAAATACGAGATGCCGAGGATTTCCTCCAGCGGTTTGCCCTGGGCGTACTCGACCACGGTGTAGTCGAACTCCTTGCGCGCTACGAAATCAATCACCGGGCAATCGCGCAGGGACTTCTCGGGCAACACACTGACGTGAGGCCCCACAAAGCAGATCTTGATGTTCGGATTGGCGTCCTTGATCGCACGGGCCAGGCGGATGTCGCCGGGGAAGCCCGGGGTGCTCGTAAACAGCACCAGGAATTCGTATTCCTTGGCAATCTGGATGGTCTCTTCGCCGCTAATGTGGTGCGGCGGCGCATCCAGCAAGCGCGCGCCTTCCAGCATGCCGGCCGGGTAGGCCAGCCATACCGGGTACCAATACGATTCGATTTCGCGCGTGGCGGGCCAGCGCGATCCAGCCCCTCCATCGAAGTTTTCAAACGAGGGCGGATTCAAAAACAGTGTTTTCAATGGCATATGGGTGAATGAGTTATTTTAACATCCTCTCTCAAGATTCCCAGTTGTATCCCTGGATTCGGCCTCGGATGGGATGCGGTCCTAGACCCGTGCGGCGCCCCGGCAGAAGTTTCCTTAAGTGTAAGGCTACCAAGCTTCTACAGGCCAAGGAACGGATTTGCGCCGAATGGAGATTGGATGCATTAAGGGGTCCAAAAGGAGTGCCAGCGGGAAAGGCTTTTTACCACCAGAGACACAGAGGCGCAGAGAAAACGAAAAATGCAAATGGCGTTTCTCTGTGTCCCTGTGCGTCTGTGGTGAAATGAGGTTTTCTGGCATTCACTTGCCCTGAAGCCACTTATCCAGTTCTCCGGTCGAGCGCATCAGGCCGATCCGTGCCCGCTGCAATTCGAACGTGGTGTCCTGCAAGGCGAGATAGCGCTCGCTGACCTGCATACGGGAATCGCCGATGTCCTTGAGGGTCGCGGTGCCGGCGTCGAGCCGGGTCTCGACCGCGTCGAGATTCGATTGCGCGAGCTGATATTCCAGTTGCGCGACTTCCTGCGCGGCTTCCATCTGGCGCACCGCGCGCTGCAGTTTGAGCGTTTCCTCGGAGACTTGATTTTTTGCAGCTTCCGCCTGCCGCTTTGCTTTTAAAGCTTCGGCATCGGCGGCCTGGGCGTGAGCCCGTTGCACGGAACTAAAGATCGGAAACTTGATCGCTACGCCAATGGTCGCGTTGTTGGCTTCGAACGTCTTAAAAAACAGGTCATAGTTGTTGTACCGCGCTAATCGAGCGTATTGGGTTGCGAAATCGACGCTCGGAAGCAAGGTTCTGTGTTCGCCTTGCGCACGCAAATATTGCGCGCGGGCGTGCTCCTGCGCTGCCTGCACGGCCGGATTGTTCTTCACCGCGAGTTCTACCGGGTCATCGTCCTGAGCGAGTGGAGGAATCGCAGGAATGGAATCCTGTGCAATTTCGATCTCTGCAGCTTTCAAGCCGGTCAGCTTGGCCAGGTGCTGTTGAAGAACATCGGCTGATCCCTGGGCCTCGGCCACGCGCAGCCGGACGCGCGCTACCGAGAGTCGCGCCTTGGTTTCCTCCACTTGGCTCTCGACCCCCTCTTTGACGCGCTCGGCCATAGCCTGTTCCAGCTTTTGTGCGGCTGCCTCCTGATCCTGCAACCACGCCAGCCGCTGCTGCCATTTGCCCAGCTCGGTGTAGCTTAAGACCGTATCCTGGATGACCTGAGCGCGCTGGTCTTTGTTCTGAATGGTTGCCGCCTGCCATTCGCTTTTGGCCGCGTGAACGAACTGCTGGAGACCTGGATTGAACAAGGCAGACTGAGCATTGACGTTAAATATGGAAGGCGCGGAGCCCTCGAGTGTGAGAGGAAATCCCCACGACTTGCCTAAGCCAGAACCCAGGACCAATTGCGGAACGTAGTTGTTTCGGCTCTCGCGATAGGCGGAGTAGGCGTGTTGCATGTCTGCGGTCGCAATGCCCGTGACAGTGCTGTGAGTAAGAGCCAACTCCACGGCGCGCTTCAACGGCAGCGGTTCGGCGCTGGCCCGGACTGCCAGGCAAAGACACAAGCCGGCCAGAAACCCGCCGGCGCACACAACCACACGCTTGCGTTGGATCATTGCGTCACCTTGGAAACTGGGGAATCAGGAAAGATGCGAAACGAGTGTGGACACATGTCGGCTAAGGATAGCCAAATCTGCCCGACTCACGGAATCAAAATTCGGCGAAACGACCACGACGCGCCATTGCAGCTCACGAAGTGCTTCCAGCTATCTGTGTGTTTGTCTCGGAAAAACTGCGAGCATCGCGTAGGGGCGGACGCCCCGTCTGCCCAGCCGAGCGAAGCTCGGCTTCAGGAGCGTTATCGCGCAGCAGCCGTGTCACCGTGGGCGGAAAACAGACAGGAATTATGACTAGTTGCCAATTTGGGAGCGGGCTGTCTTGAAGCAAGCTGCCGCCGGGCTGGCGCCCAGCCGCCCAGACGAGGGCCTCTCCACCCCATCAAGCCAAAAACGGGCTTGATGGGGACCCCGGCGTCTGGGCCTACGCGTGCATCGTCACCGGTTCACGCGATTGAGGGCTTCGCGGGCGCGTCCAAAATCTTTGGCAAGCAAGAGGGCGGTCTGGTATTCCTTGGCCGCGCCCTCTTTATCACCCTGCTTTTCGAGAATCGTGCCGAGCAGGTAGTGTGCTTTGAACGGTGGCGCCTGTTCGACGGTCGCGGAGGAAAGATAACGGCGCACAAGTCGGGTCGCGAACGGCAGATCGCGGTTG
>Ga0209577_10005241_pt1 | contig 12100 bp, 14 predicted proteins | sample GraSoiAngelo_109_FD_185874 | JGI IMG/M metagenome (GOLD analysis project Ga0209577, IMG submission 185874) | Grasslands soil microbial communities from the Angelo Coastal Reserve, California, USA - 14_0903_12_20cm (SPAdes) (version 2) | ecosystem: Environmental > Terrestrial > Soil > Grasslands... | reverse complement strand
CGAGGAGATCTTCCTCCCGGATCCCGACCCTAGAGAACCGAGGTTTACGGTCATCTCGTAGACGACCACGTTGTCGAACCGCGCCACATGTTCGAGGGCCGGCTGCCGAGGCACCTGCAGGAGCGGGCGCCGCGCATCGTGGAGACCAGGGCTGGCCACGAGGTCTGGGAGTTCGAGGGCCAGCGGCTCTACCAGGCCGGCATGAACGCCATCGTCGGACGCCGCCGGAACGGTGTGGTCGTGGAGCCGCTGCGTTTCGAGCATATGCGGCCGGGCTGCTATGACGTGCACGCCCGCATCAAGGACATGGACATCAATGGAGTGTGGGCGGCGGTGAACTTCCCGTCGATGATCGCCGGGTTCTGCGGCCGGGTGTTCTCTCAGGCCGATGACGCCGAGCTCGGCTTGGCCGCGACCAGGGCATGGAACGACTGGTTCTTCGAGGAGTGGCACTCTGCGTACCCGGACCGGCTCGTACCCCTGGGGATCACGTTCCTCACCGACCCCGACGAAGCCGTCAAGGAGATCAAGCGCAACGCGGAACGCGGGTTCACCTCGGCATCCCTGCCCGAGCGGGCACCGCATCGGCTTGCCCAGCCTGTTCTCGGGCTACTGGGACCCGATCATCCAGGCGTGTGTCGAGACTGGCACCGTCATCTCGCTGCACGTCGGTTCGTCGGGGGGGTACGACGCGCCGGAAGACGCTGGTTCCAGAAGCATGCAGCTCGCCCCAACGCTGTTTGGCCAGCTGGCGCTGACCGCGGCCGCCGAGTGGCTGTGGTCGGGCTACCCGGTCAAGCATCCCGACCTGAAGATCGCCATGTCCGAGGGGGGCATCGGTTGGGTGGCCATGCTCATCGAGCGACTGGACGGCATCTGCGATCGTGGCGGCTATGGGAACGACGAGAAGGGCGGCATGCGGCCAGCGGACGTGCTGCGCCGCAACTTCTGGTTCTGCACGATCGAGGACGTCGCAGCCATGGAGACCCGGTCGACGATCGGCGTAGAGAACATCTGCATCGAGGTCGACTACCCGCACGGTGACAGCACGTGGCCCGACACTCAAGGAATCATCGAAAAGAATTGGGGGCATCTGCCCGCGCACGAACTGCGCATGATCTGCAGCGAGAACGCCGCCAACTTGTACCGCGTCCCCCTTCCCGATGTCGTGCTGCCGGTCGAAATCCGTTAGCGCAAGGGAGGCAGGTCCCCCTCTCGGCCTCCGCCCAAACGACTCGGTGGCGATTTGGGCCGGCGGGCCGGCGGAACCGCCCCTCGTGCGGTCACGGGTGCTGTGACTACGGTGACCAATATCGACGAAGATCCCCGGTGGGCACGTGGTGCTGACAGTGGCCCGCGTCCACCAGGTGTACTTGACGTGTCCTGACCCAAGTCCCTGGAGGGTGAGATGAGCGCGACCAACGGCGTCAGCGTTATCGACGGAGACGGGCACGTGGTGGAGCCGCCTGATTTGTGGACAAGCCGCATGGACCAAAGGCGATGGGGCGACCTCATTCCACGCTTCGATCAACAGGAGAGGGCATGGTACGTGGGAGGCGTCCAACGATGGGGAGGCTCGGACAACCTCCAGCGCGTGATCAAGCACGTGCCCACCACGGCCGACGAGCTCAGAGAGATCACCCGGAGCTTGCAGCATCCGGGTGCATACGACCCCCACGAGCGCATCAAGGTGATGGACCGCGACGGCATGGACGCTGCAGTGCTCTACCCGACGCGCTCGCTCTTCTACGGCCCGATCGACCCCATCGACGCGATTCGCGACCCTGAGTTCGCAACCGACGTCCTTCGCGCCTACAACGACTGGATCGCCGAGTTTTGCTCGGCGCATCCGAGCCGACTGTTCGCCCTCGCAGCCCTTACGCTCGCCGACATCGACCTCGCATGCGCCGAGGCCGAACGGGCCGTGAACAAGCTCGGACTGCGAGGAGTCATGGTGCGCCCCGCGCCGTACATCGGCGAGCTTCCGTTCTCCAACGCCGTCTACGATCGATTCTGGGACACAGTCCAGGGCCTTGATGTGCCGGTGGCGTTCCACCCGAGCGTGCACATCGACGTCCCAGGAGCTTGTCGAAAATACAGACTCGTGCACCCCAGCGAGAACATCCTGATCACCAACATGATGGTCGACCCCGAGCACGGCGGCTCGGCCCTCGGTCAAGCGATCGGGAACACCTGCGACATGATGGTGACAATGGCCCGCATCCTGATGGGCGGCGTGGCCGAGCGATTCCCGCAATTGACGTTCCTGTTCTTGGAGTCGGGCGGCGGCTGGGTGCCGACACAGCTCGAGCGTATGGACGAACAGGTCGAGCTGTTCTGGCTCGAACGGAAGTGGCTGTCGATCCTGCCCAGCGAGTACTTCAAGCGGCAGTGCTACGTCAGTTTCGACCCCGGCGAGTGGAACCTGGCGGCGAGCGCGGGGTTCCTCGGTTCCGACCGAATCCTGTGGGCATCGGACTTCCCCCATCCGGAGTACAAGCCCGAGGTGGTGTCCGAGCTCAAGAAGAACCTCTCGACCCTGCCGGACAAGGACCAGCGGAACATCTTGGCGGAGAACGAGATCAAGGCTTACCGCCTCCCGCTCAAGGCCATGGAAGCCGCATAGCCGCCCTTTGCCTGAAGGGAGGCGGACCAGACCTTCGGAGGATGGCGCGGCAGGCATCGGCGGGCGCCGGGTGACCCGGGTAGGTTCCGTCTCCGTCATCTCGGAAGGGCGGACACATGACCTATGAGAACCTGACGCTGACCCGCGACGGCCACGTGGCGGTGGTGGTGCTGAACCGTCCCGACAAGCTGAACGCGCTCAACGGTGCCCTCAGCCGCGAACTGCTGGGCGTCATGGACGAGCTGCGGGCCGACGACGCCGTCCGGTCGGTGGTGATCGCCGGTGCCGGCCGTGGCTTCTGCTCCGGGGCCGACCTGACGGACGGGGGAACGCGGCGCGACCTGTCTGAGCAGAGCCAGGGCGAGCGCCTCGACGAGATGGGGTGGGTGGGGCGCCAGGCCGTCGCCGTCTACCGGCTCGACAAGCCCACGGTGGCCGCCATCAACGGCGTGGCCGCAGGTGCGGGCATGAGCTTGGCCCTGGCCTGCGACCTGCGCATCGGTGGTCCCGCCGCCCGGTTCCGCACGGTCTTCGCAGAGCGCAGCCTCAGCCCGGACTCGGGCATGAGCTACTTCCTCACCCGCATCATCGGCTACTCACGCGCCTGCGACCTGGTCTTCACCAGCCGCGACGTCGACGCGGCCGAGGCGTACCGGCTCGGCCTTCTCGACCGGCTGGTGGACGACGCCGACCCGCTGGGCGCGGCCGTCGACCTCGGCCACCAGATGTCGGCGCTGCCGCCGTTGGCCGTCCGCTCGGGCAAGAGGGTGCTGCAGCACAACCTGGAGGTGGACCTGGAGGATGCCCCTCCGCTACGAGACGGCGGGGCTCGGCTACGCCAGGCGGGCCCCGAATGACGTGCGGGAGGCGGGCCTGAGCTTCCGCGAGCGCCGCTCACCCACCTTCACCGGCACATAGCGGCGGTCGGCTCGCGCCAGCGGAACCCCATTCGCCCGATCGCTGAACCTCGGCCGGGCCAACGAAACGTCGAGCTCAGATGCTGAGCCCGCTCCAGGAGCGGGTCGCCTCGCTCGTTGCCAGCCTCGACGAAGCAGTCGCGGCGGCGACTCGTGAAACCCATGAGGTGGATTGTCACTGGCGATCGGGTCGGGCTGCCTTGGCTTCTAGTGATGATATCATATGATATCCAAGGCTAGGAGTGGACGCATGGCTGACATCCTCATCAGGGACCTGCCCGACGATGTGGTCGCCGCCATCGACGCCAAGGCTCGCCGCGCTGGCCTGTCTCGAACCGAGTACATCCGGCGTGCCCTCTCGCGCGAGCGAGGGGCGTCAGGACCCGAAGTGACTGTGCAAGATCTGGCCGCCTTCGCCGCGATTTTCGCCGACCTGGCCGACCCCGAGGTCATGCACCGAGCCTGGTCGTGACCACCTGGCTCATCGACAAGTCGGCGCTTGCTCGGCTCGCTGACAGCCCCGACGCATCAGAGTGGGCCAGCCGGGTCGACCGCGGTCTCGTTCGGATCTCCACCGTCACCAGACTCGAGGTCGGCTTCTCGGCGAGATCCGCCGACGACCTCCGACTGGCCAGCGAGCATGCGCCACTTGCTCACATGCCGGTCGAGTACCTGACGCCCGCCATCGAAGACCGCACGGTAGAGGTCCAGATGGAGCTCGCCGACAGCGGTCATCATCGAGCCGCGTCGATCCCGGACCTGCTCATCGCCGCGACCGCCGAGCTCGCCGGACTGACCGTGCTCCACCTCGACAAGGACTTCGAGCTGATCGAGGCGATCACCGGCCAACCAGTCGAGCGGCTCACGCAACACTGATTCCACCCTTTGGAGCAGAGGGCATCACTCTGCAGGACCAAGCGGTGTCGCTGAGTAGCCGGGTGCGACTCATCTCCGCAAAGGAGCGCGTTGCCCCGGTGTGTCGACGTTACCGTAATTCCCTAGCCCGACGCCGCCGGATTCCCCACCGGGCTCTTGGGGGTGTTGGGTTCTACTCGATGGCGGTTCGTTCCTGCCGAGGCCGCGCCATGATCAGCTCGGCGAGTTCGTGGGCCAGCGCGTTGGCCGACGGCCAGCTTCAAACTGGAGCGGACGACGGGATTCGAACCCGCGACCCCAACCTTGGCAAGGTTGTGCTCTACCAACTGAGCCACGTCCGCAGCGCGCCTCAGACTAGCAAAGCACGGGCCGAGCAGAACCCGAGCCCGACCCGGTGTGACCTCTGTGCTCAGCCGGTGGGGACCTGCTCGGCGGCCTTCTTCAGCTCGGCCAGGGCCTCGTTCACGTGGTGGGCGATGTTCCAGACGCGAGGCACCGCCTCCCTGCCGACGACGATGCCGAAATACATGGAGCCCATGTAGCTCATGACCGTGATATTCACGGCGCCGCCGTCGCTTATGGGACCCATGGGGTACATGGCCACCATCCGCGACCCGGCCGAGTAGAGCGGGAAGTTCGGTCCCGGCACGTTGGAGATGGTGACGTTGAAGACGGGACGGAGCCGGTCCATGATGCGCATGTTGGACGCCAGGCGGGCGGCCCGCGCCGCTACGGCAGGCGCGGCGAACTCCGCCCAGTCCATCAAGGTCTCGGCGCCGATGGCCTTGTCCTGCTCCTTGGCCTGCTTTGTCCCCTCGATGATGCAGCGCAGGCGCTCGACGGGGTCAGCCACGTTGGTCGCGAGTGTCACGAGCATGGACGACACCCGGTTGCCCATCGTCCCCTTCTCGTCCTCGGTCCTGACCGAGATGGGGACCATGGCGACCAGCGGGTCCTCGGGTAGCTCGCCCTCCTCCTGCAGGTACGCACGCAACGCCCCGGAGCACAACGCCAGCACGACGTCGTTCACCGTCCCGCCAAGGGCGTTCTTGACGGCCTTGACGTCTTCCAGGCTGATGTCGGTGAACCCCAGCCGCCGGTGGGGGGTGAGGCTGACGTTGAGAGGTGTCTTGGGTGCGCTGAAGGGCGGCGGCGGCGGGTTTACGCCGGGGGCCCGGTTCCGGCGACGCAGGCGCAAGGCCATCTCCGCCGTGCGCCGGGCCGCCTTGACGGCCCGGACGGGCTGGCGGGCCAGGGAGGCCAGGGCATAGCTCACCAGCTCCAGGTCGGTCGGCACCTTGTCGGGCCGCCACGGAGGGTCGGGCTCGGGAACGACCATCGGCTCGGGCGTCAGGTCGAGCAGGTTGACCGTGATCTCGACCCCCGAGACGCCGTCGATCGCGGAGTGGTGGAGCTTGCTGACGACGCCGATCATCCCCCCCTCGAGCCCTTCCACCACGTACATCTCCCATAGGGGCCGGCTGCGGTCGAGAGGGCGGGAAATTACCTCGGCCGAGAACTCGGCCAGCTCCCGGACGCCACCCGGCGCCGGAAGGGCGGCTCGGCGCAGGTGGTAGTCCAGATCGAATTCGGGATCCTCGATCCAGAGCGGATGGTGGAGCTGGAAGGGGACCTCCACCAGTCGGCGCCGGAACGGCGGCAGCAGCGGAAGCCGGTTCTCCACCAGGGCGCGGACCCCCTCGAATGAGTAGCCACCCGGCACGGTGGAGGGGTCGAACACCGCCGTCGACCCGACGTGCATGTGATTGCTCGGGGTCTCCAGGTAGAGAAACGTCGCGTCCATGCCGGTCAGCCGCTGCATGACTGCCTCCTCGGTGGGACGCGGTCCCTCTGACCCAGCCCCAGTACCCCCATCCTCGCGCCGGACATGCCCGGCCGCATCAAAATGACGCCATTCTTTACCAAGCTCGACATTCGCCTACTTCAACAAGCGCGACAGGCGGCGGTCGGCGAGCGGCTTTCCGCCCGTCTGACAGGTCGGGCAGTACTGCAGCGACGTCGTCGCGAACGACACTTCTCTCACAGTGTCCCCACAGACGGGGCACGCCTCGCCGGCGCGGCCGTGGACCCCCATGCCCGAGCGCTTCTCCGACTTCAGCTCTCCGCCGGGGAGGCCGACCGAGCGCGCCACGGCATCGGTGAGCAGCTCGACCAGGGCCTGGCGGAGCCGCACCCCCTCCTCCTCGCTCAGACGGGCCGCCGACTTGAAGGGAGAGAGCCGGGCCGCGTGCAGCACCTCGTCGGAGTAGGCGTTGCCCACCCCGGCCAGCACCGTCTGGTCGGTCAGGGCCGATTTCAGCCGCCCCCCGTTGGCGGCCAGGCGGGCCAGGAGCGCGGACGCGTCCAGCGCCGGGTCAAGGGCGTCGGGGCCGAGGCGGGCGATCCCCGGGACGTCCTCGGGCGAGCGCACCACGTATATGGCCAGGCGCTTCTCCGTCCCGGCCTCGCTCACCTCCAGGCCGCCTCCGGGCTCGAGGCCCACCCGCAGTGCCAGGGGTCCCCTCCCTTGCTTCGGCTTGGCCGTGGCCATCTGCTCCCGCAGCCGGACCCAGCCGCCCCGGGCCAGGTGCAGAACGAGCCACACCGGGTCGCCGGCCGCCCCCGAGGTCTCCAGGCACAGGAACTTCCCCCGCCGTCGGCAGCAGACGACGGTCCGACCCACGAGGGCGTCGAGGGGCGGGTCGAAGGTCTTGAGGGCCGCCACCGCAGCCAGCTCCACCCTGTCGATGCGGCGCCCACCGGCCTCGGCCGTGAGGAAGCGGGCCAGGGCTTCGACCTCCGGTAGCTCGGGCACGACGGGCCCCTCAGCGGCCGGTGTGGCCGAAGCCGCCCGTGCCCCGCTCGCTCACGGGCAGCTCGGCCACGGTCACGAACCGGGCCTGTTCCACGCGCTGGATCACCAGCTGGGCGATGCGGTCGCCCCGGCTCACCTCGTAGGCCGCGACCGGGTCGGTATTGACCAGGAGCACCCGGAGCTCGTCCCGGTAGCCGGCGTCGACCAGCCCGGGCGTGTTCAGGCAGGTCACACCGTGGCGCAGGGCCAGACCGCTGCGGGGCTGGATGAACCCGGCGTAGCCCTCGGGGATGGCGACGGCCACCCCCGTGCCCACCAGGGCCCGGCCTCCGGCCGGGGCCAGCACCGCCCCCTCCCGGGCCATGAGGTCGGCGCCGGCGTCGCCGGGGTGGGCGTAGGCGGGCAGGGCCAGGTCGGGGTCGAGCCGCACAAGGGGCACCTCGATCTGGCCGTCCAACCCGGCCTCTCCGTCCTGTCCGCCCTCCAGCAGCACGAAGGCATGGTAGGTGGACAGCTCGGCGCGGGCGGCCGCCCGGGGACGGTCGGACGCCCGGGAACGCTTTAGCATCGCCGCCCGTGCTGGCGTGGCTGGACCTGGAGATGACCGGGCTCGATCCCACCCGCGACGTGATCCTGGAGATCGCCACCCTCGTCACCGACGACGAGCTCGAGATCGTGGCCGAGGGACCGGACATCGTCGTGTCCGCCCCCGAGGCCGCCCTGGCCGGCATGGAGAAGGTCGTCAAGGCCATGCACGCCCGCAGCGGTCTGATCGAGGCCGTGCAGGCGTCCACCACCAGCCTCCATGACGCGGGCCACGCCACCATCGAGTTCCTTCAGGCCCACATCGCCGAGGCGGGGACCGTCCCTCTGTGCGGGAACTCCATCGGCACCGACCGCCGCTTCCTCGTCACCCACCTGCCCGAGCTCGATGCCTACTTCCACTACCGCTGCATCGACGTCTCCACGGTGAAGGAGCTGTGCCGGCGCTGGTACCCCAAGGTCCTGGAGGGGGCGCCGGCCAAGGCGGGGGGGCACCGGGCCCTCGACGACGTGCGCGAGAGCGTGGCCGAGCTGCGCTACTACCGCACCGCCATCTTCAAGGAGGCGGAAGCCCGCTCGGCCGACACCTCCTGATCGGGACGGGTCCGGCCGCGGGGCGGCGGGACCGAGGCAACGGTCCTACTGGGCCCACTCCTTCACCTGCTCCACGATGGCGGCGGGGTCCGGTCCCACAGGAGTCATGTTGAGCACGGTGACCCCCGCCTCCTTGTAGGCGGCGATGCGCTCTTTCACGTATCCGGCCGGCCCCACCAGGGAGATGCCCTCGAGCAGCTCGTCGGGCACGGCATCGGCCGCGTCCTTCTTCTTGCCCTCCAGGTACAGGTCCTGGATGAGCTCGGCCTCCCGCTCGAATCCGTAGCGGCGGGCCAGGTCGTTGTAGAAGTTGCGGCCCCTGGCGCCCATGCCCCCCACGTAGAGGGCCACCATGGGCCTGGAGAGGTCGCGCACACCCTGCACGTCGTCGCCGATGGCGACCAGCCCGCCGGCGCCGATCTCCAGCGGACCCAGTGACGGGTCCCGCCCCGCCCGCCCCCGGCGGAGGGCCTCCCCCCAGACCCGGTCGGCCCGCTCGGGGACGAACAGGATGGGCAGCCAACCGTCGGCCACCTGGGCCGTCATCTCCACGTTCTTGGGCCCCAGTGATGCAACCCAGATGGGGATCCGCTCGCGCAACGGGTGGGTGATGAGCTTCAGGGGCTTGGCCAGTCCGGTGCCCTGCCCCGTGGGGAGGGGGATGGGGTAGGCGCCCTCGTTGGTGAGCACCTCTCTTCTCCACACCCGTCTGCAGATGTCCACGATCTCGCGCGTGCGCCCCACGGGCTCGACGTAGGGGACGCCGTGCCAGCCCTCGATCACCTGGGGCCCGGACGCACCCAGGCCCAGGACGAAGCGCCCGCCCGAGACGTAGTCGAGCCCGGCGGCCGTCTGGGCCAGCAGGGTCGGGGTGCGGCTGTAGATGGGGAGGATGCCCGAGCCCAGCTCGACCTTGCTCGTGCGGGCCGCCAGGTACCCGAGCAGGCTCACGGCGTCGAAGCCGTAGGCCTCGGCCACCCACACCAGGTCGAGGCCGGCGGTCTCGAGCGCCACCACCTGGTCGGCGGCGGCCCGGATGTCCCCTGCGTAGTTGAGCTGCGTGCTGACGCGCATGGCGGCCTCCTCGGGCACGATCCTGTCGCCGACATCCTCATGGGGTCTTGACCGGGCGGTCAAGTATTGTCCCGGGCATGCCCCAGCACAGCAAGCAGGAGCAGGAGCCGGCAACCGAGGACATGACCGAGGTCGGCCCCGGGGTGGTGCGCTTCCAGCTGCCCATCCAGATGCCGGGGCTGGGCCACGTGAACACCTACGCCCTCCTCGACGAGCGGGGCGCGGCGATCGTCGACCCGGGGATGCCCGGGCCCCTGACCTGGCGCACCCTCGGCCGCCGGCTGCGCCAGCTCGGTGTGCCCGTGCGCCACGTGCACACGGTGATCGTCACCCACTCGCATCCCGACCACTTCGGCTCGGCCGGTCGCCTGGCCCGGGAGGCGGGAGCCGAGCTGGTGACCCAGAGCGCCTTCCGCACCTTCCGGCCCGGGCGGGACGGACCCGACCAGCGCGACGCCGGGGCCGGCCCCGTGGGCAACCCCTTCGCCACCGTCCCCTGGGGGGGCCGGCCTCCCCGCCCGCCCCGGAGCCGGATGATGATGTTCCGGGTGCTGCGCCTGGCCGGGCAGTTCGTCGTGCCCCAGCCCACCACCAGGCTGGACGACGGCGACACCATCAAGCTGGCGGGCCGGGAGTGGACGGCCCTGCACACGCCGGGCCACACCCTGGACCACCTCTGCCTCCACGATCCGGAGGAGGGCCTGCTGCTTTCGGGCGACCACGTGCTGCCCACCATCACGCCCCACATCGCAGGGATGGGCGCCGGACCCGACCCGCTCAGCTCCTACCTATCGTCGCTGCGGCGGGTGGAGCGGCTGGAGAACGTGCAGCGGGTCCTGCCCGCCCACGGCCATCCCTTCGACGACCTGGCGGGAAGGGTCAAAGCCATCGAGCGCCACCATGCCGAGCGGCTGGAGCTGCTGCGCTCGGTGTCGGGCGCGCTGGGAGCGGCGACGGTGGAGGCCTACTCGAGAGAGCTCTTCCGCCCGGCCCGGTGGGGGCCCATGGCCGAGAGCGAGACCTACGCCCACCTCGAGCACCTCAGGCTGGCCGGAGAGGCCGAACGCCACGAGCAGGGGGGCAGGTTCGTGTACCTCGTCGCCCCCGGCGCCGGGGCCGGCCCGGCGACCTAATCTCGGCCGCCATGGAGAACCGCACGCTGGGACGGACCGGGATCAGGGTCAGCACGCTGTGCCTGGGCGCCATGATGTTCGGCGGCTGGGGCAACCCCGATCAAGACGACTGCATCCGCATCATCCACACGGCGCTGGACGCGGGCATCAACTTCGTTGACACCGCCGACGTGTACTCGGGGGGCGAGTCGGAGGAGATCGTGGGCAAAGCCCTGCGGGGCCGGCGGGAACAGGTCGTGCTGGCGACCAAGTTCTGCGGCCCCATGGGCCAGGACCCCAACCAGCGAGGCGCCTCGCGGCGCTGGATCATTCAGGAGTGCGAGAACAGCCTCAGGCGCCTGGGCACGGATTGGATCGACCTGTACCAGGTGCATCGGCCCGATCCCAGCGCCGACGTGGACGAGACCCTGGGCGCACTCTCCGACCTGGTTCACCAGGGCAAGGTGCGGGTCTTCGGGAGCTCGACCTTCCCGGCCGAGGAGATCGTGGAGGCCCAGTGGGTGGCAGAGCGGCGGGGAAGGGAGCGCTTCGTCTGCGAGCAGCCGCCCTACTCCATCTTCGTGCGGGGCGTGGAGGCCGCCGCGCTCCCGACCTGTGAGCGCTACGGCATGGGCGTCATCCCCTGGAGCCCGCTCAACGGCGGGTGGCTCACGGGCCGCTACCGTCACGGCGCCCCCCTTCCGGAGACGGGCCGGGCGGCGCGCATGCCCGAGCGCTTCGACCCCGCCAAGCCGGAGAACAGGCGCAAGCTCGACCTGATCGAGGAGCTGCTGAAGCTGACGGCCGACGCCGGGATGCCGCTCACGCATCTGGCCCTGGCCTTCGTGCTCGAGCACCCGGCCGTGACCTCGGCCATCATCGGGCCCCGCACCATGGAGCAGCTGGTCGACCAGCTCCCGGCGGCCGGCGTCCACCTCGACCGGGCCGTCCTCGACCGCATCGACGAGCTGGTGCCGCCGGGGACGAACGTCCACCCCGGGGACGCGGGCTATATGCCCCCGCCCGTGGCCGCGCCCTGGCGCCGCCGGCGGGGACTCCGGCAACGGGCGTAGCCCGCCCCGGGCCCGCCCGACCCGGAGTCGAGCGGGTCGTAGCCGTCGACTGGTCGGGGCGGGCCGACACCGCAGGTCAGCGGCGCCACATCTGGTGCGCGGAGGCAGCCGGGGGGACGCTCGTCGCCCTGGCCGGGAGGAGGACCCGAGCCGAGGTCGTCGATCACCTGGAAGGGCTGGCGCGCGCCCACACCCGGCTCGTCGTGGGCCTCGACTTCTCGTTCTCCTTCCCCGCGTGGTGGATGGCCGAGCGGGGATGGCGCGACGCCCCGGCGGCGTGGTCGGCGGCAGCGCGGGAGGGAGAGGCCTGGCTGCGCCGCTGTGCCCCGCCCTTCTGGGGCCGGCCCGGCCGCGTGGCCCCGCCTGTCGACCGGCGCCGCCCCGCGCTGCGGGCCACCGAGGCGGAGGTGGCCCCGGTGGGTGGCATCAGGCCGTGCTCGACCTTCCAGATAGGTGGAGCGGGAGCCGTG
>Ga0209577_10005240_pt1 | contig 12100 bp, 7 predicted proteins | sample GraSoiAngelo_109_FD_185874 | JGI IMG/M metagenome (GOLD analysis project Ga0209577, IMG submission 185874) | Grasslands soil microbial communities from the Angelo Coastal Reserve, California, USA - 14_0903_12_20cm (SPAdes) (version 2) | ecosystem: Environmental > Terrestrial > Soil > Grasslands ... | reverse complement strand
GAGGAGTCGCAGCTGGCCGTCACGCGTGGCGGCAGAGCGCAGGGTGGAGGCGGCGGCACGGGCCCACGCCGCGAGTGCCTCGCGCACGCTGACCGGCGGATCGATCGCTACGAACAGGCGCGCGTTCTTGCCAGCGGACATCGCCCGAGGCGATGCTAGCGAGCGTCTCGTAGCGGACGCGCCGGCACGCAAAGACACGCACGCGCGCGCGCAGCACTCCCGCCGAGACTCACACGCGCCGCCCCTCGCACGCACGCGCAGCACCCCCATCGGCAACCACCCTACCCCCACCAGCGCGCCCTCAGTCCACTTCTCCGCCCCCACCCTCATCATGCGCGCGACAGGCGCGCAGCGGATCAGGCCTCGGTGAGCGCGCGGCGGATGAGGTGCATGGCGACGGTGGTGGCACGGTCGCGGATGTCGGCGCGGGAGCCGGGCAGGTTGACGGAGCGCGTGAGGCGCTCGTCACCGAGCCCGGAGACGCTGAACCAGACGAGCCCGACAGGCTTCTCACCGGTGCCGCCGCCGGGGCCGGCGATGCCGGTGACGCCGACACCGATCTCGGCGTCGAACTCGCGGCGAGCGCCGTCGGCGAGCGCCTCGGCGACCTCGCAACTGACGGCGCCGTGGGCGGCGATCAAGTCCTCGGGCACGCCGGCGTGGGCGACCTTGGCCTCGTTGGAGTAGGCGACGACGCCTCCCTTGACGTACTCGGAGGCACCGGGCGGATCGGTGAGGCGGGCGGCGAGCTGGCCGCCGGTACAGGACTCGGCGACGGCAATGGTGTGCCCGTGCAACAGCGAGGCGACCTGCTGGTCGACGGTGCTTCCGTCGCGCGAGTAGAGGATGTCGGCGTGCCGCGCGGCGACGAGCTCGACGAAGGCGCGATACGCGTCCTCGGCGGAGGGTTCGTACCGCGTGACGACCTCTACCTCGCCGCGTTTGAGGCAGGTGGTGATCTCGAGATCGCTCAGATCGAGCCCGTCGCGCTCGGCGGCGCGGAGCGTCTCGGCGATCTCGGACTCGGGGATGCCGAACAGGCGCAGGGTGCCGAGGCGATACACGGCGGCATCGCGCAAGACGTCGGCGAGTGCGCCGTTGCGGGCGGCTTCTTCCCACATCGGCTGCAGCTCGCGTGGCGGCCCGGGAAGCACGACGATGGTGGGTCGGCTGCCCTCGGACGGGGCGACGACGAGCCCGGGCGCGGTGCCCACGGGCTCGAGCACGCGCGCCCCGACGGGGATCATGGCCTGCTTGCGGGTGGCGAGGGCGATGGCGTGGCGGTCGAGGTTGGGCCAGCGTTTGGCGAGCGGGGCGACGATCTCGCCGATCCGCTCCTCGAGGGCCTCGTCGAGAACCATCTCGCGCCCCTGGAAGCGCCCTACGATGTCGGCGGTGAGGTCGTCGGCGGTGGGTCCGAGCCCGCCGCTGGTGACGACGACGTCGATGCGGTGGTCGGTCATGAAGCGCAGCCCGTCTTCCATGTCCTGCGGGCGGTCGCCGACGATGAGGGTGAAGGCGAGATCGACGCCGAGATCGCGCAGGCGATCGGCGAGCCAAGGTCCATTGCGGTCGGAGACGCGCCCGGAGAGGACCTCGGTGCCCGTGACGAGGATGCCGGCGCGAAGGCTCACGCGCAGCTCGGCAGCTGGCTCGCGGGCAGCCGCTTGCGCCCGCCGGCCTTGGTGATCGAGTAGCCGATGGCTTCGTTGGACGCGGGCACGCTGCGAACGGTGCCGTCGACGCGCATGACGACGGAGTTGTTGCCGAGGTTGATCTCGAAGCGGTGCGCGCGGAATGTGGCGGTGCGTTCACCGGCGGAGAGTTCGGATCCGGGGATGAGCTTGCGTCCGCCATCGCCGAGCAGGCAGACGTAGACGCGCGCGGTGGGTTCGAGCGAGAGGTAGACGAAGGCGGCGGGGGTGGTGGACGGCGCGGTACGCGCGCTACCGGGGGCGGCGCCACCGTTCGCTTTCGCCTTGTGCGTGGAGCGCGAGGTTTTCGTCGAGGCGCTGCCTTTGGAGTTGCTGGAGCTCGAGCCGCCGCTGACGAGGCCGTAGATGAGCAGCGCGATGACGACGGCGATGCTGCCGACGAGCGCGAAGTACCCCCGCGAGGGGCGCGGCGGGCCGGCGCGGCCCCCGCGGTCGCGCTGACGAGGACGCTGAGAGGTCGGGACGATGGGCTCGAGCAGCGAATCGCTGGGGTGCTCGTGGCTGCTGCGGTACTGCTCGACGAGCGCCTTGCCGTCGAGCCCGAGCGCCTGAGCGTAGGTGCGCAGAAAGCTCTTCACGAACGTGGGGCCGGGGAGCAGGCTCCACTCCTCGTTCTCGAGGGCGCGCAGGTACTTGGCGCGAATCTTGGTCTTGGCCTCGATCTCGGACACGTCGATGCGCGCGCGCATACGCGCGTCGCGCAGGGTCTCGCCGATGTCGGGCATAGCGGTCTAGAAGGCTAGTCGCTGGTACTCGCCAGCGACCCATTGATCGCTACCGGCATGCCGTCTTGCACCTCCCGCCAACAACTGTTCAAATCGCCCACGCGCTCAGCGCGTGGATACATCGCGACCGTCGACCGCGTCGCGGTCGGCCTCTAGGTCGGCTTCCTGCCAGCTACAGCAAAAGCGCGAGAAGACCCTGACCCTGGCAATGCTGGCGCGTTGTACTCATACCAGCGCCCCAGCGGCATGATGGAGCGTGCAAGGAATACGCCAGGGGCGCTGGTCATCAGCATCGAGTCCCAACGTCGTACTCAGCCTTCTAGTCGCTGGTACTCCCCGCGGGCTCGCCGAGAGCGGCGAGAACGCGCGGCAGATCGGCCTCGGTGATGAGCACGGTGCGGGGCTTGGAGCCTTCGTAGCCGGAGATGACGCCGCGGCGCTCGAGCATGTCTATGACGCGCCCGGCGCGCGTGTAGCCGAGGCGCAGGCGGCGCTGGAGCATGGAGGTTGAGGCGGTCTGCATTTCGGCTACGAGGGTGATGGCGTCGGCGAGCAGCGGGTCCTCGTCGGGATCGAGGTCGTCGCCGCTGCCACCGCCGGCGTCGCTCTCGACCTCGTCGAGGAGCTCTTCGCGCAGGTCGGGTTCGCCCTGGCGGCGCCAGTGCTCGGTCAGCCCGGCGATCTGGCGCTCGTCGATGTAGGCGCCCTGGATGCGCTGCAGGCGCGACGTGCCGACGCGGCTGAAGAGCATGTCGCCCTGGCCGAGCAGCGACTCGGCGCCGTTCTGGTCGAGGATGACGCGCGAGTCGGTCTGCGAGGAGACGGCGAAGGCGATGCGCGAGGGGACGTTGGCCTTGATCATGCCGGTGATGACGTCGACGCGCGGGCTCTGGGTGGCGAGCACGAGATGGATGCCGACGGCGCGCGCCTTCTGCGCGAGGCGGATGATCGAGTCCTCGACGTCGGTCGGGGCGACCATCATGAGGTCAGCGAGCTCGTCGATGACGCAGAGGATGTAAGGGAGCGGGGCTTCGCCCCGCTTGGAACGGACAGCGTTGAGCTCGACGAGGCCGCGTGTACGGGCCATGGACATGATCCCGTAGCGCTGCTCCATCTCCTTGACGAGGTTGGCGAGCGCGTTGGCGGCCATGCGCGGGCTGGTGATGACGGGCGTGAGCAGGTGCGGGATGGACTCGTAGTGGTTGAGCTCGACCTGCTTGGGGTCGACGAGGACGAGGCGCACCTCGCGCGGCGAGGCGCGCAGCAGGACACTGGCGAGCATGGCGTTGATGGCGCCGGACTTGCCGGCGCCGGTCGTGCCGGCGACGAGCAGGTGCGGCATCTTGGCGAGATCGGCGCCGATGGCCTTGCCGGCGACGTCCTTGCCGAGCCAGACGGTCAGCGGCGACCAGTCTCGCGGCGGATCCTGGAAGACGTCGCCGAGGCGGACGATGCACCGCTTGGCGTTGGGGACCTCGACGCCGACGGCCTGCTTGCCGGGGATGGGCGCGAGGATGCGGATGTCGGTAGCGGCGAGCGCGTAGGCGAGGTCGTCCTTGAGCGTGGCGACCTTGGACATCTTGGTGCCGGGCGCGAGTCGCAGTTCGAAGCGGGTGATGTGCGGGCCGGCGACGGCGCCGATGACGGTGGCCTGCACGGCGAAGTGCCCGAGCGCCTCGAGCAGCGCGGCGGCGGTCTGCTCCTGCCCGGCGGTGTCGGGACGCGCTTCTCCGCCGCTCGAGCGCGTGAGCAGCGCGCTGGCGACGGGGAGCTTCCAGACGAACTCCGGATCGTCGGTGGCGGACTCGCGAAAGCGTCCCTGCGGCGTCAGCTCGGCGTCGCCGTCCTCCTTGCCGCCACCGCTGCCGCTCGCGCGCGCGCCCGCGCGCGGCACACCCTCGGAGATGACTCCGGTGATGTCCTCGTGCTCGCCGGACCCGGCCGCCACAGCCGCGTCCTGGCCCCCCTCGCTCGCGTCTGCGCGCCGGCGGCGCCGCGCGCGCGGCGGCTCGCGCTCGCCCGCGAGCCGGCCGGCCTCCGGCGGGCGGTCCGCGTCGTACTGCTCACGCTCGTCGGGAGGCGGAGCCTCGACGTGCGTGGCGCGGACGATGAGCGCGCGGTCGTGCGGTTCGGGCGGCCCGCCGAGCACGGAGATGGGCGCGGCGGCGGAGGCGACCTCGCGGGTGCCGGCTGCGACGGCCCCCTCCCCGCCCTCGCGCGCCGGCGGCGCGTCGCCGAGCGCGCGGATGAAACCGAGCGCACGCACGAAGGCGCGCGCGAGCGCGCGCACGGCGCCGCCGAGCGAGCTGCCGGTGAGCAGGCCGAGCGCGCCGAGGGCAAGGCAGACGAGCAGGATCGTGACGCCCACGTCCGAGACGAGGTGCTTGGCGGGCACGTAGACGGCCTCGCCGACGATGCCGCCATGGGTCTGGAGGAAGTGCGAGGACCAGCTGGTGCCGCCGGAGGTGATGCCGCCGGTGCCGGCGGCAAGGGCGAGCGTGACGGCGAGGGCGAGGCAGGCGAGGCCGGCAATGCGAGGCTCGGGCCGGCCGAGATCGGCGGGCACGAAGTCCTGGCGCAGCTCGCGGCGTTCGGCGAGCAGGGGGCGCAGCAGCAGCAGCGCGCCGGCGGCGAGCACGGCGACGGGCGTGAACACGCGCGCGCGCCCGAACAGCCACCCGAGCGCGCTCGCGAGCGCGTGGGCGATGCGACCGCCGGCGAGCCCGCCGTAGAGCACGAGCGCGAGGTAGGTGCCGACAGCGAGCAGAACGAGGCCGAGGACGTCGCGCGTGCGCTGGTCGAGTTCGCGCGGGCGGAGCGCGCGAACGACCGACTTGGAGACGGCGAGCGCGCTCCGCATGGCGCCCTTGCGGCGCGCGCGCGAGCGGCGCGCACGGCCGCCGGAAGACCGGCCGGCGCGAGCTCGCCGCGCAGGGGCGCGCTTGCGGGTGCTGCTCATGTGAGCGCAACTTCGACGCCGACCGCCTTGACCCTGCTCGGAGGGCCTTACCATCACTTTAGAGGCACTCGGTAACACAGCTACGATGAGCGACTTTTCCCGTGCACCGCGCGTGCTCGTGATCGAGGACGACGAGGACATTGCCCAGGCGCTGCAGCGCTCGCTGCGCATGGAGGGGTACGAGGTGCGGGCGGCCGGAGACGGCAACACGGCGCTCGAGCACGGGCGCGCGTTCGCGCCGGACCTCGTGATCCTCGACCTGGGGCTGCCGGGACTGGACGGCGTGGAGGTCGCAAAGGCGCTGCGCGCGGACGACGACGTTCCGATCCTGATCCTGACGGCGCGCGACGCGCTCGAGTCGCGCGTGGAAGGCCTCGATGCGGGGGCTGACGACTACCTGGTCAAGCCGTTCGAGCGCCAGGAGCTGCTGGCGCGCATGCGCGCGCTGCTGCGCCGCCGCCCCCCGCGCGGCTCGGCGCCGCTGCGCGTGGGCGACCTGCTGCTGAACGTGGACACGCACGAGGTGACGCGCGCCGAGCGCGAGATCGAGCTGACGCAGCGCGAGTTCGAGCTGCTCGAGTACCTGATGCGCAACGAGCGGATCGTGATCTCGCGCCAGCGCCTGCTCGACGAGGTCTGGGGCTACGACCCGTTCTCGACGACGAACACGATCGAGGTGTTCGTGTCGAACCTGCGGCGCAAGCTGGAGGCGGGAGGCGAGCAGCGCCTGCTGCACACGATCCGGGGGGCGGGCTACGTCCTTCGCGCGTAAGCTGCTGCGCCTGCTGCGGCGGGCGATGACGCGCGTCTCGCAGAGCTTCGACCGCCTGCCGATCCGCACACGCCTGGCGAGCGCGTCGGCGCTGCTGACGTTCGTGATCCTGTGCGCGTTCGCGATCGCGATCGGGTCGCTGACGGTGAATCGCATCCGCAACGACTTCAATCACCAGGTGCTCGACACGGCGAACGAGCTCCAGGTGCAGCTGAAGGTATACGCCTCGCCGACGGGCCTGCATCGCATCGAACGCATCGAACCTGCGCTCGAGGCGTACGCGGGGCGCGAAGCGCACGCGTTTGTCCGGCTGGTCACCGAAGGCGGCGGCATCCTGCGCCAGGTGCCGGAAAACGCGCCGGAAGCCGAACCGGCGTTGTTCCCTCGCACCGAACACGGCTATCACGTGGTGACACGGATCGGCAAAGTGCTGGAAACGGGGACGGGCGACCCGATCGCGCGCGTGTACATCGTGTACGGGCGCAGTACCTCCGACACGGACGCGACGGTCGCGCGCGTGGAGCTGTTCCTGATCTTCGGCGTGCTCGCGGGCACGGCGCTCGCGCTGCTCGCGGGCATGGCGATCGCTCGCCGCGCGATGAAGCCGATCGCAGAGCTGACGAGCGTCGCGGGAGACATCGCGCGCACGCGCGACCCATCGCGGAAGGTGCCGGCGCCGAAGTCCGAGGACGAGGTCTCAGAGCTCGCGCGCACGCTCAGCGGGATGCTCCAGGAGCTCGACGCGGCGCGGGCGGAGCGCGAGTCGGTGCTGTCGCGCCAGCGGCGCTTCGTCGCGGACGCGTCGCACGAGCTGCGCACGCCGCTGACGAGCGTGCTGGCGAACCTCGAACTGCTTGCGGAGGGCGGGCTGTCGGCCGATCTCGGCGACGCGGCGCGCTCGGCGCTGCGCTCCTCGCAGCGGATGCGCCGCCTGGTGGCGGACCTGCTGCTGCTCGCGCGCACGGACGTCGGCCGGATGCCGAGCAAGGAGTCGTGCGACCTCGCGCAGGTCGTCGTCGACGCGGCCGGCGAGCTGGGGCCGGTGAGCGACGATCACGAGATAGTCATCGACGCGGAGCCGGCGCGGGTATGCGCGGCGCGCGACGAGCTGCACCGCCTGGCGCTGAACCTGATCGAGAACTCGCTCAAGCACACGCCGCCGGGAACGCAGATCAACGTGTTGACGCGTTCGCGCGGCGACGAGGTGACGCTCGTCGTCGAAGACAACGGCCCGGGCGTGCCGCCGGAGCTCGCGTCGAGCCTGTTCGAGCGCTTCGTGCGCGGCGACGGCGACCGTGGCGGGTCGTTCGGCCTCGGATTGGCGATCGTGAAAGCGGTCGCGGAGGCACACGGCGGCTCGGTCGTGGTGGACGCGCCGCGCGACGGCGCGCGGGGCGAGCACACGGGCGCACGTTTCGTCGTGCGCCTGCCCGCGGAGACGACGTCGCGACCGCGGGAGGGCGAGGCGCAGAGCGGCGCCCCGGCGCCGGCACGCGCGCCGCTCGCCCGCTGAGCGATCGGCTAGCCCCGGGTCCCGCACGCGAGCCGCGCGCTGACTGCGTGTCGGGCCGCGCGGTCGCTAGACCTCGACGACGACCGGGAGTACCATCGGCCGCCTGCGCAGGCGGTCGTAGACGAGCGTGGCGAGGTCCTCGTGGAGCATCTGCTGGAGCATCTCGACCTCGCGCACGTCCTCGGCGGATGCGCGCGCGAGCGTCTCGTCGACGGTGAGCCGGATCTCCCCGAGCAGCTCGTCGGCCTCGTCGCGGAAGGGCACGCCGCGGAAGATGACCTCGGGGTCGGTGACGGAGTGCCCGCCCTGCTCGGCGAGCGTGACGACGACTATGAAGATCCCGTCGGCGGAGAGCATGCGCCGGTCGCGCAGCGCGACGTCGGCCATGTCGCCGATCTCGACGCCGTCGACGAACACCATGCCCGCCTGCTCGCGCTCGCCGAAGCCGGCGCCGCGCTCCGTGATGACGAGTGGGAGCCCGTTGTCGCCTTCGAAGATGTCCTCGGGCGGCACGCCGACCGCCTCTGCGAGCTTGGCGTGCAGGCGCAGGCGCTTGAAGTCGCCGTGGAAGGGCATGACGTAGCGCGGCTTGACGAGGTTGAGCATCAGCTTGACCTCCTCGGCGTAGCCGTGGCCGGAGGCGTGCACGGGCGCGTCGCGCGGGGTGATGACCTCGCAGCCGATGTGGTAGAGCCGGTCGATCGTTTCGTTGACGGCGCGCTCGTTGCCGGGGATCGGCGTGGCGCTGAAGACGACGGTGTCGCCGTCTCGCAGCTCGACCTGCGGGTGGTCGCGGTAGGCCATGCGCCGAAGCGCCGACAGCGGCTCTCCCTGCGAGCCGGTTGAGATGATGACGATGCGCTCGTCGGGGAAGTCCTCGAGCTCGCGCAGGCCGACGAGCTGGCCGTCGTCGACGTCGATGTGCCCGAGCGAGCGGCCGATGCCGACGTTCTTGCGCATCGAGCGCCCCGCGAGGACGACCTTGCGGTCGAGCGCTGCAGCGGCGTCGACGACCTGCTGCACGCGGTGGATGTTGGAGGCGAAGCTGGTGACGATGATGCGCCCCGGACAGCGCGCGAACACCTCGCGCAGGGCGGGGCCGACGAGCGACTCCGAGGGCGAGAAGCCGGGTCGATCGACGTTGGTCGAATCGCCGCACAGCAGCAGCACGCCGTCGCGGCCGAGCTCGGCGAGCCGCGAGACGTCGGCGGGCGACCCGTCGACGGGCGTCTGGTCGAACTTGTAGTCGCCGGTGATGAGGACCGTGCCGAGCGAGGTGCCGAGCGCGACGGCGCCGGAGTCGGGGATCGAGTGGGTCATGTGGATGAGCTCGAGCGAGAACGGCCCGAGCTCGATCGTTTCGTTGCTGTCGAGCTCGGAGAGCTCTACGTCGCGCAGCCTGTGCTCGTCGAGCTTCGCGCGCGCCATTGCGAGCGTGAGCGCGCCGCCGTAGACGGGCGGCAGGTCCCCGCCGAGCTCGCGCAGCACCCACGGCAGCGCGCCGATGTGGTCCTCGTGGGCGTGCGTGATGACGATCGCCTCGATCTCGCTCGCGCGTTCGCGCAGGTAGGTGAAGTCCGGGAGCACGAGGTCGATGCCGACCATCTCGGGCGTGGGAAAGCGAAGGCCGACGTCGACGACGACGATGCGCCCGTCCTCCTCGACGACGGTCATGTTCTTGCCTATCTCCCCCAGCCCCCCGAGGGGCAGAACGCGCACAGCGCTCATCGCCGCGCCTTCGTTCTGTCGGCTCCGTTCAGACGCCCGCTCGCGATGCAGGCTGGCGTGACCGCGCGTGGGGCGCTCAACGGCCGGGTGCCCGCGCGGCCGGCGCGCCGGTGGCGGCCGTGCCTGGTCCGTCAGCATCGCCGTCGAGCAGCCCGTGGCGGACGAGCATGGCGCGAACGGCGGCGAGCTCGAAGTCGGTTGCCTCGACGAGCGGCAGCCGCAAGCCGCCGACATCGTGGCCGAGGAGGTTGAGCGCGGCCTTCGTGCAGGTGGGGTTCGAGGTCAAAAACAGCGTCTCGTACACGTCGCGCAGCGATGCGTCGATCCCGGCGCGGCGCTCGGGCTCGTCGACCATGCGGCGCATCTCGTTGCCGACGATGTGGCTCGCTACGAGGATGCCGCCGGCCCCGCCGAGGTCGAGCGCGCGCGCAAAGGTGCCGTCGTTGCCGGCATACAGCGCGAGCCCGTCGATCGGCTGCAGCTCGTCGTCGTTTGCCTGCTTGACCCCCTCGATGCCGTCGATCTGCGCGAGCTCGGCGAGCAGGTCGGGGGGTATGTTCGTCGCGGTCCTGCCGGGGATGTTGTACAGCAGCATCGGTTTGTCGGTCGCTGCGGCGACGGCTTCGTAGTGTCGGCGCAGGCCGAGCCGCGAGGGCTTGTTGTAGTAGGGCGTGACCGACAGCACGGCGTCGACGCCGAGCTCGGTCGCGCGTTCGGTCAGCTGCACGGCCAAACGCGTGTCGTTGGTCCCGGTGCCGGCGATGATGCTCGCCCCCGGCGGACGCTCGGCGACGGCGAGCCCGATCAGCGCGAGCTGCTCCTCGTCCGTGAGCGTGGGCGCCTCGCCGGTGGTGCCGGCGACGACGAAGCCGTCCGAGCCGTTCGCGGCGAGGTGGCGCATGAGGGCGACGAACGACTCCTCGTTGACGCGCAGCTCGTCGTCGAACGGCGTGACGATCGCGGTGAGGACCACGCCCAGTTCGAGCATCGCCGTGCAGTATTCCACGCCCGCTGTCCGAGCCCCGCCCGGCCAAGGCACGCGCCGTGGGGGAGCCGGGTGCCGGCTCCCCCACGGGCCATCGTCCCTGGCGCCGCTGAAGGCTCCTAGGTGATGTGCTCGGTGCCGTCGCGCCGCAGCTGCTGCCCTAGCAGCGTGTACACGACGACGCCTTCTTTTTCGAGTATCAGCGTGTAGAAGGTGTGCCCGCCGGCCACCTCCAAGGAGAACGCGATCGTGTAGCCGCCTTCGTGGTTGAACTTCGCGGTCCCCGTGCCACTGAATTCGAAGCCGCCCGGGACGGCCACGCACGACGCGCTCGCGAGGTGTGCGAGGTGCATGTGGAATTCGCGGTTGGGCCCGGTCGTTGCGAGTTCCTGCTTTTCGGTAAGCGTCGTCGACAGTTTGTCGTCGAGATTGCCGCCTTCGGGACCGCGCGCGCCCCAGTGGCCGGTGCCGATGACTCTGCTGCATTCGGGCGGTCCCGCGCCTTCTTCGACGGTCACCTGCTCGCCTATTTCTTCACAGTTCGTCGCTTTCGCTGCGTTCGCGGGGTCACCGCTGTATTCGACGACCCAGCTGTATTTGCCGGCTTCGGTCGGGCCGAACGCCGGCCCTTCGTAGCTGCCGTCGCCGTTGACTTCGATGAGCCCGGACGTGAAGGCGGGCGCTTTGCTGCAGGTCGGATCGCTCGGGCCGTAGAGCTTGAAGATCAGCTGGCCCGTGGGCGTCGTCCCACCTTCGAGCGTCGCGGTGTCGTGCGTCGATTCGCCGACCCTGAGCGCCGGCGCGGAATCCGTCGTCGACAGCGTTGCTTCCGCCGCGGGGGTCGCCAGCGCGACCCCCTCGGGCTCGCCGAAGGTGGTTTCCGCTCCCGCGATTTTGGCGATCGGCGCGACGTTGCCGTTGGCGGTGGGGCCGAACTCGACGACGTTGGAGGTGAAGAAGTTCGTCACGTACATTCCCCCTTCGGGCGTGACGGCGAGGTCATCGACGCTGGTCAGTTCGGTCGCGCCGCCTTCGATGTTGCGCGCCGGAGTCGCATTGCCGCTCGCGCCGGGTTCGAACACCTGCAGGCTGTTGTTGCCGAAGTCGCTCACGAACAGCTGCCCGCTGAAGCCGACCTTGACGTCGTCGGGCGAATTCAGGTTCGTGTTCGATCCTTCGATCACGCCCACGGGCGCGACGTTGCCGCTCGCGCCGGGGGCGAAGACGCGGATGCTGCCGCCACTGTCGACGTACAGCGTGCCCGTCGCGTCCACGCCGAGGCCGTCGACCGAGCCGAGACCCGTTTCTGCGCCTTCGAGCGTGCGTATCGGCGCGACGTTGCCGCTGGCGCCGGGCGCGAACACGACCACGGGTGGGCTGGCGCTGAAATTGCCCACGTAGATGGTCCCGTTCGTCGCGACGGAGATGTCGTCGTTGTTGCCGAGTCTCGTCAGTTCGCCGGCGATGGTGCGGATCGGGGCGACGTTGCCCGACGCGCCCGGGGCGTACTCGGTGATCGTGCCGTCGTTGAAGTTCGACGAGTACACGTCGCCGGCCGAATCGACAGCGACGTCCGCGGGACCGTCGAGCCCCGTTTCCGCCCCGACGATACGCCGCAGCGGCGCGACGTTGCCGTTCGCGCCCGGCGCGAAGACGTCGATCGCGCTGCTGGCGTAGTCGGCGACGTAGATCGTCCCTGCTGG
>Ga0209577_10005235_pt1 | contig 12106 bp, 9 predicted proteins | sample GraSoiAngelo_109_FD_185874 | JGI IMG/M metagenome (GOLD analysis project Ga0209577, IMG submission 185874) | Grasslands soil microbial communities from the Angelo Coastal Reserve, California, USA - 14_0903_12_20cm (SPAdes) (version 2) | ecosystem: Environmental > Terrestrial > Soil > Grasslands ... | reverse complement strand
GGCGGCGGTGGACACAACGGCCGAACGGATCGCCGCGGAGCGCGCGTTGCGTGCCGCGCTGTTGCCGCCGCGCGTCACGCTGCTGCGGCAGTTCAACGCGTTGCCGGAAGGGGTCAAGTTTCTCGTCGACCGCCGCGCCGAGCTGATCGCGATCGCCAATGGCGACCTGGTGTTGCGCGGTCTCGCCGACGATCTGCGCGATCTCCTCGCCAACTGGTTCGATATCGGTTTTCTGGAATTGCAGCGCATCACCTGGGATGCGCCGGCTTCGCTTCTGGAAAAGCTGATGGCCTATGAGGCGGTGCACGAGATCCGCGGCTGGACCGATCTAAAAAACCGGCTCGAAGCGGATCGCCGCTGTTTCGCCTTCTTCCACCCGCGCATGCCCGACGAGCCGCTGATTTTTGTCGAAGTCGCGCTGGTCTCCGGGATCGCCGGCAACATCGAGACGCTGCTCGACGAAACGGCACCGATGGGCAATCCGCAAACCGCCGACACCGCGATCTTCTACTCGATCTCGAACTGCCAGCGCGGTCTTGTCGGGATCAGCTTCGGCGATTTCCTGATCAAGCGGGTCGTCGATGCGCTCGCCGCCGAATTGCCGCGGCTGAAGACCTTCGCGACCCTGTCGCCCTTGCCCGCGTTTCGCGCCTGGCTCGCCGCCGAGGCCGAACAGGGCCCGCTGTTGCTGCCGAGCGAAGCGAAGACTGTCGAGGTGGTCAGCGCCGGCATGGACGCGGCCGGGGCGGATGATGCCCTGCTGCGCCTTCTCGACCGACCGGAATGGGTGGACGACCTCAGGATTGCCGCGGCCCTGCGCGAGCCGCTGCTGCGTCTCGCTGCGCGCTATCTATTGCACGCGCGGGCGCCGTCGGGGCGCGCTCTCGATCCTGTGGCGCATTTCCATCTCAGCAACGGCGCGCGGGTCGAGCAGCTCGACTGGCTGGGCGACCGCTCGCCCAAGGGCTTGCAGCAATCGGCCGGGATCATGGTCAACTATCTCTACCGGCTCGGCAACATCGAGGCCAATCACGAGGCCTATCGCGACGAGGGCCGGGTCGCTGCCTCCTCCACCGTGCGGGGTTTGGCGCGCGTGGCGTAAAATCGGGGCTCGCCGGGGGATCGGAAGGGGCGCGGCTATGTTCCGCACAACGAGTATGTTAGAACCCGCCGCCGGCGCGCAGGCGCCGCCCGGCCGGTCAGCGCGGGCGTGGCGGAACTGGCAGACGCACTGGATTTAGGTTCCAGCGATGAAAATCGTGGGGGTTCAAATCCCCCCGCCCGCACCAGCGGCCTCGCCACAAGCTGCGGCGCCGCGGCCGGGCCGAGTTGAGAGGGTGAGCAATCCGCGATGCAAGTAACCGAGACCAGCGCCGAGGGGCTGAAACGCGAGTTCAAAATCACCGTACCCGCGAGCGAGGTCGAGGAAAAGATCAGCCGAAGGCTCGGTGAGATTGGACGGTCGGTCCGCATCCCCGGCTTCCGGCCGGGCAAAGTTCCCTTGCCGCTGTTGCGCAAGCGCTACGGCCCTGCGGTGCGCCATGAGGTCCTGGAGACCACAGTCCAGGGCAGCTCGGCCGAGGCCATGCGCGAGCACAATCTCCGCCCCGCCCTCCCGCCGCAGGTCGAGATCGTGTCAGCCGCCGAAGGCGCCGATCTCGAATATAAGATGTCGATCGAGCTCTTGCCCGACATGCCGGAGCCCGATTTCACCGGTCTCGGTATCGAGCGGCTGGTAGCCGAAGTGCCCGAGGAGGATCTCGACCGCGCGATCGAACGGCTGGCCGAGTCGCAGCGCAAAACGGAGCCGGTCGATCGCCCGGCCGAGAGCGGTGACCTGATCGTCGTCGACTTTGTCGGCAAGATTGGCGACGTGGAATTTCCGGGCGGCAAGGGTGAGAATGTCTCGATCGAGCTCGGCGCGGGACGGTTCATCCCGGGATTTGAGGACCAGCTGACCGGGGCCAAAGCGCGCGAGGAGCGCACCATCAAGGTGACTTTCCCGGCCGATTACGGCGCCCCCGATCTCGCCGGCAAGGATGCGACATTCGATGTCAAGGTGAAGGAGGTGCAACAGCGCCTGCCGGCGGCGATCGACGACTCGCTCGCGGAAGCGGTCGGGCTGGAAAATCTTGCCGAGCTCCGCCAGGAGGTGCGGCAACGCATGCAGCGCGACTACGATTCGGTGGCGCGTCAGCGGGTGAAGCGAGCCCTTCTTGACAAACTCGCGGAGCGTTACGATTTCCCGGTACCCCCGGGCATGGTCGAGATGGAATTCAACACGATTTGGGCGCAGTACGAAGCCGAGAGGGAAGGCCGGAAACGAATGGTGGCCGGGCAGGCCGACGCGAATTCGGGAGCAGCGGAAGGACCGGTCGACGCGGCTGCGCTGATCGCGCCGGAGGAGACCGTTCTGGAAGGCAGTTCGGACCAATCGCCCGCGAGCGCTGAGGCCAAACAGCCACACGAGCACGAACACGAGCCGGCGGCGCACCACGCCACCCCGCATCCCGGGTCGGTCACCGAGCCGCTCGATGCCGCCGCGCTGATCGCGCCGGAAGAGACCGCGCTCGAAGGTGCCTCCGACAGCGAACCCGCGGCCTCGGAAGAGGATGAGGAGAAGCTCAAGGAAGAATACCGCCGTATCGCCGAGCGCCGGGTCCGCCTCGGGCTGCTGCTGGCCGAGGCCGGCCGCGCCAATAACATTACCGTGACCCAGGAGGAGCTGAACCAGGCGCTCGCCCAGGAGGCGCGCCGCCACCCCGGCTATGAGCGGCAGGTCATCGATTTCTACCGCAAGAGCCCCGAGGCGATTAACAACCTGCGCGCCCCGATCTTCGAGGAGAAGGTCGTCGATTACATCCTGGAGCTCGCGAAGCCCGCGGAGCGCAACGTGAGCCCGCAGGAGCTGATGACCGACGCGGCGGCGGAGGAAAGCGCCCCGTCCGCATAGGTGTGATAGACTTTGGCAGTCTGCGCGCCCGGGTTGGGCCGCAGTTCAGGAGAGCAAAATGGCCGACCCTCGTGAAACGTACATGAACACGCTGGTGCCGATGGTGGTCGAGCAGACCAACCGGGGCGAGCGCGCCTATGACATCTATTCGCGCCTGTTGAAGGAGCGGATCATTTTTCTGGTCGGCCCGGTGCATGACGCGGTTGCAAGCCTGATCTGCGCCCAGCTCTTGTTCCTCGAATCGGAGAACCCCTCGAAGGACATCGCCATCTACATCAACTCGCCGGGCGGGGTGGTGACCTCGGGGCTCGCGATTTACGACACGATGCAATACATCCGCTCGCCGGTGTCGACGGTCTGCATCGGCCAAGCGGCCTCGATGGGCTCGCTCCTGCTGTGCGCGGGCGCCAAGGGCAAGCGCTTCGGGCTGCCCAACGCGAACATCATGATCCACCAGCCCTCGGGCGGCTTCCAAGGGCAGGCCAGCGATATCGAGATCCAGGCTCGCGAGATCCTGCGGCTGCGGGCTCGGCTCAACGAGATCTACGTTAAGCATACCGGCCAGCCGCTCGACGTGATCGGGGCGGCGGTCGAGCGCGACCGGTTCATGACGCCGTTGGAAGCCAAGGAGTTCGGGCTCATCGATGAGGTTGTCGAATCCCGGCCGACTCGCGAGGAAGAGCGCGGCTTCCGTGCCTGAGCATGGTTAAAGCAATCCTCCCAGGGAGCAGCCGATTTAACTAGTTGTTGATCCAAATGGAGCACATATACTTCGATGGCCCGGGCGGTAGCGTTCTGGTTGAATGTACGGCTCGGTCAGCCCTTGCCGGGGTCCGCCGCGGGCACGGAATCGGCAAGGTCAGCCCGTCTCGGACGGGTCCGCAGGACCCGGCGATGGAGTGGTGATGACAAAGTCCAGCGGTAGCGACTCCAAGAATACGCTGTACTGCTCCTTCTGCGGCAAGAGCCAGCACGAGGTCAGGAAGCTGATCGCGGGTCCGACCGTGTTTATCTGTGACGAATGCGTTGAGCTCTGCATGGATATTATCCGTGAGGAGCACAAGACGACATTAGTTAAGTCGCGCGACGGGGTGCCGGGCCCACGCGATATTTGCCGAGTGCTCGACGATTACGTGATCGGCCAAGACCACGCCAAGCGAGTGCTGTCCGTCGCCGTCCACAATCATTACAAGCGGCTGGCCCACGGCTCTAAAAACAACGATGTCGAGCTGGCCAAGTCGAACATCCTGCTGGTCGGGCCGACCGGTTCGGGCAAGACCCTCCTGGCTCAGACCCTGGCGCGCATCATCGACGTCCCGTTTACGATGGCGGATGCGACGACCCTGACCGAGGCGGGCTATGTCGGCGAGGACGTCGAAAACATCATCCTGAAGCTGTTGCAGGCCGCCGATTACAATGTCGAGCGGGCGCAGCGCGGCATCGTCTACATCGACGAGGTCGACAAGATCTCGCGCAAATCCGACAACCCGTCGATCACCCGCGACGTCTCGGGTGAGGGCGTGCAGCAGGCTCTCCTGAAGATCATGGAGGGCACGATCGCCTCCGTCCCGCCGCAAGGCGGGCGCAAGCACCCGCAGCAGGAATTTCTGCAGGTCGACACGACGAACATCCTGTTTGTCTGCGGCGGCGCGTTTGCCGGGCTGGAGAAGATCATCGCGCAGCGCCGGCAGGGCACCTCGATCGGCTTCGGCGCCGAGGTGCGCGGGCCGGAGGAGCGCAAGACCGGCGAGATCCTGAAGGATCTGGAACCGGAAGACCTTCTCAAATTCGGCCTGATCCCGGAATTCGTCGGCCGGTTACCGGTAGTTGCGACCCTCGACGACCTCGACGAGGGTGCGCTGGTTGATATCTTGACGAAGCCCAAGAACGCGCTCGTCAAGCAATACCAGCGCCTGTTCGAGATGGAAGATGTCCGCCTCGAACTGACCGAAGAGGCGTTGCGGGGCATTGCCCATAAGGCCATCGCGCGCAAAACCGGCGCCCGCGGCCTGCGCTCGATCATGGAAGCGATTCTCCTCGATTCGATGTTCGAACTCCCGAGCCTCGCCGGGGTCAGCGAGATCGTTATCAATCGGGAAGTCGTGGAAGGGAGGGCAAAGCCGCTCCACATCTACTCTGATCGCCGCGGCGACGTCGGCACTCCAGCGTAATTGCTACCGGGCCATGTCCCGGCGGCCTGCGGCATCTGGTTGCGCCGCCTTGACGGTGAGAGGCTGGAGGCCAACCTAAACACGGCTTGTCGTACCAGCCGTCCTTTCAGGATAGGCTGAGGGTCACTGACAAAAGAGGGCCTATGTTCGAAACTGCGCGCGCCGCGCTCTATCCCGTTCTGCCTCTCCGCGACATCGTGGTGTTCCCGCACATGATCGTGCCGCTGTTTGTCGGCCGCGAGAAGTCCGTGCGGGCCCTCGAAGACGTGATGAAGGACGACAAACAGATCCTTCTCGTCACGCAGAAGAACGCCGCTCAGGACGACCCGTCGACCTCGGATATCTTCACCGTGGGCACGATCGGCACGGTGCTGCAGCTGCTGAAACTCCCGGACGGCACCGTCAAGGTGCTGGTCGAGGGCGGTCAGCGCGCGCGCATCGTCCGCTTTACGGAACACGAGGCATTCTTCCAGGCGCACGCCGAAGTTGTCGGCGAGAAGCCCGGGCAGCATCAGGAGATCGAGGCGCTCGCGCGCACGGTCGTCGCGCAGTTCGAGCAGTACATCAAGCTCAACAAAAAGATCCCGCCGGAGGTGCTGGTCTCGATCAATCAGATCGAGGATCCCGGCAAGCTGGCCGATACAGTCGCTTCGCATCTCAGCCTGAAGATCCCCGAAAAGCAGGAGCTCCTCGAAACCGAGGTCGTATCCGAGCGGCTCGAAAAGGTGTTCGGCTACATGGAGGGCGAGATCGGCGTCCTTCAGGTCGAGAAGCGGATCCGCAATCGCGTCAAGCGTCAGATGGAGAAGACGCAGCGCGAGTACTACCTCAACGAACAGCTCAAGGCGATCCAGAAGGAGCTGGGCGAGGGCGAGGACGGCCGCGACGAGATGGCCGAGCTCGAGGACAAAATCAACAAGACTAAGTTCACGAAAGAGGCCCGCGACAAGGCTATGGCGGAGCTGAAGAAGCTGCGCAGCATGAGCCCGATGTCCGCGGAGGCGACCGTCGTCCGCAATTATCTCGACTGGATGCTGTCACTGCCGTGGCACAAGCGCTCCAAGATCAAGCGCGACATCAAGGGCGCCGAGCGGGTGCTTAATGCCGATCATTTTGGGCTCGAGAAGGTCAAGGAGCGGATCCTTGAATATCTCGCGGTCCAGCAGCGCATCAAGAAAATGAAGGGGCCGATCCTGTGTCTGGTCGGCCCGCCCGGTGTCGGCAAAACCTCGCTCGGCAAGTCGGTCGCGCGCGCGACCGGGCGCAACTTCGTGCGGATGTCGCTTGGCGGCGTGCGCGACGAGGCGGAGATCCGCGGCCACCGGCGCACTTATATCGGCTCGATGCCCGGCAAGATCCTGCAGGGCATGAAGAAGGCCAAATCGTCGAACCCGTTGTTCCTGCTCGACGAGGTCGACAAGCTCGGCGCCGACTGGCGCGGCGATCCGTCATCGGCGCTGCTCGAGGTGCTCGATCCGGAGCAGAACTCGAGCTTCAACGACCATTACCTCGAGGTCGATTACGACCTGTCCGACGTACTGTTCGTCACGACGGCCAACACGCTGCGCATGCCGCAGCCGCTGATGGACCGCATGGAGATCATCCGGCTCCCCGGCTATACCGAGGACGAGAAGGTCGAGATCGGCAAACGCCACCTGATCCCGAAACAGATCAAGGCGCACGGCCTGAAAAAGGGCGAGTGGAGCATCAGCGAAGACGCGCTCCGCGATCTGATCCGCTACTACACGCGCGAGGCCGGCGTCCGGAACCTTGAGCGCGAGATCGCCAATCTGACCCGCAAGGCGATCAAGGACATTCTGATGAAGAAGTCCGATCGGGTCAGCGTGACGCGCCGCAACCTCGACAAATACGCCGGCGTTCGCCGCTTCCGCTTCGGCGAAGCCGAAAGCGAGGACATGGTCGGCGTGACGACCGGTCTTGCGTGGACCGAGGTCGGAGGAGAGTTGCTAACGATTGAGGCCGTCACACTGCCTGGGAAGGGCCGTGTCACGGCGACGGGCAAGCTCGGCGATGTCATGAAGGAGTCGGTGCAGGCGGCCGAAAGCTACGTCAAGGCGCGCAGCCACGCCTTCGGCATCCGGCCGCAGATCTTTGAGAAGAAGGATATCCACGTCCACGTGCCGGAAGGCGCGACGCCGAAGGACGGTCCTTCTGCCGGCGTCGGCATGGTGACCTCGATCGTCTCGGTACTGACAGGCATCGCGGTCAAACGCGACATTGCGATGACCGGCGAGATCACGCTGCGCGGGCGCGTGCTGCCGATCGGCGGGCTGAAGGAGAAGCTGCTTGCAGCCTTGCGCGGCGGGTTGAAGGCCGTGCTGATCCCGGGCGAGAACGAGAAGGATCTCGCGGAGATCCCGGACAACGTGAAGCGCGGATTGAAGATCATTCCGGTGAACACGGTCGACGAGTTGCTCGCGCACGCGCTCGCCAAACCGCTCACGCCGATCGAGTGGGAGGAAGAGTCCGAACCGCCGCCGGTTATTCCCGCGTCGGGCGAAGAGCGTTCGGGCGTGCTAACGCATTGATGTTCATTGGTTGACCGGGTCGCGTGCCGCTTTTTGACAGGGGCGGCACGCGACAACGGCCGGGAACAATTGAAAAAACCCGCATTTCTGCGGGGCCGCGGCGTTGACCCGTCTGGGGGGGCGCTCTAAACTCGCCGCGCAAATTTTCCTTCCAACCATCCTGCATCTCGCTTAGGGGGCAACACGTGAATAGAAACGAGCTCGTTGATGCCGTTGCCGGTAAGGCGGACCTATCGAAATCGGCGGCCAACAAGGCGGTCGATGCGGTATTTGACTCCATTACCGATGCGTTGAAGGGGGGCACCGAAGTCCGTTTGGTCGGGTTTGGCACCTTCTCTGTGGCTAGCCGGGCCGCCTCGGAAGGCCGCAATCCCCGCACCGGCGAAAAGATTCAGATTGCCGCGTCGAAGCAAGCCAAGTTCAAAGCCGGCAAACGGTTGCGCGACGAACTCAACTGAGGGCGTGCGGGCCGCGCTCGCGGCCCTGTGCTCATCCGCCTCACCCGTCGGCGCAATGCCCGAGGCGACTGGGCGGAGTGAGCGGTTCAGGGCGATTAGCTCAGCTGGTAGAGCATCTCGTTTACACCGAGGGGGTCGGGGGTTCGAGTCCCTCATCGCCCACCAATCCTTGGCATTCTCTGCCCGCCGACCCGAGCAAAATCACGACGGAAGGACGGACCGGCCGGACAGCGCGCGCATCGTTCAGGGGCCTGCCTGCATCATTTCGCGAAATCAGTCATCATTTCGCGAAATCAGTCGCCTCGATCGCAGCAATGCGACCGGGGAGTTGCTTGACACCCCTGGAGCGCCTAGCTAGGAGGTGTCGCCGCGATCGCGTCGCGGGGGCGTAGCTCAGTTGGTTAGAGCGCCGGCCTGTCACGCCGGAGGTCGCGGGTTCGAGCCCCGTCGCTCCCGCCATCGCTCGCATGTTGCGGGCGCATGGGACGGGCTAACCGGATACATTCGGGATCCGTATCTGTCCAGCTTGGTCCGGCGGTGTTGCAAGCGTGTTGACAGAGGCTCGTGCGCGCATCGCGCTTCGGCCGCGATGGCGCCAACGAAGGCGTGATGGAAGACCTGCTCAGCGAGTATCTGCCGATCCTGGTGTTTCTCGCGATTGCCGGCGCGATTGCGGTGGCGATGGTGGGGGCCTCGTTCCTGCTCGCTCGCCAACAGCCCAATTCCGAGAAGCTGTCCCCCTATGAATGCGGCTTCGATCCGTTTGAGGACGCGCGGGTCCGCTTCGATGTCCGGTATTACCTCGTCGCGATCCTGTTCATCATCTTTGATCTTGAGGTCGCATTCCTGTTTCCGTGGGCCGTCGCGCTCGGCGATATCGGCGTGTACGGCTTCTGGTCGATGGTCGTATTTCTCGGCGTGCTGACGATCGGCTTTATCTATGAATGGATGAAAGGGGCGCTCGAATGGGAGTGATCGAGCCCCCCAACCGCGTCATTCCCCCCGGCCCCCAGCAGGATCTGCTGCTGCGCGCCGCGACCGAGGAGATCGAGGACCGCGGCTTTATCCTGTCGAACGTCGATGCGCTGGTGAATTGGGCGCGTAGCGGTTCGCTCTGGCCGATGACCTTTGGACTCGCCTGCTGCGCGGTCGAGATGATGCACACCGGTGCCGCCCGCTACGATCTCGACCGCTTTGGCGTCGTGTTCCGGCCGAGCCCGCGGCAATCCGATGTGATGATCGTCGCCGGCACGCTGTGCAACAAAATGGCGCCCGCCTTGCGCAAGGTTTACGACCAGATGGCCGAGCCGCGCTGGGTGATCTCGATGGGCTCCTGCGCCAATGGCGGCGGCTATTACCACTATTCCTATTCCGTGGTGCGCGGCTGCGACCGTGTCGTGCCGGTCGACATCTATGTCCCGGGTTGTCCGCCCACTGCCGAAGCGCTGCTTTACGGCGTCCTGCTGTTGCAGAAGAAGATCAAGCGCTCCCGCCGCTTCCAGCGTTGAGAGCGGCGATGGACGACAACCTCAAAGCCCTGTCCGTCCATGTCTCGGCCGCGCTTCCGGAGGCGGTGTTGTCCTGCGACATCCGCCACAGTGAATTAACCTGCCGCATCAAGCGCGAAACAGTGCTCGAAATGCTGCGCTTTTTGCGCGACGACCCGAAATGCCGGTTCAGCGTCCTCTGCGATATTTGCGGCGTCGATTATCCCGACCGGCCGCAGCGCTTCGATGTTGTCTACAATCTGCTTAGCCTCACCCACAATCAGCGCATCCGGTTGACGCTCGAAACCGATGAGGAGCAGCCGGTGGCCTCGGCAACGGCTCTCTACAGCTCTGCCGGCTGGTGGGAGCGCGAGGCCTGGGACCTGTTCGGCATCTTTTTCAGCGACCACCCGGATCTGCGCCGCATCCTGACGGATTACGGTTTCGAAGGGCATCCCTTGCGCAAGGATTTCCCGCTGACCGGCTTTGTCGAATTGAGATACGACGACGACCAGAAGCGGGTGGTTTACGAGCCGGTCCGGCTGAAGCAGGAATTTCGCAGCTTCGATTTCATCTCCCCCTGGGAGGGCATGGACAAGATTTTGCCGGGTGATGAGAAGGCCTCCGGCCCGGACGAGGCGCCGTCCACCGGGGGCGCGGCATGAGCGACCGCCTGACCGCGCAGCCACCGGCCGGAGATCCGGGGGGCGAGCTTGCCGGGGCGCCGCAGATCCGGAATTTCACGATGAATTTCGGGCCGCAGCACCCCGCAGCGCATGGCGTCATGCGGCTGGTGCTCGAGATGGACGGCGAGGTCATCGAGCGCGCCGACCCTCATATCGGTCTCCTGCACCGCGGCACCGAAAAGCTGATCGAATACAAAACCTATCTGCAGGCGATCCCCTATTTCGATCGGCTCGATTACGTCTCGCCGATGTGCCAGGAGCACGCCTTCGCGCTGGCGGTCGAGAAGCTGATGGGCATCGAACCGCCGCTACGCGGGCAATACATCCGCGTGCTGTTCGCCGAGATCACCCGCATCCTGAACCACCTGCTCAACATCTGCGCCTTCGCGCTCGATGTCGGCGCGATCACGCCGTTCCTCTGGGGCTTCGAGGAACGCGAGCGGCTCATGGAGTTCTACGAGCGGGCCTCGGGCGCGCGGCTCCATGCCAATTACTTCCGGCCGGGCGGCGTGCATATGGACCTGCCCGCCGGGCTCGCCGACGACATCCTGGCGTTCTGCGACACCTTCCCGAAGACGGTCGACGACATCGAGCGGCTGCTGACCGATAACCGCATCTTCAAGCAGCGCACCGTCAATATCGGCATCGTCAGCGCCAAGGAGGCCGCCGATTGGGGGTTCTCCGGGCCGATGCTGCGCGGCTCGGGGGTGGCCTGGGATCTGCGCCGAGCGCAACCCTACGACGTCTACGACAAGATCGATTTCGACGTACCGATCGGGCGCAACGGCGACTGCTACGACCGCTATCTGGTGCGCGTCGAGGAGATGCGGCAATCGTTGCGCATCATCCGCCAGGCGCTGCAGCAGATGCCGGCGGGGCCGGTCAAGGTCAATGACCGCAAGGTGGCGCCGCCGCCGCGCGCCGAGATGAAGCAGTCGATGGAAGCCCTGATCCATCACTTCAAGCTGTACACCGAGGGCTACCACGTCCCGGCCGGCGAGACCTACACGGTCGTCGAGGCGCCGAAAGGCGAGTTCGGCGTCTATCTCGTGTCTGACGGCGCCAACCGGCCGTACCGCTGCAAGATCCGCGCGCCGGGCTTCGCCTTTCTGCAGGCCACCGAGTTCATGTCGCGCGGCCACATGCTGGCCGATCTGGTGGCGATCATCGGCTCGATGGACATTGTGTTCGGCGAGATTGACCGGTGAACACGACCGAGGGGCCTCCGGTCCAGCAGCCGGACACATTCGAATTCACGCCCGTGAACGTTGAGCGCGCCCGCGCCCATATCGCGAAATATCCGCCGGGCCGCGAGGCCAGCGCGGTTCTGCCCCTGCTCGATCTGGCGCAGCGCCAAATGGGCGGTTGGGTGCCGCGGGCCGCGATGGATTACGTCGCGGGCCTGCTCGGCGTGGCGCCGATCCGCGTCTACGAGGTTGCGACCTTCTACACGATGTTCAATTTGCGGCCGGTCGGGCGCTATCTGCTGCAGGTCTGCACGACGACCCCGTGCTGGCTGCGCGGCTCGGACGCGGTCGTCGCCGCGTGCGAGAAAAAGCTTGGCATCGGCATTGGCGGCAAGACCGAAGACGGCCTGTTCTCGATGATCGAGGTCGAATGCCTCGGCGCCTGCGTCAACGCGCCGATCCTGCAAGTCAACGATGATTTCTACGAAGACCTCGACGGCCCGGCGACCGAGGCCTTGATCGACGCGCTGCGCGCCGACTCGCCGCCGCCGCCCGGCTCGGTCATCGGGCGGCACGGCTCGGCGCCGGTCGGCGGCAAGACGACGCTGACCGAGG
>Ga0209577_10005234_pt1 | contig 12107 bp, 17 predicted proteins | sample GraSoiAngelo_109_FD_185874 | JGI IMG/M metagenome (GOLD analysis project Ga0209577, IMG submission 185874) | Grasslands soil microbial communities from the Angelo Coastal Reserve, California, USA - 14_0903_12_20cm (SPAdes) (version 2) | ecosystem: Environmental > Terrestrial > Soil > Grasslands... | reverse complement strand
GACCTACGTCTACGTTGCTCGCCCTGTTTGCCTTGTACTCTTCTGTAGTTTGTTCCCAACGTTTCCCAGTACGACTAGACAATACCGAACGGCCGGGCTGGTCGAACGTGCCCGGTCAGTGATTGACCTCAGGGACAGGTGTTGCACTTCCGAGCGAGAAGGCTCAGAAATTCAGACGACACAGCTTGAGAACCACAGAAACGCAACTGGACCCGAGCCGCCTGCGCTGCAATTATCGCTCTGACCATCACGATTGGTTCCGTTGACATTGAAGGGGGGTATGCTTCATCACTGGTCTACAATCGCGTTGGTTGCATCGTCCCAACCGCCAGTGATAAATTTCACACTATGGGCCCGGCGCCGACCGTCACGATTCATGTCCCGGGTCCACTGCGCACGTACTGTGCGGGCGCAGCGCAACTCTCGATCTCGGCACACACCGTGCGCGCCGCACTTGAAGACCTCCAGCGGAGCCAGTCCGCTTTGTATCGCAATGTCTGTGACGAAACGGGTACACTACGCCGGCACCTGAACGTGTTCGTGAATTCGGACAATGTGCGCGATCTCAACGGGGTCGACACGACGCTGGCGCCGGGGGACGTGGTCACGATCCTGCCGGCGGTTTCAGGAGGCTAAAGATGGCGGATCGAATCATTCTCACCATCGGCACCAAGAAGGGCGTGTTCGTCGCGGATGCCGCGAAGCCGAGGCGCAGCTTCGCTCTGCGCGGGCCCTTCGGCCCGGGCATCCCTGTATACTCGACGCTGATCGACACGCGCGGAACACCGCGCCTCTATGCTTCGAGCTGCAATCCGTTTTTCGGCATGAAAGTGCTGCGTTCGACGGACATGGGGAAAAGCTTCACTGAGACGAAATCGGCGCCAGCGTTCCCCAAAGACGACGGCCGCGCGCTCGTCAACATCTGGGGACTTGAGGCCGGTGGTGACAAGAAGGGCCTATGGTGCGGCGTGGAGCCGGCATCCTTGTTCAGGAGCCTTGACGGTGGCGATTCGTGGGACCTGGTGCCTGGCATTAGCAACCACGATCACGCGCGCAAGTGGCAACCCGGCAATGGCGGGCTCTGCATGCACACGATCATTCGCGACGGGAATCGCGTGCTTGGGCATCTCAACGGGCGGCCACTATTTGAGTGAGGACGGTGGCGAAACGTTCAGGGCGTCCAATCAAGGCGTCGGCGCCGGCTTCGCGCCCGACCCCTATCCCGAGTTCGGTCAGTGCGTTCACAAGATCGCGCGGCACGACGACGCGCCCGGTCGGCTCTACATGCAAAACCACGGCGGATGGGCAGATTGGACGGGGCCTGGCGGGCCCCGGCCGGACATTGGCGTACTACGCAGCGACGACTATGGCCACTCGTGGCGGTCGATCGCTAAGGGATTGCCGTCGGACTTCGGATTTCCTATCGTGGTCCACCCGCACGACGCCGATACGGTATACGTCATGCCCCTTGAGCCGGCTACGCGCTCCTGTCCGGGCGGAGCGCCAGCGGTGTGGCGCAGCGAAAATGGCGGCGAGTCGTGGAGCCGGCTCGCACGTGGGTTGCCGAGGAAGCAGAGCTACTTCACCGTTCTGCGCGACGCAATGGACATCGATCGGCTCAAATCACCTGCACTCTACTTCGGCACGACGACCGGTCAGCTGTGGATCGGGAGGGAGGGTGGTGAGCAGTGGGACTGCCTGTTCGATTCGCTGCCCCCGATCTACAACGTCAAGGTCGCGGTCGTGTGATGCCAGCGTAGACCTTCCCTGGTCACTAGCACGCGTAACGCGCTACGCGTTGAAGTGACGCACCCGGATAGTGGCCGGTAATAATCGGCAAACCGGAAGGTATCCAGAAACGGCGTTCGGGGAGATCTCCGCACAAACGCAAGTCGATACAGCACGTTTCCCCGAGCTGGCCCCTTTGTTTCGTATCCGGAAATGCGCGATGTGCGCAATGGCAGTCGCGCCGGAAGGCTTCCACGGCACCGAAAAAATTTTGGCTTGGAAGCCAACGGCGTCACCCGGCCTGTCTGGGGAGCCGAAGTGAGCGGGCAATACTTCGAAGTCGTCGGGATCAAGCCGTTCCTCGGGCGTTCTCACGCAGACCGGGTGATGACGCTTCAGCCCAAATCGAGCTGCCGCAAGACTAATGACTGAAGGACGCCGAAAACAATGACATTGGCGGCAATGCCGAGCGCCAGGATCAGGACCGCGGTGAGGGCAAAGCCGGGAGAACGGCGCATCTGGCGCTGGGCGAATCGCAGGTCCTGCAAAAGGGAATCGAGAAAGGCGCCCGTCCGCGAATCACGTACCTGCTCCTTGACTTGCTCGACGCCGCCAAGCTCGATTCGCGCGGCGCGTTGCGCTTCGTGCGGCGGCTTGCCCTCGCGAATCTTTTCCGCGATCAGCAGTTCGAGGTGGGAACGAACCTCTTGGTCGAGGTCGACGTCCACACGCCGGGATAAAAACAGATTTCGCAGGAAACTTCGGGCTTTCACAAGGAGCCGCATGCCCAGCGCCTCCCTACGATGCTTCCAAGACCTGAGCGATAGCCCCCGTAATGCGGCCCCATCGCTTGGTTTCGACTTCGAGCTGCTTCAATCCCGCCTTGCACAATCGGTAGTATTTGGCGCGCCGGTTGTTCTCGGACTCTCCCCAAAAAGAGGAAATCCAACCTTCTTCTTCCATTCGGTGTAGCGCGGGAAAGAGCGAGCCTGGCTTAACAACAAAAGTGCCGGTCGTGATCTGTTCGATCCTGCGCGAGATTCCCAATCCGTGCATCTCGCCGGCGATAAGCGATTTCAAGATCAGCAAGTCCAAAGTCCCTTGCAAAAGGCTCGTCGGTTCTGGGCTCAATCTATGCCTCCTATCGGCTCTCTATAGGAATAATACCGATCTACGTATAGAGTGTCAATAGGAAACGACCATGCCATTGGACGATACGTTGGGTTACCAGACATGTGCCAATTGCGGGCTAGAAACGGGGTTCGAGGAGATGAGAGCGCAAGCCACTCTCGGCGGAACCTCACTTCTTCGATGCGGACCTCCGGGGAGCCAGGGGCAGTTGTCCGACGTTAATCAGACGGTAGAGAGCCACCAGCCATTGCCCGCACACCAACAGCTGTCGTCAGGTCTTGAATTACGTCGTAAGGTCCGCACATTATTGGAATCACCGCGCTTGAATGCGGCTGACAACTTCTGTGCAGTCTCCTCATCGCGCGCTCCAAAGCAGGGGACAAACATCGCGGCGCAGACGAATCGCGCATCAAAGTGGTCGGTGCCAGTGCGCCTCACAAGAATCATGCCTCCCGCACCGGGCATTCCTCCAGGACCGTCGGCCGGCGTAAGGGGAAACAGCAAGCGACCATGCAATCGCAGGGCATCTAGCCAAACATCCAATGGCGCTGTCGCCCCCGCATTCACATAAATCGCATCGCAACCCGGCAACGGCGCTTCTGAACCAGAGCGTTCCTGCACGGTGACATTTGAAAGATCGCTGAGGTTTCGCATAGCGTTCTGCGCCAGGTCATGCTCGACCTCATAGGCCACAACCGTCCCCGTCTCGCCGGTAAGCCTCGCCAACAGTGCCGTGTAGTAACCGGTTCCGGCCCCCACATGGAGGACCTTCTCCCCTTGTTTCACGTTTAGCGCCGCAAGACTAATTGCGTGAAGACTAGGCTCACCGTTGTTGATTCGGCGTTCCGGCGCAAGAGCCACGACGACGTCTTGGTAGAGGAACGCAGGGTCGTCTGTGGGAGTCTCGACGTAATTGCCCCCGGCAAATACTTTCCACGGTCCGATACCGATAAATCGCTCTCTCGGCGTAGATGCAAACGCGGGTTTAAGCCGTTCGTTCTTCGCTGCTCCGGCGCTCGTCGTGACCAACTCTGCGTAGAAGTGCCGATGTGCTTCTAGTCGGTTCACGTACTACCCTCCAAAGACATTTGCAAATTGTCGGGCGTACTCGCTACGTCAGGAGGATTCTACACCTGACGATGAATAGGAGCGTTAATGGAGTGCGAGACGCTTGGACTCAAGTGGACGTGTAGTCGCCTCTGCCCCTCACGGTCCGGAAACGGGGTTCGCGGAGATCGGAGCATTGATGACGGTCAACACATCAAGCTTCCTCAAACCGGACTTCCGGACCGCGTGGCCGGCAGTGGCCAGTCCATCCTGGCCATAACTTCAGGGTTGCCGTCATCCGTCCGCAATCGGCGACAAGTGTCCTTGGATTACAATGCTCCACAACGGCGCGTGTGCCGAATGTCGGGGCCCTCTGCGCGAAGAACGTGGTTCTCGCACACCATACAGCCATGCGCTTGAAAGGCCTGTCGGTCGACCGTAGCTTTTGATAACGCCGATGGTCGAAGTCCCTTCGAAGTTCGGCTTGACAAGCTTTGGTGGTTCGCCTAGGCTTCGTACATTCCACGCCGTTCTGTCCCCCTTGTTCCCATAGCGACCTTGAACACGGCGTCAGGAGGTCCTATGAACCAGATCCTCATTCGACGAATAACGCTTGCCATTGTTTCTATATTTGTGCTCTTGCTTTGTGGCGCGCGCGCCCAGGCAATGGATATCAGCGGTACCATTTCCACCACGCTCACCATCTTCGAGGACAGCAAGCTGGTAGGGGACGTGACTTGCGATGTCGCGGGCGCACCCTGTATCAAGTTTGGAGCGCCCGGTATCACACTCCGGCTCAACGGCTTCACCTTAAAGGGACGCGCCAGTCCGCCCAATAACTGCACCGGTTTTCCTACGCCTTTCGTTCCCGAGGATGGAATCACGACTGCTGGCCAGAGCAACGTGGCAATTTTGGGGCCTGGCTTGGTGCGGAACTTTGCGCGGATGGGAATATTGCTGTCACTTGGGAGTAGCCAAGTGCGAGTCGAGCGCGTTACTGCTGCTGACAATTGTTTCAGCGGAATTCTTCTTTCTGGCGCAACTAACAGCGACATTACACATAACGTTTCGGTCAGAAACTTCGGTTTTGCCGGCACTGCGTGCGGAGGAACTTGACTAGTCAACAGCCACAACAACCGAGTTCGGTTGAACGTTTACAGCGGCAATGGTTCTGTGACGCCTACGAATAACGCGCTCAGCAACTCTTTCGGCGTCGGCCTAGTGGGTGACAGCAGCGGCAACCTGATAGAAAGGAATACCATTGGGGGAAACACGAACGGAGTCCGGGTCGTTTCGAGCGCTAGCGGCAACACGATTCAACGGAATATCATTTCCGGTAATCCTCCCATCCAGGTTTCGACCACGTTCGGTGCCTCGGTCGGTGCAGATATTCGAGACATGTCGTCTCCAGGCGCCAATGTCTTTGAGGACAACCGCTGCCTGACTTACATGGGCCTAATGACGCCGGCCCCGTGTCCAAGCATCTCGAAGCCGGACGACGACGAAGACCAGCAAGAACGGGATATTGCCGCCTTCGGGCGGAGCCGTTTGACAATTCCACGAGCGTCGCTGATCGATGCAATATTCCGTCCCAGCGGGTGGCCGCTCGGCCTAGCGCTGGCGCTTCCCCACAACCCCGCCAAGCCGGCGATCCACCGAATATTGTCACGGTGACCGGGAAAGTCGTCGATGCGGCCTGTTTCATGTTGCATGCTCCGGCGGCCACAGCCGCATTCTCACAAGGATTGCGGGGCGGCCTGCCTGGCCCGTGGCGTGCCACTGGCGAATTGCGGCCGACGACGGCGGTTTCTACTTTCCCGCAGATGGCAATCAAGAGCTCAAGAGCCTCCTCAATGCCCTGTCCGCGCTTCGGGCACTGTCGTGGAAAAGCACGACCCGATGGAGCTGAAAATGCCCGTCGGCGACAAGAACCAAATGGTGGTCCGCCTGGAGGGTGGTTACAAGCAGATTACGATCAAAACGCTTTCGAGAATACCGGCGAAAAAGGGTTAACCTACCGTGGTTGTGAGAAAACGCGCTAACAGATAACCACCCGACCGCAACACTAAGGCTTGCCCTTTTTGCTCTTTTTTTTGCCACGAACGAAGCTGCTGTTTTCATTTTCTTCTAAATTGTGCGAAGCTCAGGACGACGTTCTGAGCGAGTCGTCGGCAACCCTTACCTTACCGGATTACGGAAGGGTTGCCCGTCAAACTCCCGTAAATTGCCCCAGACTCTTGTCTTGACAAGCATACTTATGTAGCCGTATGGTTACGCATTATGCGACACCGATCGGTTACATATGCGGCCGAAGGCGTTTTCCGCGCCCTGGGAGATCCGACCCGCCGTGCCGTACTTGATTTGCTGCGGAGCGAGAGCCTGCCTGCCGGGCAAATTGCGCGGTCGTTTCCGACTTCGCGGCCCGCCATTTCCAAGCACCTTCGCTTACTGCGGCTCGCGAACCTCGTTCGCGAACACCGCAGCGGGCGCCATCGCTTCTATCACCTTAATCCCAAGCCGCTCAAGGCTGTGGATCATTGGTTGGAGCAATACCGCGTCTTTTGGAGCACGAAGCTAGCAGACCTAAAGACGTTTGTCGAATCTGGCCACGTTGAGAAGGTGGGACCCGTTCGAAAAAAAACAAAATGAGACAAGGAGATACCGCAATGAAAGCGACATCGATGGTCGCATTGTTTGCGTTGCTACTTTGCACGTCGGCCGGACTGGCGCAGTCAGCCGCACAGCAATCGTTCGATGCTTTGAAGGGCCTGACGGGCGAGTGGCGAGGAAAAGACACCTTGGGGCATCAAGTCGAGGTTACGTTCCGCGCCATAAGTGGTCGGTCGGCGGTGCTGAGCGAATTTATGGAACCAAGCCAGAAAGAGGACATGATCACAATGTTCCATGTCGATGGCGATCGTTTGCTGCTCACGCATTATTGTTCAGCGGGCAATCAGCCGCGAATGAAGGGAATCCTCTCGCCAGACGGAAAGACGATCACTTTTGATTTCGTCGATGCAACGAATCTTTCGTCGCCGAAGGCCGGGCACATGAGGCGATTAGTGATTCACATCCTCAGCCCCGACTATCACACGGAAGAATGGACGTTTGTTGAGAACGGAAAAGAAGACACAGTTCTGTCCGACATGCAGCGGACGAAGTCATAGGAGAACGGCCATGAAAAGTTCGAAGGCTTTGTTGGAGCAGGACGAGCTGGTTGTCGAAGTCGAAATCGCCGTGCCGCCTGAGCGCGTTTTCCAGGCCCTCACTGACGCAAAGCAGCTGTTCGCATGGTGGGGCAAGGAGCCTTCCGTAGAACTGTCGGTGTTCGAGATGGATGCAAGATCGGGCGGACGTTGGCAGTTCCAATGCAAGCCAGCTGCAGGTGCCGGCCACGGTGCGGTGGGAGAGCAGCTCCGGCGTAACGGTGCGCGGGAGTTTGAAGCTCATGGCGAGGTCCTGGAATACGTTCCGCCAAGGCTGCTGGTGTGGAGCTGGGTCGCAAATTGGCACGAGCATCCGGCGCATCCGACGACAGTCCGGTGGGACCTAACTCCCACCACGAAAGGGACGCGAGTCCGCGTGACACATATCGGTCTGACGCAAGAGCCCATCTCTCGCAAAGACTACCAGAGCGGATGGCAAGGTGTGTTGCGGTTGCTTATTCAGTTTCTCGAGGAGTAGCAAGTGGTTCCAGCATCCATACCGGGCAGTGGAGATTCATAGGCCAGCAGAATCGGTGTTCCGGGTGCATTGTCGGCTAAACCGGACAATGAGTAGTCCTCGGCTGCGATTTGTGACAGCCTCAACTTCCTAAGGTCAAAGAAGCCGAGAAAGTGAGTCGAGAGAACCCATCACCGGAGCGTACGGCAAAGCGGCGGAAGGTGTATGAGTTGGTTGACAGTTGAAGAAGGCGGCTCGGCAACGCACATTAGCAAATGGGGAGCGGAACCCAGTAGACAGCCCCCTCCGAACATGAAACCATCTCGGGGAGGAGGACGGAATGGGTGATCGACCCGACTTCCCGACAATGGCCGAGGTGGAGAACGCCGACGTAGAGCAGCTAGCTCGCTGGTACCGCTTTTTGCCTACAGGTGACACCAAAGAGCAGCAAAAGATCATGGATCGGCTTGCGCAACACTTCAAAGAAAAAGGCGGGATGACTCCCGTCCTCTCGGAAAAGATCGGCTACGGCGGCGCTTAGTATTTTGGCGCGTTGATCTGTTCCTGTAGTTCCGCGCTGTCCTTGATCCCAAGATTTCTGAGTAGTTTCCAGGCTTTTGTGGCCGAGCCAGTATTGGATGGTGCGGATCGGAATGTGCTTCTCGTGCCAGAACGTGGCGCAGGTCTTCCGCAGTCGGTGAAGGTAATGCTTCTCGCAAACAGGGCGCGTCAGGCACGACACCTCGGCTGGATGCTTGGTGAAGCGTCCCTCCGAAATGGTTGTTTCGCATTCTCCGCAGTTTAGGCCCGCTTCCTTTGCGACTGCTTTGAACTTCCGCAGGAAGTGCCCTTCAGGATCGCCCCACTCATTCGGAAAGGGGGGCTATCAGAAGATTTCTTGGGAGGAACCGAACATCAATCGCTGCACTAGCGACTGTCCCTCGTCGGCAAACGTCAGGGCTGGTGCTGCCAATTTCGATTTGCTTAGTCGGCGTTAGAATAGCATTCCGAAGTCATGGGTGCAGTGATGCCGACGTTCGCACACTTATCAAAACGTAAGCGCTGCGCGGTAGTGCTTGCGACGCTTGTTTTAAAGGGAAATGAGATTATGGCGGAGAGGGTGGGATTATACCCAATGCAATTTGTTGTTGGGACGCGTTCGGACGCGTTTTTTCGATACCGCAACCTATTGCATCCCAAGGATTTATTTTGAACCCTCTCAAGCCCTCATAAACAAAGCGTTTGCTGCAACCCCGAAATCCAGAAAATACGCAAAAGTGGTAGCAAGACGGTACCAAAAATTAGGCTCAGAAACCGATCTTTTTCTCCAGGGCCGGAGTCATGCCGCCTAACTTTTTGAATCGCTCTGCAATCCTGTTCATAATCTTCTGCTGTTCCTTGGTATCGCCGGACGGTAGGAAACGATACCAGCGTGCAAGCTGCTCGTGATTGGCCTTTTCGACTTGCTCCATGGTCGGGAAATCTGGTCGGTCGTGCTGCATCTTGATTCTGCCTCGTTCTGAGGCAGTAAGTATACCTGAGGTTCGACATTCCGAACGCTTGCAACCTGCGGTTCGCTTTCCGCAGATTCACGTGCGAGCAAAACGGCAGCGGAATGATTCGGTGCATGGGAACGCCGCGCACGACGGCAACTATAGTGACGACCAACACGAAGACCCATCGGAGTAGGCTCGCTCCGATCTCTAGCTCGAACTCCTGACCGTTTGGCCGTTTCGCTTTGATCCGAAGGCTAGGGAACTTGTCGACCATGGTCGAACAATAGGGCATCGTTTCGCCCTGCCTCGATTAAGAAGTGCGGACTATTTATTGGCCGAATTTCTTAATATCCGCCTAGCTGGTGGAGATTCTTCTCATCCACTCTTCTCTACGTCGCTTTCGATCGTGCATCTCGATGGCCAGCCGATCCAGCCATCGCGGCGCTGGTCGTTTCGCTGCACCGAACGACCCGTCCAGCAGAGTCGTAAACTCTGCATACCTCTTATTTCCCGTCGCACTCTCAAGCCAGTTCGCGATATACAAAGCCAAACTCACCTGCGGATTTGGGCTATCCAATCGCAACCTCTTTACTCTGAGCTTGGAAATTGCGTCGACAGTTTGCGCGCACCACCGTAGCTCGTCGAAACCATGCAGCAACCTTCGTCGGCTTTCGTCCTGCTTCTCGAAGTACAGCTCGACTCTCTTCCGCACCTCCTCCTGCCCCATTGTCTCGCCAGCTAATCCAGCTGCCTTAACGAATGCGCCCGCAAGGGACTTCAGTCGCGTCCGGGGCGACCCCGCAACCGGATATCTCGAAGGCAATTGGGTGATGGTCTGAATCCCAATCTCGACGGTCCTTCGCAGCACGTTCTTGCGGTGGGCTGGGTGAATTCGATAACCGGAGTAAACCGGGGTAACAACGCGCTGGGAATAGACCTCTTCGCCAAAGTCCGCGAGCAAGGCATGCGGTTTTGTCGAGATAGAAGTTCCGTGTCGGTCGATCACCGAATTAATAAGCGTCTCGAGCGCCTCCCTAGCTAGCACCTGGATATGATTCCACTTGTCGAAGGCGAAAAGCTGGCGCTGGCAGCTTGAAACGCCTCCGCACGTCCTGGATGGCAGCTAGGTAGTCGTCCAGAACTAAACTACGTTCCTTCTCGTCCATTTGTTTGCCCTGTTTCCCTTGCGTCCCCACAATCTCTTATAACTCTTCCGCACACAGATTTTCGTGGCCCTCCGCTATCGTTCCGAACAAGTTTAGTTCCGCAAGCGAGAGAACTTCCGCACTCGGATTGTTGGTTGGGAAAACTTCCCGTGTTGCGACAACACCCTCACCGTCGATCTTCACCGTCTCCACGACCACAGCGGAAAGGCGGGTTGTACCCATGAAGAATCCATTCGGCTTTCGTTGCATTTCGTGAGGGAAATGCTCGGCACCGGGGCCTCCGCGAATGACCACCAGCAAATCCCCGTAGAGTGTTCGTGCCAGGGTGAATTCGTCCACCATCAACCTCCCGAGGTCAGAAATCTCAAGGACAATGATTCCCGGCTTCCCTTTGGGCAGCTGTTTCTGCTTCTTCCGTAGGATCGACCGCAGCCGCAAGTATGTATCGTCCGGCTCCAAATGCCTGCGATGTGGCCCGAGTGGAAGAACCCCAACCGCAGTGCGCGGCTGCATCTGGCAGGTATCGTCAAATTGCGCTTTGAAACGTACGTTTCCCATCCACTCTTGGTCGCGAATCTGGCGAGCGAGCCTCTCGGGATTCCCATAGTCGTATTCGGGCGCCACTTGGTTTCCCTCGCGAAGTTCCATCTCATTGAGATTGTTGTAGTACAGCGTCGCTCTTTGGACTCGCCGCGCAGCAAGGTCATCCATCGTCCGTCGAACCATCCTTACTGCTTGTTTCAACTGCGGCGAGTGTGCCGAAAATTCATCCGTCATGGAAATCACGATGCTGTAATGTGAGGGCGTGTTGCACAATCGCTCGAACACATCTTCAGTCGCCAAATCCCCCGCCGCATGCACATCGTCAAGCCGTACTTTCCGAACTTCGACGAAATACTCCTTATCCTTGACGACCTTGAGATCGGGTCCGGCGGCGGGAGCCGTGGGCTCCATCGTCACCCGCATCCCCTGCCTTGTCAGAAACACGGCATAACCAAGCTCAGTCAACGTATCGACAAATTCCCCTTGTAACTTGGTCGCCAAACGAGGAAGGTCGCATTTCAAGGCTGGCTCCTCAAGAGCGATTCCAACTAGCTCGTCCGTGTATTTCGTTACGGAATTATCCGGATCCTTCTTGTACCACTTACCCAGCAGATGATTCGGGTCCGAACCCATTATTTCCTCTTCCACCCACTCATCCCCGAACAATTTTCGAAGATTTCTCATCGCCTTTTCTCGCGTCAGCGCCCGAATCACACCCAATCCAACCAAACCCGCAATTCCGGTCGCGACAGCAAGCCACATGCACTTCTTCATGGCTAGATTCTAGCGCGAACCATTCAGCCGTTCTTCATCAGCCTTCCTGGCTTGAGCGTGCCACGAAGGCATTTGTTCTTTATGCAACGCTCCGCGATGCCCGAAGAGCAAAAACCCAAACCTTCCCGAAGGAGAGGTAAGGGTTGCCGTTTATAACCGGCCAATCCTGTGAATCACACCCCTAAAAAAGCCATAGCCGAGAGGCTGTATTCTCTTCCAGTTGGATTTTCCCTTCAGGAGGAAGGAGCTCCGCTTCCGGCCGAAGACTGGCGGGGACTGGCGCACAAGCTCCAATCGGCGTTGCAGGGACAAGAGTCCCTGTAGGGTTCTTCGACCGAAATCCAAGAATGGGTGGAGAAAGCCCGCAACAAAAAGAAGAGCACCGGATCCGACGGAGACCGATCGACTGTCACCGTCGAACCCGACAAGGTCGAGATCGAACAAGCGCGTGAAGCTGGTCCGGTACATGTCGGACACCAGCTCTGGGGCCAGTTGGGGATGAACCGGATTTTGCAGGAGGCCGGGCTTTCCACACGCGCCTGCCGGTTAACGGAAGTGA